>WNGB01003926.1_pt1 | contig 23067 bp, 24 predicted proteins | sample 5400681 | NCBI WGS metagenome assembly WNGB01 (sample SAMN13153367, study PRJNA577476) | soil metagenome | isolation source: 115 cm soil or saprolite under grassland replicate 2 | place: USA:California | collected 2016-06-15
GCGCGCGGTTCCGCGGTGATATGCTGCGCGCGGCTTTTGGCGGTGGAAGCAGATGGCCCTCGAATGACCTACGACTTCGCGTCGCTGCTTCGACGTCTTCGAATACTCGCGGGTTTGTCGCAAGAAGCGCTCGCTGAGCGGGCCGGGCTAAGTGTTCGCGGCATCTCTGATCTCGAACGTGGCGTCAGGCGCGCTCCCCATCCAGCGACTCTGGCGCGTCTGGCGGATGCTCTCGAGCTCGACAAGGCTGCTCGCGAGGCGCTGATGGTGGCGGCGACGAACTCCGGCCAGCGTGTGATCGCTATGAGAGGCGAGGCAATCCACGCCGGGCAGAAGGGTGCGCCGGTCAGCAGCGTCCCGCTCTTCGCACATCAGCCAGAACGGCTCATGGAACGGCAGCACTTCCTCGATCAGCTCGATGGCTTTCTCAGCGACGTCCTGGCGGGGCAGGGTCGATTGGTGCTGCTGGGCGGGGAGGCCGGGGTTGGCAAGTCGGTGCTCATCCACCACTTTGCCGAGTCGATTCGGGACCGCGCTCGCGTACTGATTGGCGCCTGCGACCCGCTCTCGACGCCGACCGCGCTCGGTCCGCTTCTGGATGTAGCTGAGGCAATCGGCGAGCCGTTGGCAGGCCTGCTGGCGAGCGCGGCGCCTGGTAAGCGAGTGTTTGACGCGCTACTGGCCGCACTGCACACGAGCGATCGTCCGACCCTACTGGTGTTCGAAGACGTGCACTGGGCCGACGAGGCGACACTCGACCTCCTGCGCTTCCTGGGTCGCCGGGTAGCTGCGGTGCGTGCGCTGGTGGTGGCCACGTACAGAGACGATGAAGTCGGGTCCACACATCCGTTACGCATCGTGTTCGGGGACCTCGCCACGTTCCCAGCCGTCCGACGTCTCCAGCTCACGCCGCTTTCCGAAAGCGCGGTGCGCGAGCTTGCCCAAGGCACCGATCTCGACCCTGCAGAGCTGTATCGGCAGACAGGCGGCAATCCGTTCTTTGTCACGGAGGTCGTGGCCGCCGGCACGCGCGAGGTTCCGCCGAGCGTTCGAGACGCTGTTCTGGCTCGCGCGGCTCGGCTTCCTTCGCACGCGCGGCCGGTGCTCGAGGCCGCGGCAGTGATCGGCGGGCGGATCGAGCCATGGTTGCTCGACGGTGTCTTGGACGCGGCCACCGACGGCGTCGAAGCATGCTTATCAGCCGGTGTTCTGCGCGACGCAGGAGATGTGTTCACGTTCCGTCATGAACTGGGGCGCACCACCATTCTCGACGCGGTCGTTTCGACGCGCCGCCTGGACCTCCACCGCCGCGTGCTGGCCACGCTGCGATCACGCCCAGTTGGTCCGGACGATTGGGCGCGCCTCGCCCACCATGCGGAAGCCGCCGGCGATGCCGCAAGTGTGCTGTTGTTCGCGCCGATCGCCGCCGAACGAAACGCGCGCCTGCGAGCGCATCGCGAAGCCGCGGCGCAATACGCGCGGGCGCTGCGCTTCGCGGCCGGGCTTGTCCCGACGGAACGGGCGCAGTTGCTCGAGGCGCTCGCCTACGAGTGCTACCTGACCGACCAGTCTGCCGCTGCGTTCGACGCGCGCCGCGAAGCTCTCGATATCTGGACCGAGGCAGGCGAGCGGCTCAAGATCAGTGAGAACCTGCGCTGGCTGTCGCGGATGTCGTGGTTTGCCAATCGCAACGCCGAAGCGCGGTCGGCCGCGCAGGCGGCGCTCGACGTACTCGATGGTCTGCCGGCTGGTATCCAGCATGCCTGGGCGTACAGCAATCTGAGTCTGCTGTACATGCTTGCGAATGACACGGACGGCGCATGCGAGTGGGGCGATCGAGCGATCGCGCTGGCCGAACAACTCGGCGAGCGCGAGGTGCTCGTGCATGCGTTGAACAATGTCGGGTCCGCGCGCGCGAACATCGCAAATGGCGAAGGCTACGTGCAACTTGAACGGAGCCTGGAGCTCGCTCGTGAGGGCGACCTGGAAGAGCACGTGGCGCGGGCGTATACGAACCTCGGGTGGGTGGCTGCGCGCCAATACCAGCTCGACGTCGCCGACAAGTACCTCGACGCAGGCTCGTCGTACTCGGCGGAGCACGATCTGGACTCGTGGTTCGTCTACATGCAGGGCACGAAGTGCCGCGTGCTGCTGCTACGCGGGATGTGGAGCGAGGCCGCGGAGCTCGCCAATCAACTCCTGCGCCGAGCGCCGATTTCACCCGTTAGCCGCGTCAACGTGCTCGCGGTATTGGGCTGGATTCGCGCCCGACGCGGCGAGCCAGACGTCTGGCGAACTCTGGACGAGGCGCTCCAGGTGGCGCTTCCAACGGGTGAGGTTCAGCGACTCGGGCCGGTGTATTCCGCGCGAGCCGAAGCGGCATGGCTCGACGGCAACCTCGAAAGGGCGCGCGAGGCAGCACGCGCGGGGTACGAGTTGGCCGAACGTGGCGGCGACGCGTTTATCCTGGCCGAGCTCGCGTGCTGGCGCCGGCGGGTGGGGGAGGTCTTCGAGGTCTCGCCCGAGGCGGCCGGACCATTTGCACTCGAGGTTGTTGGCCGGTGGCAGGAAGCGAGCGCCGAGTGGCGTGCGCTCGGATGCCCGTACGAAGCAGCGTTAGCCGCAATCAACGGAAGCGAAAGTGATGTGAGCGAAGCACTGCGCCTGCTAGAAGGCCTCGGGGCCAGGCGCTCCGTCGAGGCGGTCGCGCGGCGGATGCGCACGAACACACTGAGGGCCTCACAAAGCAGGCCATGCTAGTGGGAAGTCAATGACCGAAGGCATGCGCGAACCATCAGATCCACCGCCTGGTTACCTGCGCACCGCTGATCTGATGGCGGCGTTGTCGCTGGCCTCCGACCTTGCGGTTGGCTTACCCGCGGAGCACGCGGTGCGCTCGTGCTATATCGCCATGCATGTTGCCGACGAGATGCAACTGCCACCCGATGAGCGTGTCGACGTGTACTACGCCGAGCTACTCATGGATGCGGGTTGCACGGCGTGGACCAGTCAGTTGGCGGGAGTCATCCTCAGCGACGAGATCGCCGCGCGACGCGAGTTCGTATTTCATCGGAACGCGCGCGACCCCGTCGACGTGTTCGGCTGGTTGCGGGATCATGTCGCGTCAGGCGCATCCGTCCCACGTCGCGTTCGGTATGGTCTCCAGTTCGCCATGCGCGGCCGCGAATTTGTGCGGGAAGGCTTCCGTAACACGTGCGAGGTCGCCCAGCGGTTCGCTCAGCGACTCGGAATGTCGGAGGCCGTCCAAGCCGCGCTGCTCTCGGTGTTCGAGCAATGGGACGGGAGCGGACCGAGCGGCCGCCGTGGCGAGGCAATTCCCCTCACCTCGCGCATCGTGTTCGCGACGAGCTTCTTCGAAGCGCTGCACCAGTTCGGCGGCCCTGAAGCGGCCCTCGACCTCGCGCAGCGCAAGCGAGGAACAGCGTTCGACCCAGCGGTTGTTGACGCATTCAAGGCGGTAGCACAGCGCCCGGCGTTCTGGGCTGTGCTCGACCAGGAGTCGCTGTGGGCGACTGTGCTGGCGTTGGAGCCACCGTCGCCACGCCAGTACCTGCCTGAGGAAAAGCTGGATGATGTCGCGCTGGCATTTGCGGACTTTGCAGACCTGAAGTCGCCATTCTCTGCTGGCCATTCTCGACGCGTTGGCGACCTGGCACATGCGATCGCGGGTCAGCTCGGCCTATCCACTAGGCAGGTCGACACGATACGCCGAGCAGCGCTCATGCACGACGTCGGCCTTGCAGCGGTCCCCTCGTACACGCTTGACCGACCAAAGGACAAGCTGACGCAAGCCGAGCAGGAGATTCTTCGGCTGCATCCGTATCACGCCGAGCGCATATTCGCGCGGGTGCCTGCGCTCGACTCGGTGGTACCGCTCGTCGCATCGCATCACGAACGCATCGACGGTCGCGGCTACTACCGCGGACTGACAGGCGAACAGATCCCGGTCGGTGCGCGGGTCATCGCCGTGGCCGATATGTTCGATGAGCTGACGCATGTAACGCCCGATCACGAGGCGCTCGAGCCCGAGCTCGCGATGGCGAGGCTGCAGGACGAGGCCGGCCGTGGGCTCTGGCCCGAGGCGGTGCGGGCGCTAGCACAGGAGCTCGGCGCATCTCCGCCGGCTAAAAAGAGGTCTGCAGCTCAGCCAGCGGGCCTCACCGAGCGGGAAATCGAGATCCTGCGGATGCTGGCGCGTGGGAAGAGCCGGCGTCAGATCGCTCAAGAGTTGGTCCTCAGCGAACACACCGTGCGACACCACCTCGAGCACATCTACGGCAAGGTTGGGGTTGGCACCCGCGTCGCGGCTGCGCTTTTCGCGGTCGAGCACGACCTGATCCGCTAGCCGCGGACCGGTCCCAGAAGATGGGACGTTTGCGCGATGTGTGCACCTCCCGCGCATGGCTAGTCTGACGCGACTTCAACACAGGAGGTGCAGCAGTGCCGGAGGATGAGCCGCGGGAGCTATTCGCGGCCGATGCAACAGTGGACCTCGGCCAGGCCGGCTGTGGCGATCTGACACCGCTCATTCGCGGCCGGATGCGCGAGTTGCAGAGTGGTCAGGTTCTGGAAGTTATCAGTGAGGAGTCGGCTGCCCACGAAGGCATCCCGGCGTGGAGCCGGCTCACGGGAAATGAACTGTTAGGCGTCACGCGCGAATCGGCGCGCTCGCGGTTCTTCATCCGCAAGAAGTAGAGGAGATAAACACATGTCAAAAATTCTGGTGAACGCAACACACGGCAATGAAGACGCCGAACGAGCCACGCTGGCGTTCGTGGTCGGCAACGTCGCGGCGACGGCGGATCAAGAGACGGTGGTTCTGCTCACGGTCGAAGGTGTGCGGCTGGCCACCTACGGCTACTCGGACGGTATCCACAAGGAAGGCTTCGCACCGCTCAAGGATGTCATTCGCCAGTTCCTCGACAACGGCGGTCAGCTCTGGGCGTGTGGCGCCTGCACCAAACCGCGTGGCATCGGCGAGGCGGATCTCATTCCCGGCGCCAAGATCGTCACGGCCGCGAATGTGGTCGAGTACATGGCCTCAGGCGCGTCCACCCTGAGCTTCTGAGAGAGACGTAGCTATGACGTCCCCAATTTCAGGCCTCGACATCGAGTCGCTTCGCCGCGCGATCCAGCTCGAGTACGCCGAAGTTGCCGAGCATCCCGAGCTGGGCTTTCACTTCCTGGTCGGCCGTCCGCTGGCTCGCGTGCTCGGGTACGACCCGGCCTGGCTTGAGGGCATACCAGAAGCTTCGATCGAGTCGTTCGCGGGAACGGGTAATCCATTCAGTTTGCGGCTATTGGGGCCAGACGAACGCGTTGTGGACGTCGGATCTGGCGCAGGTATTGACAGCCTGATCGCAGCGCGGATGGTCGGACCGTCGGGGCACGTCATTGGCGTGGACATGACGCCGGCGATGCTGGCGAAGGCACGTCTGGCGGCGTTGCAGGCAGGGCTTCACAACGTGGATTTCCGCGAGGGCACCGCCGAAGCTCTGCCAGTCAACGATGCCTGCGCGGACGTCGTCATCAGCAACGGCGTGCTCAACCTCATGCCCGACAAGCATGCAGGTCTGGCGGAGATGGCTCGCGTGCTCAAGCCAGGAGGTCGGCTTCAGATTGGCGACATCCTGGTCCAGCACCCGGTGCCAGAGAGCGCGCGACAGCAGATCGACCTCTGGACTGGTTGAATTGCCGGTGCTCTCCTGGAAGGAGAGCTCGAAATGGCAGTGGTCGGCGCTGGTTTCGTCGACTTTGAGATCACCTGGCGCGGGGATGTGTTCAGCGGCGCGACGCAGTCCAGCAGCGCAGCCAAATACGGAACTGTGGGAATCAACTTCCGCGCGCGAAAAGCGACCTCCGAGCAGGAGCTTGCCGACGCGCTCGCCGCCTTGCAGTGCGACGTGCCGACCGCTCAGAACGGCCGTCCTTAGCCAGCGAGGACTCGCCGCCGTCGGAGAGCGGGCATGATCCCGCCCTCCGACTGGCGTAGCCCAGCTTCGATCACGCCGGCTGGCCGGCGGGTGAGAGTGAGCCGATCTGTCGCAGCAGGCCCAGGTCGTCCCCGAGCCGCCAGGTGGACTCGATCCGACTGCCACGTGCAGCAGACAGTTTGCTCTGGCCGACAGCAACGTAACGCGGTGTTCCTGGAGGACGTGGGCAGCACCGCGACCGACTGACGATCGATCGCCAGCCGGTCGCGGACTGCCCAGGATCAGGGTCCCTGGCGTCGTTTTACTGCACCGGGATGGTTGCCTCGGCCCGCGGTGCGAGAAACCGCAAGATGAACAACTCGGCCCCTTCCGCTGACTGTGCGGTATGAGTACGGCCGGTCGGCTCCCAGAAAAAGTCCCCGGCCCCGTACGTCGACAGACTTCCGTCAGCATCGATGACGTCGAGGCTGCCCGCGAGGACGTACACATACGTAGGTCCGCCGTGGGCGTGCTTGAGATTGAAGCCAGGCGGCAGCGTTGAGCGTTGTGGGACGCCTTTGGCAGGCCCTGCCGGCAATCCGGTCGCGTCAAACGCCTCCATTCTGGCTGCTGGCTGGGCGGCGATTGCAATGTTGGACGGTGCTTGCTTCGACCACGGCGCCGCGCTCACGCTTATCGCGCTGAGCGAGGCCGCGGCAGCAGCGAGTAACGCGAGAGCAACCATAGTGTGTCGTCGGTGCGGAGATGAATGAACAAACTGTACGACCTGCATTTGAGGACCTCCGTTGCTGTGCGTGATGCGGTTCACGCTAGACGCAGGGCGCGCCGTCTGAATCAGTAGAAAGACCTAGCGCAGGTACCAATCTTCATACGGTCTCACTTGCGCGTGGATTCAACCGCGTGCTCGACAGCCCAGACGGCAACCTGAGCGCGACTCTTGAGACCAAGTTTGCCGAGGATGTTCCCCACGTGGGCGTCCGCGGTGCGCTCGCTGATTACCAGCGCCTTAGCGATCTGGCGGTTGGTCAAGCCGCGGGCGAGGAGTGTCGCGACTTCTCGCTCCCGCCGCGACAGCGGGTCGCGCTCGCGCGCGGTGGCGCCAGCATCCAGCAACTGGCCGGCATAGGCGACGAGCTTATCCGGGTGCATCGTCCGACCTGCTTCCCAGGCCGTGGCAAAGCGTGCGGATCCCAGGGCTGCCCGGGTCCTTGCAAGATCTCGCTCACGTTCGCCGCGGCGGCTCGGCGGCACATGCGTTCCGATGGCTTCGCGCAGACCGTCGGCGGCACCAAGCAGGCGTGCGGCTCGCTCCGGCTGGGACTTGTCGCACGCGATTCCGCCGAGCAGGTCCAACGAGGCCGCCAGATCGTCGCGCAAACGCAACCTGTTGAGGATGACGAGACTCTCGACGCACTGGCTAGCCGCTTGCTCGAGGTCGTCGCTCCGCCGCGCTACGCGAGCCAGACCGCATAGCGCCAGAGCGGTGCCCTCAGCACAGTCGCTCGTGCGTGCTTCGGCGAGCGATTCGTCCAGCAGTTGCCTCGCCAGGTCGAGGTCGCCCATGTCGCATACAACACCCCCAAGCGTCTCCAGCGAGTGGGCCCGCAGGTGGCGGTCGCCGCCCTTCTCGAGAGCGGTCACACTGTCGCGAAGCGCCTCAGCCGCCTTCGCGAGGGCGCCCTGCCTCCACGCCAGCGCACCGATCTCCTGAAGCGCCCAACCAGCGCCCCAATATTGGTCGAGCTTGCGATACACAGCCAGGCTTTCGTGCACCATTGCTGTAGCCAGCTGGTACTCCTCGGACGTGCGTGCCTTGCGCGTGAGCACCCGTCCGAAGTGCAGGAGCGTGTCGGCTACGCCGGCTGGGTCCGCGACCTTTCGCCGCAGCTCTAGCGCCTCCTCGAAACGCTTCGTCGCGCGGCCGTACTCGCTCTGAGCGTGCGCCAACTCGGCCACCTGCTGGAGCGCCTTGGCACGCACTGCGCGGGAAACAGGACCGGCGCAGGCGAGACCCTCTTCGAGCCAGCGCTCGCCCTCGTTGCGATAGCCGCGTTGCCGCCAGAAGAGCCACAGGGCGGAACCGAGGCGGAGGGCCGTCTCCAGCTCTGCCGCGTCGAGGCAGCGGCGGAGCACTGCGCGCAGATTGTCGTGCTCCACCTCCAGGCGCGTTGTCCAATCCTTGCGTTCTGGCCCTTGCATGGCAGGTTCTGCGGCCTCCGCGAGGGCGAGAAAGTAGTCGGCATGCCAGCGCCAGGTCGGGTCCCACTCGCCACGCGCGGAGAGTCGTTCATGAGCGTATTGGCGAACCGGCTCGAGCAATCGGTAACGCATTGAGCCGTCGCGGCTCTCCGCAAGCAGCATCGATTTGTCCACCAGGCCGGAGAGCAGAGTCACGAGGCCTCCAGTCAGCGCCCAATCTCGGTTGCAGATGCTCTCTACACCGTGCAGATCGAAGCCGCCAGCGAAGACGGCGAGTCGTTCGAAGAGCAACTGCTCGCTCCCGTCGAGCAGGCCGAAACTCCAGTCGAGCGCAGCACGAAGTGTCTGTTGTCGGGGTGGCGCAGTACGGTTGCCACCCACAAGGACGTCGAACGCGTGGTCCAGCCGTTCAAGGATTTGGCCCGCGTCGAGCACTCGCACGCGCGCCGCGGCGAGCTCGAGCGCCAACGGCAGCCCGTCCAGGCGCGAGCAGATCGCGGCAACCGTTCGACTACTGTGCTCGTTCAGCTCGAAGCTCGGCTCAACGGCCTGTGCACGGTCGACAAACAGTTGTACGGCCGGATAGGTGCGTAACTCCGCTAGCGCTGGCACGCTGGTCGGATCAGGCGCGGCTAACGTATGCACACGCCAGATCCGCTCGCCGTTGACCCGCAGTGGTTCGCGGCTGGTGGCCAGAATCCGAAGTCCATGACATGAGCGCAGCAGCTCTTCACTGAGTTCCGCGCACGCCTCCACGAGGTGCTCGCAATTGTCCAGGACGAGCAGGATTGACCGCTCGCGCAATGCCTCCACAAGCGTCTCACGCATTGAACGGCCGGGGCGCTCCGGCACACCGATGCTCCCCAAAACGGCACCCGCGACACCAATCGGATCCGCGAGCGGAGCGAGGCTTACCAGCCAGACACCGTCGTCAAAGGAATCCTGCAGAGATGCTGCCACCGCCAGCGCAAGGCGCGTCTTGCCTGTTCCGCCCGTTCCGGTAAGCGTCAGCAGTCCCGACTCGGTCTCCAGCAGGCGCCTGCGGACAGTCGAGAGTGCTGCGTCGCGCCCGATGAGCGCTGGCAGGTGCGCAGGCAAGTTGTGGCCCTGAGAAGTCACCGGAGTTGGACGTGTGACGAGCTCGCGCTGCTCGTTGTGAGACGGTAACACCACGCCGTCGGCAGGCCAAGGTGAGGTCGGTCAACCCGCGGCTAGCGGCCCGCGCTTGGATTGGCGAAGCTGGCCCAGCCCGAGCGGGTGTCGCGCTCCGTAAGCGTCAGCCAAAGGTGCCTGATTGCCGGCGCGCGACACCGCGCTCGATGTAGCCCAGCCGGCTGCGCTCCACTCGTTCGACGGTGAAGGGCCCGCTCGTGATGTGATCGAGCGGATCCCGCAGCAGGTGATCTGCTTCGAGTCGCACCAGCAGCGGATCGAGCAGCCGTTGCACCCAGCGTATGGGTGCCACTGGACTGCGAACGTGCTCGAGCCACGCCAGGCGTCCATCCGGTCGCAGGACTCGGGCCACTTCGCGGATCGCCTGGCGATCGTCAGGTACCGCGCACAACGTGAGTGTCACAACAACAGTGTCGAAAGATGCGGTAGCGAAACCTAACTTCTGCGCGTCCCCGACCTGCAGGTCCACGTCGCGGCCGAGCAGCCGAGCTCGGGCCCGGGCAAGTTCGAGCATCGACGGGCTCAGGTCGATACCGGTCAGACGGGCGCGATCGGGGTAGCTGTCGAGATTCCGACCGGTGCCGATTCCGATCTCCAGTACGTCGCCATACGCCTGCGAACATACCCACTGTCGGCCGTCAGCAAAGAGGAGTTTCTCCCAGGTGCCGATCATGCGGTCGTAACCGCCGGCCATCCGCTCGTAAATTGCGCGTACCCGCTGGGTTTCGTGCGCGTAGATCATGATCACCCGCTTGGCGACACCGCGCCGGTGCTGTGTTCGTATTCGTCTTTGAGTGCTGTGATGGAGCGGCTTTCGCTGCCCAGCCCGTGCTCAATCGTTTGTCGGACAGTCCAGCCGCCCTGCGGTGGTTGCGTGTCCAGCTGGTCATCGGTCAACCCGAACAGCGAACTGATCAGCTGCGCCCGCGACAGGTAATAGTCGACCAGGAGCGGGTACAGTCCCGCGTTGTCCCAGCCCTGCAACAGGCGCAGCTCGTCGCGGATATTCCACACCTGTCCGGTGTGCTGCTTTTCGTGAAAGATGTTGTGCACCAGCGGGTCCCGAGCTGCGCCACCGCGCGCGCATACGTGACCACACGGCTGCTGCAAGTAGTCCTCCGGCAGGTCGTACAGCGTATCGAGCGTCTCGTTCATTGCGTCCTGTAGCTGTCGAATCATGGCTCGCACAGCTCTATTGCGCTCGCTCACATCACTTCTCCCTTTTACAAACGCGTTAGGCTGAGGGCCCGCGACCGCTCACGCACGACAACCACACCTGGGGATTCGGCGAGCGCGGTTCGCGCGTGCGCAATGACCTGATCGCCAACCTTGCTCGTTGCCTCCTGATGCTCACGATAGGCAAGCCAGGCATCGACGCTCGCGTGCTGCGCCAGGAATTCGAAGTTGAGTTCGGGGGCTGCGCGGTACCTGCCCGAAGCGATCAGCTGGCCAAGGCTTGCACGCGCGGCATGGATGTTTGAGATCAGCGATGACGCGTCGATGCTGCCGACCGGGACACCGCGCCCCTCGGCGAGCCGAACTTCGACCGAAGGATGCTCCGGCTCAGGATGTGTATCCAGCAGCACGCCGCCCGGCCGTAGCGAGCAATGCACCTTGCTCAGGACGTGCACGACGTCCTCCGGAGGCAAGCATCATATGGACCGCGAGAACAACACCACGTCGAAGGCCGCTACTGGCAGCTCCAGTACGGCAGCGTCAGCAGCGGCGAACGCGACTCGTCCGCGAAGTGACTCCGGAGTCCGCCGGCGCGCCCGGTCGATGTCCTTCTCACGAGGATCCACCGCCAGCACTGAAGCAGCGCAGTCGGCATAGCACCAGGTGACGCGGCCATTGCCGCAACCGATCTCGAGGACACTCTTGTCGGAAAAATCGACGAGCGCGTGGATCGCGCGCCGCTCGGACCCGTCCGCGTCCAGCTGTGGCACGATGGGCTCCGTCACGCGACCGCTCGGCCGGTCGATAGTTCGCGCTGGTCGGCGTGTCGTCTCGCTGGCAGCGTCTCATACATGCGCCCCAGGACGATGGCACCTGAGACGAGGGTCAGCCCAGCGATGGCGCCGATCGCCCAGGTCATGCCAAGAGCGTCCGCGACGACGCCTGCGAGCACGGCGCCGATTGCGTAACCACCATCACGCCACAGGCGGTACACGCCTACGGCCGATGCGCGCCACTCCGGGTGGGCGACATCAGAGATGGCCGCGAGCAGCGTCGGATATACCAGCGCGGTGCCGAGGCCGAGCAAAGTCATCGCCAGCAGCCAGATGCCGAACCCACTGCCCAGTATGACCAGCAGAATGGCGACAGCCTGGATCCACATCCCGGCGACGATCATGCTCTTGCGGCCGACCCGATCCGAGAGCGCGCCGGTACCCAGCTGCGCCACGCCCCAGACACCGGGATAGGTCGCCGCCAGCAGCCCGACTTGCCCCAACCCGAGCCCAGCAGTGGCGAAATACAGGGGGAAGAGACCCCACACCATCCCATCATTCAGGTTGTTGATCATGCCCGCCTGGCACGCGGCCGAGAGCGCCCGGTCTTTCAGGCTCACGTCCACGAAGATCGCTCGAAACGACGGCTGAGTGGCTGCCGTTGGTGAAACGCCACCCTTGAGTAGCGTTGCTTCCTCGCGCGCGTGCCGGCCGGAGTCGCGGACGAAGAACACCGAAAGCAGCAAACCTGCCAGTGCGAACGCAACCCCCAGGTAGAACGGCTGCGGGCGCAGCGCGTACGTCGCGGCGATATAAGCGGAGGCCAGCGCGGCCAGCGATACCGCCAGGTACCCTGCGAACTCGTTCAGGCCCATCGCCAGCCCGCGTCGAGCGGGTCCGACCAGATCGATTTTCATGATGACGGTGGTCGACCAGCACAGCCCCTGGTTGATGCCGAGCAGGACGTTGGCGGCGACCACCCACTCCCAGGCTGGCGCGAGCATGAGGATGAACGGCACAGGCAGGCCAATGAGCCAGCCCGCCACCAGAATTTGCTTGCGGCCGATGCGATCGCTCATCCACCCGGCGAACAGATTCGCTAGCGCTTTGACGATCCCGAAGCTGATAATGAACGACAGGATCGCCGTACGCGAGGTGATGAAAAACTCCTGCTCGGCGAGAAGCGGGAGCACGGCCCGCTCCAGTCCGACCATGCCGCCGACGAAGGCGTTGATCACTACCAGCAGCGTGAACTGCCGCCAGTTCGCCCCCAGTCCGAGACGGACGCGATCGACCGGCTGACTCACACTTGGGCAGCCTGGCGGTCGCTCGGCGCTCCCTGCTCGACGTCGCCGCCGGCTGTGCGCCACTGGTCAATGCCCTCAGTGATGACCGCGAGGTTGCGATACCCACGATGCTCGAGCACCGACAACCCGGTGGCGGCGCGCTGTCCGTGACCGCAGTGCGTGGCGATGACGCGATCGTGCGGCAGATGCAGATCAGCCTTCGGTAGGGCACCGGCTTCCAGCATCTCCGCCCGCGGGATGTGACCCGTCGCCCATTCGTGTGCCTGACGCACGTCAACGACCACGAGTTGTTCGCCACGTTCGAGCCGCAGGCGCACGTCGCGCATGGTGAACACGGGCACCTGTTCGACCGGCAGCCCGGCCCGCTTCCAGGCCGCCATGCCACCCTCGAGATAGCCAGGCAAATCGTCGTACCCGATGCGGATCAACTGGCGAACCGTGTACTCATGCACCTCGGTGCTGTCAGAAACCAGGATGACCGGTGTGCCAAACGGCACGACCCAGCCTACCCAGGATGCGAACGCCGGACGAAGCTCCACGTGGTAGACACCGCGAATGTGCCCACGTGCGTACTCATGGACCGAGCGCATATCGACCACCGCGTCACCGGCTCGATGGCGTGCCTGGACGTCGTCCGGTGTGAGCGGTACGAGCGTCGGCAGCTGACCAAGAACGCGCGGCCCGCGCTTATTCACCGACCGCATATTGAGAAAATAGTTGGGAAAACTCGGCATGCTGGCCATGAGGCGATCGGTAAACGCCTGCTGGTCCGGCAGCGTCAGGAACGGATTGCCGCGCCGCTCCCGACCGATGGTCGTAGTCGACTCCGCCGCGGCCGCCGCGGTACAGAAAGAACCAGCGCCGTGGGTCGGATGAACGATCACGTCGTCACCAAGCGGCAGGATCTTGGTGTGGAGGGTGTTGTAGAGCTGGTGGGCTAGACCTGTGGCGTGCTCATGGCCGAGCAAATCAGTGCGCGATACCGCGCCGACCAGCAAGCTGCCACCGCTGAACAGCACCGCCGGTTCCTCTGGTCGACTGGTATCGCGCGCGAGAAAGCTCACGTGCTCCGGCGTGTGACCTGGCGTGGCTAGCACCGTGATGACGACGTCTCCGATGGTCACGATGTCGCCGTCGTGCACGGGCTGATGGTCGAATTCCAACCCCGCGTCGGCGCTGGCGACGATTCTGGCTCCGGTGAGCGCAGCAAGCTCGCGGCTGCCACTCAGAAAGTCGTTGTGGATGTGCGTCTCGAGGACGTGCGTGATGCGGACACTTTCGCGGCGCGCCGCCGCCTGGTACTGGTCGACGTCACGCAGTGGGTCGATCAGGGCTGCTACTCCGTCTCTTTCGGAGATCACCAGATGGGCGCTATTGCCGAGGCCCTCGTCGACGAACTGCCGGACTCGCATCTCTACGCTCCCGAGGGCCTGGTGCCGCTGACCAGGATGAAGCCGAGGTAGGGGACCGCACGCGCGATGCGCGGCATCAGCCAGGTCATTTTGCGCGCGTTGCTCCGCCGGGAAAGCGCGCGACCCATGACTACCGCGCTGTTGACGAGCCCTTCGTCGTGCACGAATCCGGCCGGCGTCATCATGTTGAACGGTCCAGTCTCGACCTGTACATCGGCAAGGCCCGACTCGGTGTACAGCCGCACCCAATCCTCCTGACTGTCGTCGCGCGCTCGAACATCAGCGGCGCAATATCAACAGCGGCGACATGTGCAACGCTCATGCGGACTGCCTCCTAGAAACTGGCCGTGTTGTCAGCCCAGGCCATCAGGTCGGCGATCTTGGCCGGGGTTGTGAACGCCGCGTTCTTACCGTCCAGGTCAGCTTCCGTTACCCCACGGGCACGGGAGCAACGGGTTCAAACATGGATCGGGATCTTGGCGGCGAGCGTCTCGGCCACGATCTCCTTGAACGGCGGCCAGCCGAAGGGGACGAGGTTCTCCACCACCGCGGCCGTCATAAGGTCCACCGCCTCATTGGCGAGAACGATCTGCGCCTCGTGGCCACTTTGAATGGCTCCATTGGCCATGATGAATGGCATCGCCGCGTTGGTCGGATCAGCCGAGCCACGCACGCCCATGAACAAGAGCTTTGCCATCGGTCAACTCCCCTTAATCTCGCAGTTGAGAGCGGCCAGCGCCTGCTGCCACTCTTCGTCATCCGCAGCCTTGCGCGCGCGGAAGGTAATGCCCAGAGTGCCAAATTCGGCGGCGCTGCTCGACTGCTCCGCGCCCGCATAGACGTCGGTCCGCGAAACGATCTCGAAATCAACGAACCCCGCGGCGGTAACGGCCAGCCCTATCTCTCCTTCCAGGAGAGCACCGGCAATTCAACCAGTCCACAGCGCGATGTCCTCTTTCGCGTCCTGCGGCACCGGCTTCTGCACCAGCATGTCACCGAGTTGCAGGCGTCCGTTGGGTTTGAGGACTCGAGCCATGTCGCGCAGGGCGGCGTCTTTGTCCGGCATCAAGTTCAACACGCCGTTCGAGATGACCACGTCAGCCCAGCGGTCCTCGATCGGCAGGGCTTCGCCGAAACCTTCACGGAAATCGACGTTGTTCGTGCCTGCCGCCGTGGCGCTCGTGCGCGCTTTCTCCAGCATGGCGGGTGTCATGTCGACGCCGACCACATAACCCGATGCGCCAACCACTTCGCAGCGACCAGGCTGTCGATGCCGCCGCCGCAGCCTACGTCCACGACATGCTCAGCGTGCTGCAAAGTGCCCACACTGAAAGGGTTGCCGGTACCTGCGAACGAAGCGATCGTGGGCTCGGGAATCCCATCGAGCCAGGCGTCCTGATATCCGAGCACCCGAGCCAGCGGACGGCCTACGAGAAAGTGGAATCCATGCTCAGGTTGTTCGGCGACTAGTGCGTATTCGTCCTGGATCGCTCGCCGCAGATCGTCGAGGTTCACCGCAGGCGTTTCGATCGTTTGCATTATGCTTCTCCCCTTTTGAGCAGACTTCGTTAGTCGCCAGCCGCGACAGCGGCCTCCACGGGCAGCCCGGCTGCGCGCCACTCCGGAAACCCCTCATTCAGCCGCCGCACCTGGAACCCATTCCGTTGCAGAAGCTCGGCGGCCTCATCTGAATACACGCAATAGGGCCCGCGACAATAGGCAACGACTTCGCGGTCCCGTGGCAGCTCGGCCAGCCGTCGCTCCAGCTCGTCGACAGGGATCGAGCGGGCGCCGGCGATATGGCCGTGGCGGTATTCGAGCTCCGGGCGCACGTCCAGCAGCGTCACCTGTCCCTCGTCCACCAGCCTTCGCAGTTCGGCGATGTCGACCGCGGCCAGACTCGATCGATCGGTCAGAAAGACCTCGACCAGTCGGTCGATCTCGGCCAGTCGAGTCGTGCCCAGGTCGCGCAGCGTTCGCCATAGCGTGAACACATCCGGCGCCGCGAGTCGGTAAACGACTCTGAGGCCGCGTTTGTCGGCCTCGACCAGGCGCGCCTGCCGCAATACCTGGAGGTGCGCCGAAGTATTCGCCAGGCTCTGCCCGATTTCCTGGGCCAACTCGTCGACCGAGCGTTCGCCCTGACCCAGCAGATCGAGCAACTCGAGTCGATGCGCGCTCGCCAGGGCCTTGCCGATGGTGGCGAATTCGGCGTACAGACGGTCTTTGAACGCGCGGTGGGCCATGCCCTTCTCAACTAATCAAACGAATTATTGAGCAGACTACGAGATGGCCGCGCGGCTGTCAAGGGCGCCGGCAGCAAGGCTTGAGTCGCATCACGCCGGTATGTACCGTCTTTCGCAGCACCCCGCAGCTCGCCAATACGGGAGGTGAGGATTCTCTATGTACGGCACCATTGCACGCATGCGCCCGAAAGCGGGTCACGAACAAGAGGTTCAGTCTCTCATGGACGAGTGGAACCGCGAACGCAGACCGAAGGTTCAGGGCGCCGTTGGCGGTTACATGCTCCGACCTGACCGCAACCCAAGCGAGATCGTGTTGATCGCGCTTTTCGAAACTCGTGAGACATACCGGACGAACGCAGACGACCCTGAGCAGGATCGATGGTACCGCCAGCTACGGGAACATCTGGAGGCGGATCCTACCTGGGAGGACGGCGAGATTACGGCCGCCGACTGATCACTGTCCGCTCGCACCATGAAGCAAACGACGGTGAGGTTGCTCTACCGTCCATGGTGCATGCGGTCCCAAGCGCAATCATGTGGTGGGGGACCTAGCCACTGCTCCGAGGCAACGTGCCGCGTCTTGTACTTCGTTCGGCCGCGATCAATCCTTGTGATCTCGCGCAAACGTCGTTGTGCCTGTAAAGCACGTATCTCCGAGCGCGTTGGGTTTAGCGCCACCCCCACCTGCGTCCGTGGCCGGCCGACAAAGCGAAAGCTTGTCGCCCGAATGGCACCGCGTTCGATCGCCGCCTCTTCTTCGCCCGCGGTGGACTCGCAGGAGCGCCCGAAGCTGGTCTTCCTGCCCCTCGCGGGAACGCTGGCGGCCTGAATGGCCGCGCCCGGCGTCTGAGGCCCTCTGGCCCAACCACGGGTTGTGCCGACATTCGGCAGGAAAATAGGAAGGAGCGGTTCCGGCGCGCATTGGAAGAGTGCCGCGAAACTACGAATCGCTGAATACGCACTTCCCCGACCAAACGGCGCATCTAACGCACGTAGGCTGGCGGCGCGGTGTTTCGCTGCCTTGGTTGGGCCTCCATTCACCGTCTCGAGCGGGTCGCCGGCGCGACTGCCGCGGCTGTTGTTGTGCTTGTGTCAACCAACGGAACCGTCGCCGGCATGGATGAAGGCGGGGGGCCTAGCAGCCCGACGGTTCTCGATGCGTTCACTGAGTCTGTGAATTCGGGGTCAGTGGAACGCAGTCAGGCGCTGCTGGCTGACGACGCAGTCAGCGTCGATCATGACGGGCAGCACGCGGGCGCACCTGGCCGATTGGCTATGAACCTTCCTCTTGCAACTGCAACAACCGTCGCAGTCGTGGTGCCCGCCTCGTGCTTCTCGGTAGCCCTGTGTTTCTTGCTGCGCCGTGTCCGGAAGCGCGGCCGCATCACTGTCCAGCCACCCAGAAATCTCCTCCAACACCTGCATGAGGCTACGATCCAACAGCGGATGGCGATCGCATCAGCGGCAGGTCAAGGCGGATCTGATCCTGGCAGTGCCGCCCACTTGCATGCGGCGAAGTCGGCCCGGCCATAATGCGCTACGGTGGAGCTTCTCGAGCGCGGCCCGATACTTGACCAGCTTCACAGCCTCCTCAATGACGCTGAGCGCGGCCGGGGTCGTCTCGTAGCGATCGCGGGCGAGGCAGGCATCGGCAAAAGCGTTCTGATCAGACATTTCTGCGAGTCGGTTAGCAATCGAGCAGATGTCTTTATCGGCTCCTGCGATCCGCTCTCGTCGCCCACGCCCTTTGGTCCCGTTTTAGACATTGCTCCAGAAACTGGGGGGAGACTTCGAGGACCTCCTGCGTGAGCCAAGTCCTGTACGCCGGCTTGGCAACGCACTGCTTGCACGGCGCGGTGTGCGACCGCGAGTGCTCGTCTTCGAAGACATGCATTGGGCAGATGACGCCACGCTTGACCTGTTGCGTTTCCTCTCGAGGCGATTGATCGCCACTCGGGACCTGCTGATCGCGACGTACCGCGACGATGAGGTCGGTCCTCGTCACCCGCTTCGCATTGCTCTGGGCGATGTCGCGAACGCTGGCGTCGTGCGCATCATTCTGGCGCCGCTGACCATCGACGCCGTTCGCCGGCTCTCGGCCGGTAGCGAGGTGGACGTCCACGAGCTACATCGGCGCACTGGCGGCAATCCATTCTTCGTCCGCGAGGTCCTTGCATCGCTAAGCGCTGGAGTACCGGTCACGGTTCGCGACGCGTTACTGGCACGCCTCGCTCGCCTTGCACCGACCGTCCGCGTCGTGCTGGAGGCCGCGGCGATCAGCGGACCGCGCATCGACCCGCGGCTACTCGAGCAGGTCACATCGCAGACCCAGCAGAGTCTCGACGCGTGCGTTGAAGCTAGATTGCTCGTGAGCGAACGCGACCAGCTGACGTTCCGCCACGAGCTGTGGAGGGAGGCTGTTCTGGATACGGTGCCTGCACATCGGCAGGTGGCGCTGCATCGCGTGATCCTGGCCGCACTGGTTCAGACGGATGCGCCTGACGATCGGCTGGCGCGATTTGCCCATCACGCTGAGGGGGCGCGTGATGCCGCGGCTGTTCTCAAGTACGCTTCCGCGGCTGCCAGGTACGCGTCGCAGCTTGGCGCCCACCGTGAGGCCGCGGCGCAATATGCCCGTGCGCTGCAGTGGGCTCATCAGCTGGACGCGCGGCAACGAGCCCTGTTGCTCCGAGCGCGCAGTGCGGAGTGCTTCCTTATCGATCAAGCGCCTGAGGCAAGTGAAGCGCGGCGTGCGGCCATTGGCATCTGGCACGAGCTCGGCGACCGGGAGCAGGAAGGCGATGACCTTTGCTGGTTGTCTCGCGCCTACTGGTTGGCAGGTAACAACGCAGAAACCGAACACGCTATCGAACGCGCTTTGCAGCTTTTGGAACACGGAAGGCCGGGTCTGCCCCTCGCGCGCGCGCTCAGCACCTACGCCCAACTGCGATTCCTGAGCTGTGACTATGAGAAGGCTATAGCCGCGGCGGAGCGCGCGATCACTATTGCAGGCACCTCGACCGAGCACAACGCTTCCGATGTGATGCTGCATGCCGCGCTCTCGCGTGATGCGTCGCGCTGGGCCATGGACGATGACGCGGGTCGGTCGCAACTGGAGGCCACGCTGCAAGCATGTCTATCGCGTGGCTTGCACGAGCCCTCTGCGCGCGCATTCTCACTTCTCACCGGGGCGTGGTCGGGTCGCTACGTGCTGCAAAGTGCCGAAAAGTCCATCGAGCAAGGTCTGGCGTACCTGCAAGAGCATGACCTCGATCTGTATCGGCACACTCTCATCAGTTCGAAGTGCAGCCTATTGCTGCGCCGTGGCCGGTGGACCGAGGCCCTGGAGCTGGCGAATCTTATCGACGCAAGTCCGGAGTACGCGGCAGTCCATCGGATTAGTGCCCTTACGGTGATTGGGCTGGTACGCGGGCGGCGGGGTGAGCCTGGAGCTTGGCAACCACTGGATACCGCGTTGGAGCTCGCTGATCGCATTGGCGAACCGCACCGCGTGGTACCTGTCCGCACGGCCCGCGCCGAAGTCGCGTGGCTCGCACACGACCTTGTGCGTGCTGCTGACGAAGCCCGCCCAGCGTTCGAGCTCGCCATTCAGAACCCATTTCGCTGGTACGCTGTCGAGCCCGCGGTCTGGTTGTGGCGAGCCGGGCAACTGCCAGCCGTGCATCCAGATTTGCCCGCGCCAGATTGAGTGTTCGGCAGGCTGAACGGGCAGATTCCTATCGCCTGATTTGGCCAGTCACGCGGTTGTAAGACCGAACGGGCCAGGGGCTATGCACCGGTTAGCTGCTTGAACCGCTTCCAATCACGTGGCATGGCAGTGTGATGCGGCTTCGGCAGGTACCAGCGCAGTAGCCTGCCCCAGGCTGTTCGCCGGCACCAGCACTCCCGGGTGCACCCGCACGCCCGTCCCTAGGTGTCGCGTGTCAAGTAATTCCCCCACCAGTGTTCAAAGAATTCCCCACTCTGGCGGCGCTGAAGAGATTGGTGAGATGTAGGTTGACGGGGGAACCGACGACCGTAGTGACCAGCGGGGGGCATGTGGTCAACCCGAAGGTGTCCGCAGGACGCCGCAGGGTTGTCCAAGCGTGGCGGGAGCCAGGCGGCATGTCCCCAGTCCGTCGTAGCCGTGCAGATCGAGATCACGATCTGGTCCGCCGCCTACTCGAGCTCGAGCAACTCAGTGAGCAGGATGGGTTCGTCACAGCCTGGGCAACTGCCAGCCAGCCCGATGGCATGGCTAAACAGCCCGCACTCTGCACAACGGCGCTCGCCGAGCTGACGTTCGCCGCACGTCGAGCACTCGTAGAGTGTGTGGGCGACTAACGTCCGTCGGCGGTGAAGGTCTTGGCGAAGCTTGCTGATGTCGACGCTTGCCAGTGGCTGATGGCGGAGGCGAAACGCGCGTTGCTTGCAGGCGTCTGTACAGTACCGAGCGCGCGCACTGGGCAGCGGTCCACGGCACATCGGGCAGCACCCCTGGGCAGTCGCAGGCGCTGAACCGTCACGCCAACCGTCACGCCTGGAGTGGTGGTTCACTGCGCGGCGGGTCACGACGTCGGCTCCGAGTTGGTGTCGGGTGGCTCAGGAGCTGGCCGCCGGGTGCGGTCCGGTCGCTGAAACTGCCGGTAGGAGCGACCCTGGAGCACCAGATGGTGTGCCCGTCCCAACAGACGATCCAACGCCCCCTCCGCCAGGACCGGGTTGGGAAACAACGGGTACCAATCCTGGGGTGAGCGATTACTGGTGACGATGATCGAGCCAGCACGGGTGCGGTCGCTGATCAGCTCGTACAGGTCATCCGCTTGCTGGGACGTGTACTCGCGCATGGCGAAGTCGTCGAGGATCAACAGCGCCGGCAGCAGGAAGTGGCGCAGCCGACCGTCCCAGGTGCCGTCGGCATGCCCGCCGCCCAGGTCGCTCAACAGCCGGCTGGTCTTGATGAACTCGACCCGGTAGCCCTGCCGAGCTGCCTGATGGCCCAGACCTTCGGCCAGGTGCGTTTTGCCGACGCCCGCCGGACCGCACAGCAGAATGTGCTCCTTGCGTACGAGATAGCCACCGGTGGCCAGATCGCGCAGCTGTTCCTGCGGCAGCTTTGGATTGAACGTCCAGTCGAAGCTCTCGAAGGTCTTATCGTTTTCCTCGAAGTGGGCCTTGTTGAGACGCGAGGCCAGGGCGCGATTGGCGCGTCGCTCGATCTCGTCGCCCAGCAGCAACTCGAGGAACTCGAGATAGCCGAGTCGTTGCTGTTGAGCCTGATCCAAGCGCAGCGGCAGCGTGTCCTGCATGCCGCCCAGCCTGAGCGTCTTGAGCGTCGGAACCAGCTGTGGCGGAATCGACGACAGCACCGTTTTCGACGACGTTGCGGCGATCATGCCGGGATCTCCTGGTGCAGGGCGCTGGTCAGGCCGAACAGGGCCTCAGGCCCGTGCAGGTAAGCGCCGACGCTGGCGATGGCTGGCGAAGATGGCGCCGCCACGTCCAGCTCCAGCCCCTTTTCCAGGATGGTCTTGATGGTGCGGTAGTGCGGGTTGCCATACGCCAGCGCCCGCTGGCAGGCGGCGTCCAGGCGCACCTCACCGTACTTCTCCGCCAGGCGGATGATGCCCTGGCTCTGCCGCAGGTAATGCAGATGGTGCTGATCGAGCAGCTCGTCGACGGCAGCGCGCACGTGCTCGCCGAGCTGGCTGGCCTGCTCGCGGCACCAGGTCGGCGTGCGCTGGAAGAAGGCCGCCTTCTCAGGTGGGTAGTCATTCCAATCCGTCTGCCGCTGGCCAGGTTTGCCGCGCAGATGGGTCTTGGCCAACTCTGTGCCTGAATAGAAGCGGACGAGCCTGGCCCCGAGTCGCACATCGAGCCGCTGGCCGACGTAGCGCGACGGGATCGAGTACAGGCTGTTCTGCACCTGAGCATGGCAATCACGCCCCACCTTGGCCGTTGCCCAGGTGACGATCTCGAACGGCGTGCTCGGCAAGGCCAGCATGGCCGCCTGCTCGATCGCCTGAAACACCAGCAACGGCGGCGTGTGTGTGGTGCCGTGGTCGCGTGGTCCAGCTACCCGCAGGCACCACCGCTCGGCCCCGGTATTGATCGCCTCCAGACTCGAGAACGAGCGCCCCGTCCAGAAACTCTCGCGGACGAAGGGAACTTGCCGCTCCACCCGAGGTTTGTCCTTTGGCTTTGCGGATCTGGCAGGATCGATTAAGCAGCCAAAATGATGCGCCAGCTCGGCGTAGCCGCGGTTGAGCAGCGGATCGTACAGGTCCGGGTGCAGCACGCCGCTTTTGAGATTGTCGAGGATGATCCGACGCGGGACGGAACCAAAGAACGTGAACGCCCGCACGTGGCACTCCAGCCAGGCCGCGGCATCCATGTGCCGAACCACGGCGACAAACATGTGCCGAGAAAACGACAGCACCAGGACGAACGCGTGCAGAATCATCGTTTCGCCGCTGAGCGGGTCGGTCCACTTGCCCAGACGTCCGAAATCTACCTGTGCTTCCTCGCCCGCTGGCGGATCGTCGCGTACCACGGTGATGCCCTGGCGACGTCCGTAGGCCTCGGGGAACTTCGCCAGCGCGTAGCGGCGGAACGATGGCAGGCTGGCCTGCAGCCCCTCCTCGTCGTGCATCCGCTGCCACACGGTGCTCGGTCGATTGACCTTCAGCCGCTCGACGATCTCGTCATGGCGTGCGGCCAGCTCGTCCCAAGCGGCGCCGTTCTTGCGCGCCTTGCCCAGTTCTGGACACACCTCCGCTACAAACAGCGCCCAGCCTTCGGCTGGCGGCCCCGTACTCGGGCCGTAC
>WNGB01003927.1_pt1 | contig 23064 bp, 21 predicted proteins | sample 5400681 | NCBI WGS metagenome assembly WNGB01 (sample SAMN13153367, study PRJNA577476) | soil metagenome | isolation source: 115 cm soil or saprolite under grassland replicate 2 | place: USA:California | collected 2016-06-15
AACGGCGATGGAGGTGATTCTGCTCGAAGTGGCGCGTCGAAGGCGACGCACCCGGACCGACAAACTCCCCGGCCCTTGCTGCGAAGATCGAACTACCGCGTCAGCGGTTTAGTCCAACGAATAAGGTTCTATCCGTCGGGCGGCACGGACAGGAGTCGTCGAGAGCAGTGTTCCCGGCGGATAGAACCGGTTGGACTAAACCCCGCCGAGGGTCGCTCTATGGGGATTCTATCGCAGGGGAGGAGAGGGGGAAATGAGGAACGAGTGGCATGGCGTGGTGGGGCGCGCCCCGGTGCAGGGTGTGGGAGGAGATCGGGGGCGATGCAGAGGCGAGGAGAGGTGAGGTGGCGATGATGGCCAGGGCACGGGAGGGGCCGTGGGCACACGAAGGCGACCCAGCGGGCGGGCGAATGGGCCGGGCATCGGAGGTGGCCGTGCGCATCAGGAGGTGTCCGGGGCCCGTACGGGGATCGGGCGGGTCGGCCGAAGCATCTCGACCGCGGCGAGGCGGCCCTGGCCGCAGACTTGGCAGCGCTCGATGTCGATGCCGGTGAGGCGGAGCAACAGGGCGGGGATGGACTCCGCCGGCGGGGACGGAAGAGGCAGGGGCTGGCCGAGGAGGTGCCGGCAGCGCGTCAGCTTGACCTGGCGGGAGCGGTTGGCCAGGAAGCCGAAGTGCCGAATGCGGACGAAGCGCTCGGGGACGATGTGGAACAGGAAGCGGCGGATGAACTCCTCGGCCGCCAGCGCCATGACTTTCACGCGGTCTCCGTCGCTGTAATCTCTCCAGCGAAACCGCACGATCCCGTTCTGGAGATCGACGAGGCGCTCGTTGGAAAGCGCGACGCGGTGGGTGTAGCGCCCGAGGTACTGGAGCACCTGCTCGGGACCGGCGAAGGGGGGCTTGACGTAGACCACCCAGTCCTGCTGGCGGAGAGAGGTCAGCCACACCCGGAAGGCGCCCGGCGCGGAGAGTACGTCGGGGAGAGCGAGCTTCCCCGTAGTAGCGGCACGATCGAGGGCCTCGAGGTACTTGGCGCGGAAGACCCTGGCAAGCGCACGGACGGGGAAGAGGAAGCCAGGCTTGGCGGGGAGCCACCGGGAGCCGTCGGGGGCCAGCGCGCCCCCCGTGACGATGCAGTGCAGATGGATGTGCTGGGTGAGGGTCTGGCCCCACGTGTGGAGGACCGCGGTCACCCCCAGCTCCCCGCCGAGATGCCGGGGATCGTGGGCGAAGGCGCGGAGGGTGGCCGCGGTCGTGCGAAAGAGGAGCGCGTAGAGCAACCGGGCATTGCGATCGAGCAGGTCGTAGAGCGCATGGGGCAGCGTAAAGACGACGTGGAAGTACTCGACGGGGAGCAGCTCGGCGCGCCGGGCGTCGAGCCAGCGCGCCGTCGCCAGGCTCTGGCACTTGGGGCAGTGCCGGTTGCGGCAGGAGTTATAACTGAGACGCTCCGCTCCGCAGTGATCACAGACGTCACGGTGGCCGCCGAGGGCAGCGGTGCGGCAGGTCTCGATAGCGCGCATAGCCCGGCGCTGGGCACGGCGGAGACGGTGGGTGCGTCGAAACGCCTCACCGTGGGTGCGAAAGATCTCAGCGAGGTCGACACCACCGCGCCGGCCGGCCGTCGACGCCCCCGGGAGCGCCGGCGCGGGCCGCACGTCCTACGCGGTGGAGGGCTGGGGCAGATCCAGGGGCGAGCGCGTGCTGAGCACGCGGCCCTGGCTCAGGTGGAAGTAGCGCATGGTCGTGGAGATCTGGCGGTGGCCGAGAAGGCGCTGGACGGTGTGCAGATCCGTCCCCGCCTCCAGCAAGTGGGTGGCGTAAGCATGGCGCAGGGTGTGAATGCCGCCCTGCTTGCGGATGCCGGCGCGGAGTTTGGTGAGCATGTAGATCTTCTGGGCGACGGTGATGTCGATGGGGCGCGTGCCCTGCCGATTGGGGAAGACCCAGTGGGCGGGCGGCACCACCTGCCAGTAGCGTCGGAGCTCAACGAGCAGGCGATCGGCGAGGGGGACGTAGCGATCCTTGCCGCCTTTCCCCTGCTCCACGCGGATGGTCAGCCGCTCGGGATCGATGTCGGACACCTTGAGCGCGACGACCTCACTGACGCGCAGGCCGGCGGCGTAGGTGGTGGCGAGCAGGAGACGATGCTTCGGCGAGCTCGCAGCGTCAATCAGCCGCCAGACCTCTTCCCGACTGAGAATCTCGGGGAGCTTCTGCGGCACCTTGGGGGCGGGGACCCGGAAGTCCGTGCGGTCGCGCTCGAGAGTGACGTGATACAGGAAGCGGAAGGCATTGACGGCGAGGCTGCAGGAGGCCCAGGCGAGCTTGCGGTGCTGGACGAGATGGAGCAGGTAGGCTTGCACCTCCTCGTCCGTGAGCTGGTCCGGGGACCGGCGGTAATACCGCGCCAAGTGCACCACGGCGGCGATGTAGGACTTGTGGGTGCGTGGCGAGAAGCCGCGCAGGGTCATGTCGCGAACCATACGGGTGCGGAGCTCGGTCATCGGACACCTCCATCGGTGAGGGTGAACGGCGATGGAGGTGATTCTGCTCGAAGTGGCGCGTCGAAGGCGACGCACCCGGACCGACAAACTCCCCGGCCCTTGCTGCGAAGATCGAACTACCGCGTCAGCGGTTTAGTCCAACGTGAATTGGACGGAACCATCGAGAAACGGTGACGCAGCGCGCGCTGCAGTATAGCAGCCGGGTAGGCTTCACATCGGGTGGGCGAGATCAGCCCGGACTTTCGGCATGTTGCGTCGTCCGATAGGACTGCGGGCGTCCTTACTATACGAAACCGTCTAGTCAGGTCAGGAGCGGCGCCGTGACGTCCGAGGGGGATGGGTGTCATACCGGGGAAGACTCGGTCCGCGGGGCTGCGGACGGCGCCCGGGCCCCTGTTGAGGACATGCGTGTAGATCATGGTGGTGCTGACATCGTGGTGGCCCAGGAGTTCCTGAACTGTCCGGATGTCGTTGGCCATCGTCCAGCAGGTGGGTGGCAAAGGAGTGCCGAAAGGTGTGGCAGCTCACGCGCTTGGCGATGCCCGCGCGGAGAGCGGCGGCCCTGACCGCGCGCTGCAGGACCGATTCGTGGAGGTGATGGCGGCGGCGGTGGCCGGTCAGTCGGTCGACGTAGATGCGCGTGGCCGGAAAGACCCACTGCCAGGGCCATTCGCGCCCTGCGTTGGGGTACTTCCTCGCGAGGGCCCCCGGCAGCTCGACCCAGCCCGCTCCGGCCTGGAGGTCGCGCTGATGCTGGTCGCGGACCCCGTCGAGATGCCGGAGGAGATCAACCTTGATGGCGGCCGGTAGCATCGTCAGGCGGTCCTTGTTCCCCTTCCCTGCGCGCACCACGATCTGATTCCTGCCGGCATCAATGTCCTTCACCCGCAGGCACGCGCACTCCAGCAGCCGGAGGCCCGCGCCATACAGCAGGAACGCCATGAGCCGGGGAACCCCATGGATCTGGCCGAGGACGGCGCGGATCTCCTCGCGAGTCAGCACGACCGGCAGGTGGTGCGGGCGCTTGGCATAGACGAGATCGTCCAGCCACGGGACTTCCTGCAGCAGGACCTCGCGGTACAGAAAGAGGAGCGCGCTGAGCGCCTGGTTCTGCGTCGACGCCGCAACCTTCCCATCGACGGCCAGCGAGGTCAGGAAGCGAGTGATCTCGGGCGCGCCCATCTCGGCAGGGTGCCGCTTGGCGTGGAAGAAGATGTAGCGGCGCATCCATGCGACGTACGTCTTCTCGGTGCGGCGGCTGTAGTGGCGGGCCCGGATGGCCTCGCGCACGCGATCGAGAAGCCGCGGCTTGGGCGTAGCGGCAGGACCAACCTCGCGGACAGCGAGCGCTGGCGCCCGCGCTTCTCGGAACGCCACCGCGTACGAGAGCGACACAGTCGTCCAAGGAACCAGCATGCCCAACCCCACTCCGCCTCGCGCTCGACTATAGCCGGCGCGCTCTCATCGGGCAACGGGGATCTGGTGTATGGCATTCCGTACAGCGCGTGCGCCCGATCCTGCTTCAGGTGGCCGAGCTTGGGCCAGAGGTCGGGGTCGCCGAGAGCGTTGCGGTCCCCGACGAAGCCGAGCACGGATCTCCCCCGGGTCACGCGTGCCGTGCCCGCATGCTCCTAGACTGGGCGGCCAGCGTCCGAGTCTGGTACCTTATGTCGGGTCGACGGGAACCAAGGACGGGGCGCCTCCGGAGGTCGTTCATGTTGCCGATCCTCTTACCCAAAAAACCCCTTCTCGGTCACGATCGGCATGGGGCCAAGACCTCGTCACAGAAAGCCCCGGGATATTCCACCTTCGGTCGCCTTACCATACTGCGCGGAGATTTCGCCCCAATTGGGGCTAACCGCTAACCGCCCCTCAAGGAGACCCGCCCGTGCCGCTCACGACCCAGCAGATCGATGCCCTCAGGAAGATCACCAGCCCGAGCGTCGCCAATGCCATCGAGACCTTCAAGGTGCGCCCGCGTGAGGCGGGCAACGTCTCCTCGGAGATCCGCGGGCTCTTCCCGGAGCTCGGCCCGCTCGTGGGCCATGCCGCCACGTGCCTCATCCGCGCCGAGCAGGGCCCCATAGACGGCCACCGCGCGAGCCTGTTTGGCTGGTGGGACTTCGTGATGAGCATTCCCGCCCCGCGCGTCATCGTCGTCCACGACCTGGACGAGCCGCGTGGCCAGGGCGCCCAGTGGGGCGAGGTCCAGGCCAACATCCACCGGGCGCTCGGCTGCGTGGGCGTGGTCACGGACGGCTCGGTGCGCGATCTCGACGAGGTGCGGGCGCTCAAGTTCCAGTTCGCGGCGGCGCACATCTCGGTCTCCCACGCCAATGTCCACATGGTGGACTTCGGCATTCCGGTCAAGGTGGGCGGCGTCTGGATCAAGCCGGGCGACATCGTTCACTTCGACCAGCACGGCGTGGTGATCATCCCGCCCGAGATCGCCGGCGGCATCCCCGAGGCCATCGCCAAGGTCGAGGCGGACGAGAAGAAGATCATCTCCACCTGCCAGGCGCCCGGCTTCACGCCGGACAAGCTCAAGGAGGTGTACAAGCAGATCCGCCCCGGGACCTACTGAGCGACTCTCCGAGCGGAGGCGGGGTGGCCAGGTCAGCAACGCGCGACAGAACCCCATCGCAGCCTTGACTTGGCCGGGGTCGTCGGGGCCGGACCACGACGTGGCGGCATGCGGCGGTGTCCGGATGCTTGCGCACGTGATAGGATCGCTATCCCATGAACGCGAAAGCCCTCTTCGACCTTCGCTCTCTGGTGGCCGCATGCCGGCCGGGCATGCTCGTGACCGTGGGCGTGCTGACCGTGACTCTGGTCTCCTGCATCCGGAGCCCCATCCCGATCAAGTTCCCCCAGGTCGCGATCGAGGATCCGTCCTTTGCGCCGACCATGGAGGCGTACACGGCGGCTCCCGTCCGATGGGCGAACCGCGTCGAGGTGCTTCTCAACGGCGAGCAGATCTTCCCCGCCCAGGTCGAGGCCATTCGCTCAGCTCAGAAGACGTTTACGTATGCGCAGTACGTCTACGAGACCGGCCCGCCGGCGCGGGCCCTCCTCAGGGCCATGAGCGAGCGTTGCCAGGCGGGGGTTCAGGGTCACGTGCTCCTGGACGGGATCGGCTCGCTGGCCATGCCGGCGGAGTCGCGAGAGACCCTGGAGCGGGCGGGTTGCGAGGTCGCGATTTTCCGTCCACTGGATCTGCCGACGATCGGCGAGGTCAACAATCGCAATCATCGCCGCATCCTCGTGGTCGACGGGCGAATCGGGTTCACCGGGGGCTCTGGCGCCAGCTCGAAGTGGATGGGCGATGGGCGCCGCGAGGGCTACTGGCGACAGACCGACGTCCGGATCGAGGGCCATGCGGTGACCGATCTGCAAGCGGCATTCGCCGAGAACTGGCTGGAGGCGACCGGGCATGCCCTGGGCGGACCAGGATACTTTCCACGCCAGGAGCGCCGAGGCGAGGTGCTGGCCCAGATCGTCCGTAGCTCGCCCGAGCGGGGCAGCCTGTCGATGTACATGATGTACCTCTTCGCGATCTCCTCCGCAAACCGGGTGATCTATCTCACCAACCCCTACTTCGTGCCCGACGCGGGAATCAGGGATGCGCTGCTCAACGCGCGCGCGCGTGGCGTGCGGATCGTCCTGCTGCTGCCGGGAGCCATCGATCACGAGATCGTCGCGGCGGCGAGCAGTGCCGGGTTCGGTCGCCTGCTCGATGCCGGCGTGGAGATCTACGAGTACCAAGCTGGACTGCTGCACGCCAAGACGATGACGATCGACGGCGCGTGGGCCATGGTGGGCAGCGCCAACATGGACAATCGCTCACTGGCGCTCAACAACGAGATCAGTCTGATCGCGTATGACCGCGAGGTGGCGGGACGCCTCGAGAGCGTCTTCGAAGAGGACCTGACTCACTCCCGTCCGGTCGATCTCCAAAAATGGCGTGCTCGAAGTCTCTGGAGACGCTTCTGGGAGTCACTGTCCGTGCCGCTTCGAGGCCAGCTCTAAGGAACGCTGACTGGCTGTCACGGCAAAGGTGAGCGTCGGCAGCCGGTATCGTACGTTGCTGGCGCGGGGCGGCCGGTGTATTTTTCTGCTAGACACGACATGATCGAGATCCGCCTTCCTCGCACGACCGATGCCTCGAGCTGCGCGGAGCTGGCCGCCACCGTCATCGGCGATGAGCGAGCCGGGCCCTTCATCAAGTCCCACCTGGAGCGCCATCACCTGATGGTGGCGGAGTCCAACCAGGAGGTCGTCGGCTTCCTGGCCTACCGCACCGATTGGTTCCAGTGCACGTACGTGAGCCTGGTCGTGGTCCGGGAAGACTTCCGGCGCAAGGGCATCGCGCGCGAGTTCTTCAAGTCGGTGGAGGCCGTCTCGCCGTCGCCCCGTGTGTTCTCCTCCACCGAGGAGACCAATGCCGCCTCTATCCGGATGCATACGGCGCTGGGCTTTCAACCGAGCGGGCACATCGACAATCTGCCGCAAGGCACGCGCGAGCTGCTCTTCTACAAGCGCATCCCGCCGCGATCATTCCGCTAGCGAAGGGCAGCCAGGTGGTTCCCCGTTCCGCTCTCCGGCTCGAGCTGACGCCAGCCGGCGTCGAGGAGGCGTACCGCCACGGCGTCTTCCCCATGGCGGATGAGTCCTCGGGCGAGGTGCACTGGTTCAGGCCGGACCCTCGCGCGATCATCCCCCTCGACGGCTTCCATGTCTCGCGGTCCCTCGGCCGCGCGCTGAGACAGGCCCGGTTCGAGATCACGGTCAACACCGACTTCGAGGGCGTGATGCGTGGCTGCGGCGACAGGCCGGAAGGCACGTGGATCTCGGAGCACTTCATCGAGGTCTACGCCGCCCTCCATCGGGCGGGCAAGGCCCACAGCGTCGAGGCGTGGCGGACGGGACGCCTCGCCGGCGGCACCTATGGCGTGGCGCTCGGCGGGGCCTTCATGGCCGAGAGCATGTTCCACCGTGAGAGGGATGCCTCCAAGGTGGCGCTAGCTCTCCTGGTCTCACGTCTCCAGGAACGAGGCTTCACCCTGCTCGACGTCCAGTACGTCACGCCGCACCTGGCAAGCCTCGGCGCCGTCGAGATCTCGCGCCGGGACTACGAGCGCAGGCTGGCGCACGCGCTGCGGTTGGACTGCCGCTTCGCGTGACCCCTCACCCTGAGGGGGCGCTAGACCACCTCGTCCTTTCGCGACAGGACCTCGCCGAAACGGGCCAGGGCTGGCGGCGGGAGGTTCTTGTAGACCTCGTCGAGACGGAGGTTGACCTCGCGGTTGGCGAGCGCGAAGAGGCTGCGGCCCTGCGCGTCGCCCTCGACCAGGAACGGGCCGATCCTGTCCACCTCGAGGACCCAGAGCGCCTGGGCAATGCCCAGCTCCCTCAGCCAGTGCACGTCGAGCACGCGCGTGATGGCGCGCCCGTACATGGCCCCGAGGCCGTAGCCCACCGTGGTCAGGTAGACGGCGCCATGCGGGACGAACCATTCCCGGTATGCGAGCTCGGTCAGCCCGGCCTTCCCCACGATGACCTTGGCGCCGGAGCGCTCGAACCAGGCGGCCATGGACTTGCCGAAGCGAAAGCTCGCCGTGGCGGTGACAGCTTCGACGGCGTACGAGCCGTCGGGCCGGACCGAGGCCGCGGGCGAGCAGTGGAAGTTGACGTTGGTGAGCGCGCGAACGGCCTCGGGCAACGGCACGCCCTTGTCCACGACCTGCCGGTACACGCCTTCGCGCGCCGTGTAGAGCGCTCCCGAGAGGTACACGACGTCGCCGAGCTTGAGCGAGCGGATAGCCTCGACGGAGACGGGCGTCGTCAGATGCACTTCCTCCATCGTGACGTCGTCGAGGCGCTCGATCGTCATCGCTCGATGCCCTGCCGCCGGTAGTAGTCGGTGAACCACTGCGGGTCGGACCTGAACTCGACCGTGCCGCTCGGGTGGATCCTGGCCGTGGCACGCCTCGACGAGAGGCAGAACTGATGGATGGCGATGGGCATGCCGCCCGTGTGCGTGTGGGCCAGCTCGACGTGGGTGGCCACCACCATGGAGGTCCCGGCAAAGCCCATCGCGCCCAGCCCGATGTGATTGCCCAGCGCCGTCAGCTCCTTCTCGAGCGCAGCGGCCGAGACATCGGGATTGCCGCTGCCCACCGTGCGCAGGCACGCCGCCTCCTTGCCGAGCCTCATGCAGGTATCCTTCGAGCCGCCGATCCCGACGCCGACGATGGCCGGCTGACACGCGAGCCCACGCTTCCCCGATTCGACCAGCGTGTCGACGAAGAAGCGCTTGATGCCGGGGATGCCGTCGCCAGGAAACAGCATCCGCCAGTCGGTGCCGAAGAGCCCGCCCTTATGGACCGTGGTCACATCCACCCAGTCGCCGCCAGGCTCCACCGAGTACGTCACCTCGGGGGCGTGGTAGCCGACGTTGTTGTTCTGATCCTCGCGGGTCAGCGGGTGGACGCGGTTGGGGCGGAGCGGGATCGATGCCGTGGCATCGGCCGTGGCCCGCCTGAGCGCCGTCTCGAGCGCCACCAGCCCGCCCTCGACCAGCGCCTCGTTGCCGAGCTTGACGTAATAGCGCGGCAGCCCGGTGTCGGCGCACATCGGGCGGCGCTCGGCCGTGGCGATGTCCCAGTTCTCGAGCATCTCGTCCAACACGAAGCGGGCGAGGCGCTGCTGCTCGCGATCACGGGCCAGGCGGACGCCCGCACGGTAGTCCTGCGGGATATCGATGGCCGCGCGCGCCATGAGCTCGCGGGCGGTGTCTTCGATCAGCTTGGCGTGGATGGACGGCATGGTCCCCTCACGGTCTCAGCCTCGGCTCGAACTGAGACCCTCTCCCCGCTACCGCTTCCCTTTGCGCTCGTCGCGGCGGAGCTTGTACTCGATCGAGTCGACCAGCGCCTGCCAGGAGGCCTCGATGATGTTGTCGGCGACGCCGACGGTGCCCCAGGTCTCGTCGCCGTCGCCCGAGGTGATGAGCACGCGCGTCTTGGCGCCCGTGCCCTTGCTCTCGTCGAGGATGCGCACCTTGTAGTCGAGGAGGCGGACCTCGCGGAGGTTCGGATAGAAGTCCTCGAGGGCTTTCCGCAGCGCGTGGTCGAGGGCATTGACCGGTCCATTGCCGGAGGCCGCGGTATGCTCGGCGATGCCCTTGACCCGGAGGCGCACCGTCGCCTCGGCGAGCGACTCGGCGTTACCCCGGTCCTCCTCGACGATGACGCGGAAACCGTCGAGGTCGAAGTAGGGCTTGTGATTGCCGAGCGCCCGCTCCATCAAGAGCTCAAAGGAGGCTTCGGCGCCCTCGAACTGGAAGCCCTCGTCCTCCATGCGCTTCAGCATGTCGAGGATGCGGCGCGCCTCGGGCGTGTTCTTGTCGAGGTCGATGCCGTACTCCTTGGCCTTCCAGAGGATGTTCGACTGCCCCGCGAGCTCCGAGACCAGCACCCGCCGGTGATTGCCGACCTGCTCCGGGTCGATGTGCTCGTACGTCTCGGCGTGCTTGAGGACGGCGGAGACGTGGATGCCACCCTTGTGCGCGAAGGCCGAATCGCCCACGTATGGCTGCGATGGCCACGGCTTGCGGTTGGCGAGCTCGGAGACGAAGCGCGAGACGTCGCGCAGCTCGCGGAGGTTCTCCTTCGGGATGCAGCCGAGCCTCATCTTCAGCATGAGGTTCGCGATGATGGACACGAGATTGGCGTTGCCGCAGCGCTCGCCGTAGCCGTTGATCGTCCCCTGGACGTGGTTGACGCCCTCGGACACGGCCGCCAGCGTGTTCGCCACCGCGCACTCGCTGTCGTTGTGGACATGGATCCCGAGCGGGCTCGACGCCTTCACGTGCTTCTTGACCTCGCGGATGATCTCCACGACCTCGTGAGGCAGGCCGCCTCCGTTCGTGTCGCAGAGGACGAGGCAGTGGGCGCCCGCGGCCTCGGCGGCCTTGAGCGTGGCGAGCGCGTACTCGCGGTTCTTCTTGAAGCCGTCGAAGAAGTGCTCGGCGTCGTAGATGACCTCCTCGAAGTGCTTGAGGAGGTAGGCCACCGAGTCGCCGATCATCGCCACGTTCTCGTCGAGCGTCGTGCCGAGCGCATGCGTCACGTGGAGGTCCCACGACTTGCCGAATATGGTGACGACGGGCGGCCCCGCCTCGACGAGCGCCTGGAGATTGCTGTCCTCCTGCGGCCTCGTGCCGGGACGGCGCGTGGAGCCGAATGCGGTGATCTTGGCACTCTTGAAGACGCCGTCCTGGACGCGCTTGAAGAAGCGCAGGTCCTTGGGGTTGGAGCCCGGCCAGCCGCCCTCGATGTAGTGGATGCCGAGCGCGTCCAGCCGCTGAGCTATCCGGACCTTGTCCTCCATGGAGAAGGCCACGCCCTCTCCCTGGGTCCCGTCCCGCAACGTCGTGTCGTAAATCTTGATCGCCCGTGACATGGGGCGCCCATCATCCCTCTGCCCCCGCCCACGTGTCAAGCTTGCGCCGCAGCGGCGCAGCGACGGGGCGAGGCGTCGAGCTTCTACACCACCCCGGCGGCGCGGAGCGTGTCGACCGTGGCCTTGGGGATGCGGAGGAGGCCCGTCAGGATCTCGTCGGTGTGCTGGCCGAGAAGCGGCGCGGGCGCCTGGGCGGCGCCCGGCGTATCCCAGAGGCGGATCGGCACCCCCATGGCCGTCCCGGCGCCGGCCTTGGGGTGCTTGAGCGTGACGAACATGCCGCGAGCGCGAAGATGCTCGCTCTCGCAGACTTCGGCCACGGTCTTGATGCGGCCCGCGGGCACGCCCGCGGCGTCGAGGCGCGCGAGCCACTCGGCGGCCGGGCGCGTCCCGAAGATCGAGTTCAAGAGCGGGATCAGCGCGTCGCGGTTGCTGACACGGCTGGCCTCGCTGTCGAAGCGCGGATCCTTCGCGAGCTCCTCCCTGCCCAGCGCGCGGCACAGGCGCTCCCAGAGCGAGTTGTTGGCGACGCCGAGCGTGATGTAGGCATCCTGCGCCTGGAAGACCTCGTACGGGACGATCGACGGGTGCTGGTTGCCGCGCCGGGTCGGCGTACCGCCCGCGTTCCAGTAGAGCCCTGCCTGATAAGTCAGGAGCGAGGCCATGACATCCAGCATGCCGATCTCGACCTTCTGCCCCCTGCCGGTCCTGGCGCGCGAGAGCAGCGCCAGCGTCACGCCCTGGGCGGCGGCCATGCCAGAGACGAGGTCCGCGACGGAATTGCCCACCTTGACAGGCGGCCCGTCGGCGAAGCCCGTGAGATCCATGATCCCCGACTCGCCCTGCACGATGAGGTCATAGCCGGGGCGCGAGGCCTCGGGGCCGCTCTCGCCGAATCCCGAGATCGAGCAGTAGACGAGCCGCGGGTTGAGCTTCCTGAGCCCGCCGTAGCCAAAGCCCAGGCGCTCCATGGTGCCCGGGCGGAAGTTCTCGATCACCACGTCGGCCTTGGCCACGAGCTTCCGCAGGATGGCCTGGCCCTCCGGCGCCTTCATGTTGAGCGTCAGGCTCTTCTTGTTCCGGTTGACCGAGAGGAAGTAGGTCGCCTCGCCGCCCATGAAGGGCGGCCAGCCGCGCGTGTCGTCGCCCTTGCCCGGCTCCTCGATCTTGATGACCTCCGCGCCCATGTCGCCCAAGGACATGGCGCAGAATGGGCCGGCCAGCACGCGGGTGAGGTCGATCACGCGGATGCCGTGGAGCGGCGCACGGGGCCGCTTCGTCGCCGACACCTTCCTCCTAGCCGTCGTCGCCACCGGACCGTCCTCTCCAGAGACCCTGGATCACGCTCTTGGTGATGGAGGCGACCTTCTCGCCGCGGGCGCCCGTTCGCCGCCAGAAGAGCCGCGCCCGATCCGCGTACCCCATGTTGGAGAAGTAGAACACGTCGTCGAGCGATTCCACGCCCACGCTCGAGCCTATCCGGATGCCACGCGTCTCCTCACCGTGGCAGAAGAGCCGGGCGCCGCCGTCCAGCTCGATCAGCGCGATGTGGAGCGGCGCCTTGAAGCCTTCCGGCGGCGAGTGAAGCGTGGTGAACGAGACCACCTCGCCGACATTGGGCACCGTGGCGGCCTCCATGGCCACGGGATGGTCGGGGCAGAGTCGCGCCGGCGGCACGACCATCCGGCGGCACCGCGGGCAGCGCGAGGCCGGCAGCGAGAGGACGTTCACCGCCGCGCCTCGAGCAGCGTCACCCAGTTATTCGTGGCGAGGCCGCCGATGGACTGAGCCAGCCCGACCCGCGCGTGCACCTGGCGCCCGATCGCCAGGCCGCGGAGCTGCCAGCAGAGCTCGACGATCTGCGCGATGCCCGTGCCCGCCAGCGGGTGCCCCCGCGCCTTGAGCCCGCCTGAGGGGTTGACCGGCAGGCGGCCGTCGAGAGCCGTCTCCCCGTCGAGGGTCGCGCGCCCCGCCTTGCCGACAGGCATGAGTCCCGTGTCCTCGAGCGAGATGATCTCGAAGGATGTGAAAGCGTCGTGGAGCTCGGCGACGTCAACGCGCTCCGGACCGAAGCCTGCCATCCGGTACGCGGCCTGCGCCGCCTCCTGGGTGGCCCGGAAGGCCGTGAGGTCGTTCCGGTATCGCACGGCCATCGTGTCGGAGCCCTGACCTATACCCGCGATGCGCACGCCGGTGGGCGCGGAGGTCAGGACCAGGGCCGCGGCCCCGTCGGAGATAGGGCAGCAGTGGAAGAGTCGGAGCGGGTCGGCCACCAGACGGCTTTCCATCACGGCTTCCAGCGTCACAGCCTCCTGGAAGTGGGCGAGCGGGTTGCGCGCCCCGTTGGCGTGGTTCTTGACGGCGACCTGCGAGATCTCCTTGAGGCCGAGGCCCCGCCGGTGCATGGCGGCCCGCGTGATGAGCCCCGCCAGCGCGGGCATGGTCGTGCCATACCGCCGCTCGTGAGGATCGATGGACCGGCCGATGATCTCGGACACGCGCGGCGTCGGGACGTGGCTCATCTTCTCGCCGCCGACGACGAGGATGGTCGTGTGGAGCCCCGCGGCGATCGCCGCATAGGCGGCGTAGACCGCCGCGACGCCGGAGGAGGTGGCGGTCTCGACGCGCAGGGGCGGCACCCGGGACAGACCCATGTGCGTGTTGATCAGCGAGGCGTAATTGCCCTCCCCGGTGAACTCCTCCGGGTTCATCGCGGCCACGACGAGGCCGTCTGGCTCTTCGATGCCGGCATCCGCCAGCGCGGCCAGCCCGGCCTCGGCCATCAAATCGGGCAGGGTCTCGTCGCGCCGGCCGAAGCGCGTCATCCCCGCCCCCGCTATCCACACAGAGCTCACGGAGTCATTTCAAACCGTGCGCCTCGGGGTGTCAACGTTTTTGGGTTGGCGCCGCGGACTGCCCGTAGGCCGCCAGCGTCAGGCAGTCGAGCAGTTCGGGCGCCCGGTCGACGCCGCACCACGCGGCCGCGAAGCCGGCGGCGGCGATCTCCTCCGCCGCTCTCACCACGGCACGGCGCCCCCAGGGGCCGAGGCGCAGCACCTCGACCTCGGGGCGCGCCGCTGCGGGAGCTCCGACTGTGCGCGCGAGATGATGGAGCAGCTCGTGAGCCAGCACGACCTCCCGCACGACCACGGTGCCGATTCGGCCGCGGAGCCCGGTGGTCTCGAGCAACTGCTCCACCGCGTCCAGGGTCCTGGTAAAGACGATCACACGGGGCGGTGGGGCCGTGTAGAGCGCGTGGTGAACGAAGGGACCCGAGACCGCCGGGGCCTCGCTCTGGCGGACCTCGACGCCCTGGGCGCGCAGCGCCTCCTCGGCCGTTCGCCATCCGCGCCGGCGCGCGCTCCGTGCCATCGCTTCCCCGGCCTCCCGCGCCGCCCGCGCCATGGCGGGCCGCGCGTCCGTCTCGATGAGGCGCGCGAGCAGGTCCTGCTCGAGCCGCTGGAGCGCCATGGGCAGCCAGCCGTCGGACGTGAAGAGCGGACCGACGAGCGCGTCCAACTCGGCCTGGGAGACGGTCACAGTCGCGCCTGCACCCGCCGGGCGGCCACCAGCACCACGGCTTCCTCCGGCCCGCAGCCGGCTAGCTCGCTCTGGCCCACCGACAGCGCGTGCTCGACGGCCATCATGCCCGAGAGATCCACGACCTGGCCTCCCAGGACGAGGTACGCGTCGGGCGGGATCACCCCGTTGCCGTCGTAGCCGGTCGCCCTGCCCCAGAGGCGCTGCAGCTCCTCGAGGGCCCGACCGGCAGTGGTCTGGCTCACCAGGGCGTCGGCCCGTTGCACCTTGATGAAGCCGCCCCGATCCACCACGCGCACCGGATGCCGCGTGCTGCGGAACACCCAGAGGCTCCGCTCCGTCACGTCACTGGCGAAGACGTAATGGCCGCTGGTCCGACCCGCCAGGCGTACCTGGGCGGCAGTCGCCTTGAGCGACTTGGCGGCGATCTCGCGGGCCTCGTCCTCCCCAAGCGCGTGCAGCAGGTCGCGGGCGCGCATCTCTGTGGCTCCCCAGGCGGTGGCCCGCACCCGCTGGGTCTGGGGATTGACCTCGATGTGCACCTGGACGGTGCTGGGATGCGCACCGGCCCGGATCGCGGCCTCACGCGCCTCGGCGCGGATGGCCAGCAGGTCCTCGGGCCTGGGATTCGGCATCACGCGCTCCACGCTATCGCGCACCATGGCGAGGGCCACCCCGATGGAGGAGATCACCTCGGCGTTCCGGGCGATGCGGTACTCGAGCCCGAGCATCCCGGCCGCGTGGGGGATCAGCGCCGAGGCGCCGCCGCCCCCGCCGACCAGGATCACCTGGTCCCGCTCGAGCCGGTACTCCTCGACCAGCCGCTCGATGGTCGGAATGATCTTGCCGACGGCCACGTCAAGAATGCGCCGGGCCGTCTCCTCGACGCTCTGGCCCACCCGCGCGGCCAGCGGCGCCATGGCCCGCCGCGCGGCTTCGGGATCGCCGTACGAGTAATCCCCGGGCTTCACCACGCCCAGCACGTTGGCGGCGTCCGTGTTCGTGATGGCCACCCGCCGTCCGTCCGCGAGGCGCACGGCCACGTAGTCCCGAGGATCCCCGGCCTTGGGCTGGATGAGCTCGAGCTCGGGATCCACCATGCCCTCGGCCGGCTGGAAGGCCGCGTAGGGCAGCCCCGCGATGTGGGCGCTCCGCGGGCCCACGTCCACGATGTGATCGCTCGCGACGCGCACCATGCTGCCGCCCGCGATGCCGAGCACGCGCACGTCGAGCGAGCTAATATAGGTACGGTGCCCGCCCACCTCGGCGAACGCGATGGTGGGCTGCCCGCCGCGGATCACGCCGATATTCGTGCTGGTGCCGCCCACCTCGAAGAAGATGCCGTCGGACACGCGCAGGTACATGAGCGCCCCGGCCACGCTGGCCGCGGGCCCCGAGAGCATGGTGAGCACCGGGCGCTTCTGCACCTCGGCGAGATCCATCACGCCACCGTCGCCGCGCATGATCATGAGCGGCGCCGCGATCCCCGCCGCCCGCACGCTCTCATGCGTGAGCTGGGCCGTCTCGACCATCTTCGGCAGAATGCTGGCGTTGATCACCGCCGTGCGCGTGCGGATGGTGAGCCCGTAGAGCTTGCTGATCTCGTGACCGCCCGTGGCCGGCAGGCCCAGCTCGCCGGCCGCCGCCATCACCTGCTCCTCCGCCCGCGCGTCGTCCACGCTGAAGGCGTCACTGGCCACGATGACCCGCGCGCCCTGGGCCCGCAGGCCTTCCACGGCGGCGCGCACCGCCTCGGTCCCCAGCTCCTCGCTGCGGAGAAAGGCGTGCGTGGAGGAGATCACCCGTCCCGCCGATAACTCGATGTCCCCGATGACGGTCTGGCTACGAGCCAGCCGCGACTCCACCGCGCCCCGCCCCATCCCGAGCACGCCGACCGGCGCCACGTCCCCTTCGAGCAGCGCATTGGTGGCCTGCGTGGTGCTGTGCGCGATGAAGACCACCTCGGCGGCGGTGATGCGAGCGGAGTCGAGCGCGCGGCGGAACGCCTCGATGACGCCCGCGGCGACCCCGGCCTCGGCCGTGTGCGTGGTCGGCACCACGGCCTGGCCGATGATCTCGTGCGTGTCGTTGTCGAGCAGGACGGCCTTGGTGAAGGTGCCACCGACGTCGATGCCGATACGAACGAGCCGTCCCACCTGCTCCTAGCCTCCGAACATGCCCCGGAACATGACGTAGGCGATGAAGGCGTTGATCGCCACCATCAGCCAGCCCCAGGGCAGCGCCGTCTTGAGAAACTCGGCGTGCGACACCTTGGTATAGCCGATCGTCCACAGCGTCCAGGAGTTGGTCGGGTCCTGGCTGCCCTGCAGACACAGCGGGCCGCGCCAGCACAGATAGAGGAAGATCGGCGAGACGTAGTTGGCGTTGAGCATGACGGCCAGCAGCGCCGCGCCCGTGCCGACCACGCTGAACGGCCCGCGGTAGATGGCCAGCGGCGCCAGCAGCGCGAAGAAGAGGCTCGCCTGGAACGGGGTGTGGGGGATGAACGGCGAGAAGACCGGGTTCAGCACCGCCTTCACCGACTCGAGCTGGCCGGCTACGATCAGCATGCCACACACGATCCACAGCGCGGCGATGGTGGCGATGTCGGGGAAGGCGTCGTAGAAGGCCTTGTGGAACACGGCCACGGTGTCCTTGAAGGAACGGCTCCGCTGGGTGGTGACGAGGGCAAACACGATCGCGAGCAGGAAGGCGGGGATCAGCGGCCACTTGAACACGATGATGACCACCACCGGGAGCGCGGGGGCCAGGTACGAGATCCACGGCACACGCACCCGCGGCGCGGCCGTGGCCACCCCCACCGCGGAGGCGCGCCGCACCTCGACGCCGCGCAGGTTCCACCACGACATGGCGAGGGCCGCCAGCAGGTAGACGGCGAAGCCGATCAGGTAAAAGGTGAAGTAGGGCGGCCCGTACTCGATGCCCTTGAAGAAGTTCTTGAAGATGCCGAACTCGACCGGGTTCAGGTAATTGCCCGCGCCGATGGCCATGGTGAAGGCCGGCGCCGCCACCCGCGGCGGGATGCCCAGCGAGAGCATGATCGGGATAGCGATGACGCCGATGGAGATGGCGGCGCCGACGCCATAGATGGAGGTGAAGAGCAGCGCCGTGATGAGCGAGACGGCCCAGGCCACGGCGATGGGCCGATCGCCGGCCAGCTCCACGGCCGTCCGGATCATGCTCTCCGCGATGCCGGTCAGCACGAGGACCTGCCCGAACCACGCCCCGAAGACGATGATGACGATCGTGCTCGCGTACTGCTCCCCGCCCTTCTGGAGCACGTTGGTCAGCAGGTCCCGGAACGACGAGCCGGCCAGCAGCGGCCACGCGATGGCCAGCAACAGCAGCACGATGATGGGGCTGACACCACGGAAGATGACGAAGACCGCGATGAGAAAGGCCAGCAGCATGATGACGCCCAGGAACACGCTCATAGTTGCCTCCTCGTTGAGGCTGAGCACCGCACGGACGACCGCGCCTTTCGCCATCCCGGCGAAGCCGTCGTTGATCTGCTCCAGCGGGAGCCACTGGGTGATGAGCTCGTCGTGCTTGAGTCGGCCTTCCCCCTTGGCCTTCTTGACGCGCCGCCGCACGTCGGCGTGACAGCGCTGGCAGGCCCATGCCCTTGTAAGGGCTGGGGCATGCCTTGTCAAGGCGAGGCGCTACGGTTCGCCGTCCGGAATGGAAAGCTGAGCTGGAACGATCCGCGCTGGCTGGCTCTACGTGGGCCTCATCCTCGATCCTGCTCGCGCGTCGCCGCCGGCGGGGCGATGAGAGGACAGCCCACGCGCGACCACTTCGAACCGTGCCCCCGGAGATGCGTCAACGTTTCTTGGTGGGCCGCAGAGCGCCCCCGCTATCGGCGCCATTGGCCGTCTGCGTGCCGTTGGCGCGACCATGTGGACCGGGCGGCGGCGGAATATTGACCTGGAACTCGCGCATGAGGCGCAAGAGATAGGTCCGCTGAAGTCCGAGAGCCCGCGCGGCGCGCGTGCGGTTGCCACCCGACTGCGTCAGGGTCGCCTCGATGAGGCGGCGCTTGAACTCGCTGACGGCGCCGTGGAAGCCGGGCGGCGTGGGATCGGGCGCGGGCGACGCGATGACCATGCTTGCAGAGTTGGCAAGGCCTGTGCCAGGGCCCGCGGCCCTGCAATTCAATCGGATGCGCGAGGCTGACGGACGCGGCTGCCGCTGCCTCTGGGCACCGGCGCCGGCGGAGTGCCGTGCGAGATGGGCAGCCCCGCGCAGAAAAAAAGCGGGGACCAGAACGAGGTCCCCGCAAGGGATTATGGACGAGCAGCGCGGCTAGGACTTCGTCGCCGGCTTGACACCGGGGTTGTCCTTGAAGAACTGCTTGTTCATCTCGATGAACTGCTTCCAGTTCGCTGGCGTCTCGTCCTCGGCGAAGATCGCCTTGACGGGGCACACCGGCTCACAGGCGCCGCAGTCGATGCACTCATCCGGATGGATGAAGAGCATGGTCTCGCCCTCGTAAATACAGTCCACGGGGCAGACCTCGACGCAGGCCTTGTCCTTCACGTTGATGCAGGGCTCAGCGATGATATACGCCATTACGGCCTCCCTGTGAACTGCGCGCTTTTTCTTGTCGGCGAGCGACGCCGGGCGCCAAAACCTCCGTAGTTGTACCAACCAGTCCCGGACGTGTCAAGGCGTTTACTGCAGGGGATCAGAGGGTCCGGAGCTTGGGGTCCAGCGCGTCCCGCAGCGAGTCGCCGAAGAGGTTGAAGGCGAAGACGGCCAGGCTGATGGCGAGCCCCGGAAAGACGGCCATCCAGGGGGCCGACTCGGCGAAGTCCACGGCCGCCCCGCGCAGCATGAGCCCCCAGGCCGCCGTCGGCTCCTGGACGCCCAGGCCGAGGAAGGAGAGCGAGGATTCCAGCAGGATCGCCTGGCCCAGGAAGGCGGTGAGCATGATGAGATACGGCGCCATGACGTTGGGCAGCATGTGCCGCATGATGATCCGCGCGTTGCTGAAGCCCGCCGTGCGCGCGGCATCCACGTAGGGCATCTCGCGGATGCTCAGCGCGCTCGAGCGGATGACCAGCGCGCAGCGTGGGATCATGGGGATCGTAATCGCCGTGATGAGGTTCGGTATCGTGTTGCCCAGAATGGCCACGATGGCCAGGGCCAGGATGATGAGCGGGAAGGCGATCAAAATATCCATGAAGCGCTGGAGGTACAGGTCCACCTTGCCGCCGAAGAACGCGCTGCCGACACCCAGGATGGCGCCCAGCGTGGAGCCGACCACGGCCGCGCCGAAGCCGACCATGAGGGCCGTGCGCGAGCCGTAGATCAGCCGTGTCAGCACGTCGCGGCCGAACGCGTCCGTGCCGAGCCAGTGGGCCGCGCCCGGCCGGGAGAGCATGGCTCCGAAGTCCACCGCCACCGGGTTGTACGGCGCGACCAGGTTCGCCGACAGCGCGAGCAGGATGAGAAAAATGACGACCGCGGCGCCCGCGGCGCCCAGCGGGCGCCGCCGGGCGAAGTCCAGGACGGTTCCCCACCATCCGCCCCGGGCGTCCGCGGCGGCGGCGATCTCGACAGCGTCGAACGGGACGTTAATGGCCATGGGCTACCGGTACCGGATGCGAGGATCGAGCCAGCCGTACATGATATCCATGAAGAAGTTGACGATGATGAAGACCGAGGCGACGAGAAGCACCAGCGCCTGCGTCAACGTGTAGTCCCGATGGGCGACGGCCTGGACGAAGAGGAGCCCGAGCCCATTCAGGTTGAATACCTGCTCGGTGACCACGAGCCCGCCCATGAGGAACGCGAACTCGATACCGGTGACCGTCAGCACCGGCAGCATGGCGTTCTTGATCGCGTGGCGCTTGAGTATGAGCGTCTCGACCAGCCCCTTAGCGCGCGCCGTGCGGATGTAGTCCTCGCGCAGCACCTCGAGCATCGCCGAGCGCGTCATGCGCGTCACCACGGCCGAGAGGCGGTAGCCGACCGCCAGCGCCGGCCAGATCAGCTGCACGAGGTTCTGCCAGGGATTGACCCAGAACGGCGTGTAGACCATCGGCGGGACCCACCTGAAGATCACCAGCAGCACCAGGATCATGAGAATTCCCAACCAGAAGGACGGCGTGGCGATACCGGCAATGGACACGATGCGCGCGACGTAGTCGATCCAAGAGTCCTGCCTGAGCGCGGAGGCCACGCCCAAGGGGATCGCCAGCACCACGCCGACGGCCGTCGCCATGATGGCCAGCTGGAGCGACAGCGCGAAGCGGAGCTTGATCTCGTCGCCGATCGACGCCCCGGTCCACATCGAGGTGCCGAAGTCGAGCCGCACGACGCCCCACATCCACGTCCCGAACTGCTTCCACAAGGGCTGGTCCAGACCGAAGCGCGCTCGCTCGGTCTTGAGCAGCTCCTCCGACACGGTGCCGCTCTCACCGGCCAGGCGGAGCTCGACGATGTCGCCCGGCACGACGCGCATGAGGAGGAAGATCAATACCGCGACGCCCAGCAGCGTCGGGATCATCAGGAAGAAGCGCTTGACGACGTACTTCCACACGTTGGGGGAATCCCCCTCACCCTACCCTCTCCCCCCGGGGGAGAGGGTATAGGGAGTAGCTTCGCTATTCACTGAGCCACACCGTGTCGAGCTGGTTGTTCAGGTAGTGGCTGGGCGTGATTGTCCAGCCGTGCACCTTGCTCGAGTGCGGGATGATGCGGTGCCACTGGAGCGTGTAGATGACGTGAACCTCCTCGTCGAGCAGTCGCTTCTCGAACGCGCGTAGGTACCGCCGCCGCTCCTCGGCGTCGCTGGCGCGCGCCTGCTTGATGAAGAGCTCGTCGATTATCTTGTCCTTGTGCTTGCCGTAGTTGGCGTCCGACTCGCTGAGGAACCGCGGCAGGTCCAGGTCCGGCTCGACGATGAACCCGCACTGGAAGTCCATGGCGACCTCGAAGTCGCCGCGCTTGAGCATCGGGTGGTAGGCCGAGGCCTCGATCGTCTCCTGCTTGACGTTGAGCCCGATCTGTCGCCACTGGTCGATGAGCCAGATCCCGACCGGCTCGTACGGATGCGGGATGCCGCGGTTCTTGAAGGTAAACGAGAAGCCGTCGGACACTCCCGCCTCGCGCAGCAGGCGCTTGGCCTCGGCCCGATTGGCGGCGATGTCGCGCCCGTAACCGGCCAGCTTCTCCAGCTCCTGGGGCGGCGTCGCCCACGGCGTGCCCGGCACCTGGATGCCGCCCACGTCCTTGACCAGCGTGATCCGCGACAGCGCCTTGGACCCCTCGTACCGGTCCAGCGCCAGGGTCAGGGCGCGCCGCACACGCTTGTCGTCGAAGGGCTTCTTCTCATGGTGCATCGATACGAAGTTCAGGCAGTCCCACGGGCTCTCCTGCACCGTGATCTTGGGCCCCAGAGCCTGCACGAGGCTGTCGCGCTCGGCCGGGCTGAAGCCGCGGAACTGGATGTGGGCGCGCTCACCACGGATGGCCGCCACCTGCGCCGACGACGACGAGATGAAGATCGCGCGGTAGCCGTCGAGGTGCGGTTTACCCTTGTCCCAATAGTCTGGGTTCTTCTTGCCGACCCAGTGCGAGCCCTTGACGTGCTCGACGAACTTGAAGGGCCCGGTGCCCATGACGTTCTTCTCGTACCAATGGATGTCCTTGGCGAGGATGTCCGCCTTGTAGATCCAGTTCCAGGGGGAGGCCAGGTTGAGCAGCAGGGATGATTCCGGCCGCTTGAGCCTGAACCGCACCGTCGACGGATCCGGGGCCTCGACCACCTCGACCACCTCGTAGGCGCTCTTGCGGAGGGACTTCACCCCTGCCGGGGGGAAGATGATCTTGTCGTAGCTGGCCTTGACGTCCCTGGACGTCATGGAGCTGCCGTCGTGGAACTTCACTCCTCGTCGCAGCTTGAAGGTGTAGATCATCCCGTCCTTCGAGATGGCCCAGGACTCGGCCAGATCACCGACCGGCTTGGTGCCTGTCTTGTCGAAGGGGTCGACCCTGAGCAGGGTGCTGTAGTGCGGGGCCATGGGGTGGATGACGCCGAAGGTCTCCTCCGCGTGGGCATCGTAGGAGGGCGGCTCCGAGGGAACGACGAAGATCAACTCGCCGCCGGCTCGGGGCTTGTCCTGGGACCAGCCCGGGCTGGTCCAGGCGAGCATCGCTCCGATGACCAGGACCCCTGCTGCTACGACACTCCATCGTGTCCGATGCCTCATGAGCCACCTCCGCGGCGAACGTGGATACGTGCGTGCAGATACGACTTTAATATCGAGGGGAGGATCAAGGTTCCTCAGGACTTACGAGACATTAGCGGCAAGGCGGGCCCAGTGTCAAGGGCGGCCGCGCCACCGGCCCACGCCCCTTGAAGCCCGCAGGCTGCTCAAAAAAACCGAGATGCGCCGGCTGGCGCACCCTGCCGAATGAAAGTTGGCTATCATGGCGGTACGCCGCGCTCGGGAACGTCGAGGACCAGTGGTACTGCGTGTCCGATCAAAAACCGACGTGGGAGCGTCCGGGACCCCG
>WNGB01017389.1_pt1 | contig 23063 bp, 19 predicted proteins | sample 5400681 | NCBI WGS metagenome assembly WNGB01 (sample SAMN13153367, study PRJNA577476) | soil metagenome | isolation source: 115 cm soil or saprolite under grassland replicate 2 | place: USA:California | collected 2016-06-15
GTCGACCGCTTTGACCGCGCCGACCTTGCGCTGGAAGATAACCCCCTTCGTCACCGGAAAATGCATCTGGAGGTCGCGCACCTGGATCAGGTCGCTCGAGCCGTTTCCGTCTGTGGTCATGGCCTACCCTCTTCTTGCCTGTTGAAACGTTGGAACGTTAGAACGTTCGAACGTTCCAACTTGCTAACGTTCAAACGGTTCACACGACCTCGGCGACCTCGCTGGCCGGCCCTCTGGTTGGGATCGGGGTCTCCAGCGTAATATCGAACAGACACGCCGCGCGATGATCGGGCCCGACCGGCCGCAGCGGCGGCACCGTCTGGTCGCATTTGCCGGCGACGAAGTAGTCGCAGCGCGGGCTGAACGCGCAGACCTGCGGCAGGTTGATCAGATCCGGCGGCAGGCCGCGGATCGGCGTCAGCTTGCGGCCCTCCTGCTCGTCCAGCCGCGGGATCGAGCGCAGCAGGCCGATCGTGTAGGGCATGCGTGGGTTGCCGAAGATCTCGTTGGTCGAGCCTTCCTCGACGATCCGGCCGGCGTACATCACGACCACTCGGTCGGCCATGCCGGCGACCACGCCGAGGTCGTGGGTGATGATCATCACCGCGGTGCCGGTCTCGTTCTTCAGCCGGTTGATCAGCTCGAGGATCTGGGCCTGGATGGTCACGTCGAGCGCGGTGGTCGGCTCGTCGGCGATCAGCAGCTCGGGGTTGCACGAAAGCCCCATCGCGATCATCACGCGCTGGCGCATGCCGCCGGAGAACTGGTGCGGGTAGTCGTCGAGCCGGCGGGCGGCGCTGGGAATGCCGACCATGCTGAGCAGCTCGCCCGCACGCCTCTCGGCCTCGCGGCCGGTCATCTTCATGTGCAGCTCGAGCGACTCGGTGATCTGGCGGCCGATCGTGAGCACCGGGTTCAGCGACGTCATCGGGTCCTGAAAGATCATCGAGATGCGATTGCCGCGCACGTGGCGCATCTCCTCCTCGGAGTAGTCCAGCAAGTTCTCGCCGTCGAACGTGATCGTGCCACTGGCGATCTTGCCGGGCGGGCTCGGGATCAGCCGCATTAGCGCGAGCGCCGTCACGCTCTTACCCGAGCCGCTCTCGCCGACGATCCCGAGCGTCTCGCTGCGCTCCAGGTGGAAGGAGACGTCGTTGACGGCGTTGACGACGCCGTCTTGAGTCTTGAACTGAACATGGAGATTGCGCACTTCGAGTAATGGCTGCATTCGAGGAACCCCTTATTGGCTATCGCGCGGATCGAGCGCGTCGCGCAGGCCATCCCCCAGGAAGGTGAAGCTCAGCATGGTGAGCGCAATCGCAATACCCGGCAGGATGACGATGTGCGGGTAGCTAAAGATCGAGTTGAACCCATCGTTGATCATCAGCCCCCAGCTTGGCATGGGCGGCGGCGCGCCGATCCCGATAAAGCTGAGCACCGACTCGAGCAGAATATACTGCGGCACGCCCAGCGTCACCGCCACGATAATCGGGGTCAGCGCGTTGGGAAGTAAGTGCCGCACCATGATTTGCCCCTGCGAGGCCCCGACCGTGCGAGCTGCTTCGACAAACTCTTTCTCTTTGAGGCTGAGCACCTGCCCGCGCACGAGTCGCGCCATGGTCGTCCAGTTGACGATCGCGATCGCGATCGGGACGAACAGGACATTGCGCCCCAGCACCGACAGAATGATAATCACGAACAGCAGATCCGGGAAGGCATACATGATATCGGTGAAGCGCATCAGTAAATTGTCGACTCTCTGCGATCCTGCGCCGGCGATCAGGCCGATCGGTATGCCCAGCAGCAGCACGATGAATTGCGCCAGCAGCGCCACGCCCAGCGAAATGCGCGCGCCGTAGATCAGGCGGCTCAGCAGGTCGCGCCCGAGCTGGTCGGTGCCGAGCGGGAACCCCGGCGTCCCGATCGGGCGAAAGACCTGCTGGATATGCTGCTCGGCGTAGGGGTAGGGCGCCAGGACATCGGCGAAGATCGCGACCAGCAGCAGCAGGATCGCGACGATCAGGCCCGCCAGCGCGGCTTTGTTGCGTCGCAGCCGGCGCCAGGCGTCGCTCCAGAGGGTGCGCCGCTTGCGCGTCTGCTCGAACTGCCCGGGCAAAGTCCGTGTGACTTCAGTGGTAGCCATAGTCGGCCTCCAAAACCAGTCAGCTGCCGCCTCCTCGAAGCCTGCCAGTACCGCCCGTCAGAAATTGCTGGCTAGTTTTCGACGATGGACGATGGACGATGGACGGCATCAGCATCGTCTATCGTCGACCGTCTATCGTCAAAAGCACCCGATAGGCATGTTCGCCGACGTGTACTAAGGGCTCATAAAAGCATTATTTGCCCCATCGCACCCTTCGATACGGCCTGCGGGCCTACTCAGGGTGCTAGGCCTGGCGGAAGTTATTCCTTTATGAACCCTAAGTAGGTGCCAAAACGTTCCTGACACGTGTCATTCTGAGCGAAGCGAAGAATCTCGCCTCCTGATGCGACCAGAGACCCTAACGTTCCTGGCACGTGTCATTCTGAGCGAAGCGAAGAATCTCGCCTCCTGATGCGACCAGAGACCCTTCGCTGCGGCTGCGGCCTCCGCTCAGGGTGACAGCTTCTTATTGACACCTACTTAGTCATACGATATCCGCGGATCGACAATCCCGTAGAGCACATCGACCACCAGGTTGAATACGGCTACAGCCACGGCGTAGAGCAGCGTGGTGCCCATGATCAGAGGGTAATCGCGGGAGAAGATCGAGCTGATGTACAGCCGCCCGATCCCCGGAATGCGAAAGACCTGCTCGATGACGAAGGAGCCGGTCACCAGCGCCGCCAGCACCGGCCCCAGGATGGTGACGACCGGCAGGAGCGCGTTGCGCAGCATATGGCGCACGATCACGATCCGCTCTTCCAACCCCTTGGCGCGCGCCGTGCGGACGTAGTCCTGGCGGATGATGTCGAGCATGCTCGCGCGGGTGTAGCGCGCCAGCACGGCGATCGGCGCCGCCGCGAGCGCGACGACCGGCAAGATCATCTGCGCCGGCTTGCCCCAGCCGCCCGGCGGCAGCACGTGCAGCCGCACGGCGAAGATCACGATCATGAAGATCGCCAGCACGAAAGATGGGGTGGTGTAGCCGATGATCGCCACGAACATGCTGCCATAGTCGAGCGCGGTATTCTGGCGCAGCGCGGCGATCACCCCCAGCGGGATGCCGACCAGGATCGCCAGCACCGCCGCCATCAGGCCAAGCTGGAGCGTCACGCCCAGCCCGCGCCCGATCACCTCCTGCACGCTGTAGCCGGGGTTGGTGAAGCTCAGTCCCAGGTCGCCTTTCAGCAGGCCCAGCAGATAGTAGCCATACTGCACCGGCAGCGGATCGTCGAGATGGTATTTGGCGTTCAGGTTGGCCTGGACCGCTTCCGGCAGCTTTTTCTCGCGGTCCCAGGGCCCGCCCGGCGCCACGTGCATCAGCGTGAAGGTGATCAGCGTGACAAACAGCAGCACCGGGATCAGGAACAGCAGCCGCCTGAGGATGTAATTACTCATAATCCACCTCGATCCGTCGCCGGCGCGGGGGCGTCAGCGTGTGCAGCCCCCGACACCAGCATGATTTGACGTGACCGTTCGTAGTGCCGCCTTCAGGCGGTGGTGATGCGTTCGCTCCGCCTGAAGGCGTTACTACGTGCCACTCCGAATCAGTGCTTCAGGATCTGCGCGTCCTTGTAGTGGTACGAGCCCGGCTCCGGGTCCTGGGATGTGAAGGTCAGGCCCTTGACCCACGGCTTGACCAGGCGGAACGTGCCGTACCAGTAGACGAAGACCGCGCCGGCGTCCTTGGCCAGGATCTTCTCGGCCTCCTTGTAGGCCTTCTCGCGCTCCTCCGGAGTCTTGGCCTTGTCGGCCGCGTCGAGCAGCTTGGTGAACTCGGGGTTCTCCCACTTGCCGTAGTTCTGCTCGCTGCCCGGCCCGAACACCAGCCGGTCCCAGTCGTAGGGGTCGGGGTAGTCGGCGTTCCAGCCGGCTCGGAACAGCTCGGGCGGGTTCTTGCGAATGTCGTTGAAGTAGGTCTTCGGCTCGCGCGGGTCGAGCGAGACCTTGACGCCCAGGTTGTTCTGCAGGTCGGATTGGACGCGCTCGGCGATCGTCGCGTGCGACGAGTTGTTGTTGAACGGCAGCTTGATCTCCGGGAAGCCCTTGCCGTCCGGGTAGCCCGCCTCGGCCAGCAGCTGCTTGGCCTTGGCCGGGTCGAACTTCTGCGCCGCGTCGCCGGCCTCCTCCTCGGTCAGGTGGGCGGGCATACCGGGCGGAATGAAGCTGTAGGCCACTCTCGGCACGCCGTTGAGCACCTGATCGACCAGCGTCTGGCGGTCGATCGCGGCCGCGAACGCCTGGCGCACCTTCACGTTGTCGAACGGCGGCTTGGTCGCGTTGAAGCCGAAGTAGTAGGTCGCGAGCTGGGTGCCCTCCAGGATCTGCCCCTTGAACTGGTCGTTGGCGCGCACGCCCGGAATCTCGGCCACCGGAACCCTACCAAGATCAAGCTCGTCGGACTGGTAGTTGGCGAACGCCGTCGGGTCGTCGGCGATCACCTTGAGCACCAGCGAGGTCAGCTTGGGCGGGCCCTCATAGTAGTTCGGATTCGGGGCGAGATCCATCTCCGCGCCCTTGGTATAGCTCTTCAGGATGAACGGCCCGTTGCCGATCAGGCTGCCCGCCTCGGTCCACTTGTCGGGCGACTTCTCGACGACATCCTTGCGCACCGGCGCCATGTTGCCGAGCGCGGTGATGCTGGTGAAGTACGGCGCTGGCTGCTCGAAGGTGACCTGCAGGGTCTTGTCGTCGATCGCCTTGACGCCCAGGCTGTCGATCAGCTGCGGCAGCTTGGCGGTGTCGGTAGGAACCGCCGCGGAGTTGAGCTCGGTCGCGCCCTTGATCACACCCGTCACGAGCGAGGCGTACGGCGACGCGGTGGTCGGGTCGAGGAAGCGCTTCCAGGAGTACGCGAAGTCCTTGGCGGTGAGCGGCTGACCGTCGCTCCACTTGGTGTCCTTGAGCTTGAACGTGATCTGCGTATTATCGGCGTTGAACTCCCACGAGTCGGCGATCGCGCCCTCAGGCTTGAGGTCGGCGGTCATGCGCGTGAGGCCGGTGAAGAGCTGCTTGATGACGGTCTCCTCGGTGGTGTCCTGGTCCTGGGCCGGGTCGATGCTGTCGGGGTCGCCCAGGATCGGCACGCGCAGGATCTGCCCCTTGAACTGGTCGTTGGCGCGCACGCCCGGAATCTCGGCCACCGGAACCCTACCAAGATCAAGCTCGTCGGACTGGTAGTTGGCGAAAGAAACGAGGCTCTGGTGGCGCTCCGAGCGCCGCCGAAGACATCCAAATCAGGTGTTGTACCGCGCGTGTGCCTCCTTTCGCTGTATTGTGAGTTGTCAGTCGTCAGTTGTCAGTTGTCAGTGCCGGCACTGACAACTGACAACTGACCCCTGTCTGACCGATCGAGCGATAATCACGCTACTACCGCAACCTCAGCGCGCTGGCGCCTGAGACATACAGGTTCCAGTCAAGCGCCCACGCGCACGGCCGGCGGTTGCTCGACGTCTTGATGGCTGGTTGGACGTGAAACTCCGATCGCTCCGCCTCGATCCGGGCGCACAGCTTCGCCCATATGCGCGCCGCGACCGGCGCCGCGCACACGTCGCGTTGCAGCGCGTCGCGCAGCAAGAGATCCAGAACGTCGGCTTCGCGAGGTCGAGCCCCCATGAACACCCCTCATCAAGCGCAATTGGGTTGGCGCCGATCGATCCATCAAGCGCATCTCAGCGATAGTCGGATATCGTAACACCCATTTTTTGCTTGGTCAAGCCAAATACCACTAAAGATGAAGAACCTCGACCAATAGCCTATTGTAGGCCACTAGTACGGCTCTCCAGAAAAGCGTTTCCGGTTGTCATCGGCTGGTGCCGCGGTGCCGCGGTTCCGCGGTGCCGCGTACTAGACCGTGTGCCACAGCCGTCCAGGCTACTGTGACTCGCGCGGGTCGAGCGCATCGCGCAGGCGATCGCCGATATCGGTTGTCATCGGCTGGTGCCGCGGTTCCGCGCTTCTGCGGTTCCGCGGTTCCGCGTACTAGTACAGGGCGGCGTAAATAACCCGCTGGTTTGTCATTCTGAGCGCCAGCGAAGAATCTCCCACTGTCGAGCGGACCAGAGACCCTTCGCTCCGGCAGCGGCCTTCGCTCAGGGTGACAAAACCCGCGGCCTATTTCGGCCAAAGTGTACTAGACCGTGTGCCACAGCCGTCCAGGCTACTGTGACTCGCGCGGGTCAAGCGCGTCGCGCAGGCCATCGCCGATAAAGGTGAACGCCAAGGTGATCGAGGCGATCGCGACCGCAGGCGCGATCAGTAGCCAGGGCTGGGCGGTGATCGCGGCCTTGCCGTTCAGGATCATATTGCCCCAGCTGACCGGAAAAACTGCGTCTAGGTCGGTGGCCGGGCGCAGCCCGATGCCGAGATAGCTCAGCACCGCCTCGGTGATAATCGCGCCGGGCACGATGAATGCGCCCGAGATAATGATCGGGCCGAGCGAGTTCGGCAGCAGGTGCTTGAGCAGAATGTTGTGCCGGCGCACGCCGATCGTCCGCGCCGCCTCGATGAACTCTTTCTCCTTCAGCGAGAGCACCTGGCCGCGCACCAGGCGCGCCTCGCCGACCCAGCCGACCAGCGACAGCGCGGCGAACAGGATCAGGAAGCCGTTCCAGAACCTCCCGATTGGCGTATCCTTCAGCGCCGCCATCACGATGATGAAGAACAGGAACGCCGGGAAGGAGTAGACGATCTCGGCGAAGCGCATCAGCGAGGCGTCGACCAGGCCGCCCGCGAAGCCAGAGATCAGGCCGATCGACGTGCCCAGCAGCAGTGTGAAGACCATCGGCACAAAGCCGACGATCAGCGAGGTGCGCGTGCCATAGATCAGGCGGCTCAGGACATCGCGGCCGTTCGCGTCGGTGCCGAGCGGGAACTGCCACGTGCCCGAGGACTGCGGCTGGTTCGGCTTCTGCACCCACGCGGCCTGCCGGTAGGTCTGGCCGGGGAAGCTCTCGACCGGGTTGTGCGGCGCCAGCAAGGGCGCGAATATGGCGACGACAACCAGGATGCCGATGTAGATCAGGCCGGCCGCCGCGGCCCTGTTCCGCAGCAGCCGGCGGCGCGCGTCGCTCCACAGGCTGCGCGGCGCGCGCGGCGCGAAGACGACCTCTTCCTGAGCTGCCACGACGTCCTGCACTGTTGTCGCCATTGCTGTCCCTCACAGCCTCAGTGGTTCCAGCGCTAGCCGATGTCTCTGATCCGCGGGTCCAGGAATCCATAGCTCAGATCGACCAGAATGTTGGCCAGCACGACCAGCGTGGCGTAGACCAGTGTCGAGCCCATAATCATCGAGTAGTCGCGCTGGAAGATTGAGTCGACGAAGAACTTGCCGATGCCGGGAATATTGAAGATCGACTCGGTGATCACCGCGCCGGCGATCAGGTCGACCAGCGCCGGGCCGAGCACCGTCACGACCGGGATCAACGCGTTGCGCAGGATGTGGCGCGAGATCACCGTGCGCTCGCTCAGTCCCTTGGCGCGCGCAGTGCGGCGCGATGTACGGCCGCCAGGTATCCCAGTCGTTATCGGTGATCGAGATCCATTGGAGATACGTCCCAAAAAAGATGATCACCAGCAGCCCGGTCACGAATGTCGGCACCGAGACGCCGATCGTCGCGAGGAACAGGCTGGCATAGTCGAAGATCGTGTTCTGCCTCAGCGCGGCCAGCACGCCGAGCGGAATGCCAACCGCCACCGCGAAGGTCAGCGCGAAGATCCCCAGCCGCATCGAGTAGGGCCACTGCTTCAGGATGATATCCTGGACGCTCTTGCCGCGCTGGCGGTAGGACGGCCCGAGGTCGCCGCGCATGGCGTTGAAGATGTAGTTAAAAAACTGGCTGTCGAGATAGGCGCGGCCGAGCGTGAACGGGTTGCGCACGCCGTCGTTCCAGAGCTTCCGCGCGGCCGCCGGGTTGAAGTACTGCGGCTTGTCGAGCCCGAAGCGCCGGTTGAGCGCGGCGAGCGTCGCGCCGTCGACCTGCTTTCTGCTGTTGTCTGTGTCGAATGGACCGCCGGGCGCCAGGTGCATGAGGAAGAACGACACGAGCGCGACGAAGAACAGCACCGGGATCGCCCACAAGATGCGGCGTATGATGAAGGCGACCATTGATGTTCTCCTCGTCCTGGGCTATGTGCGGGGTGGTGTGGAGGGGCTATGCCCCTCCATGCTTCCCCCGTCGAGTATCATCGCCTGCCAGCCGGCGCGCTACTGCCCGAGCGTCACGTTCATAAAGCCGGTCCACTGGCCCGGGAAGTCCGCGTCCTGTGGCGTGAAGTCGAACCCCTTGACGTAGGGCTTGATCAGGTAGTAGTTCTTGTTGTTCGAGACGATCACCTCGCCCTGATCGGCGATGATCAGTTCCTGCGCCTGCTGGTAGAGCTGCGCGCGCTTGGCGGGGTCGATCTCGACGTCGGCCTGGTTCATCAGCTTGTCGGCGTCCTTGTTGCTGTAGCCGGTTTCCTTCGCAAAGTTGGTGTCCGAGTGCCAGTAGATGCTCAGCCAGTCCTGCTGATCCGGGTAGTCGGCGCACCAGGAGCCGCGGTAGTTCATCTGCGGGTAGGTCTTGTTATCCTTGCGCATGCTCACGAGCGTGGTGCCCTCGACCGGGTCGGGCACCAGCGTCACGCCCAGGCTCTTCTGATAGAGCTGGACCAGGTATTCGACGCGCCCCTGTATGGGCGGGTTGCTGCTGTTGTAGGTGATCTTGATCTCCGGCAGGCCCTGGCCGTCCGGGTAGCCGGCCTCGGCCAGCAGCTGCTTGGCTTTGGCGGCGTCGAAGTCGTAGCGCTTCTCGTTCGGATCGTATCCGGGATACCCCGGCGGGATCCAGGTCAGCGTCTTGACCTCGGTGCCCTTGTACGCGTCGCGCAGGAACAAATCACGGTCGAGCCCATAGGCGAACGCCTGGCGCACCTTCGGGTTGTCGAACGGCGCCTTGGTCAGGTTGAACGAGAGCGTAAACGTGCAGGCGCCCGGATACTCCACATACTCTTTGCCCAGCTCCGAGTCGGCCTTGACCGTTGGCACATCGCTCGGGTCGGGGATCACGACGTCGATCTCGCCGCTCTTGTAGGCCTGCAGCGCCACCGTCAGGTCGCCGATGTACTTGAGCTGCACCCCTGCGATCTTGGGCTTGCCGGCCCAGTAGTTCTGGTTGGCCTTCAGCTCGATCAAATTGGACGACTTGTCGATCTTGGTGGCGACGAACGGGCCGTTGCCGATGTGGTTGGCCGGGTCCTCGTACCAGGTCTCGCCACCCTTGTCGATCAGCTCCTGCCTGGCCGGGTACATCACCCAGATGCCCGCCAGCGTGTGGAAGTAGGGCGTCGGCTGGATCAGGTCGAACACAATCGTCTTGTCGTCGGGCGCCGTGACGCCCAGGCTCTTGTAGAGATCAGGCAGCTTGGCCTCGTCGGTCGGCACCTCGGTATTGATGATTGCGTCGGCGCCCTTGATCATGTTGAGCGAGGTCTGGTAGGTGCCGGGGCTGTGCGGGTCGAGCGTGCGGTAGACGGCCTTAATAAAATCGTTCGCGGTGAGCGGCGAGCCATCGGAATACTTCAGGCCGTCGCGCAGGTGGAAGGTGATCTGGGTGGCGTCCTTGTTGTACTCCCACTTCTCGGCCGCCGCGGGCACAGTCTTGAGGTCCTTGTCGAAGCGGGTCAGACCTTCGTAGACCTGCGACAGGAAGGCCACCTCGTTTGAGTATGAAGCCTTCTGCGGCGCCAGCGTATCGGGCCAGGTACTCTCGCCGATCCGCAGGATGTTGTCCATGGGGCCGCCGGCCGAAGGCGCCGGCGCGGCGGTCGGCTGCTCGGCCGCGGCGGTCGGCTGCCCGGCCGCGGGCGCGGCGGTCGGCTGCTCGGCAGGGGCGGCGGACGCGGCGGCCGGCGAGTTGGTCGCCGCCGGGGCCGCCGGCGCCCCGCCGCCACACGCGGCCAGGATCGGAAGGACGAGCGCAAGCAGCAGTGCGAGCGCAAAGCTGCCGCGCAGGTTCGATCGCTTCATCTGAAGCAGGCTCCTTTCACAAGCAAATGAGAGGCCCCAGATACCAGTACCAGGCCAGCGTGTGGGCGCTCGTCCAGCCCGGCGCGGCCAACGACCAGGGTAGGCGCGCCGGGGTGCCCCTGGCCGCCGCGCGCTCGCGCAGAAGCAGAACGACGCGCCCGGGGTTAGCCGGCGCGTCGTCGTCGCTTCGCAAGGCATCGCGCAGAATAATGTCCAGATCGTCGACTTGGCGATAGTGATTGGGCATAGCGTCAACCGAGGATCCCTGCGCCCTGACACCGCATTATGTCTCATCTCTGACGGCGGCCAAATCCTAACACGCCGTTTTCGGGTTGTCAAACCCGCGGCATTGCAGATTGCAGGCGATCTGTGGTGGGGGAGGGGTGTGGGGGCGGGCGCAGCCCGCCCCCACACCCCTCCCCCAAGCAGCTTGTCAGTTATTCAGGCGACCGCCTGCTGTGCCGCGCTCAGGGCAACGCGGTCGAGGTAATCGGCCATGTCGCGCCGCAGGTCGCCGTCGGCCGCCTCGCTCAGACGCCAGAGCACCCGCTGGAGCACCTGCGCGTCGAAGGCGATCCGCGCGTTGCGCAGCGAGTCTTGCGGGTCGAACAGGCCGCGGCCGCGCTCGTCGAAGCTGTTGGCGATATAGATGGTCAGCTCGTGCAGGGTGTGGCTGGTCAGCGCGACGCCGCCGCGCCAGAGCAGGCGCGCGAGCTCGGGCGAACAGCCCAGCCGCCCCACCCCGTCGTCGCCCAGGATGGCCAGCAGCCGGGCGCGCGACGCCGCCAGATCGCGTACGGAGGCGCCCAGCCACAGGCGCTGGTAGCCAACCGGCGGCGGCGCAGCAACCTGCTGGTGCGCGCCGGTCGATCGCCCCGCCACGAGCTCCCACACCGGCGCGCGGAACTCGATCACGCCGGCGTGGCGCAGGACATTGCGGCTCAGAGCATCCTTCGGATCGGCGGCGTTGACGGTCGCCGTAATGTAGACGTTCGGCGGAACGAGCGGCTGCTGCTCAACCGGGAAGCCAGGCAGGTTCAGCCGCTTGGAGCCCTCGGGGGCGATCTGAAGCAGCGTCGCGAAGTAGTACTCCAGCTCATACGGGTGCAGTGCGTCGAAGCAGACGAGGTAGGCCTTGCCCGCATTGCTGGGATCCGCCGCCTCCTGCAGCAGATCGAGGAAGCGCCATGAGCTAAATTGTTCCTGGAGTGATCGATAGTAGTGGTCCTCGCCAGTGCCGCCCGGCCAGGCGCCCGCGCTCGGGATGAGGGTGTACTGTGATCGCTCGTGCCCGACCAGCCCCTCGGCGAAGAGGCGGGCCATCTCGGTTTTTCCGCGCCCCTCCGCCCCGGTCAGGATGACGAAAGGATTGGTTTTCAGCGAGACGTAGTAGTTGACGATCAGCGAGCGGGAAAATGCATAGCCGGATGCGCTCGTGAGCGAAAGAATATGGGAGAGCAGCTCTTGTTCGCCGGCCGGCGGCCCATACGCGTCTCGACAGACGACGTGCGCCAGTGGATGTCGCGCGTGTTCATCCGGCACCAGCGCCAACTTCCCACGGCCCTCGTTGGCCCACCCGCCGACCCCATCGGCAGCGGCTTCACGGAAGTTCTGGATGATCAACTTGTTCCTCGCCTCATCATACGCGGCACGCGCTGAATCAACGCCGAATCAGCACGCCCCGCGGCTGCCTGTACTCCTATGAACTATTGCGGTCTGTGTCTGGGATCATTTTCCACCTTCTATAATACACCGGCGGCGCGGAAATGGTTCAATCTATTTTACAATTTTGGACATAGTTTCAGAAAGACACCGCTGGCTTTACAGCCGGGCGTGTGGAGGTGGCAACGCCCCAGGCTCAATGCGCGAGCGCGGGCACCACGTCATGTTGGTCGAGCGCATACTCCGCGTCCTCGACGACCGTCGCTGCGGGCAGCCGCACCTGCTGCTCGACACGATTGACGATCCTGGCCGCGCCTTTGCACACCACGCCGGCGCCGAAGACGACGTCTCCCTCGACCGTCAGGCTGGCGCACTGGCGCAGCGACGGGACGCCCTCGGAAAACCGCGTCTCGAAATCGTCGATCAGCTGGTAGTAGCGCGCGTCGAGGTCGATCAGCGTCACGTCGGACGCCCGATCGGGGATGGCATGGATCTCGTAGTGTTCGTCCAGCTCGTAGATATCCGAGCGCAGGCGCAGCAGGTCGCTGCACGTCTTCACCGGCAGGAAGCGGTCGCGGCCGACCCGCAGCACCTGGGAGCCGGGGAAGACGGCGATGGCCGCGCCCATCGCCGTCTCCAGCTGAAACACCGCCGGCGAGTCCTTGTCTTTCGGGTCGAGCGTCTTCGCGTTGCGGATCATCGGGAGCTTGATGACGTTGTCGTTCTCGTCCAGGATCCGCTTGAGCGCCGACAGGCGCACCCAGATGTTGTTGGTGTTGAAGTACCTGTGCCTGGCAATATCCTGGAACGCCGCCAGATCCTCCCGCGGGCACTGCGCGACTTCGCGCAGGATCAGCTGCCCATCGTGAAGCCGCGCGATGTGGCCGCCCTTCTTGTCGGCCTCGGTGCGGTCGGTCACTTCCATCAAGAAGGGCACATCCCGGCTGGCGATGTAGCCCAGGATGCCGGGGTCGACCGTCGCGCCCAGATTGTCCACGTTCGAGAGGAACAGGTACTCGTAGCCGCGCGCGAGCAGCGTGTCGAGCAGGCCGGATGTCGCCAGCACCACGTACACCTCGCCGTGCCCCGGCGGGCACCACTCCAGCTCGGGGTCCTCCAGCCACTCCGCCGGGGCGAGCGTGTCCTGAAGCACCTTCGGAATCTTGTGCTGCATCACCGAGAACGGCACCGGGCCTTGCAGCTCGGGGTAGCGCTCCAGGGCCGCCAGCGAGTCGGCGTCGGTGTTGAAGCTATTCATGAGGATGAGCGGCACATCGGTGCCGTAGCGCATATCGAGACTGATATTCTGGCGCGCGATGATAGCCAGAAACGTCAGCCCATCGCGGACGACCAGCAGTGACTTGGCTTTCTCAAGCCCCATGCTGGTGCCGAGCCCACCGTTCAGCTTGAGCACCGCCGTCTGCTTCATCGCCGCCTCGCCGGCCGCGCGATACCCCGCAAGGTCGGTGATATCCGGGACCGACGCGACCGGCTCGATCTCGCTCTCGGCGATCAGGCCGACGCTTCCAGACGACAGGACGTCGTAGTAGTGGTGGAAGTTGTCGATCACGATGTCGGGCAGCTCCTCGCGGTGCATGCGCTCCGCGAACGGGGCAAAGTTCGCCAGGGAAGCAGCGTTGGCCGAGATGTCGTGCGGCATAGTTCGCAGATTCCTTTCAGCGTACCGCGCCTCGCTGAGATTCGCGAAACACGATTCACGCCGTCGTGTCGTTATCATGGCAAGAGGGGGTGTGGAGCTCCCAACCCCACTTCACCCACCAACACCTGTCGGAGTACAGCACACTCTATTATAGCATGATGCGTTCCCGGAATCCTGGCGCTGCCCTTAAAAATATTGTTAGACAAGGTTTCAGACATCCCGTCTTTGCTTTACAGTCGATCCTGGATGGGGGTGGGTGTGTGGGGGCGGGGCTATGCCCCCCCCCCACACGATGGGCTTTGTCTCTGGACAGGTATGACAATTGCGCGTAAGATGCCCGGGAATATTCTTACGGTGAGACAAGCCGGGACAATAGTGGACGAGGTTCGGCGTGCAGATCAATCTTAACCGCAGCAGCCCCCAGCCGCTCTATGCCCAGCTCGCGCTGGATATCCAGCGCCGCATCCGCTCCGGCGCGCTGCCGGCCGGGGCGCGCCTGCCGACGGTGCGCGAGTTGGCGCGCCAGCTTGGCGTGACGCGGCTCACCGTCCACAGCGCGTACAGCGAGCTGCAGGCCGGCGGCTGGGTCGAGGCCACGGTCGGCCGCGGGACGTTTGTCGCGCCGCAGACCGACCCGGCGGCGGTGCTGCCGGAGTCGGGCCGCGACATCTCGCCACCCAGCATCCTGAACGACATGCTGCGTATGGCGCGCCTGCCGGGCATGCGCTCGCTGGCGATGGCCGACGCCGCGCCCGATCTCTACCCGGCGCGCGAGTTCGGCCGCGCGGTCGAGGAGGCGCTGGCAAGCGGCGGGCCGGCGGTGATGAGCTACACGACCTCGCAGGGCGACCCGCTGCTGCGCACGACGCTGGCCGACATGCTGCGCGAGCGCGGCGTCAGCGCCGGCCCCGACGAGATCGTGATCACATCGGGCGTGACGCAGGGCATGTCGCTGATCGCGCACACCCTGGCGCGCGCCGGCGACGCCGTGATCGTCGAGCAGCCGACCTACCTGGGGCTGCTGAACATCCTGAGCGCCCAGGGGCTGCGCGCCGTCGGCGTGCCGGTCGACGACGAGGGGCTGGTCGTCGACGCGCTGGAGCCGCTGATCCTGGAGCACCGGCCGCGCTTCATCTACACCATCCCGGTCTTCCAGAACCCCAGCGGCGTCTGCCTGAGCCCGGCGCGGCGCGCCGCGCTGCTGGCGCTGATCGAGCGCCATCGCCTGCCGCTGGTCGAGGACGACATCTACAACCAACTGGTGTACGAAGGCGAGGCCCCGCCTGCGATCAAGGCCGGCGACCAGTCCGGCCTGGTGCTGACGATCGGGAGCTTCTCGAAGTCGGCACTGCCCGGCGCGCGGGTCGGCTACATCGCCGCCGCGCCGCACCTGGTCGGCCGGCTGGTGGCCGCCAAGCAGGCCGACGATCTATGCTCGCCGCCGCTGCTCCAGCGAGCGCTGGCACTATTCGTGCAGCACGGCTGGCTGGCCGCCCATCTGAAGCGGGTGAACCCGCGCTACCGCGAGCGCCGCGATGCCCTGCTGACGGCCATGGCACGGCACTTCCCGTCTGGCTTGCGCTGGTCCTCGCCGCGCGGCGGATTCTGCACCTGGGTCGCGCTCCCGCCAGGCGCCTCGACCGCCGATCTGTATCTTGCGGCAATGGAGCGCGGCGTGGCGTTCGCCCCCGGCGACGTGTTCTTCGCCGGGCCGCCGCCCCAGCCATACCTGCGGCTCTCCTTCAGCAGCCTGCCGCCGGAGCTGATCGGCGAGGCCGTCCAGATCCTCGGCCAGGTCATCAGCGGGCACCTGACACGCCGCTCGTTCACGCCCCCGCCGCTGGCCGACTGCGTGCCGTTGATCTAAGACGACGCTCGGTGGAGGGGCGGGGCTGCGCCCCGCCCCCGCACCCCCGCCCCTCCACCGAGCGTCCGTAAAGCACAGACAGTACTATAGAAAATTACAACTTTTGTCCTATTTATCTCATAATAAAAGAGTGGTATACTGTAACACATATGAAATATACGAACATTTTGTGAAATAATATTTCTTTCTTCGGCAGAGACGGAGCTGGACGATGGACGAATTAGACGCAACCGATATCCAGATACTGAAGCTACTCCAGGAGGATGGCCGGGTCTCAAACGCCGAGCTGGCGCAGCGGGTCCGCCTGGCGCCGCCGACCGTGCTGCGCCGGGTCAAGCTGCTGGAGGAGCGCGGCTACATCAAAGGATATGCGGCGCTGGTCGACCCGCTCGCGCTGGGGCTGACCGTCACCGCGTTCATCTTCGTCGAGTCGGCGGCTGGGTGCGACCTGAACGAGGTCTGCGAGTTCCTGGTCCAGCTGCCGGGGGTTCAAGAGGTCCACCGGATCATCGGCGAGTGGTGCTTCCTGCTCAAGGTGCGCACCCAGAGCCCGCAGACACTGGAGACGCTGATCTACCAACACCTCCGCAACCACACCAGCGTCCGCCGGACCTTTACGACGCTCGCGACGTCGTCGGCGTTCGAGACGCCCACTTTGCCGCTGCCGGCGGCGAAAGAAGCCGACGATCTGGTGGGGCGCAACTAAACAACGCGAATCACGAAAAGGAGACCCGCATATGGCAACGCTTTCTCGAACATACACGGATGACGCCGCACGCGACGAGGCAACTGAGGCGCGCGAGCGCAGCGGCGGACCGCGCCCGTCGCGCCCGGCCAGCCGGCGCGACGCCTGGTACGAGCGCTTCACGTCCGGCCCCGCGCTGGGCTCGCACATGCCGCTCGACGTCGAGATCCACTGGAACTGGCGCAACCCGCTCAACATCATCCCGGCATTTGTGTTGCTGCTCGCCATTATCGCGCTGGTGGCCCTGATCGTCGGGTGACGCTACAGGGGTGGGGGTAGGGGTGTGGGGACGGGGCACAGCCCCGTCCCCACACCCCTACCCTCTATCGAACGACCGGATGACCCTGGATCGGGAATCGCTCGATCTTGATAGTAAGGACACTCTCTATCTATGCGGCAAGAGACACGAACCGGCTATCTGCTGACCCTCGCCGCGGCGGTGGTGTGGGCCGCGACCAGCCCCGGCATCAAGTATCTGATCGAGACAGAGCATGTGCCGGCGCTGGCGGTGGCGTTCTGGCGCGACGCGTTTATCGCGCTGGCGTGCGTGCTGGCGCTGCTGGCGGTGCGGCCGCGCCTGCTGCGGGTCGACCGGCGCGCGCTGCGCAGCTTCGCGCTGATCGGCGCAATCTCGATTGGTATCTACCACGCGCTGTGGGTCTTCTCGATCGCCCTGAACGGCGCGGCCGTCGCGATCGTGCTGATCTACACGTTCCCGACCTTCGTGACGTTCGGCGCCTGGCTGCTGTTCGGCGAGCGGATCCGCTGGCCACAGGTGCTGGCGCTGGCGCTGGCGCTGCTGGGCGCGGCGCTGCTGGTGCGCGCCTACGATCCGGCGGTTCTGCGCGTCAGCTGGCAGGGCACGCTGGTCGGCCTGGGCACCGGGATGGCGCACGCCGGCTACGTCCTGTTCAGCCAGCGCTCGGTCGAGTCGCGCAGCCCATGGACCTCGCTGACCTACACGATGCTGTTCGGCGCGCTGACGCTACTGGCGCTGTGGTTCATCGCCGCGGCGATCGGCGCCGCCCCCGCGGCGACGCCGGACATCGTGCGGGCGGTCGGCGGCACGCCGGGGCCGTGGCTGGGGCTGCTGGTGCTGGCGCTCGGGCCGACGCTGGGCGGCTACGCGCTCTTCACGATCGCGCTGCGCCACCTCCCCGGCCGGATCGCCAGCCTGGTCGCGATGGTCGAGGCGCCGATGTCGGTGCTAATCGCGGTGATCTTGCTCCGCGAGCGCCTGGAGTGGCCGCAGATCGTCGGCATGGCGCTGATCCTGGTGGCGGCGTCGCTGCCGGGCTTGCTGGGGGGCGTCGAGCGGCGCGCCGCGCGCCTTGGCCGGCCGGCGATTGCCGTCGGCGAGCCGCTTGCCGACATCTAGCACACAGGCCACGCACACCAACCGCGCCAGTCTCGCAAAGAGCGCCAAGGCTTTGGAATGCGACGCTTTTTCTTTTCTGTGCGTCCTTTGTCGTCTTTGCGGTATTTTCCTTGTTTTGGTTTTTTGCGCTCTGCGAGCGCAAAAAACCAAAACAGAAAATCGGGAAGTACCTTGCTGCCGCAGGCTAAAAGGCATTCAAAACAAAAATTGCATGACTCCTGCTGGTATGGAATACGATAGCCACGCCGCCGCACTCCAAGAAGTGCCGGCAGCATAGAAAGGAACGACATCCCAGCGATGAGAACCCACCGCCTCATTCTGGCCGGCCTGGGCAACGTGGGCCGGAGCTTCCTCGGCATCCTGGTATCGCAGGATGGGCTGCTGCGCGAGCGCTACGGCCTGGCCTTCACGGTCGTCGGCGCGGCCGACTCGGGCGGCGCGGCGAGCGACCCGGATGGATTGGACATCGCGGCGCTGCTGGCGGCCAAGCGCGCCGGCCGGAGCGTCGCGACTCTGCCCGGCGCCGGCCGGCCCGGCGCATCGGCCCTGGACCTGGCGCGGACGCTCGACGCCGACGTGCTGATTGAGGCGACGCCGGTGAACCTGCGCGACGGCCAGCCAGGCCTCGACACCGCGCGGGCCGCACTCGGGCGCGGAATCTCGGTCGTGCTGGCGAACAAGGGACCGCTGGCGCTGGCCTACGCCGAGCTGGCGGCGATGAGCGACCTCGCCCCTCATGAAGGAGCGACACGGCGACACGGCGAAGGGGCGAATGATTCATCTTCGCCCGCTCGCCCGCTCGCCCGCTCGCCCCTACTCCGCTTCAGCGCCTGTGTCGGCGGCGCGATGCCGACGATCAACATCGGCCGGCGCGACCTGGCTGGCTGCCGGATCGAGCGCGTCGAGGCGGTACTCAACGGCACGACCCAGGGCATCCTGCGCATGATCGAGTCCGGTACGAGCTACGCCGAGGCGCTGGCCGAGATGCAGCGGCGCGGGCTGGCCGAGACCGACCCGACCCTCGACGTGGCGGGATGGGACGCGGCCAACAAGACCGTCATCCTCGCCAACGCGGTGCTGGGCCGCCCGACCACCCTGGCCGACGTGGCGGTCGAGGGGATCGTCGGAATCGACGCCGACGAGCTCCGGGCGGCCGGCGCGCGCGGCGAGCGGATCGTGCTGCTCTGCCTGGCCGCGCGCGCCGGCGACGACTACCGGCTCAGCGTGCGGCCCACCGCGCTGCCGCTCGACCACCCGCTGGCGCGCATGGGCGGCGACGAGATGGGCGTGGTCTACTACACCGACATCTCCGGCCGCCTCAGCGTCACCACGCGCGAGACCGACCCGCTGCCGACGGCGGCGGCGCTGCTGCGCGACACGATCGAGATCGTCACCTCGTAAGACAAGGTTTCGCGTCAAGCATTTCAGCTTTACAGCTTGTCGCATGGCGCATGGCGCATGGCGCAAGATGCTGCCACCTGCGACCTGTGACCTGCGACCTGTAGCGCAAACAGTGTAACGTGCTCAAGAACCTTGTCTAAGAACACGAAGCTAACCACCAAGACGCCAAGGCACCAAGATTATGATGTTCTTGGTGTCCTGGCGCCTTGGTGGTGAAAGGGGTGAACCAAATGAGGTATGATATTGCCTTGAAGAGTGTGACAGAGGCGCGCGCGCGGATCGCTCCGTACACGCGCCGGACGCCGCTGCTGGCGCCGCCGGCGCTGCGCGGCGATCTCCCGCCGCAGCTGCGGCTCAAGCTGGAGAACCTGCAGGTCACCGGCTCGTTCAAGGCCCGCGGCGTCTTCAACACCCTGCTGCAGCTCGACCCGGACCAGCGCGAGCGCGGGGTGATCGCGGCCTCGGGCGGCAACCACGGCGCGGCGCTGGCCTACGGCGCCTGGCGCCTGGGAATCCCGGCGACGATCTACCTGCCCGAGCGCGCCAGCGCCGACAGGGTGGCGCGCGTCGCGGCCTGGGGCGCGCAGGTGATCAGGCACGGCCAGGTGTGGGACGACGCGCATGCCGCCGCCGTGGCGCGCGCCGACGCGACCGGCCAGGTCTACGTGCATCCGTTCGACGCCGAGCGCACGCTGCAGGGCCAGGCCACGCTCGGCCTGGAGCTGCTCGACGACCTGCCCGAGCTAGGCTGCGCGCTGATCGCGATCGGCGGCGGCGGGCTGATCGCCGGCATGGCCACGGCGATCAAGCAGATTCGGCCAAATGTGCGTATCGTCGGCGTCGAGCCGTCGGGCGCGGCGTCGATGCGCTACGCGATCGAGCTGGGCCGCGCCGCGCCGCTGCCCGCGGTACGCACGATCGCCGACACGCTCGCGCCGCAGGCCGTCTGCGAGCGCACGCTAGCGCTGGCGCAGCGCTACGTCGACGAGATCGTGACGGTCGACGACGCGCACATGGTCGCAGCCATGCGCTGGCTGTGGACCGAGTGCAACCAGCTGGTCGAGCCGGCCGGCGCCGCGGTGATCGCCGCGCTGCAGACCGGCGCCGTGGACGTGAGCAGTAACGCCTGCCCGGTCGCGCTGATCTGCGGCGGCAACGCGGCGGTCGAGAGCGTGTTCGCGGCCTACCAGCCCCGCTAGCGCCATTGCAGATTGCAGATTAGACAACCTGGATGGGGTGGGGTGTGGGGGCGGGGCGCAGCCCGCCCCCACACCCCACCCCACCACAGAGCCGCGTGCAGATGACAGGAGCAGAACGATGAGCGACGCGACCAAAGCAAACCTCGACTCGCTGGCTGCGTTCCCCGATCGGCTGAAGCGCCAGGTCCAGGGGCTGGGCGACGCGGCGCTGCGCTTCCGGCCGGGGCCAGCCGAGTGGTCGGTGGTCGAGGTGGTCGGCCACCTGGCCGACGTCGAGGCGCTGTACACGGCGCGCATCCGCCAGATGCTCGCCACCGACCACCCGACCTTTCCGCCGTTCGACCCGGACGCCACGGTGCGCCAGCGCGACTACCAGAACAAGCAGATCGGCTTCCTCTTGATCACCTTCGCCGAGCGGCGCGCCGAGCACTTGGAGCTGCTGCGGGTGCTGCGCCCGGCGCAGCTCGCGCGCACCGGCCTCCACCCGACCCGCGGGGCGATCAGCGTCGCCGACAGCATCGCCATCCTCGCCTGGCACGACGGCAACCACAGCGGACAGATCGCGGCCAACCTGGCGGCGTTCGTGCGAGCGGGTGAGCGTTAGGGCTTGCCAAAATACAAGTTCCACCTCGCACCGCGCCCCGAGTCGCGGTATAATTTGCTCTTACCCGGGCGAACGGCGGCACACCACATCGGCTCTGCTCGGCTGGGTCCGACGCTCCACATCGTGTTGCGCACGTCCCATCTGGCGACCATCGTGGCCCAGCCTCACGGCCCTCCAGCAGTCACGCCTACTACCGGTGAGATCGCTATGCCTCCGCTCGATCTGCGAACGACTCTCATACTGGTCGAGCTCCTGAGCCTGGTGAACGCGGCGGTGATGACATTCATCTACCGCATCGCGCCGCGCTACCGGGGAAGTATGCACTGGGTGATCGGCAACTACGCCTTCGCCGCCGGTTGGATGCTGCTGCTCCTGCGCGGAGTGATCCCTGACCTCGTCTCGATCATCGGCACCAATCTGCCGTTGCTGCTCGGCTGCGCGCTGATCCACGACGGGCTCGGCCGCTTCCTCGACGCGCGTCCGCGCCGCCGGATCTCCTGGACCTACCCGTGGATCGGAGCGAATCTGCTGCTGCTCGGCTACTACGCCGTCGTCGTCGACAACGTCGCCGCCCGGATCGTGATCATCTCGTCGGCAATCTCCGCGGTGCTCCTCGCGAACGCCTGGCTACTCGTCCGCCATGCGCCGCGCAAGCTGCGCCTGTCCGCCGGTTTCACCGCCGTCGCATTTGCTGTCACTGCTATGACTAGCCTGACGCGCGGCGGCGGTGCGGCCATCCAACCAGTCAATGATGTCTTTGCGACCAATACCTGGCAGCAGATCGGCTTCGTTGGCTCACTGGTCGGCACTACGCTCTGCACGGCAGGGCTGGCGGGCCTGGTCGTGCAGCGCCTGCTCGGCGACCTGCGCGCCAGCCAGGAGACCACCCGTGCGAGCGCATACCTCGCGCAGCAGCGGATCCAGGTTCTTGAGGCCATGAGCAGCACGCTCGCCGAGATCCTGGCAGAGCGATCGCAGCGCCAGCTGCTCCAATCGATTGTCGCGCGGGCGGCGGCGCTGCTCGACGTCGACGTCGCCGAGCTGCTGATCTTCGACGAGGCCCGCGGCGCACTCGCGCTGGCCGCGCGGCACCCCCCGGTCGCCGATCAGGCCGACCACGCGAGTCCACGCGACGGCGCGGCGGAGCATGTCGAACCAGCCAGGCGCGGCCCAACCGACGACGACGACCGATCCGGACCGGGCGCGCATTCCGAGACGACGACCCGCGAGCGCGCCGCGACGCTGGATATGCCCCTGCTCCAGGGCCAGCAGCTGGTGGGCGTGCTGAGAGTCGGCAGCGCTGGCCCGGCGCGCCAGTTCAACGCCGACGACAAGCGGCTGTTGAACCTGTTCGCGCAGCAGGCTACGGTGGCGATCTTGAACGCGCGGCTCTACGACCAGTTGGTCACGGACCCGCTTACCGGCCTGAACAACCGCGGGCGCTTCTTCGAGCTGGCCGAGCCAATCCTCAGCCAGGCGCAGGCCGGCCAGCAACCGCTCGTGGCCGCGCTGATCGACATCGACCACTTCAAGCGGGTCAACGACAGCTACGGCCATGCCATCGGCGACGACGTGCTCACGTGGGTTGCGACACAGTGTCGCGAGCAACTCCCGGCCGACGCGCTGCTCGGCCGCATCGGCGGCGAGGAGTTCGCGGTGCTCCTGCCCGGCGCCGACGTCGGCATAGGCCAGGCGCTCCTCGAGGCAGTGCGCCGCCATATCGCCGGGACGGATGCCACCACCCGACTGCTCACCCTGCGGGTGACGGTGAGCGCGGGTGTGGTCGAGCTCGCGCACATCGCCGATGTCTTCGCGATCGACCAGCTCCTCGATCGCGCCGATCAGGCGCTGTACCAGGCGAAGCGGGCGGGCCGCAACCGTGTCTGTGTGTGGCAGTGCGACCCGGCGGCGCCCGGCACACGCGTGGCGGCGGACAGGCTGAGCGGCGATCGCTGGCCCATACGAATCCGCCGGCCATGGCGCTACCGGCGCATGCCGCGCCCGGCGTCATTCCGCCGCTTCGCCGTCCACGGCGAAAAGAAGGCGGCAGCGGCCCCCGCCCCATCTGTCGTTCGTGAGCCGACAGGCACGACGAAGACGGATGAGAATCTTTGAGGGTGGGGGTGTGGGGGCGGGGCCGGGTACCCTCTGGGTGCCCCGCCCCCACACCCCCACCCTCAAAGCGTGTCCAAGCGGCGAGCGTCAGCGCGGCGTGATCGCGACCGACGCAGTCATGTTCCAGCGCAGCCGCGGGTCGAGCCGATCGGGCTGGACGATCACGCGGTAGACGATGTCGCCCTGGTGGTTCTCGCCATAGCCCTTGACCCGCTGCACCTTGCCCGGCAGCTCCAGCCCCGGCAGCGCGTCGGCGGCCTGGGCGAGCTGCAACTCGGCAC
>WNGB01007552.1_pt1 | contig 23056 bp, 23 predicted proteins | sample 5400681 | NCBI WGS metagenome assembly WNGB01 (sample SAMN13153367, study PRJNA577476) | soil metagenome | isolation source: 115 cm soil or saprolite under grassland replicate 2 | place: USA:California | collected 2016-06-15
CGCTCAACCCTGTCTCCTTCTCGGTCGAGCGGCCCATCCTGAGCCGGACGCCGGACAGTCCCTCCGGCGCTACGCGCCTCCAGGACTGCCCGGCACTCCAACCCAACCACCTGTCAACGCAGGACCGGGGAGCGGGGCACGCGACTTGGCGCTCAAGCACCATCAGCTGATGGCGAAGAAGAAGAATCTCGATTTCCTTCTCCCGCTGCGAGCGACGCCGGAGAACGAGCAACTCCAGGAATCGCCGCAGCGACCAATACAACAACGACGGCGCAACACGCTCGGACCGACCCGACACGATCGCTGACCCTACCGCGCTGACCGCGGCGCCCGAACGCCAACCGCGCCCACTCGAACGCGCCGGAGTTTCCGGCACCCACACGGTCACCGACGGCCCGTACCCGGAGGCCATCGGCGGACTCTGTGTCGTCGACGTACCCTCACGCGAGGAGGCGGTGAAGTGGGCTGCCAAGACCGCCGTCGCCTGCCGCTGTGCTCAAGAGGTCCGGGAGTTCATGCCCGACCCGACCGTAGGCATAGACGACACTCGCCTGGGCGAGTGTTCACGAATATCCCCTGAAGCGATGCGGTCGTGACTACTCGCAACATACGCTTCGCGGTTGGGGCCAAGGACTGAGTTCGGGACTTACCCCTCGAGTCCCGTCTCTTTCAGGGCAGCAGCATGAGTGTCAAACGGCTGCCACGCGATGATCTTCACATCACGAAACCAGAAGGCCCCTGCGCTTTCGCCATCGTGAGCGACTTCGCCTGACTCGATCCAACGGACAACGATTCTGCCGAGCCCGACCACGATGTCGCCCTCTGCTACGAAGCGCTCCGGGATGATGTGCGACTGCACGTTTTCAAACCCTGCGTCAAACCAATCGCGCACCTGGTCGTGACCATGCAGGCGAGGCCCGCCTGGAGTTTGCAGTTCAACCTCGGGATCGTGCAAGGAGAGAAACTCGTCAACGTCGCTTCGCTCGTTGAAGAATTCGACCCATCGACGTGCGACTGCGACGTTCTGTTGCGACATCGTCGAATCAGTATCTTCAAAGGCCCTCCTCCGGGCAAACTCGGGCGGATCCTCACCGCTCTCTCGGTGCTCGTGGTGCGACGACCGGCGCCCTGGACCGGCATCCTCGGGTGCCCAAGCGTGCTCTCACTTTAGTTTCCGAATGACCATCTCTCGTTGAGAGGGGTGGTCATCGGCTCCGCCTCGGATACGCGGTGTGACTTCTCGGTGCATTGGTCTGGGACCGCGGTCTCCTTGGGAGCCTGTTCGACTTCGACTACGTATGGGAGCTCTTCCGCCACCTGAGAAACGCCGTTGAGGCTCGTACGTGCTGCCGATCATCTTCCGGGACCAATTCGTCGGCCGGATCGAGCCGCGGATCGACCGAGCTGACGCCCGCGTGCAGGTGCTCGACGTCTGGTGGGAGAACGGCACCGCGCCGCGCCGCGTCGACGGGTTCGTCGACGCGATGCGCGACGCGCTCCGTGCCTACCTGCGCTTTCGCAGAGGCCGGCCGCCTCGAGTGGGCATCCCACCTCGGAGCGGAGAAACGCCTCTTCCTCACGCGCCCGTGACGAGACGCCGGACGCGTGCGGCCATCCCTCACGCGAGCGCCGGGACGACGGTTGCGCAGAAGTCGCCGTTTCGGCCCGTCGGTTCCTTGACGACTCCGAGATCCGCGATGACCTCGTCATCGAAGGGCTCGGTCGGCGTGCCGCCGTTGTCGATCAGGACCTCGATTCTGACTTGGCCGGTGTCACTCCCGATAGCCTTGCCATCCGCGTAGAGCACGGCGTTGCCCGTCAGAAGCATGATGAGTGTCAGCGTCCCGTCGCCGTTGTCAGTCACCTTCAGGTCCTTCGTGACGGCTTTCGTGACGAAGGTGACGGTCCTGCCGTTTGCCAGATTGGTGAAGGCGCCGGTCTGCGTGAAGTGTTCGCTGAAGTAGGCGAGCCCGTCGGGGCCGTGTGTCACCGCACGGACCGTTCCGTCGATGACAGCAGTGTCTCTTACGATCAGGCCGGCGACGCCGCAGTAGTTCTGATTGACGAATGTCCCCTCGTCGTGGTAGCTCTCGTGGAAGATCTCCCCGGCCGAAGCGTGGCCCACGAGCACAGCTGAGGCCGCGACGCAGCAGGCGACCATCGCCACGAACTTGAGTGAGCGTGTCATCCTCATTCCCCTGATGGTCCGCCCGCTCATCGCGTCCCCTTCAGCTGTGGCATCGCGATCCTGCTCGTGGCGATCTCCCGCGTCGGCGCAGCGCTCCGCCCCAGCACGACGCTCGTCGCGACCGTCCAGACGAGCATCGCGGGGATCGCGCCGACCCCGATCAGCACGACGTTCGCAGCGACCAGCGCCGCGGCGCAGATGACCCCCAACCACGCGAGCCAGCGGCCGAAGACGCCGGTCCTGAACGCGAGCACCGACGTGACAGCCATCGCGAGTGCAGCAGAGAGAAGGCCGCAAAAACCGAGTACGACGTACGAGATCTGTGGCAGGTAGCGCAGCAGATCGACGCTCGGGAGCGGCTGTTCACCGACCGGCGACTTGATCGCGAAGCTGATCACTCCGCGTGCGGTCGCCGCGAGGAAGAGCATCCCGACGAAGAGCAGGCCGGCAGAGAAGACGATGGTCGTGAGCGTTCCCTCGCCTCCTTCACTCGTCAGGAGCCGCGTGCGGAGGTGCGCGAGGAAGACGAGGAACAGCAAGCCGGCGAGGGTGAAAGCGATCAGCGAGATCAGTGCTTCCAGTTGATGGCTGCTGCTCGACCACCAACGGACGAGCTCTCCGTCGGTCGCCTTGGTCGGGACGTTCAAGATCGCCGTACCGACGAAAAACGATAGTGCGGATGCGATCCCGGCGACGGCCGCCAGTTTCGATCCAGGGTGACGCGTGGGTTCACCGACGTGGGTTACCGCCGTCTCTGACATGTTGACCTCCGAGTCGTGGTGTTCTCGAGGTCACGTTAGGACCGCACTGCGTCCCGCCGGTAGGGGGCGGCGTCCTCAATCTGTCCCGGCAGGCGTCACGACTCGGCGAGCGCGCTGGTCAAAGCCGCGAGGCCGGTCTACGCTCGCCGTATGACGCGTCGCCAGTTGAGGGTGCCACGGAAGCTGTGACGGTCACGGCGGCTCCCCGGGTGTCCACCGCGTCGCATCGGACGGGGATCACCGCGGGCTGGCTCCTCGGCGGTCTGACGTCGGTCTTGCTCGTCGCGGCGCTGGTCCTCGACGTTCGCACGGGCTCGTACCAGCAGCTCCTCTATCTCCCGAGCGTGGTAGCGCTGATCTGCCTCGGCGCGCTCTTGACGACGCGAATGCCGGAGCACCCGATTTCGTGGGGGTTCGCGGCGACGGGTCTGCTGTGGGCGATCGCCCACTTCGCCCACGCGTATGCGGTCGAGACGCTCGTCGCTCACCCGGGCTCGCTGCCGGGCGGGCGGTTGGCCGCCTGGCTCGACAACTGGATTTGGCTACCGAGTCTCATCCCGATGAGCCTGCTTCTGCTCGTCGTCCCGGACGGTCGGCTGCTCTCCTCGCGCTGGCGGCTCGCCGTGGTCGCCCTTGTCGGCGGAACTGCACTCGCATCAGCCGGGCTCTCGGGCGCGCCGACGTTCGAGCTCGGATCCACCGAGACGATCGAGAACCCGCTCGCACTCGACCCGGCGATCTGGCACCTCGCCGTCGCGGTCGGGTTCGCACTCCTGTCAGGTGCGGTGGTTGCGTCGCTCGTGTCCTTTGTCCTGCGCTTCCGCCGCTCGCTCGGCGAGGAGCGCCAGCAGCTCCGCTGGGTCGGCGGCAGCCTCGGCCTAGGGGTCTGTCTCGGTGGGATCGGAGCATTCACGTGGGGCGTCTTTCCCTACGCGTACGTCCTCTACTCGATCGCGCTGCTCGCGCTTCCCGTCGGCACCGCCGTGGCAGTGCTCAAGTACCGGCTGTACGAGCTCGACCTTGTCATCAACCGTGCCTTCGTCTACGGGGCGATGACGATCGCCGTCGTTGCGAGCTATGTGCTCGTCGTCGGCCTGGTCGGGGCAACGTTGTCCGACCGGGGGAATCTTGCGCTCTCGCTCGCGCTCACGGGCGTCGTGGCCGTGGGCTTTCAGCCGCTCCGCGAACGCGTACAGCGCTTCGTGAACCAGCGCATGTACGGCGAACGAGACAACCCGTATGCCGCGCTCGCGCGTCTCGGTCGCCGCCTCGAGAGCTCCCTTGGCGCAGAGTCCGTGCTGCCCACAGCCGTCGACACGATCGGTCAGACGTTGCGGCTCCAATACGTCGCACTCGCCCTCGCAGGAAGCGACGACATCGAGGCCGTGTACGGCAGCCCCGGCAGCGACCTATTCGAGGTCCCGCTCGCGCACCAGGGCAAGGCCGTCGGCAAGCTCAGCCTCTCACCTCGGCCGGGCGAACAGCTGCGTGATGCCGACCGTCGTCTGATCGCCGATCTCGCACCGCAGGTGGCGGCCGCCGCACACGCAGTCGGTCTCGCCCAGGAGCTCCAGGCTGCACGCCGCCGCCTGGTCGAACTACGCGAGGAGGAGCGCCGCCGCATTCGGCGTGACCTCCATGACGGCCTCGGTCCGGCGCTCGCCGGGCTCACGTTCACCCTCGATGCCGTCAGCAATCTCGCCGGCTCGGACCTCGAGCGTGCCAACGCGCTGCTCGGCTCGGCGACCGAGCAGGTGCAGGCGATGATCGGCGAGATCAGGCGGCTGATCTACGACCTGCGGCCGCCGGCGCTCGACGAGCTCGGCCTGGTCGACTCGCTGCGCGGAATCGCATCCCGTCAGAGCTCCCCCGCCACCAACGTCACAGTCCAGACGCCCGAAGCGGTGCCGCCGCTCCCCGCCGCCGTCGAGGTCGCCGCGTATCGCATCGTGCAAGAGGCACTGACCAACGTCGCGCGGCACGCCGGCGCGAAGAGCTGCTCCGTCCGCCTTTCCGTTCAGCCGGACGCCTTACTGATCGAGATCGCCGATGACGGACAAGGTCTCGGCGACCACCGAATCGGCGTCGGCCTGCAGACGATGCAGGAGCGAGCGGCCGAGCTCGGCGGCAGCTGCGAGATCACCTCGAACGGCGCCGGCACGAACGTCGCAGCGCGACTGCCCCGCCACGAACGGGAGGCCGGTTGAGCGGCCCGATCCGCATCCTGATCGCCGATGACCACCCGCTCTTCCGCGCCGGCCTCCGCTCGCTGCTCGAATCGGTCCCCGACACAGAAGTCGTCGGCGAGGCGACGACCGGGCCGGAAGCGGTCGAGCTGACCCGAACGGTGATGCCCGACGTCGTCGTGATGGACATCAACATGCCTGACCTGAATGGGATCGAGGCAACACGCCAGATCGTGCTCGAGACACAGGACACGCACGTCCTCGTGATGACGATGCACGAAGACGATGAATCCGTCTTCGCCGCGTTGCGCGCGGGCGCGCGCGGCTACCAGCTCAAAGGAGCCGCGCAGGCGGAGACGTTACGGGCGATCCGCTCCGTCGCGAACGGGGAAGCGATCCTCGGCCCGGCGATCGCAACCCGGCTGCAGCGCTACCTCACCGCACCGCCGACAGCCGATCCCGGCGACGCGTTCCCGCAGCTCACCGAACGCGAGCTCGACGTGCTCAACCTGCTGGCCGAGCGGCAGAGCAACAGCGAGATCGCCAACACGCTCTTCCTCAGCCAGAAGACCGTCCGCAACTACGTCTCGAGCATCCTCGCCAAGCTCCAGGTCGCGGACCGCGCAGAAGCCCGGCTCATCGCACGTGCAGCCGGGCTGGGAGACGCCGACACCGTTCACTGAAGTCCGGCGAGAGTGCTCAAGTCGGCGTGGTCCTTCGCTGTCACGCTCGAGTCGTAGCGAATCTCCGCCTTGTCCGCCTTGAGCGCGCCGAGGCTCATGACTCTCGCCCGAACGCCGAGCAGTTGCGCGACGTCGTCCTCGAACGCCGCGTGCGGCGAGCCGGCCCGGCCCTCCACCATCGGCGTGTACACGCGCCCGTCTTCAGCGCGGACGAGAAACGCAACTTCGAGGCTGATTGCGACCGCTAGGCTCCATAAACGCTCCATCCTCACGCGCGCGATCCCTGGTTATGAACGAGGGTTTCCGGCGCCGAGCACTCCCGATCATGTGGTTGACCACTTCGCGCGTAGAGAGGGGGTCAAACCGCGCATCCAAGAGTGAGATGAGCCGCGGATTCGGCCAATGACCCCACCGTCAGCCGCTTCGCGCAGTGGCGGCGCCGGCGTAACACGCGTCGCCGATTTGCGGCGCCTCCTCGTCGACACTGTGACTGTGTCGCCTGCGAGACTTCGGATCGTGCGGGAAGAGCTGAGAGCGTGTTAGGGGCGAGCCGCGAGCATCTCGGTTGGGTATTGCGTGAGTCCGGGCCCGAGGGTGCCGATCACGCGATCCTGCTGCTTCCCGGAGCGCTCGCCACGGCGGTCTTCTACGACGACCTGCTTGCCGAGCCGAGCCTGAGCGACGCGCCGATCCGGTTCGTCGCTACCACGCTGCCGGGCTTCGGCGCCTCTGCACCTCCGGAGGATCTGAGCATGGAGAGCTACTCGAGGCAGGCCGCGAAGCTGGCCGCCGATCTCGGCTGCGACGTGGTGGTGGGCCACAGCCTCGGCGCCAATGTCGCGATCGAGATGGCCTCCGCCGGTGAGTTCTCCGGGCCGCTGGTGCTTCTCTCACCCAGCTTCTCCCGCACGGACGAGTCCAAGTTTCCGCGCGCGCTCGATCGCCTGAGCCGTGTGTTCGGGCACCTGCCCTATTCGCTGATGTTGAAAATCGTCGGCCCAGCGATGAAAAGCAGCTTGCCGCCGGGCCGTCGCGATGCGCTGATCGCTGAGTTGAAGAAGAACGACCCTCGCTTCCTGCGCCGCCAGACCCGTCTGTATCTCGAGTACCTCGACCGCTACGGCTCGCTCGCGCAGCGGTTTGCCGATTCCGGCGTGCCGGCGTGGGTCGTGTTCGGCGAAAGCGACGACGTCGGCATTACCAGCGCGGAGCGAAACGTGCTCGAAACGAGTCCTCACGTGAGCATCGTCGAGATCCCCGAAACCGGACACTTCGCGCTGAACCAGAAGCCGGGCGAGATCGCCACGATCGTCCTCGAGGCGATAAACGCAACTGCCGAGCATCGGAGCGCACCTCACCCGGCCAGCTAGTCGCTGCAGCAGCTCGAGCACGTTGCCAGGTCGAGCGAGCAGCTCTAATCAGCTGAGATTTGAGTACGCTCGGAACTCGTGGCCTGCTTCGGACGTATTAGGAGCATGAGGGTCGTCGTCATCGCCGTGTGCGTCGCGCTGGTCGCCGTGCCTGGAGCCTTTGCGAAGGGACGCATCGTGGTCAAGGTCGCTGATCGGACACCTGGCGTTGGCCACTCGTTCGCCGTCGACGTCCGCACCGACTACGTCGTTCCGGCGAACGACTGGCTGCGGTTGATCGCGGTCGCGCCGGGCAAGGACTGGTACGACGTCGTGGGGACCGTGACTGGGGACTCGTCGCGCGCACAGGCACAGATCCCGCGCGATGGCTTCGAGATCACGCTCAAGCGCATCGCGCCGAAGCGCTGGCGTGCAGCCGTCCGGCTCGCGCGTCCCGGCCGCTGGCGGCTCGTCGTTCCGAACGGGACGCACGTCGGGTTCATGCTTCCTCCGCCCGCGACGTGGATGCCGTGGGTGGATGTCCACCGCTAGACGTAGTTCCTGAGCACAGGCCTCGACACCACACGCGCAGTTGGCGCAAGGCCGGAGTCGTCGTGCGCGCCAAAGGCCAGGCGGTCACCGTCAGCGTGCCGAAGGCATGGCCCACGCGAGTTGCGATCGCCTGGGGTTACGGAGGACACGGCGTTTTCAGCTCACTTCGGATCGCGGGCTGCGGATCAGATCCCAACGCCGGCAACGCCTACTCCGGCGGGTTCTACCTCCGCTCCAGTACGGCGTGCGTGCCGCTGCTCTTTCGCGCCGGAAGTCATCGTACGATCGTCCGCTTTGGCCTTGGCCTACGTTGCGGCTGATACGCACGATGACCGTCCGCGGCTGGTCCTACCCGCTCGACCACTACGCACGAGTCTTCTGGTCGGGGCGATCCGGGAGCCGAGCGTCCCAGCCGAGGACGCAGCGGGGCTCTCGCCGTCTCGATACGGTTTCGGATCAGGGGGTGTTGTCTGCGGCGAACTCGGCTGGATCGGGCGGCTCGATCGGGCCTTCCTTGGGCGTGCCGATCCGGAGGTGGTTACCGAAGGGGTCGCGCAGGCCGCAGTCGGTTCCGTAGAAGCGCTCGGTCGGCTCCTCGGTGAACTCGACTCCCTTGGCGACCAGTTACTCGTAGGTCTTGTGGACGTCGTCCACCGCGATGATGGCCGCCATGCCCATCGCCCCCTTGGTCACGAGTTCGCGGATCTGCTCGGCCGTCCCGTCGACGTGCGCGGGCGGGCCGGGCCGTTCCAGCAGCAGCTGATGGTCGGGCTGACCAGGGAAGTTGACGGTCAGGTGGTCGGCGGCTCGCCGACGATGTCGGTGAATGTCCGGCTGAACGTCCCGAGGCTCGTGAAGCCAACGTCGAAGCAGATCTCGGTCACGCTGTGACTTCAGTCGGTCCGCATTGTGGCGAGCGCGGCTCCGGAGCACACCACGGTCCGGGTTGCGTCAAGGTCTGGAACCCGGCGCAGCGACTCGCCCGCCTCCCAAATCGAGCCGTTGCCGCTGCTGACCGGCTCGGCGAGAGCATCGACAGGAGGCCGTGTGTAGCATCCGCCGTCAGTTCGACGAGCAGCGGTGCGGTCGGGCACGTAGTCCAGCTTGCCCGATGACACCGTCGTCGCCGCGGTACCGATTAGTTGTGGGGCGCCGGCCGGTCTGAACGAACAGAACAATCGAACGACCCTCAGACGAGGCGCCGGCTTGTTGCGTACGTTCAGCCGCTCGCAGACGAGGAAACGAGACGCCGTGTCCGCAACCGTTCTCTACATGTCGATGTCCCTCGACGGATTCATCGCCGGGCCGAACGAGGGGCCGGGCAACGGGCTCGGCGACGGCGGGCACCGTCTGCATGAGTGGGCGACGACGGGCGGCGAGGTCGACCTCGAGGCCGCCCGCCGGTCGGGCGGTGTCAACGGCCAGGTCGTTGAAGAGTTCATGGCCACTGGCGCGGTCGTCGCCGGGCGGCGGACGTTCGAGCCTGCCGGCGGCTGGGGCGGCGACCATCACGAGGGCGTGCCGATCTGGGTCTTCAGCCGTCACGAGCCCGGCATCGACGTGAGTAAATGGCCGCTGGTCACGTACGTGAACGACGTGACGAGCGCGATGACTCGAGCCAAGGAGGCGGCGGGCGACAAGAACGTGTTGGTCCACGGCGCCGCCACCGCGCAGCTCGCACTCGCCGCGGGCGTTCTCGACGAGCTCGAGCTCCATGTCGTCCCGGTGCTCTTCGGCCAAGGGCGCCGTCTGTTCGAGGGCCTCGCCGCCGAGCAGATCGAGCTGGAGCGCACCCGGATCCTTGAGGGGGAGGGCGGTGTCACCCACCTGCACTACCGGGTCCTGCGCTGAGCGCATGCAACTGGGCGCGATCACCCATCTGTTCGCCGGGGTTCCGGTATCCGATCTCGACACGAGCATCGATTGGTATACGCGGTTCTTCGGCCGACCCCCAGACAGTCGCGTCGGGGACGAGGTGCTCTGGGAGATCGACGAGCACGCCTGGCTATTCATCGAGCCGAACGCGGCCCGGGCGGGCGCGGGCCGGATCACGCTCGCCGTCGGCGGGCTCGACGCGCTCCTCCAGCGCCTCGCTGCCCAGGGCATCGAGCACGAATCGATCGAGACCTACTCGAACGGCGTACGCCACGTGAACGTCCCCGATCCGGACGGGAACGCGATCGCGTTCGCCGAGCCGCCCGACGCCGCGAGCGCGTCACCTCGGCCGGTCGGAACTGATCCCCCGAAGCGGGCGGAAGCGTGACAGTGGCCGAGCGTGTGATCCAGGCGAACGGCCTCGAGCTCTGTACGGAATCGTTCGGCCGCTCTGCCGACCCTCCCATCCTGCTGATCATGGGGATCGGTGCATCGATGCTCTGGTGGGAGGAGGGCTTCTGCCGGCTTCTGGTCGAGGGAGGGCGTTTCGTGATCCGCTACGACCACCGGGACACGGGCCGATCGGTCACCTATGAGCCGGGGCGCCCGGAATACACAGGCGCCGACCTGATCGCCGACTCTGTCGGCGTCCTCGACGCGTACGGGATCGCGGCTGCGCACGTGGTCGGCGTCTCGGCCGGCGGTGCCTTCGCGCAGCTGCTCGCACTCGACTACCCCGGTCGCGTCCTCTCGCTGGTCCTCATCAGCACGTCGCCCGCGACGCCGGGCGAACGTGGGCTTCCGCCGGCCACGGAGCGGTACCAGCGGTTCGTGACGAGCGCGACCGTGGACTGGTCGGATGAGAGGTCGGTGATCGAGTATCTGGTGGACTACGCGCGCGTGCTCGCAGGAGGCGCGCGCCCGTTCGACGAGGCTGCGGCGCACGAGCTTGTCCGCCGCGACGTGCAGCGCGCGCGCAACATCGCGGCCTCCGAGAACCACGGCCTGGCCGCGGAGGGTGAGCTGCCGCGCGAGCCGCTGTCCTCGATCGCCGTCCCCATTCTGGTGATCCACGGCAGGGAGGATCCGATGTTCCCGCTCGAGCACGGAGAGGCGCTGGCCCGGGAGATCCCCGGTGCACGGCTGCTCACGCTCGAGGGAACCGGACACGGGGTCGAGCGAGCCGACTGGGAGACCATCGCCCGCGCGATTCTCGCGCATACCGCCGTCGGCGATCACGGTAGGTGACGATGGCGGAGCTCGGGGGAGTGGCTAGTCGAGGCTGAATGGGTGGGGCGCGCCGTGGCTCGCTGAGTCGAATGGTCGGAACCAGGCGTTGAACCTGAGACCGACGACGGCATGTTGACGTGCCCACTCGGTCTCTTCGATTCCGTCGAGTTCGGGTTGAAGAGGAAGAGGAAGTCTTCGTCCTCGAAGACGAGGTCGCGCAAGTCGCTCCACGCCTGTTCGTCGTTGTCGAGTTCGCGGAGGTCGAGGAGCATCTGTGCATGGCGGATGAGCGTGAACAGGGCGAGTTCCTCCGTGACGCAGGCGAGCGCGATATCGCCGGGCTGGGCGAGCTTCCAGCCGACCACGGCGATGGTGGTCGCCCAGTCGCGCGCGAAGCAGCCGTCGTAGTAGTGCTCGTACCGGCGAGGCAGGTAGCTGCCGATCGGGGTGTCCGCGTAGCTCTGCCCCGGTTCACCCTCGGCGATCGCAGAGAAGCACTCGTCCAGGCAGGCGATCGCCGCGTCGCGCAGTGCGTCACGGTGGAACTCTGGGAGCACATCGCCGTACGCGGCCGCGTACGGCGGCGGCTTCCCAACCTCCTTCGCCGGTGGCCGTCGGAGCTTCGACCTCGGGTCCTCCTCGTTACGATCGGCACCGGTCGAGCGGTCGATGGCGGGTGCCCACCGTTGTGTCGCCGCGGGAGCCCACCAACCGCTGACCTCGAAGCGGGCAGCCGCATCGACGAGCTGCTGGGCGCGGTCAAATACCTCGTCGGGTTGGTCCGTCTCGCTCTCGAGACCTGTCCCCAGGACGCCTCGATCGAGGCCCTGCGTTCGTGGCCATCGGGCGATTGCGACCCCTCGACCCGCTACGCGACCACCTTCACTCCGGTTCGTGGCTCCGAGGCCAGGAAACGCTCGATCTCGGCTACGACGGTCTCCGGGTCGTCAATCCACGCATTGTGACCTGCCCCGGGAACTCGAACGAGGCGAAGATTCCGATTCTTCGCGACGAGAGCCTCACCCTCCTCGGGCGATCCCCAGGCGTCATGTTCGGGCCAGACGAGAAGCGTCGGCATCGTCAACCCTCGCCAGCGCTCGCCGAGGATCAGCTCGCGTCGGTACCCGAGGCGGCGCCAATCGGCGATACACGCAATCAAGCTGACCATGCTCTCGACGTTTCGTCGCGTGTGCGCGACGTCGACGTCGAGTAGCCGGTCGTCGACTCGCTCGGGATGCTTGACGATGAGCTGCCCCCAGAACTTCCGGCCGGCGTCTCGCGTCGCATTCGAAAAGAAGTACCTGCCAAGCCGCTGCCCGATGAGCGGGAATCCGAGCGGAAGCATTTGAAGAGGCGGCCGTCGTGAGATCCCGAACGGCGCGCCGACGAGCACAAGGTGCGACACGCGACTGGGAGCGTCGAGCGCGAAGGCGACGGACAAGAGCGCGCCCAGCGAGTTGGCGACCACATCGACGGCCGGAAGCTCGAGCCCCTCCACGACGTCCCCCAGAAACGTTCGACCGTGGTCGAGCAGGTCGACGCCGCCGTAGTCGAACGGATCGGCCAGCCCGTGACCCGGCCGATCGACTGCGAGCACGCGGTGGTTCTTCGCGAGAGCCGCGAGGATCGGCACCAGCTCGTAGGCGCCGCCCAACCCACCGTGGACGTACAGAAGCGGCGACCCGCTGCCGAGCTCGAAGACTTGTGTCTCGCCCTGGGACCAGCGAATCCGTCGGACACGAGTCTCTGGCGCGAACCGGGCGAGCAGCGCGGCCTGCGCCCGCTCCAGTTCCCGATCCGGCTCTGTTTCCATGAGAGCTGAGGATCGCTGCGCGCGAGGCGCGCAGCATCGGTGGGAATACCCATCCTGCTACGGATTCTTGATCTGCTCGCGCAGCGAGTACGCGGCCGCCTCCGCTCGGTTCCGGAGGCCAAGCTTCGCCAGGATCCGCGCGACGTGATGCTCGGCCGTTCGCCGGCTGATGTAGAGGCGCTGCGCGATCGCGGCATTCGAGCATCCTTCTGCCAGGAGCGACAAGACCTCCGTCTCGCGCCTGGTCAGCGGCCCGTACGCTTTCGGGAACGTCCGCGCCGAGGACCCGAGCTCTCGGAGCAGGGCGGCGGCCGCGTCAGCGTCCCGGATCGCGCCGAGACGCTCGAACGTCTCCAGCGCGTGCCGCGCCCCCACCACTGCCGCCGCGGGCGCATACGAGGCGAGCACCCGTGCGAGCCCGACCCGTGCCTGCGCGGCTTCGAAGACAAGACCGAGTTCTGAGAACAACTCCAGGGCCACCTGGAAGTCCGCCCGTGCTTGCTGGTCTCCTCGAGCGACTCGGACCGTGCCCCCGACGAGCTTCGCGACGGCGCGCGTCCGGTCGTCTTCGCGGTCGACCGCAAGAACGGCCAGCTGGTCAAGCGTCTCTTCCGCGGCGGCGAGGTCGCCGCATGCGAGCTGCACCTCGACGAGCAAGGCGAGCACGGCTGGGCAATCCGGATCGGACGGCGGCGTACTCTCGAGGCACAAGCGGCCGAGGTCTCCTGCCAGAGCGAAGTCGCCGCGTGCCAACGCGATCCTCGCGAGTGACCGCCTGGCGCTCGTGTGCCAGTCGAAGCCTTCCAGCAGACGCTCGGCCTCCTCGAATCGTCCCTGCCGAACGCGCAGGTCCGCGAGCCGAAGCAGCGCGAAGAGCTGGGACGCCCAGTAGCCCGTCTCGAACGTCCGGATCGCGGCGAGCAGCTCGCGCTCCGCCTCTTCCCAGCGGCCGAGTGCGATCAGAATCCCGCCGTAATGCGTCCGGCACGTCGGCGGCACGAAGTCGCCCCACGCCTTGAAGCGACTCGCGGCACCGAGCCACTGTTCAGCGCGTCTGACGTCGGTTGCCCGTTCGCAGGCGCTCAACAACCTGCAGTAAATCTCGCCGGCGGGGCCGACACCGACCACCTCTCCCGATGCGACCGCGGCCATCGCCTGGTCGAGTAGCGTCATCCCTTCGGTGACGCGCCCCGCGGCGACGTGGGCCTCGCCGAGCAGCGCCATTGCATCGAACTCGAGGTCCCTGTCGCCATACCGCCTGGCGATCGCGATCGCTGCCGTCGCGCACTGCTCGCGCTCGGCTGCATCGGAGGTCCACGGAGCGCGATCGAGAATGAGCCACCCGTGCGCCGCAGACTCTTCGACCCCCTCCAGCACAGTCTCGGCCCGTGCCATCCAGCCATTGGCCGCTGCCACGTTGCCATGTACGGAGACGTACAAGAACGCCAGCCAGCGCGCCAGCTCGGCGGCCTCCGCCCGCAGGCCACGCCGCTCGCATTCGGCAAACGCGCGCTCCTTCACCTCGATCGCCCGCGCATGCTCGCCCCCGAACTGCAGCGCCTCTCCCAGGCCGTCGAGAATCTCCGCGGTTTCCCCGAACTCCGCGGCCTGCTCGAAGAAGGCGCGGGCGCGCTCCCAGTCCGCGGCGGCAAGGGCCTCGCGGCCGAGGCGTAGGAACTCGTCAGCCGTGGCGACACCCATCGCCGAGAATGATCCCACGAGAAAGCTGACAGCTGCTCTCGGCGGTTCCGAACACTTCGGCCCCGGCACCTCGACTGGTGACCCCCTCCTTCGCAAGGAGGTGGTCTGTCGTTTCGGGATAGGCAACAAAAAACCGCCCATTTGCGGGCAGTTCTTCTAGTCAAACAAGCTCTCTAACGGACTCGAACCGTTGACCCCCTCCTTGACCATGCGCTGCGAAACGGTTGCCGTGGGTTGCCACCGGATGCCGATCGGCCCGTTTGAGCCCGTTTTCGCGGCCGTTCGGATTTGCGACCGGTTGCCACCGGTTGCGCCCGCTTGGCTCCATAAATGCTCCATACCTCGGCGTGAGCGAGGGCGGGCGGCGGTGGCGATGCTTTATGGGCCGGTCAACCCGCGGCGCAGCGTCTCTTGTTCTAGCGCGCTCGAGTAAGCGGATCGCTCTTATGAACTCTGGCTGCCCGATCTCGAAGTGCGAGACCACCCATCAGCCGCGTTCACAACGTCCGTGGGTAGGTAAATTGGGCCTCGCGACGTTAGCGCGCGTCGCCTTCGGTTGGAGGTGCGACAGAGACCTCGGTCCGGCGCGCGCTCCAGCCGGCTACTCCGGCAGCCCGCCGACTCCCGCATCGGTGGCGGAGTGGCGGAGTACAACGAAGCGTCTCATCCTCGACCGGGGACTCCCTGAGCCAGGATTAAGATCCCGCGATGGACGAGCGCGACGTACGCGTACGGGCAAGCACCTATCGTCTGTTCGTCGAGCTCGGCCGCGCGCCGACCGTGGACGAAGTGGCCGACGAGTCGGGCCTCGCAACTGATGAGGCCGAGTCGAGTTGGCGACGCCTTCACGATCAACACGCGCTCGTACTCAAACCGGCAACAGCGGAGCTACGGATGGCGAATCCGTTCTCGGCGGTACCGACGGCCTATCGTGTACACGCGCGCGGACGGTGGTGGTACGCGAACTGCGCCTGGGACGCGTTCGGGATCTGCGCCGCCCTCCACAGCGACGGAGGCATCGAGACGTCGTGTCCCGACTGCGGCGAGCCTTTGGCGGTGTCCGTGTGCGACGAGCGGCCAGATGACGAGGGTCTGCTCTTCCATTGCCTGGTCCGGCCGCACACTGGTGGGACGACATCGTGTTCACCTGAAGCACGATGAATCTCTTCCGGTCGGAAGAACACATCGCGCGATGGCTCGGCCGACGGAAACCCGGTGCCACGATCCCGATTACTAAGCTGAGCGAGCTTGCCCACGCTTGGTGGAGTGATCGCCTTCCACCCGAGTGGAGACCACACACGCGCGAGCAGAACATGTCACCAACGCCGTCGTCTTTGGTGGAAACGCGACTGCCCCCGTGTCGCGTTGATACAGAGCACGGCGACGAAGGCGCGAGGCTCAGTAGAGCCAGGGCACAAACCGGCGCGGCGTGCGTGCCCGGTAGAGCGCGTATTCGGGGAAGCGTTCGCTCAACCACGTCTCCTCGCGCCGCGCCTTGAGGTCGATGAGCACGGCGAGGAGCGCTGTCGGGATGAGGCCGAGCGGGGCGTCGGCAAGCGACCAGCCAAGTGCAAGCAAGATCGTGCCCCCGTACACGGGGTGACGCACGAGCCTGAAGATTCCACTTTGGCGCAGGCGCGTGCGGGCGCGCGGTCGCGGCATGGGCGTGAACGACCTTCCCAGCGAGAGTACGCCGAGGACGACGAGGAACACACCCACGACGGCAAGGAGCAACCCGAGAACGCCGACGAACGATTCCACCGACCCTGGCCAGTAGACGCCGACGAAGCCGCCCCCGGCGATTGCCGCGCCAAGCAGCAGCTGGAGCACGAGCCAGCCCTCGCCGTGCGGGCCGAGTTCAGGAAGCCGAGATGCGCCGGGCATCGGCACGATCGAGTCTCTGACCGAAGTATCAGCCGACATTCTGGCGGCAAGGGCCAGGCGACGCACGCCGGGGCACGTACGTAGCAGCGCAGCTGCCGCCCGGACACCTCCGCGCCGTGCTCGTCCCGCAGGCGCTCCCAGATGCGCGGCGGGCGCGAGCAGGCGGAGTCCGCCACGTTCGCCGCCTCCGCCTGCGACAAGCCGAACGCCAAGCGACAGCGAAGGCGCAAGCCTTCCCCAGTACTCTCGCAATCAGCGCAGTGATCTACGCCAAGGGAACAAAGCGGTCGTGCGTGTCGCCTTTCGGCTCATTCGCGACAACCACCGGCCACCTCCGGCGACGGGACGACGCGGAACGGCCACTGCTCCGCTGATACTTCGGATGCGCTCACAGCCCCTGAGGACGAACATGAACTCGGGAGGCAAGGCCGCGGATTGCCTCTTCTTGCCGGTCCTTCAAGCCCGAGTTTACGCACCCCACAACTCGCGCACGCCGAGCAGCAGCAGAGCGGAGAAGTTGCACACCGCCGCGACCGCGATCGCGACGACCCAGTGCGACGGCCAGCTCGCCGCCTTGCCGAGCGCGATCACGGCCGCAGCCAGAATCGCACGTCACACGGCGATCCAGCCCACGCCGACCACGGCTCATGGCACGTTGTGAACTTCAGCAGCCTTGCCCCACGCCGTCAACCCGCGTCGACCAGCCAAACGCTGACAAATGCGGACTCGCTGCCTGCCTCGATGATGGCCGCAGGACACCGCTCCGCTTGTGTTCTCCGTGCGGCGCGGCACGCGAGTGCGCCGGCTCCGCCGGCGCTGTTGAGGGGTTCGGTCCGCGACCTCAGGGGCATATCACGACGGTAGTCCCAAGCGCATGTTGCAAAGGAGGAGCCGCATGAAGAAGTTTCTGCCTCCAATCGCACTCGCCGGGATGATCCTGTTCCTTGCGGTCGGAATCGCGGGTGCAAACACCTACACGGTCACGGGACCGACGCTCGCCAGCGGAGGCGCGGACCCGTTCGCGCCGGGTTGCGGTGGCCCCGGCGAGGGGTTCCACAGCTCGTCGGAGGTCGCCGGTGTCAACTTCTCGAACACCGAGGTCGAGCCGTGGTTCGTGGTCAACCCGCAGAACCCGCTCGACCTGGCCGGTTTCTTCCAGCAGGACCGCTGGTCGGACGGAGGGGCCCACGGTCTTGTGGCGGGCGTCTCTGACAACGGCGGCACAAGCTGGTCGAAGAGCTGGCCTGCGTTCAGCAACTGCGCCGGCGGCACGCCGACCAACGGCGGCGGCTACGAACGGTCTTCAGATCCGTGGCTGTCGTGGTCACCGACGCCGAAGAACGGTCTGGGGACGCTGCACGCGATCAGCATCTCCTTCGACCGCTCCACGGCGCACAACGCCGTGCTTACGAGTAGGTCGCTCGACGGCGGCAAGAGCTGGAGCAGCCCGATCACGCTCCGGGAGGACAACTCCAACTCCGGGCCGCTGGCGAACCTGTTCAACGACAAGGAGTCGATAACCGCCGATCCGGTCACTCCGAACTATGTCTACGCTGTGTGGGATCGCATCGAGTCGCCTAACAACAATCCGCTGACGCCGCCGCAGGCATACGCGCACGCGCCCGCCTTCCGCGGCCCGGCCTGGTTCGCCCGCAGCACAGACAACGGCGCCAGCTGGGAGACGGCGCACCCGATCTTCGCGCCGCAGGCCGGCCGGACACAGACGATCGGCAACCAAATCGTTGTGCTGCCTGACGGGACGCTCGTTGACGGCTTCACCTATATCCGCGGGTCGAACGGCCAAGGCATCGAGAAGGGCGACAACGCCGCCGTCATCTTCTCGACGGACCACGGCACGACATGGTCGTCGGAGGCGACGATCATCGCCAACATGCACGACGACGGCGTCCGTGACCCGGAGCCCGTCAACTGTCTCGGCGACAACACGCCGTCGACACCGTGCCTGCTAGTGCGCACGGGCAATGGCATCCCCGACTTCGCCGTCGACCCGCACTCGGGTTCGCCGGGCACGATCTACGCCGTCTGGCAGTCGCACACCTCGGCGACCGTAAACGGCGCCCCGGTCGACGACACGATCTTCATCTCACGCTCGACCAACGGCGGCCATAGTTGGTCGGAGCCCGTGAAGGTGAACCACACGCCGGCTGGCGTGCAGGCATTCACCCCATCGGTCCACGTGGCGGCAAACGGCGACGTTGCGGTGACGTACTACGACTTCCGCAACGACTCGCCCGGCGACACGGCGCTCTCGACCGACTACTGGATCGTCCACCACCACGCCGCCGACCCGTTCGACACTACGCACTTCAGCAACGAGAACCGGCTCACGCCGACCTCGTTCAACATGCGGACGGCGCCCTACGCCTTCGGCTACTTCCTCGGCGACTACGAGGGCCTCGACAGCTTCGACAACACCTTCACGCCCTTCTTCGTTCAGGCGACCGGGACGGATCCGTTCCATCAACTGACCGACGCCTTCTACTCCACCGCCGGCAGCTGAATCGACTCTCGGTAGGGCCGGGTTGCCCGGCCCTACCGACCGTCGCACTCGGATGAAGGTGGGTTGTGGTAACTCGTCCTTTAGCGGGGGTCAGGGACTCCGGCCGGATCGAGGACTCCGACAGCGACAGGCTCATCCTGCAGGGGGTGGGGTCTAGCCAGCTGGCTGAAGATGAAGAGCCCGAGGCCTGGCACGCGCAACGTTCACCGCCAGTCACCACAAGCTCGCCACGGGCCACGGCATCTCGCACGGCATGAGCGGTTGAGCCGCGACCGCCCGCTCGGCTGTTAGGAAGTCGACCGAAGTAGCCTGCAGCGCGCTTCCCCCGTTCGTCAGGACAGCATTGCGTGTCCGGCCAGAGCGTTCCTTATTCTCGCTGGATGGACCGACGATTGGATGACCGCTCAGCCGAATCGATCGCGTCTTTCGAATTAAGCACCAGCCGCGGGGGCTGGTGCCGCGTGGCAAGAATGGCAAGGATCGGCGTTCGTTCGCGTTCGCTCAAGCGTTCGGTCGCGACACGGATTCTGCTCAACCATGCTGCTTCAGCGCACCCGAGCGAACTGACGCGAACGCCTGCACCTCGACAAGCTGGGGGTCACTGGTTCGAGCCCAGTACCGCCCATATTTCTTCCTGCAAGGAAGCAACATCCGTTGCCTCTTTCGCTAACGAAATCCGTTAGTCAAGTTTTGGTCAAGTAGAGGCGGCGCTCAGAAGCGCGGTGCGGGGCGCAACGGTGGTGCCGTTGAGGCCTGTTGTGACGCGTTCGCGGCACTGCGGCGCGGGTAGAGCGGAGGTGCTCGGCGGCCGGCAGACGCGGCCTGACCCTGGCTTCGAGCAGGTTGGCGAAGTTGCTCTTCGCGAGCTGGGCACGGATGTTGGCCTCGTGCCGTGCTTCCTCGAAGAGGTGCGTGTAGGTGTCCAGCGTCATGCTCGTTCGGGCGTGGCCGAGGATGGCGCTGACCTGGGCGACGTCGAGTCGGATGTCAATGATCAGATGGCTGGCAAAGGTGTGGCGCAGATCGTGGAAGCGCACCCGCCGACCTGGCCGGTCGAGGCCGGCGCCGGTGGCAGCCCGGCGGAGCACGCGCTTGGAGACGTTGTGATGCAGGAAGGGCGTGCCGCGCACGGTCGCGAACACGTAGGTCCGATTCGGCAGTGAAGCGTGAGCCTCGCTTGTGCTCGCGCAGAACCGCGGCGAGCTGGGGGAGGAGCGGGATCTCACGGACGGAGGCGCGGGTCCTCCTCCATTTCTCCGACGAGCCAGGGAAGGATTCCGCGGCTCGTCACCGCGATGAACCTGTGCCCGCGCGTGGTGCGGTATGTGCGGCGGCTCGAGTGTCGTATCTCGTGCGCGAAGTGCGGGTTCTTCGTGGGATGCCTTCGCACCCGAGCGGAGCCCGCGGTCGCGGCGCGGCCGCTGTGGGAATGTCGCTAGGAGCCGACTCGGCGGCCGCTGACGATCGCGTAGCCGCCGTCGTACAACGTGCTCACGCCGATGTCCGCGAAGCCTGCGGTGCGGAGCATCGCGGCCAGTTCGTTGCTGCGGTACAGACGTATGTGACTGCGGTCGAGGCGGCGCAGGAGCGCATCGGCGACGCGCGCGGCCAGACGATCCGCTGTGCCATCGGCGATCACGATCCGTCCGTCGAGATCGAGGACGCGCGCCATTTCGGCCAGCGCCCTCGCCGGACTCGGGTAGTGATGGAACGACGCCGTGCAGAGGACAGCTGTGAAGGCCGCGTCCGGGAATGGCAGCGCCTCGCTGTCGGCGACGACGAACTCGACGTTCGGGAGTCCGGATGCCGGCTCAGCTGCGCGGCGGATCATTTCCGGCGAGATGTCTGCGCCGACGGCACGGTCTGCGACGGCCGCCGCCTCGCGAACGGCGGCCCCCGTTCCGCAGCCGACGTCGAGCAGCAGATCCCCACGGTGCAACTCGAGCGCCGCGAGCGCGTCCCGCTGCACGCGCGCGTTAAAGCGAGAGCGGCGATCGCGTTCGTAGCCGGCCGCCCACCGGTCGAACCGGCGTCTCGCGGCGTCCTTGCGGCGACCGCTCACTTGGTCGTCTGCGCACCTGCCCACGTCCCGACGCTACCAGGGGCCGAACGCTCCAGACATTCCTAAAGCCTGGCCCGGGGCGACTCCGCTGACGCTCCGTCTCCTGGCTGCGCGAGTCCGGGCTTAGCAAGCAAGAATCCCTGGGTGGAAGCGGCGATCGGCTACGCGAGGAGCGGTGAGGTCAACATTGCGTATCAGGTGACCGGCGAGGGGGCGTTCGACCTGGTGCTCGTTTCCGGGTTCGTGTCGCATCTCGACGACGACTGGCAGCATCCGTCCTCAGCGCGGCTGCTTGCGCGGCTGGGGTCGTTCGCGCGGTTGATTCGATTCGACAAGCGTGGCACCGGTCTTTCCGATCGCGCCGTTGGGCTGCCTGACTTTGAGACGCGAATGGATGACGTGCGTGCCGTGATGGACGCCGTCGGCAGTGAGCGCGCGGCTTTGTTCGGCTATTCGGAGGGTGGACCGCTCGCGGTTCTGTTCGCCGCATCGTATCCGCAGCGGGTGCGGGCGCTTGCGCTGTACGGGACCTACGCGAAGCGGAGCGGGCCTGACGACGACTACCCGTGGTGCGAGACGGCGGAGGAACGGGCCGACTACGCGGCCGCGGTTGAGCGCGAATGGGGCGTCGAAGCCGACCTCACCCGTATGGCGCCGAGCGCCGACGAGTCGTTCGCGAGGTGGTGGATGGCGCGCGCGCGTGCCGCTGCGAGTCCCGGCTCGGCGCGCGACCTTGTGGTGATGAACTCGCAGGCCGACATCCGCGATGTCTTGCCGGCTGTGCAGGCGCCGACGCTGGTCATCCATCGCGTCGGCGACCGGGATGCGCGCGTCGAGGAGGGCCGCTACATCGCCGCGCACATCCCCGGCGCGCGGTTCGTCGAGCTCCCGGGCGACACGCACGTGCCGTTCTGGCAGCCCGACGATGTCGTCGACGAAGTCGAGGAGTTCTTTACGGGCCTGCGCCCCACCCGCGTCGCTGACCGAGTGCTCGCCACGATCCTCTTCACCGATCTGGTCGGATCGACTGAGCGCGCGGGCGCGCTCGGCGATCACGCATGGGCGGAGCTGCTCGAGCGGCACCACCAACTCGTGCGACGCGAGCTCGCGCGGTTCGGCGGCGAAGAGATCGATACCGCCGGCGACGGGTTCCTCGCGCTGTTTGACGGACCCGCGCGAGCAATTCGTTGCGCGCTCGCGATCCACGACGCTCTCGCCGAGCTCGGCCTCGAGGTGCGCGCGGGCGTTCACACCGGAGAGATCGAGCGGCCCCGCGGCGGTGCGCCACGTGGGATCTCTGTACACACCGGTGCACGGATCGCTGCCGCAGCAGCCGCCGGCGACGTCCTGGTGTCGATGACGACGCGCGACCTCGTCGCCGGGTCGGGCCTCGCGTTTGCGGACCGCGGCGAAATCGAGCTGAAGGGCATCGGCGCGCGCCGGCTCTACTCCGCGACGGCGTGACTCAACGCACTCAGCTCTGTCGCGCCACGAAACCGCAAGCCTGCGCCATGGCCCGAGCGCGGTCCCTCGTGCGCCGCATCGCAGGAGCGCACTGGCGCACGGCCTAGCCGGCATCCTCGCTTACCGAGCCGGATCGCGGGCAGGGGCCGGCGCACCGAGACGGCGCGGATCACGGGTGTCGCAGAATGCGGGAAGTACGACGACGCCCGGATTCTGGCCTGCGCGGAACGACACCAGCAGCTACTGGCTATATCGCCAGATCAGACGGACGGGCCGACGTCGATCCTGCACGCGCAGATGTCCTCCTTCTTTGACCTGCCGATTCCGTCTGCCGTCCGCTCCTAGCCGGAACGGCAGCTCGCGTCTAGATATGCAGTCGACGGGGGTCGGCGGTACTCCTCGGGGCCGCGGCACACCGGCCCACCGGCCGGCACTCGCCCCCGAGCGCCGCTTCGTTGCCTGCTCGCGCGCGGTTCGCAGCGGGCCGCGGCAGCGAATCCGAGGAATGCGGCCGGAGGTTCTCACGCGTCGTCGTGGAGTTTGCGGAAGGCGAGGACGGCGTTGTGGCCGCCGAACCCGAAGCTGTTGCTGAGAGCGACGTCGATGGAGAGTTCCCGGGCGTGGTTGGGGATGCAGTCGAGGTCGCATTGCGGGTCGGCCGTTTCGTAGTTGATCGTCGGCGGCGCGAGGTTGTCGCGCATCGCGAGCATGGTGGCGGCGGCTTCGACGGCGCCGGCCGCGCCGAGGCAGTGGCCGGTCGATCCCTTGATCGATGAGACCGGGGTCG
>WNGB01003933.1_pt1 | contig 23040 bp, 19 predicted proteins | sample 5400681 | NCBI WGS metagenome assembly WNGB01 (sample SAMN13153367, study PRJNA577476) | soil metagenome | isolation source: 115 cm soil or saprolite under grassland replicate 2 | place: USA:California | collected 2016-06-15
CCGCATGGAAGCATCTTACCCCAAGGAGAGGAAACGAACGGCTTCGCCGTCCCGGCCGTTTTACTTGGCTGGCACCTGCCTGCCCGGCACAACATGGCCTACCGGGCGCGCTTGATCGGTGGCCGTCCGGGCCGATGTGGACCTGAGGTACACTTTGGCCATGGCTGCTCTCGTGTATTTGGAGACGTCGGTCATCAGCTACCTCACCGCTTGGCCTTCGCGCGACGTGATCGTGGCAGGGCGGCAGCAGTTGACCCACGAATGGTGGCTCCGGCGCCGCAGCTCTTTCGAGGTGGTGGTCTCGGAGCTTGTGCATCTGGAGTGCGCAGATGGCGATCCCGTTGCCGCCGCCCGGCGGGCGAATTTCTTGGCAGTCCTGCGGTCGCTGGAGACCACTCCCGAGGCGGAGATGCTCGCTCTTGCGCTGTTGGAGGGTGCTGCCTTGCCCTCAAAGGCTCGGGCGGATGCGTTGCACATTGCCATCGCGGCCACCCAGGGCGTCTCGTACCTCTTAACCTGGAATTCGGCGCATATCGCAAACGCGGAAAAGCGCCCGCTCGTAGAGGCCGTTTGTCGCCGGGCCGGCTACGAGGCGCCCATCCTGTGTACACCCGACGAACTAATGGGAGAGGAATCCTCGCATGTCGATGCCAGTTGATGAGCCGCAGACCCCGTGGGTTGATCCGATCGTCGCCGAGGTCCGAGCTGCACGCGAACGGATCGTCGCCGCCGTCGGCGGGGACCTCCACGTCTTGTGCGAGCAACTGCGCGCTCGCCAAGCAGCCGCTGGGAGGATTCCAGTGCGGCACGCGCCACGCCCACCCCGTTCGGAGACCGGTCAGACGGCTTAGTTAAAGTTAGCTGGTCGCCATCCGTCGCCAGCCGCTCCGCGAGGGTGCCGCTCATGTATGTCTCGCCGGCCAGCAGGCGACGGATGGCCCCGCGGCACCCTCATGCAGAGCGGAGTGACTACTGCAAAAAATGGCTGTTGTTCTTCGCGGGATAGACCACGACGGCGATGCTGGCGCCGCTGTTGGTTGAGGTTGAGCCCGTGGGCAGGTCCCCCCTGTAAGTATAGATGCCTTCCACGTCGAGCGGATCGAGCGGCATCTTCGAGTTCGGCGGGGCATAGACCTCGAGGATCACGAACCCCTCCATGTAAGGAGGAGGCATCTGGCCATTCAAAGGTACATTGAGAAGTTTGTAGATGTCCTTGCAGACGACTTCCATTGCCTGGTCCGACTTCAGCTCCTCAAAGACCTTGGCCTGGGGATCGGTCGCTGACTCACCGCCGCGAAGCCGGATGATCTTCTTGCGGAACTGAATCAGGATTCCGGTGTTGTTGTGGACGTTGACTTTCGTCGAGTAGCGGCCCGCCTGGGTCTCCGGCAAGAAGGTGAAGCCGCTCTCCGCCTGCACGCCGCAGATGAACTTCGCCGCATACGTGGTAGTGACCTGTGCCCCGGCTGGCCCGTCGATCACCGGCTCCTGCGCCCGCTCCTGCTCCTGCGCCTGCGCCTGCGCCGAAGCCACGGTAAGAAGCACGGTCACGGCCCATGCGAATCCGATGACATTCCGTCTCTTTTCCATCTTCTCCTCCTTCTGACTCACTTCGGTTTGCGGTAGCAACACCTCCGGACGCACCTCCTCTCCTTGTGGGCACCGGCTGGGGCACGCGGAACTCCGGCTCATGTGAGCCGCAACAACCAGCCGCAAGAAGCCGAAAGCCCGCGACTGGTTTGTGATCCTGAGGCGGCTGCTTGTGAGCGGTGCGGTCGCCTTTGGGCCGCTTATTGGCCCACCACCCGCACCACACTTGTCGTTGGCAAGTTCTTGCCGGATTTCTGCAGGGCTATGAGCTGCGAAACTATGGTAAGGACCTCCATAGACCGGCCCGGATCGCACGACAATGGGAGCAAGTCAAATTTCGGGAAACACTTCGAATCATTGGCCTCGTCTTCTTCCATATTTATTGAGTTTTCTTGTGCTGGTATAGAATACGCACTTCCCTCGCCGGTAGCCACGGAAACCAAACTCCTGGCGCATTCGCCCTTGCGCCGCGCCACGAACAACGGTCCTAGCCGCCCCCCTATACAAATGGAAGGGGCCTTTCCTTGATCTTCTTCGAGCCGCGCCACTTCTCCCAAATAGTAAAGAATAGCTTCAGGCGAACGGAGGTAAAGGGTGATCGTCATTCGTGCCCGACCATCCTTTGCTTGAATTAAGCCAGATTCCCTGAACTGCCCGGCGGAAGCCTTGGCCTGAGGGACTGAGTCGCTAGATTTGGTTGCTTTCTCTGGGCACCCCTCAGCGTCTCGTTCAGAAGAATAGGGCTCATGGTGTTGATACTCCTCCCTCCCCTCCCCGCTGCTGGGAGGCATGGGAGGCATAGATACCCAATCGTAAATTTTTTGCAAAGCATCTCCGTCTCCACCTCGATCCAGCTTGAGTATCGCAGGGGACGCAGCAAGTCGCTGAAATTGATATTCGTCTTCGCCAAGCTTGATCAGAGTAAGCCCTTCCTTCCAACCCTGGACGAGGGCGCCTTGAGCTGCCTCTCGTGTGAGCGTTGGCACCAAGGACTCTATTTTCCCTTCTACGAGGTGAGGGTTTTGTTCAAGAAAATAATCCACCCACTCGGCAAAGCGCTTGATCTCTTTGGGAAAAGTGTTGCCCCGCTCATGGTTATTTTGAAAGATATACTCGTCCACTAGCCTGTCGTCCAGCTTGGTGTCGCAAACTTCGTGCTTTACGGTAATCTGTACCCTTAACACCATCAGATGAAACAGCACTTTTGGGTAAAAGCCTAGGTTCCAATAGTAAGCGAAGATATCGCTACTCACCGGCGTCAGGAATCCGTGCATGAACTCGCTCGTGTCCCAGACGGTGACATCGAACGTTGGGTTCCAGTAGTAGGTCGCGCTTGGAGAAGCTGTATAGTGAACAGCTGGTGCCCCGGACCCGAATGGCACTGTGGCGTTGAGAGACGCCTCAGCCTTGATGCTGCCCGTGATATTCGAGATGCTGGTCACGTACATGGGTAGGTGGTCTTTCGCCCTCAGCACGTTGAGAAGAAGCATCTCGTTTTGTGCCTTCTCGACCGCCAAGTTGTCTGCTACGGCGCTAGCCGAGATGGCCTTGTTGACTACACATCCGGTGACGCAAGCGAGAAGTATCAACAGGAAGGGAACTACCTTGACCTGGGGTGCGATCCAGGAGAGGCTTGGAAAGCCCCAAATGCTCTGCCGATGGGCCTTATTCCTCATTCAAACAGGTTCCTTACCACAGCTGACGGGTTCCTTGCTCCTGAGGCGACACGAGATTGCGCCATCCTCGACAGACTCTTGCTGCCCGGACGGCTAGGTACTCTCGAAGCGGGGGTCGCCGAGTCTCGACCGAGGGGGCCTGTCTGATAGTGTTCCCAGGGAGCCTACATGTCAAGAAAAGCACCGCAGTTGAATATGCGTTTTTGCAAATCTCTCGCCTCCGAGGCACCGGGAGCTCCCGGAACCGTGGGCGCAGCTCCGGCTCGTCTGGCTGCACGGCAAGATGATCGATGAGGGTTGGCGTAGGTGAGCCCCTTGCCGTTGGGTGCCTCCCGTGATCGCCGTCAACCTGGCCGCGGGGTGATCCCCGTCATCCGGCCGACCCTGTGGACGATCTCCCGGGTGCGCAGGAGCCCGCTCCGGACCCCGCGCAGCGTACCCACGGCGCCCAGCCCCGTGGCATCGAGATCGACCCCCGCCGTCAAGGACTCCGAGGCTACATCCCGCCGGCTCCGGGAACTGCTCGCCGTGCTGGACAATCCTGGCGCAGGACCCGGAGACCGGCCCGGGATCTTTCCTGCCGTGCAGGCTCTTCTCGCCTATTGAGCCCCGCACGGATCACAGTCGCAGGGGCCTCCGCAGAGGGATTCACAGAAGGAACAGCAGTCGCTTGCGGAGCCGTAGCAGTATGCGTAGTCCGGAGTGTAGTAGCAGTAGACGTAGAAGAGGCACGCTTCTGCGTTCCTGGAATCCCCCCCACCCTTCTGCATGCTGCCGCCGCCACCTTTTCCGCCAAAGGCGTCAGGCACAACCAGCACCGACATCCCCAAGACTAACAGGAGCATCGAAAGCCGAAAGAGCTTCATAAACACCTCCTTTGGTTATACCCGCCTTTTACCACGAGTTTCATAAACATTCAAGCTGCGACGGCGTCCATGGCGCGCGATTCATCTACCCTGCGGTTTCCGCACTTAAGGAATAGGAGCGCCCACAGGCCCAGGGGGTGGGCCGGCCGGACGCGCTCCGGAAAGGAAACCGTCATGCTTCGCGTCGAGCTCCTTCTGCCACTTCTGCTGGCGCTCTTCCTCGGGGTCGTGGCCACGAGCGACAGCGGCTCGGGGATGGACCCCGACGGCCACCCAGCAGTCACCACGGGCGACAGCGGGTCCATCATGGACCCCAACGGCTGAATGCCTGGTTTCCGCCGGCCGCGAATTCCCCATGCGGCCGGCACTTCTTTTTTTCCGTTGTCCCGCTACGGCGCTCCGAATATACTCAATCGAGAGGACGGCAGCATCTACTTCGGAAAAGGAGCCGCTGGATGGCGGACATGCACATCACCCGCGAGCTGTTGGATGCCATCGCCCGTGGCGAGATCCCCGTTCGGGTCCTGGAGGAGACGATCTTCGAGCACCTCAAGAAGGTCTGCCCGTATTGTAAGAGAGAGCTGGAGGAGTTCGCCCGGGAGCAGGAGGCCGAACGGAAGGGGAAGAGCCCAGGACCCGGCTTCCAAGCCGTCTCCGCATTGCTCGATCGCCATCTGCGGGATCTCCGTCGCGGCCACGATCGCGCACAACGGGATGTGGAGGAGCTCCTCACGCTGCCCCGGGATGAGCGGGTCGCCAGGATCAAGCGCTCGCGGACTCGGTATCGGGGGCCGCAGGTCGTCTGGGTCCTCCTCCAGGAAAGCCGCACGATGGTGACCGGCTCCCCAGACGAGGCCGAGCATCTGGCGGAGCTTGCCCGCCTCGTCGTCAAGTACTCGCCGGGCGGCACGGGGAGCATGGACCTGCTGGCCCTGACCACGGCCCACATGGCGAACGCCTGCCGCGCTGCCGGCAAGCGTCCCGAGGCCGACCGCCACTTCGAATACGTCCGGTCCTTGATCACCCACCAGGGAGTCACCGACACGGAGATCCTCGCCCGGATCGACCATCTGGAGGGCTCTCTCCGGATGGATCAGGACAGATTCAAAGACGCCGAGAAGCTCCTGAGCCGGGCGGCCATGCTGTTCTCGGTTGCCGGAGAAACGATCGAACGTGCTCGGACGCTCATCAAGCTGGGCTACATGTACTTCCTCCACGGCGAGCTGATCAAGGCGATCGAGACGACCAAGGTGGGCTTGCTGGACCTGCCCCATGACGAGAAGTACCTGTACCTGTGCGGCCGGTACAACCTGGCCCGCTTCCTCACCGAAACGGGCGAGTACCGGGAGGCGACCGAGATCCTGCACGAGGACGAGGAGCTGCACCGGGAGTTCCCGGAGCCGTGGACGCAGCTCCGGCTCGTCTGGCTGCGCGGCAAGATCGATGCGGGCCGCGGGGACGAAGAGGCTGCGGAGGAGCGTTTCCTCACCGCTCGGGCCGGCTTTCTCGGGCAGCGGAATGCCTATGACGCGGCCATGGTCTCGCTGGAGGATCTGGCCGTGATGTACCTCCGCCAGGGGCGCACCGCCGAGGTCCGGCAGCTCGCGGAAGAGATGGTCGCCGTCTTCCAGGAGCAGGACCTCCCCGACGACGCGCTCCGCGCCCTCCGCCTCGTCGCCGCGGCCGCCCAGCGCGAGGAGCTGACGGCGGCCATGGCGCGCGACTACGCCACCCAGATCCGCCAGGTGGTCGCGCGAGCGAACGGCATGGTGTAACCGCGGGTCGTCATCCCCCACTTCTCCCTCCCATCCCCACTCCCCGCCTTCTGAGCCATCCAGCTCAGAAGCCGAGTCGTTAAGCTCGAAGTCCGAGCCACTCAGACCGAAGTCCGAGCGACTTAGACTGAAGTCTGAATGGCTCGGATCAAAGTCTGAATCATCCAGACCAAAGTCTGAGCCATTCAGATCGAAGTCCGAACCACTCGTACCGAAGTCTGAATCGCTTGGACTGGAGTCTGAACCGCTCGGATCAAAGTCTGAGCCACTCAGACTGAAGTCTGAGTCGCTTAGATCGAAGTCCGAACCGTTCGGATCGGAGTCTGAACCACCCAGACTTCAATCCGAACCGCCCAGATCAGAATCTGAACCGTCCAGCTCGGCAGCTGAGCTCCTCCGCTCGAAGGCTGGATCGTCCGGCTCAGAGGCTGGATGATCTGGAATCGAGGCTGGATCACCCGGCCCGAAGGCCGGGAGGACTGTCTTGCGGAGTGGATGGGACGGGAATCGGGGCGGGTCTACCGGCGCCGCTCGCGACGGTCTGGGCGCTCTTCACGCCTCTCCCGTCTCTCCGGGCGGTTCTCGCGCGCCATCGGCTCGGGCATGTCCGCGATCTTCAGCTCCAGGCGGCGGTGGCGGAGCGAGACTCCCGCCAGCTCGACCTCGACCGCGTCGGCGAGCTGGAAGATGCGCTGGTTGTTCTCCCCCACCAGGCTGTGCGTGTCAGCCTCGTAGACGTAGTAGTCGTCCGCCATGGTGCGGACCGGTACCAGGCCGTCCACGAAGAGGTCGTCGAGTTGCACGAAGAGACCGAAGGGTTGCACGCCGGTGATCCGGCCGGTGAAGCGCTCGCCCACCCGGCCGGCCAGGAAGCGGACCTTCTTCCATTGCAGGAGATCGCGCTCCGACTGCTCCGCCCGCCGCTCGGTCGTGCTCGTATGCTCCCCCATCTCCGGCAGGCGGTCGGCGACCGGGTACCAGGCCGCGAGCTTCTGTCCGCCGAGGAGCGCCTTGAGCGCCCGGTGGACCACCAGGTCCGGATAGCGCCGGATCGGCGAGGTGAAGTGCGTGTACCAGCGCGAGGCGAGAGCGTAGTGCCCGCGGCACTCCGGGCTGTAGAACGCCCGCTGCATGCTGCGCAGGACGACCGAGGAGACGAAGGCTTCGACCGGGGTCCCCTGCGCCTGCGCCACCGCCGCCTGGAGCACGGTGGGATGGACGACGTCGAGGCTCCCCTTGATCTCGATCCCCAGCGGGCGCAGCACCTCCCGTAGCTCGGCCAGGCGGTCCGGGCTGGGCGCGTCGTGCACCCGGTAGAGGGCCGGGATCTGCGCCGTCTCCAGCTCGAAGGCCACGGCCTCGTTGGCCGCCAGCATGAACTCCTCGATGATGCGGTGCGCCACGTGCCGGTGCGCCGGCGTCACCCCCACGACCGTCCCCTCCGTATCCAGCTCCACGTTCCCCTCCGGGAGGTCGAAGTCGATCGAGCCGCGCTTCTTGCGCGCCTGATGGAGGATGGTCATGAGGCCGTGCATCTCGCGCAGCGTGGGCAGGACCTCGCCGTACTCCGCCGCATCCCCGGGCTGCGGCTCTTCGAGGATGCGCCGCACCTCGTCATAGGTCATGCGGCGGGCGCTCTGGATGACCGTCTCGGCGAAGCGGCGGCTCTGGATCGTGCCGGCGCGGTCGATGTCCAGGAAGGCGGAGACGGTGAGCCGCGGCACACCGGGGCGCAGCGAGCAGAGACCGTTCGAGAGCGCCTCGGGGAGCATCGGGATGGCCCGGTCCGGGTAGTAGACGCTGGTGCCGCGCCGGTAGGCCTCGAGGTCGAGGTCGCTCCCCTCTTTGACATAGCTCGCCACGTCCGCGATGTGGACGCCGAGGCGGAAGGTGCCGCCGGAGAGGCGCTCGATCGAGACCGCGTCGTCGAAATCGCGGGCGCTGGCGCCGTCGATCGTGATGATCACGCGCTGCCGGAGGTCCTCGCGGCCTTCCCAGTCGGCGGACCGCGGGTCCGGCGGGAAGGTGGCGGCCTGCTGGAGGACGATGGGCGGGAACTCGTCGGGGATCTGGTAGTGGCGCAGGACGACCCGGACGTCGGTGCCGGGCGTCTCGGGATGGCCGAGGTCTTCGATCACATGCCCGACCGGCCGCTTCCCGCGCACCACGCGGACGGCTACGAAATGGTCGGGCTGGACGTCCTCCGCCCCCTTGACCTCCAGCTCGATCGACGTCTTCGGGTCGTAGGGGACGAGCCAGGAGCGCCCCTGCTCATCCCTCTCCAGGCTCCCGACCAGGGTGTCGGCCCGCGTGGAGAGGGTTTTGAGGACATGGGCCTCGGGGAGCTTCCAGTCGCCGGGCCGGGCCTGGCGGCCCAGGCGCTTGACCAGGACCAGGTCGCCGCTCAGCGCACCTTTCAAGGAGCGGCCGCGGATGAAGTGGTCGGGCTCTTCGCGGAAGCCGGGGCGCAGGAGGGCGTCGCCGGTCTCCAGGATTTCGACGACACCGACCGCCCAGGGGGTCTTCTCGGGGGCATACCAGACCCCTTCGACCTCCACAGCACGGCCGCGCGCTTCGAGGCCGCGCAGGGCCGACTCGATCTCGGCGGCCGGCACGCCCTCGATCCGCTCGGCGATATCTTCGAGCTCCAGGCCCTTCCTTCCGGCCTGGTCGACGACGGTAAAGACCTGTTCCCGCAGGGGCCCTTCGGCCCCGGGTAAAGCGATTGACATCAGGCAGGTTCCTCCCTACAATGCACCCCGCGCTGCGAAAGTGGCGGAATTTGGTAGACGCGCAAGATTCAGGATCTTGTGGTCGCAAGGCCGTGGGGGTTCGAGTCCCCCCTTTCGCACCAGAGCTCCCACCCCCACAAAATCCCCGGCAGAGAATATACGAAGTGAGGGAAGCCCTCACCCCCGGCCCCTCTCCCGCAAGCGGGCGAGGGGAGCAGGTTACCCAAAACACAGAAGCTTTCAGAATTTCTCCGAACCCTCTAACCCACACCCCTCTCCTACTTGTGGGAGAGGGGCCGGGGGTGAGGGCCTTTCACCCCACCGGCAAAGCCGCCGAGAGGCCGGGTCCCGGAGCGGTCGACCGCTCGGAGGCCGGTGCCAGGGCTCCCGCCTTGTGGATCGAGGTCCAGGGCAGGGCGCGCAGCAGCTTGCGGAAGCGCACGTCGAAGCCTTCCCGGCCGGTCTCGTGGATGAAGCGGGCGAGGCCCGTGAGGCGCCCCGGCGTCGGCCGTCCGGTGATCTCCCAGGGGTGGACCACGGCGACCGGAAGGCCTCCCGCGGCGAGGTGCGCCTGCGCGGCGCGGACCAGGCGCGAAGGGTGCGCCAGGCGGCCCGTCCAGCTCCCGGCGGGCAGCCGCAAAGGACCGGCGAAGGTGAGCGGCGGCAGCTCCAGGAGCTCGCGCGCCGGCGGACCGCTCCATTCGAGCAGGGAGACGGAGCGCGGATTGCCCGGCCGGCCCGAGAACGCGAACGGGGCGAGCGAGCTGTCGTAGAGGAAGCCCGCTTCGGCGACCAGAGGCAGGCGCAGGCTGGCCAGGCAGCGCAGGGACCACTCGGGAGCCCGGAAGCCGTGCACCGGCTCGCCGAGCAGGTCTTCGAGGACCGCCTTGGAGCGCCGGAGATCGCGGACGAATTCGTCGAGCGTGCGCCCGGTGGCCCGCAGGTGCAGATAGCCATGGCTGCCGACCTCATGGCCGGCGGCGGCGATCTCGCGCACCCGCCGCGGCAGCCGTGCCGCGACCTCGCCGAGGACGAAGAAGGTGGCCGTCCGTCCGGCGGCGGCGAGCATGTCCAGCATTTCAGGAATCAGGCGGTCGAGCTCGTGCGGCAGCTCCGGACGCCGCTCCGGTTGCACGAAGCCCGGAACCAGACAGGTGTGATACCACTCTTCGACATCCACCGTGAGCGCGCAGCCGAACGGCCCGGCCCAGCGGACGACCCGCGGCATCTCCTGACCCATCGAATCTCCCCCGCCGCGAGGGCGCCATTGCCCTCCGTCCTGCGCCGATGTCACCGGACTGCTCAAACCGGGACTGTCGGTTGTGACGGTTCTGTTGCAGAACGCGTGCCGGGGCCCCTCACCCCCCTGCCCCCTCTCAAGAACCCAGGTCCTTCTCCTGCAAGCCTCCCCCCGCCCGACCTCACCCCCGACCCCTCTCCCATCTCCCACCCACCGACCGGGAGAGGGGCGCCGCCACCCTCTTGCTCACAAGGCAAGAAAGAGCAGCTCCCCCCTCTCCCGGGGGATGGGTGGGAGATGGGAGAGGGGGGCCGGGGGGGTGAGGTCGGGCGGGGGGAGGCCCCAGCTACCGCGGCTCCAGCGTCACCGGATCGCGCTCCGGCAGCCGCGTCACCGGCCCCCGCACCAGCGACTCAGGGCGGATTCCGGCCTCCGCGGCCCCGCGGGCGACGTCGGCCCACTTCCCCACCAGGACGACGACCAGGCGGTCGGGCTGGAGAGAGCGCTGCGCCAGGCGCTGCACCTGCTCGGGCGTGACGTGGCGGATGCGGTCGCGGTAGTCCCGCCAGTAGGTGTGGGGACGGCCCAGGTACTCGTCCTCGGCGAAGCGGCCGGCGACCTCGGCTGGGGTGTCGAAGAGGAGCGGAAAGCCGTCGACGAGCGCCTTGCGGGCGTAGGCGAGCTCCGGCTCCGGCACCGGCTCCTCGCGCAGGCGCCGGACCTCGGCGACCGCCACCTGGATGGCTTTGGCCGCCGAGGCGTTCTCCGTCTCCAGGAAGATCCGGAAGACCCCGGGCTCGGCGAGGCCGAGGTCGAAGGACGACTCGACCCCGTAGACCAGTCCCAGCTCGACCCGCAGCCGCCGCATCAGGCGGCCCTGCAGGGTCTGGTTCATCACTTCCAGGGCCGGCTCGTCGGGATCGTCCCAGCCACGTCGTTTCGTCCCCAGATGTCCGAGCAGGACCTTCGCCTGCGGGATCTCCCGGTCCACAGAATAAAGGCCGGGGCGCGGCGTGACCGTGGAGGCCGGGGGTGGCCAGGGGGGCGGCGGACCGGAGGGCGCCGGCCAGCCGGCGAAGCACTTTTCCAGCCGGGCCAGGGCGTCCGCGGTGGCGACGTCGCCCGACACGGCCACGACCATCGAATCCGGCCGCCAGGTGGCCCGGTGAAAGGCCGCCAGCTCGCCCGGGACGAGGGTCTCCAGATGCTTCGGGGTCACCTCGCGGACCGCGTAGTGATCCGGTCCGAAGAGGAGCCTCCCCCATTCCCGGTTGAGGACCTCCAGGGAATCGTCGGTGCGCCGGCCGAGGCTCTCGCGCAAGTTGTCGCGGGCCGCCGCCACCCGGCCCGCGTCGAAGCGCGGGGCGCGGATCATCTCGCAGAACAGGTCGAGCCCTTCGCCCAGGGACTGGCTGGAGACGTTGAGCGTGGCGCCGCTCCGGGTGGCGCTCGCCAGGCTCTCGATGTCGGCGCCGAGGAAGTCGGCCTGCTCGTCGAAGTCGTCCGGAGGCCGCGACGCCGTGCCGCCGCGCCGCACCAGGGCGGCGGTGAACGAGGCCCGGCCCGCCCGCTCGGGCGGATCGATCCAGTCGCCGCTGCGCACCGCGACCGCCACGTCGACCAGCGGCAGCGTGTGGTCCTCCACTACGTAGACCGGAACGCCGTTGCTCAGCACATGGCGGAGCCCGGCGGCATCGGGGATCTCGAAGCGCAGGTCGTCGAAGTGGAGGTTCTCGGGGCGGTCGGGGATGGTGATGGGGGGTGCGGCCAGGGCGGGGGAAAGGACCAAAAGGACGCAAAGGACCCAAAGGACGGGAGAAGAGCTTCGGGTCATCGGCGGCCCCGGTTGAGAATGCCGACGGTGCGCTGTTGGGGATTGAGCCAGGTGCTCACCACCCTTTGCAGGTCGGCGGAGGTGATGGCCTGGGTGGCTTCGGGCCAGCGGTCGAGCTCTCGCCAGTCGCCGCGGGCGTCCCAGGTGAGGAGGCGGAGGGCGAGGGCCAGCGGATCGGCCAGGCCTCGCCAGGAGTCGGTGAGGATCTGGTTCTTCACCTTCTGGAGCTCGCGCCCGGAGACCGGCTCGCGCCGCAGGCGGTCCAGCTCGGCGTCCCAGGCTCCGACCAGCGCCTCGGGAGTCGCCTCGCCCTTCGACTCCAGGACCACCTGGAACAAGCCGCTGCGGCGGTCCGGCTCGTGCTGGGCATAGGCGGCGAAGGCGATCCCCTGGCCGAGCACCAGCGAGCGGTAGAGGCGGCCGGTGCGGCCGTTGAGGACTCCCGCCAGCACGTCGAGGGCGTAGGTGTCGGAGTGCCCGAACGCCGGGGTCCGGTAGAGCACCCGCGACTGCGGGGTGCAGTCGCAGGTCTCGGTGACCCGCCGCTCGGCGGTCTGGGCCGGGGCGGGCGAGGAAGCCAAAGCCGGAGGCGGCGTGGCGGGGCGCGGCAGGCGGCCGAAGTAGGAGCGGGCGAGGGCCTTCACCTGCTCGGGGTCGAAATCCCCCACCAGGGCGGCGGTGATCTGGTCCGGCCGGTAGCGCGCCAGGAACCAGGCCTCGGCCTGGGCGCGGCGGATCCCGGAGAGGTCCTCGGTCCGGCCGAGCGTCGGCCAGGCGTAGGGGTGGCCATCCCAGAACGTTGCGGCGAGCTGCTCGACCGCCTTCCCCTCCGGCGTGGATTCCAGCCGCTTCCGCCGCTCCTCCTCGACGACGCGCCCTTCGGTGTAGAACTCGCGGAAGACGGGATCGCGCAGCCGGTCTGACTCCAGCCAGAACCAGAGCGACAGCTTGTTGGCCGGGATCTGCCCGTAGTAGACGGTGTAGTCATAATCGGTCAGAGCGTTGATGCCGACCGCTCCCTGGTCCTGGTAGAGGCGCCACAGCTCGCCCTGGACCATGAGCGGCCGCTGGTCGTCGAGAAGCTTCTCCAGGCGGTGCTGGAAGTCCGCGATCTGAGCGTCGCGCGCGGGCGAGGCCGGCTGGCGGCGAAGGTCGAAAAGGCGGTCCGCCACGTCATCTTGGCGTGCCATCAGGTCACCCTCGCGGTCGGGCGAGCGGGTACCGATCCGCCGGCTGCCATGGAACATGAGGTGCTCCAGCAGGTGGCTGATCCCGGTCGATCCGGGCTGCTCGTCGCCCGATCCGGTGCGTACCGCCCACCCGGCGGCCACCATGGGGACCCCCGGCCGGCGCACCAGCAGGAAGCGCATTCCGTTGTCCAGCTCGAAGGCCTCGACCGGCAGCCGTGCCGCAGCCTGGGGAGACGAGGCCGGCGCGGCCATCCCGGGATCGATCGCGGCGAGCGCTATATAGATAAGGTAGGCGGCGGCGGGACGGACGGAGGGACGGCAGAAACCAGCGAGCGGCACGCGACAGATCTTAGCGCAGAGCCCGGCGAAGCTGGTTTGACTCGCCCTGGTGCGCACCGTATTCTTGGTCTGAGGAGGCCACGGCATGTCCGTCCAGACCAAAGCGCGGCTCAGCCCCCAGGAGTACCTGGACATCGAGCGGCGCGCGGAGACGAAGAGCGAGTACCTCGACGGCGCGATGTTCGCGATGACCGGGGTGAGCCGCAGACACAGCCTGGTCACGACGAATCTGACCCGCGAGCTCAGCCAGAGGCTCCTCGACCGTCCTTGCGAGGTCCACTCGAGCGATCTCCGCGTCTACATCCCTGCGACCGGCCTGTACACCTATCCCGACCTGGCGGTCGTCTGCGGCGAGCCACAGTTCGAGGATGATCAGGAGCTCGACACTCTCCTCAATCCCACCCTGATTGTCGAGGTCCTCTCCCCCACCACCGAAGCCTATGACCGGGGGAAGAAGTTCGAGCACTACGACTCGATCGGCTCGCTCGCCGAGTACGTGCTCGTCTCCCAGACCACCCCTCGCGTCGAGCAGCTCGTGCGGCAGGAAGGCGGCCACTGGCTGTTCACCGGCACGTCGGGTCTCGACGGGAAGGTCATCCTCTCCTCCATCGGCTGCGAGCTGGAGCTGGCGAAGATTTACCACAAGGTTCCCTTCATCTCACCTAAAGGTTGACCTCCGTAATCTCCTCCTTGCGCACGGGGATCATGGGGATTCCCGGGATGCACCAAGGAAACATCAGGAGGCTCGACCATGAAGTCCAAGACCGTTCTTTCCGCCCTGCTCGTCTCCGCCGCTCTGTCCACCGCCGCCTACGCCGCCACCGCGCCGGCGAAACCCGCCGCCCCGGCCAAGGCGACCACCACCACAGCCGCCTCCACCAAGCCGGCGCAGACCTCGTCGACCCACAAGCGGAAGCACCACATGCGCCGTCATACCACCAAGACCACCAAAACGACCAAGACGACCACGCCCGCCAAGTCGAACTGACCGGCGCTTGTCCCTGATCCTCCGCCGGGCAGAGAATAGAAGCATGAGGCGAGGGAAGGGGAGATGAGAGTCCTCGTCGTCGAAGACGATCCCGATCTGCGGCGCCTGCTCCACCAGGCGCTGCGGGAGGAAGGGTACGCCGTCGACGCCGCAGCGGACGGCAGCACCGGGCTCTACGATGCCACCACCTGGAGCTACGATGCCGTCGTCCTCGACCTCATGCTCCCCGGCCTCGACGGCTGGCAGGTCCTCTCTGCCCTGCGGAAGGAGAAGCAGCACCTCCCCGTCCTCATCCTCACGGCGCGCGACAGCGTGCCCGACCGCGTGCGGGGGCTCGACAGCGGCGCCGACGACTACATGATCAAGCCGTTCGTGCTGGCGGAGCTGCGGGCCCGGCTGCGAGCCCTCATCCGGCGCGCCGCCGGCCGGGCTCACCCGCTTCTCGAGATCGGCGACGTGCAGGTGGACACCGTGAGCCGCACGATCACCTTGAACGGCCGGCCGGTCCACCTCACGGCGCGAGAGTACGGTATCGTGGAGTTCCTCGGTCTGCGCCGGGGCGAGGTGGTGAGCCGCACCGACCTCTACGCCCATCTCTTCGACGAAAACGACGACAGCTTCTCCAATCTCCTCGACGTCCACGTCTCCAACATCCGCAAGAAGCTCGGGAAGGACTTCATCCAGACGCGCCGGGGGCATGGCTACGTGATCGACTGAATGTTCAGGTCCATCCGCTGGAACCTCCTGGGCTGGTACTCCGCCCTGCTTCTCGCCGCCCTCTCCGGTTTCGGCTCGGTCCTCTATCATCGGCTCCAGGCACTCACCGATGAGCGGATCGAGACCGAGCTGGCGGGGGCGGCCGAGCTCATCCAGGAGCGCATCCACGTCCACCGGCCGCACCACCCAGGCCAGCCGGCGGTCACCATCCCCGAGTCGCTCCTCCAGCGCTTCGGATCGAGCGAGGACGAGGCGGCCTACGCCGTGCTCTGGCTCCCCGACGGCGCCCGCTTCGCCTCGGCCCAGGCCCCTCCCGACGTGCCGCGGCCCAAGACCCTGCGCAGAGAGCAGCCGGACGTGCCGCGCTTCCGCCAGCGCGGCGACCTGCGCGAGGTCATCCTGGCGCGGCACAACGGCGGCCATCTCGTGGTCGGCCGCTCGACCGCCGTGGAGGCGAGCCAGCTGCGCCGCCTCACCTGGGAGCTGGTGGGCACGGGCTTGGCCGTCCTCCTGTTCGGCCTGGGCGGCGCCTGGCTCCTGCTCGGCCGCTCCCTGCAACCGATCGCGGACATGAGCGCCACGGCCGAGGCGGTCTCGGCCTCCAACCTGTCGCGGCGGATCGACGTGGCGGAGACCCAGAGCGAGCTGGGGCCCCTGGCGCGTGTGCTCAACCGCATGCTCGACCGCCTCGAAGGCGCCTTCGAGCAGCAGAAGCGCTTCACCGCCGACGCCTCGCACGAGCTACGCACCCCCCTCGCGGTGGTCCTCTCGCAGACCGAGCTGGCGCTGGCCCGCGAGCGGGAGCCGGCCGAATACGTCCAGGCCCTGGAGACCTGCGCCCGCGCGGCGCAGCGCATGCGCTCGCTGGTCAACGACCTGCTGGTCCTGGCGCGCGCCGACGCCGGTGTGCTCGAGCTGGAGCCGCAGCCGTTCGACTTGAAGTCCTGCATCGAGGAGTGCGTCACCCTGGTGCAGCCGCTCGCCGCCGAGCGCGGCCTGCCGATCGGCCTCGACTTATCCGAGGGCGCCGACGTCGAATGGACCGGCGACCTGGAGCGCACCGCCCAGGTGATCACCAACCTCCTCACCAACGCGATCCGCTACAACCGGCCCGGCGGCCGTGTCGACGTCCATCTGGAGGCGCACCCCTCCGAGATCGTGCTGACCGTCGCCGACACCGGCATCGGCATCCCGGAAGACGAGCGCGCCCGCATCTTCGAGCGCTTCCACCGGGTCGACAAGGTGCGCTCGCGAGAGATGGGGGGGAGCGGCCTCGGCCTGGCGATCTGCAAGAGCCTGCTCGCCGCGCAGGGAGGGACGATCGAGTGCACCAGCACGCTCGGCGAGGGGTCGACGTTCACGGTGCGGCTGCCGGGGCGCTGAGCGAGCCGGGAGATTATTGGCTGCTCACTCCATCCGCTCGCTCAACCATTCCGGGAACCGCCGCCAGGGGATCGCGACGTTATTCCCGGGCAGCGGGCGGCTCTCGGGCACCGAGCAGACGATCACCCCCTCGGCTGCGGCGGCCTGACCGGCCAGGGTCTTGAATCTCCCGAGGACCTCGGCGTGTCTCAGGGTGGGAGTGGCGGTGAGCTTGATCTCGATGGGAACGAGCTTCCCCGCCAAGCGCAGGACGAGATCGACCTCCAGGCCGTCCTGGGAGCGCCAGAAGTAGAGGTCCGGCCGCTTTCCGCGTACGGCAAAGACCTTGTAAGCCTCGGCGATCACCAGGCCCTCCATCAAAGAACCGCCCATCGCTCCGGCGAGCGCAGCCTCGGCTCCAGGCTGGCGCGTCAGGGCGCAGGCGATCGCAGAGTCGAGAAGGTAGAGCTTCGGGGATTTGATGATTCGCTTGCCGAAATTTTCGAAATACGGCGGCAAGAGGCGGATGATGTACGCCGCCTCCAGCAGGCCGATCCAGGTCCTGACGGTCGGCTGGGAGATGCCCGCCGCGCGCGCGATGTCGGCCACGTTCAGCTCCTCTCCGTGGCGCGCCGCACAGAGAGCGAGGACGGTTTCGAACGTCCGCAGGTCCTGGACGTTCGAGAGCTGGCGTACATCCCGCTCCACGTAGGTCTGGATATAGGAGGCGATCCAGAGGTCTCTCTTCTCCGGCTCGAGGGCCGGTTCGGGATAGGCGCCGTTCCAGATCATGGATGCGACGTCCGGAGGCCGCACCTCCGCGGTTTCGAGCAGGCTGAACGGCAAGAGCTCGAGGAGAGCGATCCGGCCGGCGAGGGACTCGCTGACGTTGGCCATGAGCTGGAACTGCTGTGAGCCGGTGAGCAGCCAGCGGCCGCTGGCGGGATGGCCGGATTGGCGATCCCGGTCGATCCGGATCTTCAGATATGGAAGGAGCTCGGGAGCGTACTGGATCTCGTCCAGAACCATCCTCGCCTCTCCGAAGCGGTCGAGAAACCCGTTGGGATCGCTCTGCGCGAACTCCCGCTCCAGCGGGTCGTCGAGGTTGAGATACCGGGCCCCTCTGCCGAACTCTTCGAGAAGGAACGTGGTCTTCCCCGACTGGCGTGGACCGGTCACCAGGACGGACGGAAACTGCGCCAGCGCCATGCCGAGGGTCGGGGCGAGGGCGCGGGGAACGTACACCCTGACCATTCTAAGATCTGATCTTAGATCGGTCAACTCCCGTGATCTCAAGAGCTTCTGATGGGTAGTGCCTCAGAACCCCGGCATCGTCAAGCTCTTCCCGTTGTCCTTCGGCCCCAGATTGAGGAGGAACGGCGCGGCCCGCTCGGCCCAGCGCTCGGGACCGGGATAGCTCTTCGCCGACTTCCCGTAACAGCTCTCCAGCATCGCCGTATGGACGACTCCGGGATTGAGCGCCACGGCCGCCAAGCCGCGCGGCAGCTCCTCGGCGAGCGCCTTGGTCATCCCTTCGATCCCCCATTTGGTGGCGCAGTAGGGGGCCACCTCCGAGGAGCTCGATCTTCCCCAGCCGGAGCTGTAGTTCACGACGACGCCCTGCCCGCGCTCGATCATCGACGGCAGGAAGGCGCGGAGCACGTGATAGGTCCCCTTCAGGTTCACGTCGACCACCTGCACGAACTCCTCTTCCGGAACCTCCCAGAGCCGCGCATTGGTGTTGATCACCCCGGCGTTGTTGATCAGGAGGTCGATCGGCGGATGGCGGGCGAGGACACGGCGGGCCCAGGTCTCCACCTCGGCGGCGGACGCCACGTCGACGACCGACATGCCGTGGGGCTCGCCGAGAAGGTACTGCATCTCTTCGATCGCGGAAGCGGTCCGGCCGCAGCCGATGACGACATGGCCGAGCTCGGCCAGCCGCAGGGCAAGGGCACGGCCGAGACCCCGGGTGACTCCGGTGAGCAGGATCGAGCGGGTTCCGTCGGCCACCGTTACGCCGTCTCGGAGAGGGGAGCCACCAGCGGCAGCTCTTCGTCGGTCGGTTGAAAGATCGCGGCGCCGACGGTGCCCGGGCCGGCATGCGTGCCGACCACCGGGCCCATCTCGGCCACGATCAGCTCGGAGAAACGGAAGGTCCGGGCCAGCAGGTCGCGCAGCCGGTCGGCCCAGACCGGAGCCCGGGCGTGGGCGATCGATGCCACCACCGGACGGGCCGGATCGACCCGCGCCTCGAGCAGCTCGACGAGGCGCGGCTGGGCGGCCCGGCCGCCGCGCACCTTGTCCACGGCGACCACCTCGCCGTCGACCACGCCGAGGATCGGCTTGATCCCCAGGAGGTTGCCGAAGAAGGCCTGCGCCTTGCCGATGCGGCCGCCGCGCGCCAGGTACTCCAGCGTGTCGACCGCGAAGAGGACGTGGATGCGGCCGCGCATGGACTCCAGGCGCTCGACGATGAGGTCCGGCTCGATCCCCCGCCGCGCCATCCGGGCGGCAAAGAGGGCGAGCATGCCCAATCCGAGGCTGACGCTCTCGCTGTCGACCACGCGCAGGACGACCTGTTCGGCCTGGCCGCGGGCCTGCTGGAAGGACGGCATCCCCTCCTCCGCCGCGGCGCGGGCATGGACCACGGTCTGCGAGAGCTTCTCGGAGAGGTGGATCGAGATCAGGTCCTTCTGCGCCGCCAGCGCCCGGTAGGTTTCGAGGAAATCCGGCCGCGGCGGCGGGTTGGTGCGCGGGTGGACCGGCCCCTTTTCGAGCTGCTCGTAGAAGTCCTTGGGCTTCAAGTCGACGCCGTCGTGGTAGACGTGGTCGCCGAACAGCACCAGGAGGGGGACGACCTGGATCCCATGGGCGCGGGCGAGATCGGCCGGCAGGTCGCTCGTCGAGTCGGTGACCACCCGCACGAAATCCTGCGGCTCCTCGATCTCGACGATCCCCAGCTCGCGCAGGCCCATCAGGTCGCGCAGGATCTGGCCGTCGGTCTCCGCCACGGCGTCGAGCAGGCGGCCCACGGTACCGGCCGCGGGCGCGGCGGCCAGGAGCTGCTGCTGCCGTGGCGTGATCCGCGCCTCGAAGAAGGCGGGACCGACGTGGACACGGACGCGGGAGCGCGGGTCGGGCGCATCGTGGACCGTGTCCTCGATGGCGAGGACCACGAGGGAGGTGAAGCCCTGCGCGATCTCGTGCTGCGGCTTGATCGGGCCGGTCAGGTCCGGAGGCCGGAGCTGCACCCAGAACGTGCCGGCGTCGAGCCGGAGCAGCCGGCAGAAGGCCTTGAGGCCGGTGGCCCGGCCGGCTTCCGCGGCCACCACCTCCCCACCCTCGAGGGTGATCTTCCCCTCGGCACAGAGGACCCGTCCGGTGGCGCCCACCTTCTGCAGGCTGCGAAGCAGCTCGAGGATCGGCAGGAGCGAGAAGTCGCCGACCAGCGACTCCAGGCGCGCATCCGGCTCCAGGCCGACCTCGTGCCCGAGCAGGACGAGGTGGATGCGCCGCACGAGCTCCGAGCCGTCGAGTCCCGTGGCATCGAGATAGAGCACGTCCTCGGGCAGGAAGAGGCCTTCCTGCTCGCCGTGACCGAGGAGGAGCACCTTGTGCTGGATCGCGGCGTCTTTGGCGGCGAACCGCTCGGTCAACGGTCTCCCTCCGTCGGCCGCCAGGGACATCGGGGCGACCACGACCCCGGGACCGAGCTCGCCGGCAAAGAGCACCCCCTGCGATTCATCGATCGCCGGGATGACCTCGTAGCCGAACTCGGTAAGCCCGTGCGCGAGCTCCTTGCGACGGGAGGTCTCGGGATCGACGACCAGGACGGAGGGCCGGGGCACTAGCGATTCCTTCCCTTGAACGCGGCTGACGGATTGGCGGACCCAAGCATAACCCTTCCCGGACAGATTCGCGAGAGGGCAGTGTTTTTACGTGACTTCAAACTCGGCGATAATCGGCAGATGGTCGCTCGCCACGCGGGACACCTGGAGACGGCAGCGGCGGAACGAGGCGAGGCGGAGCGAGCCGCGGAAGTAGATGCGGTCGAGCGCCCCCTGCGGAGAGAACGAGGGGTAGGTGGCGAGGAACCGGCGGCCGCCGTTGCGTCCATCCGCGGCGCAGCGGAACCCGAGGGGGCCGGTGAAGATCGGCCAGAGAAGCGAGCGCCAGTCGTTGAAGTCGCCGCCCACGAGGACAGGAGCCCCCTCGGGCACGCCGCTGAATTCGTGGGAGCGCGCCAGGAGGTCGATCTGCTTCACCCGTTCGCGGGCGGACAGGCCGAGATGGAGGTTGAAGACTTCGAGGGCCCGCTCCTGGGTGAGCTGGACGCTGGTGTGCTGGCAACCGCGGCGGATCCAGCTCTCGGCTACCGAGAGGTCGATGTTGCGCTCGCGCAGGATGGGATAGCGGCTGAGCGTGGCATTGCCGTAGCGCCCCTTGCGCAGGCTGACGTTGTGGCCCACGGCGACGAACGGATAGCCGGAAGCGCGGGCCAGCTCGCGGGCCAGGTCGAGCTCGCGCGAGCGCGGAGCGCCCTCGTCCACCTCCTGGAGGAGGACGATGTCCGCATCGTGGTGATGCAGGATGTTGACGACCCGCTCCGGGCGGAAGCGGCGGTCCACACCGATTGCGCGGTGGATGTTGTAGGTTAGGATTCTGAGCTGCAATGCAAAAAAATCTCCGGAGTCCGGCCGCGACCGCTGCGATACCATCATATCCAGTATATGCATGAGCCGGACCTGGAGGCCCCTCACCCCCCTGACCCCCCTCTCCCATCTCCTCCCTCCCGGCCGGGAGAGGGGGGAACCGTGACGGGGGATGGGAGAGGGGACGGGGGTGAGGGGCGGTGGTGGCGGCGGCCCGAGGTGTGGGTTCTGGTGGCGGCGCTCCTGGTGTGGGCGTGGATCTGCGTGCCGGTCGTCGGCGGTTGGCGGACGTTCTATCTGCGCGATGTCTTCACCACCCACCTCCCTCTCAAGGCGTTCGGCGCGGCCGAGCTGCGGCACGGGCGCATCCCGGCGTTCAATCCGACCTGGGCGCTGGGCCAACCCTTCCGGGGCAATCCCAACGTCCTGGCGTTCTATCCGGACAACCTCTTCTATCTGATCCTCCCCTTCTGGAGCGCCTTCAACCTCCACTATGCGCTCCACTGGCTGATCGCCTTCGCCACCATGACGGCTCTCGCGCGCGGCCTCGGGCAGGGGCGCGCCGGCGCACTCCTCGCCGGGCTGACCTGGGCCGGCTCGGGGTACATGCTCTCGGCGGTGACCTACTACAACGTGCTGACGGTCGTGGCGTGGTGGCCGCTGGCGATGCTGGGAGCGGTCCAGGGCGGCCGGCGCGGGGTTGCCCTCGGGGGGCTCGCCTGCGGCCTGGCTCTCCTCGGCGGCGAGCCGGTGACCGCGGCGCTCGCCCTGGTGCCCCTCCTGGTTGCCGCGATCTCCCGGCACGGAGTACGGCGCGGGTTCTTGACCTCCGTGGCGATCGGCGTGGTCGGCGTGCTGCTCGCCCTCCCCCAGATCGTCGCGTTCCTGCGCGTGCTGCCGTTCACCACTCGCGCCGGGCTCGGCATGAACGCTCTGCAGGCGACGTACTTCTCGCTCCATCCGCTGCGCTTGGTCGAGCTGTTCCTCCCCCTGCCCTGGGGCTCGCCGGCCCACCTGGGCCGGTCCGGCGTGTGGACCCATGCGATCCTGCCCAAGACGCCGCTCTTCTTCACTCTCTATGCGGGCATCGTGGCCCTCTGGCTCGCCGCGGCCGCGGCGCGGCGGCACCGGGCCTGGGCTCTCCTCGCCGCGGCCGGCCTGCTCCTCGCCATCGTGGCGGGCACGCATGGCGAGCTCCTGGTGCGGCTCTCGTTCGGTCTCTTCCGCTCCCCCGAGAAGTTCCTCCTCTGGTACGGCCTGGCCCTGCCGCTCCTCGCCGGCTGGGGGTTGGAGCGGGTGCTCGGCGAGGGAGCAGGCAGGTGGCGGCGGATCGCGGCCGTGGGCGGCGGTACCGCGCTCGCCCTGGCGCTGCTCGTCGTGCTCCTGCGCCCCGGCCTTCTGGCGAGCGCGGCCGGACGGCTGGCGGCTCTCCCGGTGACGCAGCGCACCGCGGCCCTGGCCATCCTGGACACGCAGACTCTCGCCTGGACGCGCTCGCTCGCCATCGCCGGCGCCGCGCTCTTCGTTGCATTCGCGGCGGCCGGCTCCAGAGTGCGGAGCAAGGCCTGGGCGCCGGCCCTCCTGCTCGCCGTCGAGCTCGCCACGCTCCTCCAGCTCGGCTCCCTCATCCCCACGGAGCCTCTGGCGCCCTACCGCGAGCCGGCCTCCTGGGCGCGGCGCCTGCGGCCCGGCGCGGCGGTGCTCAATACGACCTTCGTCTATCCGGGCTGGGGGCGCGACGTCTCCTATCAGCTGCCCGACGGCCCGCGGGTGATCCTCGACCGGATCACGGCGCAGGACCTCGATCCGGCCCCGGGAGTTCTGCACGGCCTGACCTATCCGCTGGTCCCCGATCTGGAAGGGATGATGAGCCCTCTCTTCGCGCCCATGCTGCTCACCCTGGCGCGCTCGGGCTGGCAGGAGCGGATGCCGTGGATCCGCGTGGTCGGCCTCGATGCGCTCGTCCTCTTCGAGGATCCGGGGGTGCCGGGCCTGCGAAAGGTCGACGAGGTCGAGCGCGCCGGCGTCCAGACCCGGCTCTATACCGTCACCGATCCCGCCCCGGAGGCCTGGTAG
>WNGB01006005.1_pt1 | contig 23039 bp, 16 predicted proteins | sample 5400681 | NCBI WGS metagenome assembly WNGB01 (sample SAMN13153367, study PRJNA577476) | soil metagenome | isolation source: 115 cm soil or saprolite under grassland replicate 2 | place: USA:California | collected 2016-06-15
AAGCCGTTGTCATAAGTATCGCCCGGCACCTCGCTCCAGGTCGCGAAGAAATTGATCGGCTGCGGCACGTCCGGGTTCCACACCGGGCGCGGCGTGTTCACGCGCGCCTGGCTCCAGCATTTCTGCAAGCCGGCGACCGCCGAGCCCAAGGTGCCGTCGACGTGGAAGGTGACGAGATCGTCGCGCCGCACGCGCGTGCACCAGGAGCTGTTGATGTGGGCGACGATGCCGCCCTCGAGCTGGAAGGTGGCATAGGCGGCATCATCCACGTCGGCCTTGTAGGGCTTGCCGTTCTCGTCCCAACGCTTGGGAATATGGGTCGCGCCGAGGCAGGACACGCTTTTGACTTCGCCGAACAGGTTGTCGAGCACGTAGCGCCAGTGGCAGAGCATGTCGAGGATGATGCCGCCGCCGTCCTTCTTGCGGTAGTTCCACGACGGCCGCTGTGCCGGCTGCCAGTCGCCCTCGAACACCCAATAGCCGAATTCGCCGCGCACCGCGAGGATGCGGCCGAAGAAGCCGGAATCGATCAGCATCTTGAGCTTGAGCAGGCCGGGAAGAAAGAGCTTGTCCTGCACCACGCCGTGCTTGATGCCGGCTTCCTTCGCCGCGCGCGCCACTTCGAGCGCGTCCGCGAGCGTCTCGGCCACCGGCTTTTCGCAATAGATGTCCTTGCCGGCGGCGATCGCCCGGCGCAACAGCTTGGCGCGCAGCTTGGTGGTGGCGGCATCGAAGAACAGCGTATCCTCGCGGCTTTTGAGCGCGGCGTTGAGGTCGGTGGTCCAGCGCGCGATCCCGTGCGCCTTGGCCAGTTGCGCGAGCTTGGCTTCGTTGCGGCCGACGAGAATCGGATCGGGCATCACCGTGTCGCCGTTACGCAACGCAACTCCGCCCTGCGCGCGAATGGCGAGAATCGAGCGGATCAGATGCTGGTTCATGCCCATGCGCCCGGTGACGCCGTTCATGATGATGCCGAGCCGTTGTTGCGCCATTTCAGTGTTTGCCCTTTATTCCTACGCCGCGCCAAAGCGCGTCGCGTCATGCCCGCGAAAGTACATGACGCCAAAAGTAGACATGTGTCCCGGGCGCAGCGCAGCATAAGCGAAGCGAAATGATGCGCTGCAGACACCGATCTCGAGTTTACCCGAGATCGGCGCTTAGATGTGCGCAAGTCGGGTAAACCCGACTTGCGTGGACCGTTCCGGTCCGTAGCGGTCCCGGATCAGCGGTGCACCGCTTCACTTCGTTTCGCGCTGCACCGCATCCGGGACACGCCGTTAGTTTAGCGCCTCATCACTCCATCCCCAACAGCCGATAAATTCGCCGCGCATATTCCCCGAATGCCTCGCTGGTCTTCATCTCCAGCGTGCGCGGATGCGGCAGCTCGACGCGGAAATTGTCGGCCATGCGCGCGGGGCCGGCGGTAAGCACGATCACGCGGGTGCCGAGAAACACCGCCTCGGTGATGCCATGGGTGACGAAGACGATGGTCTTCTTCGCCTCCTGCCAAATGCGCAACAGCTCGAGGTTCATCTTTTCGCGCGTGAGCGCGTCGAGCGCGCCGAACGGCTCGTCCATTAGAATGAGCTTGGGATCGTGGATGAGCGCGCGGGCGATCGCCGCGCGCTGCTGCATGCCGCCGGAAAGCTCGTAGGGATAGAGTTCTTCTTTGCCTTTGAGCCCGACGAGGGCGAGAAGATCGCGGGCGCGCGCACGGCTTTGCGCCATCGGCAGCCCGAGAATTTCCGCCGGCAGCAGCACGTTGTCGATCACGCGCCGCCATTTGAGCAGCAGCGGCTGTTGGAACACCATGCCGATGTCGCGCGACGGGTCGAACGGCTGTGAGGGCGAACCGATCCTCACCTCGCCGGACTCGTACGGATGGAGCCCCGCGAGAATCTTGAGCAGCGTGGTCTTGCCGCAACCGGAAGGGCCGACCAGCGACACGAGCTCGCCCGCTTCCACGTCGAAGGTCGCCTCGGAAATGGCGAGCAAGCCCGCCCCGCGCGTGCGGTAGGTCTTCTGCACGCCGGCGAGATGGATGAACGGTTCGCCCATGGGTCCGGCCGCGGTGAGGCTCACGAGATGCGCGCGTCGCGCGGCACCAGCATGTGCTCGAGCGCAAGCACCATCCCGTAAAGCACGACGCCGATGAGCGTGATCAGGATCACCGCCATGAACATGGCGGCGGTGTCGAGCGTGACCTGCACCTGCAGCATGAGGTAGCCGAGCCCGCGGTCGGAGCCGAGGAACTCGCCGACAATGGCGCCGGCGACCGCCAGGATCGCGGCGACCTTCATGCCGGAAAACACGTAGGGCAGCGCACCGGGCAGCTGAATCTTGGTGAACAGCTGCCAACGCGAGCCCTTGAGCGTGTGCACGAGATCGAGCAGATCGGGCTCGACCTCGCGCAGGCCGCGCGCGGTGGTGAGCACGATGGGAAAAAAGCAGATGGCGAATGCCATCATCGCATTCGGTCCGATGCCGTATTTGAACCAGACGATGATCAGCGGGCCGAGCGCGACTTTGGGGATCATATTGAGGCTGACCAAGAGCGGCATCACCGCCATTTCCAGCCAGCGGAACCAGGAGAAGAGGAGCGCCGCGCCGATGCCGAACACGACGGCGAGAATATAGCCGCCGAAGATTTCGACCGTCGTCACGGCGATGTTTTCCGGCCAGCGATAGTTCGGCACGAGCAGCGCGTGCACCGTCTCGTAGGGCGAAGGCATGACGAATTTCGGCACCTCGCCGAGCTTGACGAAGAGATACCACGCGACGAGTAGCCCGATGTGGCTGAGCACCGCCAGCGCATAGCGCTGCAGCGCCTGTGGATGTCCTCCCAACGCCTCCTCCCTCACGTGCGAGCACAGTTGCCGGCATCGTAGGGCAAGGCGGGGACCGGAACCAGTTGACGCGGCCGACGGCGCATCGCCGCACCTAGCTCTTAGCATTTAGCCGCGTGTCCCGGATGCGGTGCAACGCGAAACGAAGTGGAGCGGTGCGCCGCTGATCCGGGACCGCTACAGACCAAGACGGTCCCGGGTCTGCAGCGCACCACTTCGTGCTGCGCTGCGCCCGGGACGCGCTGCTCAGGACAGCCACCGCTGCAAATTCGCGCGCACGAAGGCGTCGTCGTTGAGGTGCGGATAGGCGGCGCAGACGCGATCGATCTCTTGCTTCTGCCCGGGCCCGAGCGTCTCGCTCGGATCGAGGCACCAGATGCCTTCGAGCAGACCCTGGCGGCGCAGGATCTCGTGGCAGCCGGCGATCACGCCGTGAAAATCGTTGGCGGCGTCGAAGATCGCCGCGTTGCAGTCGGTCACCTGCGCGTCGAGCGCCAGCAGGCCGGCGGGTACCTCGTTCGCGGCAACGGCGGCGTGAATACGCTCCAACAGCTCGACCGCGCGCTTGACCCACACGCTCCAATGGCCGAGCAGTCCGCCCTTGATGCGCGTGGTGCGCTCGCGTCCGTTCGCGACCACGGTGAAGGGCGTAACGAGATCGAGGACGATGTGATCGTCGTTGCCGGTATAGAGCGTGATGCGGTCGGTGGCATCCGCCTCGATGACGCCGCGCACGACATCGAGCGTGCGGTAGCGATTAAACGGCGCGATCTTGATGGCGACCACGTTCTCGATCGCCGCAAAGCGGCGCCAGAATGAGACCGGTAGCACGAGGCCGCCCACGGCGGGCTGCAGGTAGAAGCCGACCAATGGAATCTCGCGCGCGACCGTCTGCGCGTGCGCGATCAGCTCGTCTTCGCTCGCGCCGCCCTTGAGCGCGGCAAGCGAGAGGAGGCCCGCGTGATAGCCGAGGCCGCGCGCGACTCGCGCCTCCTTGACCGCCTGCACGGTGCGGCCGGTGAGCCCCGCGATCATGATCGGAGCTTCGCGGGCCCATTCGGCGGCGCTGCGCATGGCGAGTTCCAGCACCGGCGCGAACAGTCCCGCCTCGCGGATGGCGAACTGGGTGGTGTGCACGCCGACCGCGAGCCCGCGCGCGCCGGCATCGAGATAATATCGGGTGAGCGCGCGCTGGCGCCGCGCATCGAACTTGCGATCGCGGTCGAGCGCGAGCGGATGCGCCGGAATCACCACGCCCTCGCGCAACGACGCGAGCACTTGCGGGGGCCAGTCCTGCCAGCGCGACATCATGAACTCGTTCTCTCACCTGCGCCGCATTGCATCGAGAATGATATCGACGTTATAACATCCGACGCGCGCGAGAACGACGCGCCAGTTCTAGCTCCTTGGAGTCCGGTATGAAGATCATCGCGAAAGTCGCGCTCGCGACGCTCGTCGCGCTTCCTGCGTCCGAGGCCACGGCGCAGAAGCTCAGCTTCACGCTCAATTGGGTCGCGGGCGGCGATCACGCGCCGTATTTCTATGCACAGAAGATGGGCCTCTACAAACAGGCCGGCCTTGACGTCGATTTCGAGACCGGGCGCGGCTCTGCGGCCTCGGCGCAGAAGGTCGGCGCCGGTCAGTCGCAGCTCGGGCTTTCCGACATGGCGGGCGTGCTGCTCTTCCGCGGCAAGGGCGTCGACGCCGTGGGCGTGATGAACGTCTATGCCAATTCGCCGCAGGGGCTGTATTGGCTCAAGAGCTCCGGAATCAGCAGCGTCAAAGATTTCGCCGGCAAAAAGATCGGAAATCCCGCGGGCGACGGCGCGCGCACCATGTGGCCGGCCTTGGCGAAGAAAGTCGGCATCGATCCCAGTTCGGTGACTTGGGTTAACATCGACGCCAACTCCAAGCTCAGCGCGCTCAAGGCCAAGACCATTGACGCGACCACTTCATTCTTCAATATCCACCACATCTTCGCGCGTGAGTTGGGCAACGACATGGGCTGGCGCCTGGCTCAAGGCCAACCGCGACAAGGCCGACAAATTCGTGAAGATCACGCAGAAGGCATTCGCCGACTGTGCCAAGACGCCCGAGCCTTGCGTCCAGGCGCTGGTCGAGGCCAACGGCGCGCTGCTCTACCAGAACGAGCTCGACAATTGGCACCTGGTCACCATCCTGATGAACGACGAGACCTCGCGCACGGTGGCGCTCGGCTGGCACGACGACAAGCGCATGGCCGACGATTACAAGCTGGTCGACGAATTTCTGAAGATGGAAAAGCCCTACGACATCAAGACCGCGTACACCAACGAGTTCCTCGACAAGAACGTGAAGATGCCGCCGATCAACCCGCCGAAGCTCTATTGAGAACTCGACCACTGGAAGGTTTGGCTCGTCGACCTCGTGTCATCCCAGCTCGAACGTGGTGACGCCGAACACCCGCTCGAGCAGAACCGGTCGAATCGCGCCGGTATACATCCGCGCCGTCTCGAACACCGGTGCAAGCTCAATCGATGGCGATAGCAATTTCGTCGGGCCGCATGGCGCGGATGCGCAGCTCAGTTGCGCCGGCCATCGCGTTTGCCGGCCCTTAGGCCCCGAGGCCTTTCCCCTTCAGCGCGACGCCGATCTCCTCCAGAATCGCTGGATCGTCGATCGTCGCCGGCATGGTCCAGGGCTCGCCGTCGGCAATCTTCTTCATGGTGCCGCGCAGGATTTTCCCCGAGCGCGTCTTCGGCAGCCGTCCAACCGCGATCGTGAGCTTGAAGGCCGCGACCGGCCCGATTTTTTCGCGCACGAGGGCGATACACTCCTGCTCGATCTCCGCCACAGGCCGGTTGACGCCGGCCTTGAGCACGATGAAGCCGCAGGGGACCTCGCCCTTGAGTGCATCCACGACGCCGATCACCGCGCATTCGGCGACATCCTTGTGCGCGGAAAGCACCTCTTCCATACCGCCGGTCGAGAGCCGGTGGCCGGCGACGTTGATGATGTCGTCGGTGCGGCTCATGACGTGGATGTAGTCGTCGTCATCCTTGAATCCGGCATCCGCCGTCTTGTAGTAGCCGGGAAACTCGGTGAGGTAGCTTTCCTTGAAGCGTTCGTCCTGCTGCCAGAGCGTCGGCAGGCACGCCGGCGGCAGTGGCAGCTTGATGACGATCGATCCGATCTTGTTCGCCTCAACCGGTTTGCACGCATCGTCCACGATGTCGATCTGATAGCCCGGCATCGCCACCGAGGCCGAGCCGTACTTCACCGGCAACTGCCCCAAGCCCACAGGGTTGCCCGCGATCGCCCAGCCGGTCTCGGTCTGCCACCAGTGGTCGATCACCGGCACCTTGAGCAGCTTCTCCGCCCATTGCACGGTGTCGGGATCGGCGCGCTCGCCGGCAAGGAACAGGGTCCGGAACTTGCCGAGATCGTATTGCGCGAGCAGCTTGCCTTGCGGGTCCTCCTTCTTGATCGCGCGGAATGCCGTCGGCGCCGTGAACAAGGCGACGCAGCCATGCTCGGCGATCACGCGCCAGAACGCGCCCGCGTCGGGCGTGCCCACTGGCTTGCCTTCGTAGAGGATGGACGTGCAGCCGTGCAGGAGCGGCGCATAGACGATGTAACTGTGGCCGACCACCCATCCGACGTCGGAGGCGGCCCAATAGACCTCGCCGGGCTCGACGCCGTAGAGATTCTGCATGGACCATTTCAGCGCCACCATGTGGCCGCCGTTGTCGCGCACGACCCCTTTGGGCCGGCCGGTCGTGCCCGAGGTGTAGAGGATGTAGAGCGGATCGGTCGCCGCCAGCGGCACGCAATCATAGACCGAGCGCGCGAACACGATCGCCTCGTCGCGCAGCTTGGCCCAGTCGTGGTCGCGGCCCGCCACGAGGGCGGCTTCCTCCTGCGGTCGCTGCAGGATGAGGCAGGCCTCGGGCTTGTGCCGGGCGAGCCGGATCGCCTCATCGAGCAGCGGCTTATATTTGACGATGCGGCCAACCTCGAGGCCGCAGCTCGCGGACAGGATCACTTTCGGCTTGGCATCGTCGATGCGAGTTGCGAGCTCGTTCGCCGCAAAACCGCCGAACACGACCGAGTGCACCGCGCCGATCCGCGCGCAGGCAAGCATACCAATCACTGCTTCCGGCACCATTGGCATGTAGAGAACGACGCGGTCGCCTTTTGCGACTCCGAGATTGCGCAGGATCGCGGCGAGCACCTGCGTCTCCACCTGCAGGCGATGGTAACTGATGGTGCGCTTTTGCCCGGCAAGCGGGGAATCGTAGATGATCGCCGTCTGCTCGCCGCGCCCGCTCAGGACATGCCGGTCGACCGCGTTCCAGCAGGTGTTGCACACACCGCCGGTGAACCAGCACCCATAGATGCCGGCATGGGGATCGAACACCTGCTTGGGCGGCTCGATCCAGTCGATGTCCTGCGCCGCTTCGCGCCAAAAACCCTCCGGGTCGCGCTGCCAGCGCGCGTAAACCTCGTGATAGCGGCTCGTGCGGGTGTCCATGCGACCTCTCCCTTGGCTCCGGCGCTGGTCTCTCCATAGCGCTGGCGTTTTCTGCATTGTGAAGCGGTGCGTGAGCTTTGCAAGTCGCGCGAGTTACACAACTCGGCCATGCGGCAAGACGCTGGCGCGCGGCGGCGCGCTAGGGTTTGATCGCAAGCCACAGACGCGGCCTCCCATCATCCTCCCTTTCGCTACCTTCCCACTGTGATCGCCGACCCCTTTTTTTACCTGCTCGCCGTGGTGGCGGTGATCCTGCTGGGCCTCTCCAAGGGCGGCTTCTTCGGCCTGGGCGTGATGGCGCTGCCATTGATGTCGCTGTTCGTCCCGCCCCTGCAGGCGGCCGCGATCATCCTGCCCATCGTGCTGGCCCAGGACGCGCTCACGGTGTGGACCTATCGGCGGGATTGGAGCGCGTGGAATTTGAAGATCATGATTCCGAGCATGGCGGCGGGCATTGCCGTCGCCGGGTTGTTCGCGGCCTCGCTCACCGCCGCCCATATCCGACTGGCGATCGGGCTCATCGCAGGCATCTTCGTGCTGCGCCATTGGCTCGGTGCGCGCTTCGATCGGCTCGCGCCCCGGCCGGACATGCTCACGGGCGTGATATGCGGCGTGGTCGGCGGCTTCACCACCATGCTGGCCAATGCCGGCGGCCCGGCGTGGCAGATGCATCTGCTGCCGCAGCGGCTCGACAAGTTCACCTATGTGGGAACCTTCACCATGCTGTTTGCCGCCAGCAATCTGATGAAAATTCCGGCCTATGGCGCGCTCGGCCAATTGACGGGCGAAAATCTATTGATCGGCACGGTCCTGCTGCCGCTGGCCGTGATTGCCAATTACGCCGGAATCTGGCTGGTGCGGCGCACGCCGACCGAGCTGTTCTTCCGCATTGCGTATGTGCTGATGTTCCTGATCTCGATCGAGTTGATCCGCAGCGGGCTTATCGAAATGCTGCGCGCGTAAGCGCATGCGATGCCGCCATGCGCAAAACCGGCTGGCGCTGGCCGCGCGTCTCCGCTTTAAGTCCCGCGGACCCGCCTGCGTTGCATGACCATCATCACCGACCCGCTGTTCTATGTGCTTGCTGTGCCGGCCATCACTGCGCTCGGCCTTGGCAAGGGCGGCTTTGCGGGCGTGGGCATGATCTCGACCCCGCTGCTTGCGCTCACTGTGCCGCCGTTGCAGGCAGCCGCGATCCTGTTGCCGATCCTGCTCTGCCAGGACGCGATCTCGGTGTGGGCGTATCGTCGCCAGTGGAGCGCCTGGAACCTCAAGGTTCTATTGCCCGGAGCGGTGGTCGGCGTGGGCGCGGCCTGGCTGTTCGCCGCCTACGTGCCGAACGCCTATGTGGAGATCGTCGTCGGCGTGACCGGCGTCTGTTTTGCGCTCTACAACTGGTTCGGCAAAGTACGGACGCAGCCGCGGCGGCCCAGCGTGGCGGCGGGGATGTTCTGGGGCTCGCTCGCGGGCTTCACCTCGACCATCATTCAGGTCGGCGCTCCGCCCTACCAGGTGCATATCCTGCCGCAGCGACTCGACAAGCTCACGCTCATCGGCACGACCATCATCTTCTTCGCGCTGATAAACGTAATGAAGCTCGCGCCCTATTTCGCGCTCGGCCAGTTCTCGCCGCTAACCTTAGCGACCTCGCTCGTGCTCTTGCCGTTTGCGGTCGCCGCCAATTTTCTCGGCCTGTGGCTTGCGCGGCGCACGCCGACCGAGCAGTTCTACCGGATCACGTATGTGCTGATGTTTTTCATCTCGCTGGCTCTGATCTGGCAAGGCGGCAGCGCCATTCGCGCGGCGTGACGGCGTCATAATAGCTTCTCGCAGCCGGCGTAAGCATCGAGCGCTCGATGCTGCGGCGCGAGCTTGCGCGGAGCGCTCCCCATGACAAAAATCATCGCAGCGGCGATCGTTGGTTCCATTTTAGCTTCGCCGGCGAGCGCATTCGACCTGCAGGGCCATCGCGGCGCACGCGGTTTGGCGCCGGAAAACACGCTCGAGGCCTTCAAGACGGCGTTGTCGATCGGCGTGACCACGCTCGAGCTCGATCTCGCCATGACGAGCGACGGCGTTCTCGTCGTCAGCCACGATAGCCGTCTCAACCCCGACCACACGCGCGGGCCGGACGGCAAGTTTCTCGACGCCGAGGGACCCGCGATCCGTTCGCTCACATTGGCGCAGGTGCAGCGCTATGACGTGGGACGCTTGAAGCCCGGCACCGCCCTCGCCGCGGCCTTTCCCGAGCAGCGGGGCATGGACGGCGTCCGCATCCCGACATTGATGGAGGTGTTCGATCTGGTGCGGCGGGCGAACGCCGGCCACATCCGCTTCAATATCGAAACCAAATTGACGCCGACGTCGGGCGCCGACACGCCGGACCCTGAGAGGTTCGCCGCTGCCACGGTGCAGGCGGTGCGCGAGGCGGAGCTTACCGCGCGGGTGAGCATTCAATCCTTCGATTGGCGCACGCTTGCCGTCCTGCGTCGCATTGCACCACAGATCGAGCGCGTCTGCCTGACCAGCGATGGCGGCGACGGAGACACCCTGCAGCGCGGCCAGCCGGGGCCATCGCCATGGACGGCGGGGTTGGACATCGACGATTTTGCCGGTTCGACGCCACGGCTGGTGGTCGCAGCCGGCTGCTCGGTCTGGTCGCCCAACTACGGCAACCTGACTGCGCCGTCGCTGGCGGAAGCAAAGGGGCTCGGGCTCAAGGTCATCCCCTGGACCGTCAACGAGCGCGCCGATATGGAGCGCGTGCTCCAGATGGGGGTTGCCGGCATTATCACGGACTATCCGAACCGCTTGCGCGCGGCGATGGCGAAGAACGACATCCCGCTGCCGCCGCCTGTTCCCGGCCCCTGAAGCACCGCTCCGCCGATCCGCTCGCGGATTGATTGGGAGGCTTGCCGTTCGTAAGCTGGCGGCGGCAGGCCAGCCATGACGCTCTACGATATCGATCTCGACCGCAATCCCGCGAACTTCCAGCCGCTCACCCCGCTCTCGTTCCTCGAGCGCTCCGCGGCGGTCTTTCCCGACCACACCGCGATCATTCATGGGAGCTTGCGGCGCAGTTACGCCGACTTCTACGCGCGCTCGCGGCGCCTTGCGTCGTCGCTGACCAAGCGCGGCATCACGCGCGGCGATGCGGTCTCGGCGCTGCTTGCCAACACGCCGGCGATGCTCGAATGCCACTATGGCGTGCCGATGGCCGCCGCCGTGCTCAACACTATCAACACGCGGCTCGACGCTGCCATCGTCGCGTTCCAGCTCGACCACGCCGAGTCGAAGGTGCTCATCACCGACCGCGAGTTCTCCAACCTCGCGAAGGAAGCGCTCGCCCTCGCCAAGGTCAAGCCGCTGGTCATCGATTACGACGACCCCGAGTTCACGGGCGTGGGCGAGCGGCTGGGCACGATCGACTACGAAGATTTCATCGCGGCAGGTGACCCCGATTTCGCGTGGAAAATGCCCGAGGACGAATGGAACGCCATCGCGCTCAACTACACCTCCGGCACCACCGGCGATCCCAAGGGCGTGGTCTATCACCACCGCGGCGCCTATCTGCTCGCGGTCGGGAATGTGCTCACCGGCAGCATGGGTAAGCACTGCGTCTATCTCTGGACGCTGCCCATGTTCCACTGCAACGGCTGGTGCTTCCCGTGGACCCTCTCCGTGGTCGGCGGCACGCATGTGTGCCTGCGCCAGGTGCGCGCGCCGGCGATGTACGACGCCATTGCCCGGCACAAGGTCACGCATCTGTGTGGTGCACCGATCGTGATGGCGACGCTGCTCAACGCGCCCCCCGAAGAGCAAAAGCCGCTGCCGCACGTGGTCGAGTTCTTCACCGCGGCGGCGCCGCCGCCCGAAGCCGTACTGGCGGCGATGAAGGCCGCGGGCTTCAACGTCACCCATCTCTACGGGCTCACCGAGACTTACGGTCCCGCCGCGGTCAACGAATGGCGCGCCGGCTGGGATGCGTTGTCGCCGGGAGAGCAAGCGGCGAAGAAGGCACGCCAGGGCGTACGTTACGTGCCGCTCGAGGCGCTCGACGTGCGCGACCCCGACACGCTCAAGCCGGTGCCCTGGGACGGCGAGACTTTGGGCGAGGTGATGTTCCGCGGCAACGTGGTGATGAAGGGCTATCTCAAGAACAAGTCCGCGACCGAGAAGGCGTTCGCCGGCGGCTGGTTTCATTCCGGCGACCTCGGCGTCATGCATCGCGACGGCTATATCCAACTTAAGGACCGTTCCAAGGACATCATCATCTCCGGCGGTGAGAACATTTCCTCGATCGAGGTGGAGGACGCCCTCTACAAGCATCCCGCCGTCGGCGCCGCCGCGGTGGTGGCCAAGCCCGACGACAAGTGGGGCGAGACGCCTTGCGCCTTCATCGAGCTCAAGCCGGGGCAAGAGGCGACGCGGGAGGATCTCATCGCCTGGTGCCGCAACAACCTCGCCGGCTACAAGTGCCCGCGCCACGTCGTGTTCACCGAATTGCCGCGCACCTCGACTGGCAAGATCCAGAAGTTCAAGCTGCGCGAGATGGCGAAGGAGGTGTGAGCATGGCGAGGGCCACGCTTCGCCCTGACCAAAACTTTAGACCCGCGGGTCGTCAGCCAGGCAAGAGCGTGAGCGCGAGCAGGTCCGAGACGTCTGAGCTTTCCTCCAAGCTCCAGACAGCCTCGATGAGCGACGCGGCGTTGTAGCCAGGGCCGCATCCGGCGACGATCGTGCGCAGCTTGTCTTCGATCTCTTCATCGCGCATCGGATTTGCCGGGCTTCCGCGCGCGGCCGATGTCGAGAGGCTGTGCTTGGTCCCGTCGCTCGTCCATAGCTCGACCGCTGCGGCGACCGTCGCGATGGCGGGGTCGCGGATCACCTCGACCTTGCGGCGCAGCGCAAGCACGGCGGGATCGCGCACGCACGCGTCGCTGAATTGATCAAGCCCGGCCTTGCCGGTAACGAGCGCGGCGGCCACCGCATGCTGCACGCTCACCTGCGATTCGCTCCCGGTCGCAACGTCGGGCCGGTCGGTGCGGTCGCTCAGAAGCGGATGGCCGCGCACGATCACCCGCCCGACCGACTCGCGCGGGTGATCGCGCCGCCAGTCGAGCACGCAATCGAGGACGGGATGGATCACGAAGCCACAGGGATAAGGCTTGATCGAATTTCGTTCGATCTCCCACGCCTCGCCCAAACCTTCGGTTAAGGCGGGCCAATTCGGCGGCTCCGCCATCGCGCTGAGAAAGCCCTGTACGCCGGCGATCGGCTCGGGCGGCCCTTCGAATCCGCGTTCGGCGAGGAGCGCCGACCACAGGCCGTTGCGCGCGCTGTTGCCGACACCGATGCTCTTGGCCGGCCAGCCCAGACATTCGCAGAGTCCGCAAGCCTGGGTCGCCGCGCTCGCGAGCGCCCAGATCATGCGGGTTTCGTCGAGGCGCATGAGCTTGCCGGCGCCGGTTGCCGCGCCGAACACCCCGCATGTGGAGGTAATGTGCCAGCCCTTGGCGTAGTGGCCGGGCGAAATGGCGCGGCCGATGCGGCATTCGATCTCGACCCCGAGAACGAACGCCAGCAACAGCTCGACGCCGCGCACGCGGCGCAGCTCAGCCAATGCGAAGAGCGCCGCCGCGACCGAGGCAGTCGGATGGATGACCGTCGGAATATGGGTGTCGCAAAAATCCATGACGTTGGCGGCGGCCGCGTTGAGAAAAGCCGCGCTCAGCGCATCCGTGCGCTCGCGGCCGCCAATCACGGTCGCTTGGTTACGGCCCGAAAATTCAGCGAGCGATTTAGCCGCGATCTCCACCGGGCGAGCGCGGCAGCCCGCGAGCGCAACGGCAAAGAAATTCAGCAATGCACGCTTGGCCTCATGGCGTGCGGACTCGGGCACATCCTCCCAGCCGGTTTCGATAGCAAAGCGGGCCAGCGTCTGCGTGACGGCGGGTGCCTGCAGCATGGATCTTTCCAACGGTTCTATAGGATCAAGCTACTCCGCCGTTCGGCACGTGTCCCGGATGCGGTGCAGCGCGAAGCTCTTGTGGAGCGGTGCACCGCTGATCCGGGACCGCCCCAGACTGGAACGGTCCACGCAAGTCGGGTTTACCCGACTTGCGCACATTTAAGCGCCGATCTCGGGTAAACCCGAGATCGGGGTCTGCAGCGCATCATGCGCCATAGCGCGTCGAAGACGCGCGTGAACGCGCTTAAGGCTTCATGCTGCGCTGCGCCCGGGACACAGCCGACGCCTCCAGTTGCTCGTCACTCCGCCGCTTGCCGCAACCCCAGATGCCGCAGCGAGCGGTCGATCCACAGCCGCGTGAGCTTTTCTTGCACGCCGTTCTGGTTGAGCCGCGCGCGCAGATTTTCGAAGTCGACGCGGTCGAGATCCTGGTCCTGATCGAAGCAGGAGAACACCACGCTCTCGACGCCGGTTGCGGGATCGCGATGCACCTGCAGGCACTGGGCGCAGATTTCCTTCATCATGCACTGCATAGGCGAGTTGATAGAGGCGATCGCCTTGTGCCCGGGCTTGAGATGCTGCGCGAGCATTCCTTGCCGCGCCCGTGAGACCGCCGCCATCATGCCGTCGGAGCCGATCGCGATCACGCGATCGATTTCGCCGAGCGGGATCGGCACCTCCCCGAGCGCGCCTGATGCATAGGCGTCCAGCGCAGCCACGATGTTGCCGACGAACGCCTTGTCCTGCGCCCGCTCGGAACGAAAGCCCGGCGCCTCGTCGCAGCACCACACGATGGCATCGGCCGCGCGCTCGATCTCGTCGACCTTGTAACGGTCGAGCGCGCGCTTGTAGCCGGCGAAATAGAGCACGCGGCTGCCGTTGTTGCGCAGCGCCTGCCCGATCGAGAATAAAACCGCATTGCCAAGGCCGCCGCCGATCAGCAGCACGCTTTCGCCGCCGGGCGTTTCCGTCGGATGCCCGGTCGGGCCCATGAGCACGATCGGCTCTCCCGGCGCAAGCTGCGCGCACAAGTCGGACGAGCCGCCCATTTCGAGTACGATGGTCGACAACAAGCCGCGCTCGCGATCGACCGCGGCGCCGGTCAGCGCGAGCCCTTCCTTGGCGAGCCGGGTGCCGTCGGCATCGCGCGAGAGCGTCTCGTAGTTCTGCAGACGGTAGAATTGCCCGGGCTTGAACGCGCGCGCCGCCATCGGCGCGCGCACGACGACCTCGACGATCGCGGGCGTGAGCCGATTGACCTCCTGCACGGCGGGCCGTAGCTCGTCATTCAGTCGCGCGATCAATGACGTCGGGGAGATCTCGGACGGTCGCTGCAGCGCCAGCATCCGACTGACGACCGGATAGCCTTGCTTGGCGCTCGCCATTGCCTTGACCACGTTGCCGGCAAAGGAAGGGTGCAAATCGCCGAAGAAGCTGATAGCGCGGCCGTCCGCGCGCACGCTCATCAGCACATGGGCGGAGGACGGCTTGGTGATGCGCTCGGGCGTCACGTTGCGGCCGTCCTCGTCGACCGCCTGGAAATATTTGCCGTCGAGGCGCACGTGTTCCGGCTCCTCGCGCGCGAGCACGGTGTTGGGTTGTGTGCCGGCGGCGACCAGGATCGTGCGCGCCGGCAGGACGACCTCGCGGGGCGGAGCGGACGGATCGTCTTCGACGCGAGAGAGGCGCAGCGCGCGGGCGCAGCCGAAGTCATCGAGCAGGACCTCTTGCGGCGTCAACCGCTCGGCGAAGGCGATCCCTTCCTCCAGCGCTTTGCCGACCTCCTCGTGGTTGAGTGTGTAGCTCGGCGAATCGATCAGGCGCCGCCGATAGGCGATCGTGGCGCCGCCCCATTGGCGCATGAGTTCGGCGAGCTGCGGCTTGCGGCCCTCGCGCGCGGCCAATGCACGCTCGGCGCGGATCTCGCGTGCGTGCCGCAGGAACTCGGATGCGGTTTCCGCCTCCTGGGCGGTCCAGTCGGCGCGCACCGCCGCTTCGCCGCGCTCGGCGGCGAGCGTTTCGTAGCGGCTGAGGAACTTCTCCACTTGCAGCGGATAATAGGCGAGCGCCTCGGTCGCGGTGTCGATCGCGGTGAGGCCGCCGCCGATGATGACGACGGGTAGGCGGACCTGCAAATTGGCCAAGCTCTCGGTCTTACCGGCGCCGGTGAGCTGCAGCGCCATCAAAAAATCGGAGGCCTGGCGCACCCCGGCGGCAAGCCCGTTCTTCATCGGCACGATAGTGGGTCGCCCCGCGCCGGCACAGAACGCGATGTGGTCGAAGCCGAGCGCAAAGGCGCCGTCGATGGTGAGCGTGCCGCCGAACCGCACGCCGCCGAACATTGCAAATTCGCGGCGCCGCTCCAGCAGGAGACGGATGAGCTTGAGGAAATTCTTGTCCCAGCGCACGGTGATGCCGTATTCGGCGACCCCGCCGAATCCGGCCATCACGCGAGCATCGAGCGGTTCATGCAGCTCGGCCGTGTCGCGGATCGGGCGGAAGGCGGCGCGCCGCCCGTTGACGTCCACGCCCGAAACATCCGCCTCGAGCGGCTCGATCTTGAGTCCGTCCACTGCAACCACGTTGTGACCGTCGTTGATGAGGTGGTGCGCGAGCGTAAAGCCCGCGGGTCCCAATCCCACGACCAAGACCGTGCGGCCGGTCGGGGGCTTCGGCACCGGCCGGCGCAGGTCGAGCGGATTCCACCGCGTGAGCAAACCGTAAATTTCGAAGCCCCAAGGCAGCGCGAGAACGTCCTTGAGGATGCGCGTCTCGACCTGGGGGATATCGACCGGCTCTTGCTTCTGATAGATGCAGGCCTTCATGCAATCATTGCAGATGCGATGGCCGGTGGCCGCGCACATCGGATTATCGAGCGTGACGATGGCGAGCGCGCCGACCGTATGGCCGCCGGCCTCGACCAGATTCATCTCGGAGATTTTCTCGTCGAGCGGGCATCCCGCCAGCGCGACGCCGAAGGTGCTTTTCTTGAACTCGCCACCCTTCTCCCTGAGCCCCTTGGCGCAGGAATCCTTGCCCTGGTTATGACACCAGATGCAGTAGTTGGCGTGATCGAGTGCGCCGGCGAGATCGGTGCCCGGATCGGTTAGCGCGAAACCGTCGCGCGCGCGGCGATGTGAAGCCGGGAGCTTGAGCATCGCCACGCCATCGACGACTTCGGTCTCGACCGCAATGAGGTGATGCGGATCGATCTTGCGCGGCAGCTTGAACAGCACGCGGCCTTTGTGCCGGCGCTGCCCTTGCGGCGTGTGGGTTGCCCAGGCGGCGTAGCGCGCGGCAAGATCGAGCGCGGCGGCGTGCTCGGCCTCGGCGTTCATCCAGGCATCGACCCGCTCGGCGAAGCGCAATTCCGTAAGCTCGCCGCCGATGAGCGGCTCGAGCTGCTCGCGCAGCGCCTGTCCGTCGAACGTTGCGGCTTGATCGGGACCGTATTTCTTTGCGGCACGGCGCTGCACGAACTGCCGCTTTACCGTATAGAGCGGCGCCAGCGCGGTATGGCACGCGCGGAGCGCCTCGACCTCGCGCGTGATGGGAAACAGACAGGCGATGAAATCCTCGAGCTCGACCGCAAGCTCGACGATGAGATCGGAATAGGCCTTACTGGCGATCTGCTCAGGCGCCGCGCGGGCAGCCATCAGCCGATTGTGCAGCTCCGTGTTGCGGCGTTTGAGGAAATCGACAAAGCAGCCGTCGAGCCGCACGAGGCCCTCGCGGCGATAGAGATCTTCAAACCGCAGATCAAAGCCGAGGGGAAGATTTTCGCGCATCAACAAAGAGAATCCTCAGGTTCGGACTTGCGCCCATCGGGAGGCGATCGCCAGACCCGCAATCGGGAATTTGCTGCACGAGAGCCTCTACGGTGCGGCCCGAAATCGTGCGATGACCGCGGCCGGGATCGGCACGCCTTTCATTTTGGCCGGATCATCCGGGTCGCGTCCGGCCCACACTCGCGTCTCGCTGCCTTCGACGGCAAGCTCGCCGCCGATCGAGATGCGATGCGCCACCTCGAAGCTCGATCGCCTGAACTCGCTCACCTCGGAGGCGATGTCCGCCACATCGTTGAACTTGGCCGGCTTGAGAAAGCGAGCCTTGGCGTCGACCAGCGGGATTCCGACGATGCCGAAGACGCTAGCCAACTCGCTCGGCCGGACGTTGAGCGCCGTTTCGAACAGCCGCCACGCGCTCCAATCGAAAAACTCGAAGAAGCGGCTGTTGAACACGATGCCGGCCGGGTCGCAATGACCCCATTCGACCGTGAACTGCCGGCGATAGACGAGATTGGCCATGCCCGGTCCGGTTTCCTTACTGGCGGCTTACGAACGGGCGGGAGAAAAGCCCGCCTGTGCATAGGATGTCAAATTGCCCGAACCGCCCGGAATGGGCCCGATCCGGACCGGTTTAAGCCGCAATTTCAGGGGACTAATGCCGTCTCCCGGCACGTTCATGAGCAAACTGGCGGCCGGGGGCGGGAACTGCAATGGTTCCCGTGGGGGCATCTTAAGCTCACGGTCGAAGTTCGGGTCGTGTCGATGCGCGTAGAGGGCAGCGTATTGAGTGCGAACGGCCGACCGTGCGCCATCGCCGCGCTGGCGGCGCGCTGCGCTCTTCGCCGCGGTTGCGCCGCGCTTCTTGCGGCTGGTCTGACTGTTGCGCTCCCCGACCCCGTGCGCGCGGAGACGCTGCCGGAAGCGCTGGTGCGCACCTATCAAGGCAATCCGCAACTCAATGCCGAGCGCGCGCGGCTGCGCGGGACCGACGAAAGCGTCCCTCAGGCGCTCTCCGGATACCGGCCGCAACTCTTGGCGACCCTGACCGGTGGCCTGCAGGGGGTGCGCAATCTACTTCCCGACAACACTATTCAAACTGCGACGCTGCGCACCTGGAGCATCGGGTTCACGGTGACGCAGGTCCTGTTCAATGGCTTCAGGACCGCCAATACCGTGCGCCAATCGGAGGCGCAGGTGCTCTCGGGACGCGAAGCGCTGCGCAACACCGGCCAAGGCGTGCTGCTCGACGCCGTGACCGCCTATACCAACGTGCTCGCCAACCAGAGCTTGGTGGAGGCGCAACGCATCAACGTGACGTTTCTCCGCGAGACGCTCGAAACCACCAAGAAACGTCTGGAGGGCGGCGACGTGACGCCGACCGACGTGGCACAGGCGGAGGCGCGGCTGAGCCGCGGGCTTGCCGATCTCAATGCAGTCGAGGTGGGGCTTGCGATCAGCCAGGCGCTGTACGCCCAGGTCATCGGCGCGCCGCCCGGCCGGCTGGTGCCGCCGGCGTCGATCGACCGGTTGCTGCCGCGCTCGCGCGAGGAGGCGATCGCGATCAGCCGCAAGGAGCATCCCGCTATTCTCGCGGCGATGTACGACATCGACGTCGCCCAGCTCGGCACCAAGGTCGCCGAGGCCAGCTTGTGGCCGAACCTGGCGGTGCAGGGAAGCGTGCAGCGCCAATGGGAGACCGACACCACGTTGACCACCAAGCGCAGCGACATCGCCTCGCTGCTGGGAACGGCGAACGTGCCGATCTACGACGGCGGGCTCGCGGCCTCGCAGATCCGTCAGGCGAAAGAAATCGCGATGCAGGCGCGCATGGTGCTGGAGCTCATCCGTAATCAGACCCAGACCGCGGTGCTGGGCGCCTGGGTCACGTACGAAGGGGCGAAGGTTGCGCTCGCCGCCGCCGAAGCGGAGGTGCGCGCCGCCAGCATTGCGCTCGCCGGCGTGCAGAAAGAAGCGGGGGCGGGACAGCGCACGACGCTCGATGTCCTCAATTCCCAACAGGACCTCACGCTCGCACGCGCGCGGCTGATCGGCGCGCAACGCGACGTCGTGATCGCCGCCTATGCGCTGCTCAGCGCCACCGGCCGCCTCGACGTCAAGACGCTCGGGCTTAACACGCCGGATTACGCGCCCGAGGTCCACTATCACCAGGTGCGCGATGCCTGGCACGGGCTACGCACACCGGCGGGCCAGTGATGAGCAGCGCTTACGTGGACGAGAGCGGAACCCGCTGCCCGATACCTGGGCCAGCGATCAGCAGACCCAGACTCTCACATAGCCCCAGCGGGTCGGGACCCAGCGCCAGCAGCCGTAATAGCCGGAATAGGCATAAACGCCGAATCCACGAAAGCCGCGGCGGAAATGGCCGACGTGATGGAAGCGGCTGAACCCGCGGAAGTGACCAACACGGACACCGCCGTGGTGCCCTATCCCGTGGAAGCCGCCATGGAAGCCGTGTCCGCCTCCATGGAAACCGTGTCCGCCACCATGACCGCCGTGTCCGCCGCCATGACCGCCGCGAGCGGCTGCGATGGTCGGCGTGAGAGCAACGACCGCGGTCGTGACGGTAAGAGCAATGGCCATTCTTCGAAACATCGATCCGTCTCCTCCGTAGGCCATCCACCCGGCCGCGATGCTAGTGCCGGCGGCTGAAGCCAAGCTGAACATCGGATCACGGTTGCGTGAGCGTGGTGCCGCGACGGCGCTGTACGCATGTTTTCGACGGCGCCGTCAGGTGGGTGTAAGCAAATAATGAAAAGTATTGGTCGCGCGCCGAAATGCGGCCGCGTCTCGTTCAACCTCGTTGGCGGATCCACGCAATCAAATCCGAGGGAATTCATCGTGCTTCTCATCGCCTATTACGTGGTATTCATGATCGCCGGCGATCTCGCCGCCTATGCGATCGGCTGGGTCACCGAATTCGAGTTCGGCGGCCAAGTCAGCCTGATCGTCTTCCTTGCCCTCTACTTCGCGTCCCTATGGACCGCTTGGGTGCTTGCGGTGTGGATGACGCAGCCGCCACACGGCGAACCGGAGAGCCGCGAATTGGCGTGACAATCAGCCGACGCGCACAAAGCCGAGCGAGAACGTTGCGCCGCCGGTCGGACGGTTGTCGACGCTGATTGTTGCGGCATGGGCATCGGCGATGCGCTGGACGATCGAGAGTCCCAATCCGGCACCTCCTGTCCGTCGCCGGTCGCGTCGCCAGAAGCGCTGAAACATCAACTCGCGTTCTTCCTCTTTGATTCCGGGGCCCTCGTCGAGCACCCGCACCATGCCGCTGTCTTCAACGACGATCTCGACCGTCGTCCCCGGCGGAGAATGGTTGATGGCATTCTCGACGAGGTTGCGAATCGCCCGCGACAGCATCTCCGCATTCCCGCTGACCCAGACCGGCGCCTCGCTGCCGCTCAAAGCGATGTTCTTGCCTTGCGCCAGCGCCAGTGGGGCGGCGAACTCCGCGACCTCGGCAGAGACTGCTCGCAGGTCCGCCTTTTCCAGCGGATCGATCGAGAAAGTCTCCAGTTCGGCAATGTCGAGCAGCTGATTCACGATGCGTGCCATGCCTTCGATATCTTTGTGCAGCGCCTTGGATATCCCGCGATCGGCCAAGGTGTCGATGCGGCTACGCAGAATCGTCAGCGGGGTGCGTAATTCATGCGCCGCGTCGGCGGTAAACTCCCGCTGCACGCGGAATCCGGCTTCGAGTCGATCGAGCGCCTGATTTACGGCCTCCACCAGCGGCAAGATTTCTTTCGGCATTTCCTTGGGCGGCAGACGGATGTCCGTTCGCCGCGGATTGATTTTCTTCGCGAGTTCCGACGCATTGAGCAGCGGCCGCAATGCCCGGCGGAAAATCACGATGTCGATCGCCAGCAGAAACAGCAGCACGGGCAGCGTGATCCACCCCACGCGTTTGAAGAAATCGGCAACGATGTCGTCAACGATGACGTCCCGGTGTGCGAGATCCTCTCCGACCTGAACCCAGACCTTGTGTCCATCCATCTCCTTGGCGACGCTGACACCGGAGATGGCCGCATTCCCGTGTCGCGTGTCCAGGTACGTGACATTGGAGGCACGCGGATCCGCGGAAAATATCGGCGATCGGTCCTTGCGCGAAGAAAACAGAACCCGGCCGGTGTCGTCGACGACCGCATAGGAGTAGCGTCCGACCGCTTGCGAGTAGATGTCCTCGAGCGCGGGCGGCAGATCCAGCTTCCAACTGCCATCTGCCCCCAACACGAGGTAGTGCGCGACCAGCTGTGCCTGTTCGCGCATGGCTTGGTCGTGCAAGTCGTTTGCCGCCCATTTGAAGAACCAGTAGAGCACCACCGGCATGACAATCGCGGTGATCACCAGCGCAATCACGTGCAAGAAAATGATCCGCGAGAAGATCGATTTGAATGAAATCACGCCGCCTTTTCCTCGGAAATGAGGTATCCGACGCCGCGAATGGTATGGATTTGCACCTTGGCGCCGCGCTCCGACAGCTGTTTGCGAAGCCGATGGATGTAGACCTCCACCGCATTCGAGGCGACATCGCCGGACAGGCCGAAAATGTGATCTTCAACCAGCTTCTTGGAGACAACGCGGTCCTTGCGACGCATGAGGATTTCGAGCACAGCCGTCTCGCGCGCGGAGAGGACCTGCGGCTTGTCATCGATGAAAGCCTGCCGACTTTCGGTATCAAACGTGAGGTTGGCGATTTGCAGCGAGCGTCCGAGCAACTGGCCAGGGCGACGTAGAAGTGCTTCGAGGCGGGCCAACAGCTCCTCGAACGCGAACGGCTTGACCAGATAGTCATCCGCGCCGCTGCGCAGACCGCTGACGCGATCTTGCAAGCCGCCGCGGGCGGTGAGCACCAGAACCGGAAGCGGATCCTCGCGCTGGCGTATCTGGCGCAGGATCGAGAGCCCGTCGCCATCGGGCAATCCGAGGTCGAGAACCATCGCGGCGTAGCGGGTCGTCGCTAGGGCGCTCTGTGCTTCGCCTGCGGCGGTGAGAAGATCGGTTTCATAGCCGGCAGCTGCAAGACGTTGCCTGAGCAGCTGCGCCAGCTCTTCGTTGTCCTCAACCAGCAGCAACCTCATGCGCGACCGCTCCGATCAATGCTGCATTTGCTGCAGATTTGCGCGCAGCTCCCGGTGCGCGGCGCGGCGGCCCGGTCACTCCGCCGGCGCGGCGACCGCCTGTTGCGGCGCCGGCCGCGCTGCCCGGCGGGAGAACAAGAGGATCAGCACGGGCAGTGTGATCAGAATGACCAGGGGCGCCAGCATCATGCCTCCGACCACCACGACGGCCAGCGGCTTCTGCACTTGGGATCCGATCCCGGTGGAGATCGCCGCCGGCAATAGGCCGACGCCCGCGATCACGCAAGTCATCAGCACCGGGCGCATCTGCAGCTCGCCGGTGCGCAGGATCGCCGTGGTGCGCTCCACGCCGGCATCAATCAATTGGTTGAACTGCGACAGGATGATGATGCCGTCCATCACCGAAATGCCGAACAGCGCGATGAAGCCGATCGCGGCCTTGAGCCGTCCGATCGCATCCTGCAGATTGCCGAATTCGCCGACCCATTCGAGGCGCGAGCCGGCTGGCAATTCCACCTGCTGGGCGATCTTGCGCTGCGCCTCATGGATCGCGCTGCCGAGATCGCGGTCGCGCACGCTGAACTTGATCGGCAGGTATCGCTCCTGGCCTTCGCGGTAGATGTAGGACGGGCCGGACACGAGCTTGACGTTGGCGACCTCGTTCAGCGGAATCTGTGTGGTGCCGTTGGGCCCCTGCGCGCCGATGCGGAGATTCTGGATTGCTTCCGGATTCTGCCTGAATTGCGGTGCGAGCCGCACCACGATGGGGAAATGCCGGTCGCTGCCCGGCTCATAGAGATCGCCAGCCGATTC
>WNGB01011658.1_pt1 | contig 23031 bp, 20 predicted proteins | sample 5400681 | NCBI WGS metagenome assembly WNGB01 (sample SAMN13153367, study PRJNA577476) | soil metagenome | isolation source: 115 cm soil or saprolite under grassland replicate 2 | place: USA:California | collected 2016-06-15
GGAACGGTTTAACGATGCGGGTCATCTGTGATATATCGCCATCGAACCAGCGAATGGAGCAGACCATGGATATCCACCATGCGATGGTTGTCCACAACCAACCTCACCGATTGTATGAAGCTCTTACCCAGCCGCGTGATTTAGCCGTTTGGATGGGTGCGCCAACCCTGGCTCGGCCCGAAGTGGGGTCGGTGATCGAATTTCAGTTTGACCAAGGACAACGCATCCTGAAAATGGAAATCACCGGTCTGGAAGGCGGGAAACTGGTTCAGTGGCGGGTGATCCAGCCCGTTTGGCCCACTGAAGCAACTGACCAGAGCATCACCTGGACGTTGATCCCTTTTGAGGGCAGCACCCTAGTGGACTTCCGTATGGAAGGCTGGTCGCAGGATGATGACATCTACGCCAGTGTCTCGTATAAATGGGCGTCGTTTATGGTTCGCCTGAAAATCTCTATGGGCGATACGAGAGAACTAGCCACGTTTTTGCCCGTCGAAGCCCAGGATGGCATAGCATCACATGAAAATCACTGAAGGCATCAACTGGGCGCTTACCTGCACCGCTAATTTCGAGCCGACCGTGGCGTTCTTTCGCCACGTCTTGGGCTTGCCGATTACCGCCGAAGGTATCCCGGTAACGGATATTCAGTTCACGCGCTATGCGCAGTTCACCCTACCGACAGGCGGTGTGCTTGAGATTGTCGAACCTGCTGCGAGCGTTGGGCAGTTGTACACGGCACCGATCGTGTCATTCACCGTCGATGATATTCGTCAAGCGCGGCGCGAACTCGAAGATCGGCAGATCGTCTTTGTCGCGCCGATCTTCCGCACGCAAGACGGCTGGGGGTGGACGTACTTTCGCGCGCCGGATGGCAATATCTACCAACTTCAAGGCGCATATACGGAATGAACGCCGGTCAGGCATCGTGCCGGTATTCAGTGCGCGGCAACAGAACGCCAACTCGTTCCTCTTCCGATTACAGCCCTGAATATATTGCAGATGTGAAGTCATCCTGTGCTAAAATAGCCGAGGTCATGAACCATTTCAGCCGTGAAGAGAAACGCGAGACTTTTGACCTCCTTGACCTGCATGGCAAAATTGCCATTGAGGAAGGACAGAAAGTAGTATACGCAGAATGTATCCTCGACGCGCGGCGACATGTCATCAAGGCCAATGTGGGTGGTGGGAATATTGCGTACAAATCGTCGTGCGATTATGGGCGCGGTTTCAGCCGAGCTACAATCGCTGGGGCACCGTCCGAACTTCTTCTACCTCCAGCACGCCATGGGGCTGGCCTCATCGCTGGGCCTGGGCATCGCGCTCAGCCGCCCCGAGCTGAAGGTCGTCGTGCTCGACGGTGACGGCTCGATCCTGATGAACCTCGGCAGCCTGACGACGCTGGCGCGCTACCGGCCCAAGAACCTGCTGCATGTGGTGTTCGACAATGAGAGCCTGCTCTCGGTCGGCGGCTGCTTCCCAACCGCCACCGCCACCGGCAGCGACATCGCCGGCATGGCCGCAGCCGCCGGTATCCCGCGCACGGCCACGCTGCGCGATCTCGACGCGTTCGTGGCCGCATTTGGCGCGGCGATCGCGGCGAATGAGCTGACCACACTGGTCGCCAAGGTCGAAGCCAAAGGGCCGCCAGTGTTCCTGACCGACCTGCCAATGCTTGAGAATCGCTTTCAGTTCGCACGATATTTGAAAGGGTTAAGGGTTAGGGGTTGAGGGTTATGAGCTGCGAATCTCATCGATCGCAATGCTCTTAACCCGTAACCCTTAACCCCTAACGAAGGAGCACGTATGTCAACCGTCCTCACCCAGCTCGTCGAAGAGCTCAACGCCGGCAAGCTCAAGGTGGTCGACCTGACTCAGCCGCTCGGGCCAGAGACGCCGGTGATCGGCCTGCCGCCGATCTTCGCATCGTCGCCGGGCGTGACAATCGAGCAGATATCGCGCTACGACGACAAAGGGCCGGGCTGGTACTGGAATACAATTCACCTGGGCGAGCACACCGGCACACACTTCGACGCGCCGGTTCACTGGATCACCGGCAAGGATCTGCCCAACAATCGCTGTGATACCATTCCGCCACGCCGCTTCGTCGGCCCAGCCTGTGTGATCGACGTGACCCAGGATGTCGCGATGTACCCCGACTTCCTGCTGACGCCCGAGCGCATCCTGGCCTGGGAGGCCAAGCATGGCCGCATCCCGGCCGGCGCATGGGTGCTGCTGCGCAGCGACTGGAGCAAGCGCACCGACCCGGCCGAGTTCCTCAATATCGGCGCGGATGGCCCGCACAGCCCAGGCTTTCACAAGTCGGCCTCGGCGTTTCTGGCGCACGAGCGCGACATCCTGGGTGTGGGCGTCGAGACGGTCGGCACCGACGCCGGGCAGGCCGGCGGCTTCGACCCGCCGTTCCCGAACCACACGATCATGCACGGCGCCGGCAAGTTTGGCCTGGCTAGCCTGGTCAACCTCGACCAACTGCCGCCCACCGGCGCGATAGTGATCGCCGCGCCGCTGAAGATCGTGGATGGCAGCGGAAGCCCGCTGCGCGTGCTGGCGATTGCGCCGGCGTGATCCGTGAGGCTGGGGACTGGAGGCTGGAGGCTAGCAACCGGCGTACCAGCCTCCAACCTCCGGCCTCCAGCCTCCAGCCGCCTCGGCGCTCACTCCGGCGTCACATACGCCGCCGTGATCCCGCCATCGACCGTGAAGGTTGCCCCGGTGGTGAAGGATGACTCGTCGGAGGCCAGGAACAGCGCGGATCTGGCTATCTCGATCGCCTCGCCGAATCGGCCCATGGGGATGTGAACCAGCCGGCGCTGCTTTTTGGCCTCGGTGTTGAGGAACTTCATCAGCAGCTCGGTGCGCAGCGGGCCAGGGCAGATCGCGTTGACGCGAATGTTCTCGCGTGCGTGGATCACCGCCAGCTCGCGCGTCATTGCCAGCACGCCGCCTTTGCTGGCGGTGTAGGCCAGCTGCGGGGTGGCCGCGCCCATCAGCGCCACAAACGAGGCCACGTTGATGATCGATCCGCCGCCGGCCCGCCGCAGGGCCGGGATGCCATATTTACAGCCCATGAACACACCCTTGAGATTGATGTTCATGGTCAGATCCCAGACCGACTCCTCGGTGGTGATCGCGTTGTCGTCGTCGGAGTGCATAATCCCGGCATTATTGAACAGCACGTCGAGCTTGCCGAAGCGCTCCTCGGCCGCACCCACCATGCCCTCGGCATCAGCGGCCTTCGAGACATCGGCGTGGACATACACGGCCGCGCCGCCAGCCGCTTCGATCTCCGCCACCACTGCCGCGCCACCGGCGTCATCCACATCGGCCACCACGATCTTCGCGCCTTCGCGCGCGAACAGCAGCGCCGACTCGCGCCCGATGCCCGAGCTAGCACCAGTGATCAGCGCAACCTTGCCTTCCAGTCGCATACAAACTCCTCTCGATCAGCACGTAGGCCCCGAAAGATACTAAATGGTTTGAACTCAGACCTATTGGGATGGCGCTATTCTAGGTCATGTAGCAAAATTGTCAACAGCGTGAAAAAAGGCACGCGGAGCGCAGTCGGCAGTAGGCAATGGGCAATCATAGCGCTTTCGAGTACAATGATGTACCTGCTTGGGGTGGGGGTTTGGGGGACGACGCCCAGCGGGTACCCGGCCCTCCAAGCCTCCCCGAATTGCCAAGCTGATCGCTACCAAGCGAAACCTTGTCGTATGTTGAAAACACCTGAGGAGACGTACGTGATCATGCCAACCATCGAGATCGGCTGCGGACAGATCACCTGGAGCAACGACACCCCCGAAGAGCAGGTATTGGCCGAAATTGCGCAGGCCGGCTATGCGGGCGCTCCCGCTGGCCTATCGGCAGGACGGACGGCAGAGCAAGCGCAGGCGCTGTATGCTCGCCACGGACTGAAGCCGGCGCCCGGCTACCTGGGGGTCGATTTCTGGCGCGCCGACCAGTGCGACAGCATCCTCGAACGGGCACGCGAGTACGCCGCGTTCATGCGCCAGGTCGGCTGCACCGAGCTGTATGTCGCAGCCGGCGGCTTCAACAGCTACATCACGGCCGGCGGGCGCAGTCGGGCGCAGCTGGCAGGCCACGTCGGCCCCGCCGACGCGATGACCGACGCTGAGTACCAGCAGTTCGCCGATACGCTCAACCAGGTCGGCGCGATCACGCTTCGGGAAGGCGTACGCAGCTGCTTCCACAACCATGTCGGCAGCGTGATCGAGACGCGTGCCGAAATCGATCGGCTGCTGGCGCTGGTCGACCCGGCGCTGGTGTTCCTGGGGCCCGATACCGGCCACCTGGCCTGGGCCGGCGCCGACCCAGTGGCGTTCTGCCGCGACTACGCCGCCCAGATCAAGACCATACACGTTAAGGATGTCGATGCGGCGGTGCGCGAGCGCGGGCGCGCGCATGAATGGGATTACGGCACCTTCACCGACAACGGCATCTTCGCCGAGCTGGGCGAGGGCAGCGTCGACTTCCCGGCGATCTTCGCCATCCTGCGCGATGCCGGCTTTGCGGGCTGGGTGATCGCCGAGACCGATGTCACGCAGAAGCCGACTGCGCTGGAGAGCGCGACGATCAGCCGGGCGTATTTGGGCGGTATCGGATTATGAGCCTGCGATAATGCACTTGATCACCTTGAAGAGTGGATTTGCAGATGGCAACGCCTGCGGCACTTTCCTCCTGCTATCGTGGAATGTTGCGGCGACCCGGCCGGGTCGCCGCAACATTCCACGACATAAAAGTAAGAACCATGCTGCCGTACATCCTGAGCCTGCCTGCCCTGAGCGTGTCGAAGGGTCGAAGGGCAGGCAAATAAGCTTTCGAGAAGCCAGGCTGACCAATGAGGAGCAAGCAGCTATGACAGCATACCGCGTCGGGATTATCGGCTGCGGCCGACCATGGAAAAGCGAAGGCGCATCGGGCTTTGGCATGGGCCACGGCCACGCGCGCGGCTACGCAGCATCGCCCGAAGCTATGATCGTCGCACTCGCCGATCTCAGCGAAGAAAACGCGCGCGCGTTCCAGGCCGAGCATGGCGGCGAGCGGATCTACCAGGACTACCGCGAGATGCTGGCGCGCGAGCAGCTCGACATCGTCAGCATCTGCACGTGGCCGCACCTCCATGCCGAGATGGTGATCGCCGCAGCCGAGGCCGGCGTCAAGGCGATTCACTGCGAGAAACCTATGGCGCCGACGTTTGGCGAAGCGCGGCGCATGGCCGCAGCCTGCCAGGAGCACGGCGCGCAGCTGACCTTTAATCACCAGCGGCGCTTCGGCAAGGTCTTCCAGAAGGCCAGGGAGCTGCTGCGCTCCGGTGCGATCGGCAACCTGCAACGCATGGAGGCGACCTGCCCGAACCTGTTCGACTGGGGCACGCACTGGTTCGATATACTGTTCTTCTACAACGACGAGACGCCGGCCGAGTGGGTGATCGGCCAGATCGAGCTACGCGGCAGCGAGAAAGTCTTCGGCGTGCCGGTCGAGGGCCAGGGACTAAGCTACTTCCAATACCGCAACGACGTGCAGGGCATGTTGATCACCCGCGCGGATACCCCCGGCCCGTGGCGCGCGATCAACCGCCTGATCGGCAGCGACGGCACGATCGAGGTCTGCCTGGGCGCTGGGCCGCCGCTGCGCATGTGGGGCAAAGGCCAGAGCGCGTGGCAGGAAGTTGATGTTCCCGACATCGAAAGCTCCGACCTGGGCGACCCGATCCGGCTCGGCATACTGGATCTAATCGACGCGCTGAAGACCGGCCGCGAGCCCGAACTGTCGGCCCACCGCGCGCTCCAGGCCACCGAGCTGATCTTCGCCACCTACGAGTCGAGCCGCCGGCGTGGGCGCGTCGATCTGCCGCTGGAGATCGACGACTCGCCGTTGATTGCGATGCTGGGGCAGAGCTAGCGCTTCCAAAGCAGACGCTCAGCCTGGGACAGCAAGCAGGAAAGACTGCCTGAAAAGCATCTCGCTGGAGGCGTGGGGGCCGGAATAGCCCCCCACAAACGCTGATCGTCAGTACCCAGTTCCTCCTCGAACAGCTTTCAAGTTCTAGGCACTACACAGCATGTAATAGCATCATGGAATCGTGAAGGTCACGCTCACTGACACGCTTGGCTGGCTGGGCGCGCTCGCCGTGGCCGTGAGCTGGTACGTGCCTGGCGTCATGCTGCTGAAGTCTGGGCTGGTGCTGCACGGGCCATTACCGCCGAAGGCACAGTAGGCCGCCTGCGAATCAACTTTTGTATAGCTGTAGCTTCCGCCGCTAAGCTGCACGATGCTGAAGCTTATCTTGGAGATCCCATCCCCGTCCGACGTCCCAACCGCTGGATCATAGGCGATGGCCTGGAAGGCGGTCTGGCCAGCGCTTGAGATCGTCGCTCCACCGGATGGCGCCACGATTTGGACCACCAGCGCCTGCGGGATGGGCGTGTCGGTCGGTGGGACCGGCGTCGCCGTCGGCGGGATGGGCGTGTCGGTCGGTGGGACCGGCGTCGCCGTCGGCGGGATGGGCGTATCGGTTGGCAAGACAACGGTCGGTGTGTTACTAGGCAACGCCGTCGGCGCTGGCGCCGTGGTCACAGTCGGTGGGCTGGTGGGTATGGCGCTCGGTGGCGCCGGCGTTAGCGATGGCGTCGGAACAGGCGGCGCCGGTAGAGTGGTTGGCGGCGCAGGCGTGGGCCGCGGCGGGTTGGGACGTTTGGTTGGCACCGGTACGGGCGTGGCGCTGGGCGGCAGAGGCACGCTCGTGGCGCTAGGCAGCATCGGTGGATTGGTCGGTACAGGGCTGGGCACCGGCGGTGGCTCGCTGGGTACGGGACTGGGCACCGGCGATGGCTCGCTCAGTACAGGGCTTGGCGGTAGCGGCAGCTCAGCAGGCATCTCAGTGGATGGCGCGGGTGGACTGGCCTCTACGACTGGTAGGGGCGTATCCACCGGAAGTGATGTTGCCGAGGGCGGAGCGGTATCCACCGGAAGTGATGTTTGAAGCGATGTGCTCGGCGCGCTACTTGTGGCCGGTGGCTGGGTTGCCGCCGTCGCGGCCAGCGGCGCCGGCGATACCTTCGTGCTGATGGTAGTAGTCGGGGTGAGGGAACCAGCTAGCGGCGCGCTGCCGTCGGGAACGGCGGCCTGGGGCAGAGGCGGCAGGTCGAGCGGCACCAGCGCGCTCGTGTCCGCCGCAGGCGCAGCGTTGCGGGCGATCTCGTCGCGGGCTGCATCGGCGATAATCGCGGTGTCGAGCCGGCGCTGCGACGGGCCGGAGTCGGGCCAGCGCGTATAGTCGGCCTCCAGTGCTGAGAGGAGACTGACCGGGTAGGCGCGGTCGTGCGGCTCGACCAATGCCAGACCGGCGGCCGAAGTGACAGCAATCGCGCCGGCCGCCAGCGCCATCACGATCGCCGTTATAAGCTGGAGCGGGCGCTGGCGCAGCAGGCGCAACATCTTTCGACGAAGGACGAAGGATGAAGGACGAAACAATACTTGATCCTTCGTCCTTCGTCTTTGATCCTTCGCCTTACGCAGCCAATGCGGAAACCCCATCGCTCGCTCCCGGCAGAAAGACGCTGAACAGGCTACCCTGGCCAGGCTGGCTCTGCACGCTAATTCGGCCGCCCTGCCGCTCGATAAGCTCACGGGCGATTACCAGCCCCAGGCCCATACCGCGTGGCGCGGCATTCAGGCTGCCGGCACCGCGCCGCAGCGGGCGGAACAGGTTCGGCAGATCCTCGGCGGCAATACCCGGCCCATGGTCGCGCACTGCCAACGCCACTCCACCGGCGTGCCGGCGGGCGACGATCTGCACAGGCGCTCCGTCGCCGTACTTGATCGCGTTGTCGATCACCTGTTGGAGCGCGACTCTGAGCATGCGTGCGTCCACTAACACCAACGGCAGATCGGATGGCAAGTCGACCTTGAGATTAACCTCGGCCGCGGCCGCGGCGTCGCGCAGCTCGCCCAGCGCCGCATGTACCACCAGATCCAGGCCGATTGGGCAGGCATCGATCTCTAGTGAGCCGGCCTCGATATTCGCCACCATGATCGCTTTGTCGATCAATGCGCTCATGGCGCGGGTTTGGCGCAGCGCCGTATCGGCCAGCTCGGTCTGGAGCGGCGAGAGCTGGCCGCCGATGCCCCTCCGCAGCATGTCTGAAGCGCTCTGGATCGCCGTCAACGGCGTACGCAGCTCGTGTGAGATCAGCGCGATCAGGTCGGTCTTGGCCTGATCGAGCGCGACTTCCTCGGTGATGTTGTGCAGCACAATCACCTCGCCGGCCAGCGCCTCGGCCGAAGTCGAGAGCACGGCGTTGCTGGAGCGAACCACGCGGCCGTTGATCTCATAGCGGGCCTGGATCTGGCCGTTGGCCACCCGCAGTGCGCTGGTCTCTATCACTGGCGTGAGCGGCAGCTGGTTGAAGTGGTAGCGCCGGCGCGACCAGTCATGCACGCCCAGCAGCGCCTCGGCCGATGGATTCATGAGCACCACGTTGCGTTCGGCATCGCATACTAGCACGGCGTCGGCGATGCTCTCCAGGATCGCGCGGCGGCGATTGCCCTCGGACTGTACTTCAAGATAGAGGCGCGTATTATGCAATGCGGTCGCGGCCATGCTGCCGATTGCGGCCAGAGGCTCGCGCACGGCCGCGGTGAACGCGCCGGGCTGTTCGTGCAGTAACAGCAGCAGCCCGATCGGGCGGCCCTGTACCACCAGCGCCATGTAGCAGACCTCGGCATAGCCTGGCGGCAGCGGGAGCAGCCGCAGCCGGCGTGCCGCCCTTCCAGCTATAATCGGCCGCTCGGCATGCTTCGCCAGGGCTGCCATCGCCGCGCCATCGGCGACGTGGGTGTGTCGCAGGGCGCGCAGCGTGTCGGGCGCGGCATCGCCAGTTGCGCAGCGCCAGCCGTCCTGATCCTCCAACAGCGCCAGCGCGATCGCGCCGGCGACGAGCGGCTGCACCGCGGCGCTGGTCTGGTCGAGAATCGCGCCGATCTGGGTATGCGCGCTGAGCGTTCGGCTGGTCTCGTAGAGGTGCAGGAGCCGCTCGGTCATCTGGTTAAACGAGCGCGCGACCATGCCAAGCTCGTCGCGGCTCTTGATGGTACTGCGGCGGCGTAGCTCGCCGCCGGCCACCGCCCGCGCCACACTCACTAGGTCGCTGAGCGGGCGGGTGATGTGCCACGACACCACCAGGCCCACGCCTACTACCGCCGCGACCACCAGCAGCGCCAACGCGCCCAGCGGCAGCCGCTCGCTCGCCCAGGTATCCACGATCACCTGGCGCGGCAGCCCCACGGCGAAGAAGCCGTTCATCGTGCGGCGCACCTTGAGTGGGCTATAGGCGAACTGGTAGTCACGCCCATTCAGCGCGGCCATGCTCTGGATGTGCAACGGGTCGCTCGCGCCGCGCTGCGCAACAAGTTGTTGAAGCGTACCGAGCGGAATCGCGGGCACGACCGAGTCGCCCGCCAGAATCTGGGTGGTGGCGACAGCTCGACCGCCGGCATCGTAGAAGGTTGTGACGCTGGCCTGACTGCGGCTTTGTAGTCGCTCCAGCAGCAGATCGAGTGGAGTGGCAACCATCAGGCCGCCGACCAGCCGGCCATCCTGGCGCACCGGCGCGGCGGTATAGAGTTCGGCGTCGCGGAAGATCGAGTACTTATCACCGAACGTGTCGCTGCGTCCGCCGGCGATCTGCTGGACTACCCACCAGGATTCGAGATCCATCACCGGCGCGTCCCTCGGCGCCGCGCCGACCCCCGCGCCATCCTGACGCCGCCAGCTCAAGATCGGCTTGCCGGCGGTATCGAAGGCGATGAGTGTATAGAGCCCTGCGTTAGCCCAGTGCGGGCGTAGCAGCTCAGACAGCCGCACCGCGTCGTGGGCGGCTAGCGCCGCCGGCACACCCTCGGTGAAGGCCATGCCACGTAGCTGCGCGATCTGCTGATCTTCGGTGGCGGTCAGCCCATCGCTAGTAACCTGGCCGGCTTCAATCAGGCGGTTGTCCATACGGTCCTGAAGAGCGCCGGTGGTCAGCCGCACCGCCACGAACGTCATGGCAGTGGCTAGGAACAGCGCCAGCAACAGGTAGGGCAGGATGATCTTGTTGCTGATGCGGGATGTCAGGATGCGTAGAATGAGCCGCATAGCGTCTGCTTGTCGGGTGCTGCGTATTGCGGGTTGCCTGGCTAGAAATACGCAATGGGTAAAACGGCGCCGGGAGCCGCGAATGAAGGCCCTCACGCCAGACTAGCATAACGGTAGGCCTGCGTCCAGGGGATATTGGTCACATCTGAGCAGGTTTACGGTCCAGGAGTGTACTAACCCCGCGCGTCCTAGTACTGGCCGTTTCGCCCCTCACCCCCTCTTCCCCTAAGGCATCGCGGTCATCACTTAAACCGGTGGTGCGAGGCGGTCGTCAGCTGCGCGGCCCTAAACCGCCCCGCACCACCGGCGGGTTGGCAGGCGACATCTATGCTTCGAAAACCGGCATGATCTGAAATCGAGCTACGTCGACCAGTCCCTTGTCCGTCATTTTAAGCTCAGGAATAACGGACAGCGCCAGGAATGATAATGCCATAGCCGGCTGATCGCTCATCAGCCCCGCAATTGGCAGAGGATGTGGAATAAAGAGGCAGTTTCCCTGTCGGCGGGCCGCAGCAATCAGCTGATTGGCGACCCGCCGCACGCTGCGGATAAGCGCTTTCACGTTCAAATGTGCGTCGTTTGGGCGGTCGCCGCGCGCGGCGACCGCCCAAACGACGCACAAAAAGAAGGAAAAGTACCGCTCGGTGGTGATGCCGGTCAGCACCAGGTGGGTGATACCGCGCCGGCGCAGGATCAGCTCCAGGTCGGTGGCGTAGAAGCTGCCCTTGCCGGGCTTGTCGATCACCGGCTCATTTGGCAGCGGCCGTAGCTCATCCACAATATCGTGGCCCCACTCGCCGCGCACCAGCACGCGCCCCAGCGGCCCCTGGTCGCCGATGCCGATCTCCAGCTTGCCACGCGCAAGCTTGGCCGGCGGGCAATCCGACAGATCGGGGCGGTGGCCCTCGCGGGTATGAATCGCCAGCAGCCCGCGCGCGCGCCAGGCAGCCAGCACGCGCCCGATCGGCGCAATCACCTCGCGCAGCGGCGCGACATCGTTGCCTAGCAGCTCGCCGAACCCGCCGCTATCGACGAAATCGCGCTGCATATAGCGATCCTACGTGATTTGTAAAACGGAGTCGAGCCTTCAGGCGGTTCGTTGGCACAGGGCCCGGCTAAAGCCTCGATTCCAGTTCACGACTCTGGTAGGATTGCTATATCGATGATCAGCAGCGCGGTCGCCGCTGGATCGAAGGTGAAGTCGTAGGGTTCGGCTGGAATTGAAAGGGTCATATGCTCCTCATCCCTCGCGCGCCGCCACATACTCGCGCCAGCCGCCGTACGCCGTTATGTCCAAATGGCGTCCCTCGGCCAGCTCGCGTGGGTACAGAATACCCCAAACCTCACTACCATCCTCCAGCAACACGCGGCCGCGATACAGGTTCGGCGGCTCGCTGGCCTCCAGCTCTGGCCAGAGCGCTGCGGATACGCGGTACAGCTCGCCCGGCACGCCGATTCCGCCCGGCTCGTCATCCGCCAGCCGGTACATGCCAGGGTGGGCATCGCCGATCGAGTGAATGCGATAGCGCGCTTCCGTGCGGCTCACGCCCAGGTACGGCGCATGCTTGAGGTTCTCGTGCAGCTTCAGGCCGCGCATCAGCCCACCGTTGAATACGACCAGGTTGCCCATCCTATGTCCTTTATTTCAGATTTAGAACTTACGCAAAAGTAGTTATAGCCTGCCCCCTTCGTCAAGCTCAGGACGAACGGCAGCGTTGTGCATCAGAACAGCTCATACACTCAGCGGCAGTCCTCGACGGCTGTTCATGGCCCGAATCGTCAAAGAACTCGGATCGGGTGGGCAACGGCGCGCCGAACGCGAACTCGGCTGGAACCGCGCGTCAAATAATCTAGTTGAGCATTCTTCGATATACGACTTTGAGCGTTAACCAGGACTCATCTAGGCAGTTTCAGCGCAATAGCAACATTGGGATTTTATTCACGCCTTAGTGGCTCGCCGTGGTAGCCGTGATACAAGCAAGGGCAGGGATAATGTCAAAACGTCAATGTTAACCTATTGGTTACGTGCCACTTTCGCCGGTCAGAGAGAGTTGAATATTGTCTACTTATCCAGCAGTCCAAGATCGGTCAGTCGCCGAAGCGCATCCTTGGCATCCAGCGGCAGGCTTGGGGCGTCGCACACATCGAGTGTTGCGATAAACGGAACGTGCAACTCTTATCTCGACCTGGCATTGTGCTCTTTCTCCTGCAGGCTTTTCGGAACAATCGGCACCTCACCATAAAAGGTCGAGCCGACGCCCGGCGTACTCTCCACCGTCAGCGTGCCGCCCATCAACTGCATCAATTGCTGGCTGATCGCCAGCCCCAGCCCGGTGCCAGTGTGGCGGCGAGTGTACACGTTCTCGATCTGCCGGAATTCCTGGAACAATAAGTGCTGCTGCTCAGACGCGATGCCGATACCGGTGTCCGTCACGCTGAACTGGACTCGCTCACCATCGCCCATCACCCGCACGGTGATCGAGCCCCGCTCCGTGAACTTGATCGCATTGGCGAGCAAATTAGTCAGCACCTGCGCTAAGCGCGCGCTGTTGGCCTGAACCTGCGGCAGATCGGGAGCGATCACGATGGTCACCGCCAGACCGCGCTCCTGGATCTGCGGCTGCAGCGAGCCGACCACATCCTGGATCACGGTCGCCAGATCGACCGGTTCGAGATCGATCGCCAGATAACCCGCCTCCATCTTGGAGAAGTCCAGGATGTCGTTGATCAGCTGCAGCAAGGTCAAGCCGGCGTGGCGCATGTGCGCCAACGGCTCGTGCATACGCTCGGACAGCTCCCCGAAGGCGCCATACTCCAATATGTCAATGAACCCGATGATCGAGCTCAGCGGCGTGCGCAACTCGTGAGTCACTGTCGCGAGCAACGTCGATTTGGCCCGGCTAGCCTCCTGGATCTCTTCGGCGAGCCGCGTGCGAGCGATCGCCTCGGTCACCAGCTCGCCGACGCTCGCGAACAGCTGCGCCTCGTTCGGGGCGATCGTCCGCTGGTCAGCGTGGCCGGCGAACAGCGCTCCGAGCAGTGCGGCCGGGCTGGCGAGTGGCACCACCAGGGCAGTCCGCATGCCGGTATGTTGGAGGATCGCCTGGAGCGGCGTCCGTGCCAGCCACGGGTCGGCGACGGAAATATCGAGTGGTTGGCCGGCGCGCAGGATGTGCTGGAGCCGCGTAACATCGTATTCGGTCACGACCTGGGCTTCCAGGGTCGACGCGGTGCGCAGCGATCCGTCGACCACCAGGCGCATGGTTGTGCCGTCGGGCTGCAGCAGGCCGATGGCGACGCGGACGCTAGGTAAGATCCGCGCCAGCTCGCGGGTGATCGCGCGTAGCAGTTCGTCGGTTTCGAGTGCGATGTTGGCGGCGCGCGCGAGCCGGTTGAGCGCAGATAGCTCACGCACCCGCTGCTCTCGCGCCTGCTCCAGCCGGGCGCGGTCGGTTTGATCGCGCACCACCAGGAGCGTGCCAGCGCCGGGATCGTCGGCGTAGAGTGGGCGCAGCCGGACCTCGACCGCGCGCATGTCGCCCGCACGCTCGTAGATGAGGTGGCGCGTCGCTGCCACGATCGGTGGAGCGAGCAACGCACGCAGATCGATTTCCAGAGGCGAGCCCGCGATGACATCAAGAAACTCCCGCCCGTTCCAGTCGCGTTGCGGCGTGGCCAGCAGACGCTGAGCGTCGTCGTTGCAGGCCGTGACGACGCCGCTCTGATCCAGCACCACCAGCCCATCGGGCATGTGCGCCAGGAGCTCGGGCAGGGCGATCGGCACCGGAAGATTCATAATGCCGTTCCCACTATACTGATCGTTGATACCTCTATGTACATAGTCCCGCATGTAGAGGCGAAAAATACACTTGTTTTCGAGCAATTTGCGGCACCTACTATCTACGCCCTTTCTATCGAGATTCGACGAAGTGATGCTCGTTAGAAGGGAGTTCAACCTTCGAATCACTAGACAAAAGGGATCGTTTAGAGTATGCTTCGTTACTGAAGCCGCGATTGTCAGGAACGCTCATGGAGCCTAGCGACGAAGCACTCATATTAGCGTGCCGTCGGGGCGACGCATCCGCCTGGGAAACGCTCAGTACCCGCTACCGCGGGCTGATCTATAATGTGGGTCGACGTGTTGGCCTAGACAAGGAACAGGCCGCAGATGTGTGTCAGAACGTGTTTGCGATCCTCGTACGGAAGCTTGATCGCATCGAGCAGCCAGCGCAAATCGGCGCATGGCTGATGACCACAACTCGGCACGAAGCATGGAAATTGCGCCAGCATGAACGCGCGTCTGGGATGACTGTGAGCTATGACGAACACGAGATCGATGCACTGACAGAAGATGCGCTATTGCCCGATGAGCGTTTGTTACGCCTGGAGGAGCAACACAAAGTACGCACCGGTGTTGCCGCGCTCGATGAGCGTTGCCGCAAGTTGCTGACATTACTGTTCTACCGGCATAATCCCGCACCCTATACTGAGGTCGCGGCGACGCTCGGGATACCTGAAGGGAGCATAGGTCCCCTTCGTGGGCGCTGCCTGCGGAAATTACGTCGTATTTTGGATGACATGGGATTCTGAGGTATTTTTCTTTCTTCTTCGGCCCTCTCTATAGTAAACGCAAGATTATCCATATGACCACTCTGTCGGAGATACACTGTGAGTGTTGGATCTCGCCACATCCTGTTCGACCGGCTCATCGATCTTGTCGAAGGCCGCCTGTCCCCCGATGAGCAAATACAGATGCAGGCCCACACCTCTGCCTGTTCTCGCTGCGCTACCCAGCTTGCATGGCTGGAGCGAGTCATTGGGCTGATACGCACGAATGACTACGAGGAACCGCCGGCCCGCGTTGCCGCCGAGATTTCTCGTGTGTTCGGCTCCTACAGTCCATCGGCTTCTTCGTCGCTGCGCCAGCGCATCATGGCTGTGCTGCGTTTCGACAGCGCCCAGTTGCCACTGTCCGTAGGCAGACGCTCGGGATCAAGCACTGAGCGGCAACTACTGTTCACCGCCGAAACTCTCGACATGGAGGTGCGCATCACGCAATCGGGTTCGTTGTGGGAGGTATCTGGGCAGGTGCTCAACGCAGACGCGCGTGGTCTGGCCGAGTTGCAGGGCCCAGCTGGCGAGGTGCGAGCTACCCTGAACGAGGTGGGTGAATTCCTGCTGACGCCGGTTCCTCCTGGTCGGTATGCGTTGATACTGCAATTGACGACGGTCGAGATAGAGATCGCTGGGCTGGCGATAGGGACATAGTGTGGATCGTGCGGAGTTGGCGGCGCGCCTGGCAGCTGCAGACGATGCGGAACGAGCGATGTTGCTGAAGCGCTACGGCGCATTGGTCGACCGGCGCTGAGCCATATGTCTTGCGCCGCCTCTACCAACTGATGCGGAAGCGGCTCCAGCGGGCGCGCGCGGCGTTCCTCGTGGACAACCTCAACTCTAGCATCCCACACCTGCTCTACACGATCGGCTATGGGGTGGGCCTGGCGCTCGGCGTGTACCTCTTCAGCCAGGGACAGGCGACAATCGGCACGGTCTACCTGATCGTCTACTATATCGGCACGTTGTCGCAGCCGCTGGAGGCGCGCACGCATCAGATCGGCGATCTCCAGAAGGCCACCGCCAACATCGGCCGGATCGAGGAACTATTCGGCGTCGATCCCAACATCCACGAGACTCCGCGGACCAACGTTCCGGACGGCTCGCTGTCGGTCGAGTTTGACAACGTTTCATTCGGCTACGCCGAGTCCGTCCTCCGTAGTCAGTTGTCCGTTGCAGACAACGACCATTGATTATCCACTGTTGAGGGCGGTCTACCGCGAGAGTCGTGAGCAGCGCGACCGGCAGGGGCGGGTGCTGCGCGCGGGCCAGCGCGGCACGGACAAACTGAACGAACGCGCGCGAACGGCGCGGGTCTCCTCATGGATCGAATACGAGTTCCAGACCCAGCATCTGCTCCACACCGCAGGGGGCGATGTGCCGCGCCCGCTCGCGCAGGTCGGCAATGCCGTGCTGATGGAGTACGTCGGCGACGCCCACGCGCCGGCACCGCGACTCAGCGAGCTTGCCCTGGCGCCGGGGGAGGCGCGATGGTATAATCTCGTGAAACACTAGCGGTCGCTGGTGTGATATGTGACCCAGACCGCCTCGACACCGTGGGATTTTGATGTATTTTCGGCCGGCTAGAATGTTCTGTTAACATGAGGCGCTCTCGTTGCTATCTGATCATTCGTCAGCACCCGCCCGACCGGAGCGATACCTGCTTTGTTGAGCGGCGGCGACCTGAAAGGCTGTGCAATGGCCGCTCGCCGAATCCCATTTGTCCGGCTCGTCGATCTGGTTGAGGGTCGTCTGTCGCCCGCAGATGAGGCGCAGCTGCGCGCGCTGATCGCGCTCGACGAGTGCGCCAGCGCCGATGTGCGCTGGCTGGAGCGCGTGGTGGGGGCCAAGCGGCGCGATGCTGCGTGGAATGAGGAGCCGCCCGCGGAGGTGGGTGTGCGCGCTGCTCAACTGTTTCGCCCGCGAAGCAGCTCTGGTCGCTCGAAGTCACTCCGGCGCCTGCAGGCCGTGTTGCACTTCGACAGTGTGCAATTACCGCAGCCAGTGGGTGTACGTTCGGGACAGCCGGCCGAGCAGCAACTCCTGTTTACCGCCGGCGAACTGAGCATCGATCTGCGTATCATGCCCTCCGGCGCGCTTTGGTCGCTGGTGGGTCAGGTGCTCGGCCCGTCCACGGGTGCTGGCCAGGTTGTGCTCGCTAGCCAGGCCGACACTGCTGAAGCGGTCTTGAACGAGCTAAGCGAGTTCACGCTGCCGCCGGTGCCGGCGGGCGACTACACGCTGACTCTACGCCTGACCGGCATCGAGGTCGACGTAGGCAGGCTGCAGCTCGGATCATAGGCCGCGAGCACGATCAGAGCGAGCCGACACCCCCATGGACGAGCATTTGTTAGTCCACACGCTATTCGTGGGCGGCATATCCCGAATGTGACCATGCCTGAGACCGACACTATCGATCGAACCGAGCTTGCCGCCCTCCTGGCGACCGCCGACGATGCAGAGCGGGCGGCGCTGCTGAACCGCTACGCTGCGCTGGCCGACGTCGCGCTGGCACGGGCGCTGAAGGCGTTGTACGACGACACCGAGAGCAGCGATCCGGCACAGGCTACTGGTGCAGCCACGACGTTAATGGCGCTCAGAGCTATTACAGATGATCCCAGCATCCATGCTTTGGCCGCCTGGACCGTGGGGATGTCAACACGGGTTAACGGCCGTATGGAAGAGGCCATTACACACCTCCGTGATGCGGAGGCACGGTTCTTGGCCATGGGGCAGCCGCACACGGCAGCAGCTACACAGGTAAGCAAGCTCATCGCCCTGGCGATGTTAGGGCGCTACGACGAGGCGATCGCATGCGGCTTGCGGGCGCGTGATGTGTTGGTAGCACACGGCGACATGCTGACGGCAGGTAAGATCGAGCAGAACCTGGGTAATATCTATTTTCGGCGTGACCGCTACCATGAGGCAGAACAGTTCTACCGTACGGCGCGCGAGCGTTTCGTAATAGTTGGCGATCAGAAGGAACTCGCAAAGGTCAACAACAATCTGGCTAATGCGCTCAACTTTCAGTCTAAGTTCCGTCTCGCGGCTCCCCTATACGAACAGGCGCTATTGCACGCCCAGGCAGCCGAGCTGGAGGTCACGCAGGCCGAGATTGAGTGCAATCTGGGTAATCTCACGCTGTTTCAGGGCCACTATCACCGCGCGCTCGACTATCTGGAGCGATCGCGGCGCAGGTATGCGGGCCTTGGAATGCCTCACGAATCGGCTATTGCCGAGCTAGAGCTGGCTGATGCCTACCTGGAATTGAACCTGGCGCCGGAGGCGGCCGCAATCTACGCGCGGGTCATCCCGACGTTCGCCGAGCTGGGTATGCAGGCTGAGCAGGCGCGGGCGGTAGCCAATCACGGACGGGCATGCTTGCTGCTCGGCCGGATCGACGAGGCGCAGCCGCTCCTGGCCGAAGCGCAGGCGCTCTACGCTGCCGAGGGCAATGCTGTCGGCGAGGCAATGGTATCGTTGACCGAGGCGCAGTTGCATTATCGCCAGGGCGACTATGCCGCGGCCGCCTCAGCCGCGGCACGGGCCGAAAAACCGCTTGCCGCGGCGGGCACGTGGGGCCGGCTGCTGCTGGCGCGCTGGCTGCACGGCGAGTCCATTCGCATGCTGGGCGGCGAGCGCGAGGCGCGGGCGCTGCTCGAATCGACGCTGCGCGACGCCGGACGGCGGTCGGTCCCCCAGGTAGCGCAGCGCTGCCACACCTCGCTGGGCCTGCTGGCCGAGGCGGCCGGCAATCGCGAGGGCGCCGAGGCCGCCTTCCAGCGAGCGATCGCGCTGATCGAGGAGTTGCGCGCGCCGCTGCCGGCCGAGGAGTTCCGCGCGGCGTTCGTCGCCGATAAACTCACGCCCTATGCGGCGATGGTGCGGCTGTGCCTGGCCGGTGCGCCGCGCGCCGCCGAAGCGCTGGGCTACGTCGAGCGGGCGCGCGCGCGCGCGCTGGTCGAGATGCTGGGCGGCGCACTGCGCTTCCGCCCCAGGCCGCGCGATCCTTTCGAAGCCGAGCTGCTGGGCCGGCTGGCGGAGCTGCACGAGGAGCTGAACTGGTTCTACAGCCAGATCAACCGCCCGCCGGACGGCGATGCCCCGCGCAGCGCGGCGGCGATGGAGGACCTGTATGCGGCCGCGCGCGCGCGCGAGGCGCAGGTGCTCGAGATCACCCGCCAGATCCAGCAGCGCTCGGCGCCGACACGGCGCTGGTCGAGTACTTCAGCCTCGACGGCGAATTGTTGGCGTTTATCGTCACAGATGAGGGTGTCAGGGTGGTGCGACAGCTAGCCCGCGAGGATCAGGTCGAGGCCGCCGTAGCGCAGCTCCGCTTCCAGATCGGCGCCCTGCGCTACGGCATCGAGCACCTGCGCGCCCACATGGATCAGCTCACGCTGCGGGCACACCATTATCTGCGCGCGCTGTATGATATGCTGCTCAGGCCGATCGAGCCGCGGCTGGGCGCGCGCCGGCTGGCCGTGGTGCCGTACCGCGCCCTGCATTACGTTCCGTTTCACGCGCTCTGCGACGAAGCTGGCTACGTGATCGAGCGGCGCGAGGTCTGCTGCGCGCCGAGCGCGGCCGTGCTGCGCCACTGCCTGGCCCGGCCGCGCGGCGCGCTGCGGCGCGCCCTGATGCTCGGTGTCCCTGATGCGCAGACGCCGCGGGTGTGCGACGAGGTCGCCGCGCTGGCCCCGCTCTTTCACGAGCCGGTGGCATTGCTGGACGGCCAGGCGACGCTGGCGGCGCTGCGCGCCCAGGCGCCGGACGCCGACGTGCTGCACCTGGCCTGCCACGGCTACTTCCGGCCCGACAACCCGCTGTTCTCGTCGCTGCGGCTGGCCGACGGCTGGCTAACCGTCCGCGACGCCTATGACCTTGACCTGACATGCGGCCTGGCGACGCTCAGCGCCTGCGAAACCGGGGTCAGCGCGGTCGCGCCGGGCGACGAGCTGATCGGCCTGGCGCGCGGCTTCTTCTCGGCCGGCGCGCCTGCGCTGCTGGTCAGCCTCTGGCCGGTCGACGACCAGGCGACCGCCGACCTGATGGCCAGCTTCTACAAGCGGCTGCGCGGGGGCGACGGCCTGGCCGCCGCGCTACGCCACGCGCAGCGCGAGCAGCTGGAGCATCACCCCCACCCCTTCTTCTGGTCGCCGTTTGTGCTGCTGGGCCGATGGTGAGCAGGGGCCGCGTCGGCCTCTACTCGCGTCGCGCGCTATTTGGACCAGCCGGACTGCTGGCCGGCCTTGATGCGGGTCTTTCTGACCTTCATCATCTTCACCTCCTTTCGTTGTCAGTAATGCGGGTCAGCCGGGTGCGACCGGCCAGGCGCGCTACTTGGACCACGCGGAACCGTATCCCGCCTTGATGCGCGTCTTTTTGACCTTCATCACCTTCACCTCCTTTCGTTCTGAGTGCTGCGGGTCAGCGGGGTGCGACCGGCCACGCGCGCTACTTGGACCACCCGGACTGATATCCCGCCTTGATGCGGGTCTTTTTGACCTTCATCATCTTCACCTCCTTTCATTCTCAGTGCTGCGGGTCAGGAGGGTGCATTCCGCCATGGGCGCTACTTGGCCCACGAGGATTGCCCGCCGGCCTTGATACGGGTCTTTCTGACCTTCATCGGCCTCACCTCCTTTCGTGATGTGTGGAATCGCTGGCATGCAACCTGTTTGGGGACAGAGTAGAGTATAGCATGCTCTACCCTTTCGATGTCAATAGCGAGTCGCTCTCGCTCCACATTGATGATATACTGGAGCTGTCCGACACCCGCGAGGGCATTACGAACGACGTCTGGCTAAGTCTGTTGTGGGCCGTGAGGCGCTGCCTATGTCCGCATTCTCACGCACGACCCGCTCGCTTGCTGCCGACAGGTCACGCCGCTCGACGCTCGGCCTGCTGCTGGCCGTCGCGCTGCTGGTCGCCTGGGTGGCCTGGCTGTTCCTCGCCCGTATTACAATCTACGAGGTCAGCACGACCGCGCGGCTTGCAGCCGAGCGCCGGCTCGTCGCCGATTTCCCGCCGTCCGCGCTGGGACACGTCCGGCCGGGCCAGCCGGCGCAGCTGCGCCTTGACAGCTTCCCCTGGACTCAGTACGGCGTCGTCCCGGCGACGGTTATGGACGTTGCCAGGGCGAACGGCTCCGGGCGGGTGCAGGTCGTGCTGGCAGTTCGACCGGATGCTCCGGCCGGCATCCCGCTGCAGCCCGGCTTGACCGGAACCGTCGAGGTCGCGACCGGGCGGAGCTCGCCGGTGGAGCTGATCCTGCGCGCCGCCGGCCAGTTGCTCGGCGCCCCGCCGGTGGATCAATAGGTGAAACGATGATAGCTTCGCGCGCCGGGCGGCGCCTGCTGGCGCCCGAGGTGGTCCAGACGTCGGCGATGGACTGCGGGCCGGCGGCGCTGACCGCCCTGCTGAAGGGGCACGGGGTCGACGCCAGCTACGGGCGGCTGCGCGAGGCCTGCCAGACCGACGTCGACGGCACGTCGATCGACACGCTGGAGGAGGTCGCGGTCCAGCTTGGGCTCCATGCCGAGCAGATCATGGTGCCGGTCGACCATCTGCTGCTCGACGAGGCCGGGGCGCTCCCCGCGCTGCTGGTCGTGCGCCTGCCCGATGGTCTGACCCATTTCATCGTCGCCTGGCGCCGCCACGGCGCCCTGGTCCAGTGTATGGACCCGGCCCAGGGCCGCCGCTGGCTGACCCGCCGGCAGCTCCTCGATGAGGTCTACGTCCACACGATGCCGGTGCCGGCCGTCGATTGGCGCGATTGGGCCGGGTCGGACGAGTTTCTCGGCCCACTGCGCTGGCGGCTGGTGCGCCTCGGGCTGCGCCCACTGGCGGCCAGCCAGGCGATCGCGGTCGCGCTGGCGCATGAGGACTGGCGGCCGATCGCAGCGCTGGACGCCGCGACGCGCATCGTCGCGGCGACTGTCCGCGCCGGCGGGCTGCGCCGCGGCCGCGAGGCGGCTCGTGCGCTCGCCACCCTGTACGAGCGCGCTGCGAGCGACCCCGACGACGACTCGATCCCCATGCCCTACTGGTCGGTTCGCCCGGCGCCGCCCGGCGAGGAGGGGCAGGAGCAGGTCCTGCTGCGCGGCGCGGTGCTTGTGCGCGTCCTGGGGCTGCGCCAACCAGGGCCACGCAGCGCCACAGCGGACGAGGACACGCCCGCGTCGCCCGAGCTCGTCGCCGCCCTCCAGGAGGCCCCCCTTCGGCCGGCGCAAACTGTGCTGCGCCTGCTGCGGGAGGATGGGCTGCTTGCGCCGACCGCGCTGCTCGCCGCCGCACTGCTCGCCGCGGCGGGTGTCGTGGCCGAGGGGCTGCTGCTGCGCGGGCTGCTGGATCTCGGCGCCGGCCTCGGCCTGGTCTGGCAGCGCCTTGGCGCGCTGGCGGCGCTGCTCGCCTTCGTGGCCGTGCTCTTACTCTTCGAGCTGTCGATCGCGGCTGGCACCCTGCGCCTGGCGCGCAAGCTCGAGATCCGGCTGCGCATGGCCTTTCTGCGCAAGATTCCCCGGCTGGGCGATCGCTACTTTCGGAGCCGGCCGATCTCGGACATGGCCGAGCGCAGCCACAGCGTCCACCGGCTGCGGCTGCTGATCGACCTGGGCCGGCAGGTCATCCTGCTGAGCCTCGAACTCGCGCTCACGGCGGCGGCGCTGGCCTGGCTCTACCCCACTGGCGCGCCGATCGCGATCGCGGCGGCCATCCTGCTGCTCGGGTTGCCGCTGGCGGCGCAGCCGGCGCTGTGGGAGCGCGACCTGCGCGTCCGCACCCATGTCGGCGCGCTAGCGCGCTTCTACCTCGACGCGCTGCTCGGCCTGGTCGCCGTGCGCGCCCACCGTGCCGAGCGGGCGGTGCGCCGCGAACACGAGGCGCTGCTGGTCGATTGGGCGCGGGCTGGCTTCCAGCGCCGCAACGCGATGACAGTCGTGGAGGGGCTGCTGGCCTATATCGGGTACGGCTGCGCCGCCTGGCTGCTGTTCGACTACCTGGCACGCGCCAACCAGATCGGCGCGGCGCTGCTGTTAACCTACTGGGCGCTCAAGCTGCCGATCCTCGGCGAGCAGATCGCCCAGCTCTCGCTGCAGTACCCCGGCCATCGCAACACGCTGCTGCGCCTCCTCGAGCCGCTGGGCGCGCCCGAGGAAGGGATGGTGAATAACCACGAAGAGCACGAAGACCACGAAGGCCATGCAGATCGAGCGGGCCGGAACGAAGCGGAAGCGGCC
>WNGB01004103.1_pt1 | contig 23020 bp, 19 predicted proteins | sample 5400681 | NCBI WGS metagenome assembly WNGB01 (sample SAMN13153367, study PRJNA577476) | soil metagenome | isolation source: 115 cm soil or saprolite under grassland replicate 2 | place: USA:California | collected 2016-06-15
CACAACAAGTTCGATGTCACCGAGAGCGAGAGCCTGCTCATCGGGACGAACTTCGGGATCGTGACCGACATCGAGACTGGTCCGAACGGCCACCTGTTCGTGGTGTCCCTGTCGCAGGGCGCGATCCACGAGATCGCCCGGCGCTAGGCCCGGTTCGGGATAGTCTCCACGCTCTGCGAGGCGGGGGCCCCGGGAAGGAGGAGACGGATGCGCAGGATAGTCGTGCTCGTCGTCATGCTCGCGCTGGTGTTGCTGGCGCCGGCGTCGGCGGCCGGGGCCGGCGACAACTTCGTGGCCACGCTCTCGGGCGACCAGGAGGTCCCGGCGCGCGACACCCAGGCGGTGGGGGTGGCCACGTTCAAGCTCCGCGAGGACGGCACGGCGCTGCAGTTCAAGGTCAACGTCGCCAACATCGACAACGTCGTCGCGTCGCATATCCACTGCGGCGCCGTCGGCGTCAACGGCCCCGTCGGCGTCACCCTGTTCATGGGGGCGCCCGCTGGGGGTGCGTTCCACGGGACGCTGGCCGAGGGGACCATCACCGCCCCGGATCCCGGCAACGCCTGCGGCTGGACCGACCTCGCGGCGGTGCTGGCCGCAATGGCCAGCGGCGCCACCTACGTCAACGTGCACACCAACGACGGCGTGGCGCCGCCGAACACCGGCCCGGGGGACTTCCCCGGCGGGGAGATCGCGAGGAGGAGGGCCCGACCGGGCCCTCCTCCTTGTTCAAGGTGCTGCGCCCTGACCAGGTCAAAGCAGGTAGTTAGCGAGAACCGGATTCCTCCAAGGCACGCGATCTGCTCGGCTGGACGGAGACCGAGCCGCACGAGGCGGTGCACCGCTCGGTCGCCTGGCACCTGGCCCACCCGCCGGAGGACGCGAGCGAGGACTTCGCCGACGACGATCGGGCGCTGGCGGCGGCCGGCTGACTGACTCCGACCGAACCTGGTTCTCGTAGACACGCGAGCATGTGGCTGTCGCGCCGCGCTTTCTTAATGGCTGGCGATTGCGTCCGGGAGCGAAGCGGGGTGCCCGGACTCCGCATCGAGGCAGACGTAGCGCGAGCCGCCTTCGGCGACCCGAGCGTCCTCGACGAAGGCGTCGTAATGAACCTGGATCGAGCGCTCCGTGATCCGGCCCAGGACGACCTCGATGCGCAGCTCGTCGTCGGCGCGAACCGGGGCGAGGTAGCGGACGTTCACAGCGGCGACCGTCAGCCTCCGGTCGGGTCCCAGGCTCGCATCCAGTTGGCCGAACCGGTCGCGCCAGCACTCGATGAACGCTGCCTCGAAGAACTCGAGGAAACGAGGGTGGCCGAGCATGGTGCTCGCCGCGCACTCCTGCGGGCGCACGCGCTGGATGTAGACGAATGGCGCCGGACGAGTCGCGCTCCAGACCCGATGGCGCTGGCCTGTGAGGCCCTCCTCAACGACCGCCTCGGCGTCGGGAGCCTCAGCCGTTCCTCTCCGCGCCAGGCGTGCGCTGGTGTCGGATCGGGCGCGCTCCCACAGGTCCCGCCTGTCTCGCATCACGGCCGGGTAGACGATCAGGTGCCGGAACGGCCTGATCGCCGCCATGTACGCGGCTCCGAACAGACCGTTTGGCTTCACCAAGACGGCCATCTGGGCGCGGTAGCCGCCGGATCCGTCCGGAACCCGGCCGATGTGCATGACCCCGTGCATGGTCCTGTTGGCGATCTCCGCAGCGAACTCGCTCTCGGTCAGGTACAACGGGGTGAAGGGGAGCGAGTCGAATTCCGGACCGGGTGGGGCGTCGCGCAGATCCACAGGCAGCCGGTCGCGGAGTGTCGGCACCCGGGAGCCGAGGCCGGCGTCCGGGTCGTCCCAGCCGAGCAGCTCTCCGAGCTTCCACCGGATCGCCCAGAGCGCGCGCGCCGCGCGGGAGGAACCCTTCGACGGGTCCATCGAGGCGATCAGCTCCACCAGCCGAGAGAAGTCGTCCGGGCCGCCCCGTCCCGGCAGCTCCCACACGTCCTCGAGCCGGAAGTCCCGAGTGAGCTCGTGGATCCGCCAGGGCCGGGAGGTGTGTGCGGTGTTGGGGAGCCTCACCGGCACCTCATCTGCTGTCCTCCTTGGTGCGGGCCGCAAGGCTCAGGCGGGAACCTGGAACTGCAGTATCATACATACATGCATGTACGTGATGCATCTCCCTCGAAGGGGCAGGCGCCGGCAGTTCGCCAGCGTTCGACCCAGGCTGAGCGGAGCGCCCGCACGCGCAGCGCCTTGCTCGAGTCGGCCGCGAGGAGCCTCTCCCGCTACGGCTACGGCAACCTCGTGCTCGAACAGGTGGCGCGCGAGGCCGGTTACACGCGCGGCGCGCTGTATCACCAGTTCAAGGACAAGGAGGACCTGGCCCGGGCGGTGATCGAGTGGGTCGATGAGACCTGGAGGCGCGAGGTGGGTGGGCTGGTCGACCAGCAGCCCGATCCGGTCGCTGCGCTGATCGCGATGGCGCGCGGTCACGCTGTCTACTGCCGACGGGACGTTGCCCGCGTCGGGATGGCGCTGAGGCTCGAGTTCAGCGGTCAGGACCATCCCCTTGCGCGCGAGATCGAGCGGATCTCAGAGACGCTGGTCAAGCGCTGCACCCGCCTGATCAAGGCGGGGCGCGAAGCCGGCTTGATTCCACCCGGCCCCCCTGCCAGAGCGGTTGCGCTGGCGCTTGTCGGAGCGCTCGAGGGCACCGTGATCGCGCTCGCCGGGCTAGCACCGCACGACGAGCGACTCGCCGCCCGCGCCGCCGCGGGCGTGCTCGGACTGGACAGCCAAACCGACTGGGCGACGATTTCCTAATCGGCGGCCGCCGTCAGGAAGTTCCCGCTCGCTGAATCCGCCCGGGGTGTTCGCCAGTATTACCTATGGGGCTGGGGCACCTTCGGAGCGTCTACCTCGAGGAGGAGATGGGATGCGCAGGATGCTCGTGCTCGTTCCCGTGCTCGCGCTGGTGTTGCTGGCGTCCGCGTCGCCGGCCGGAGCCGGCGACAATTTCGCCGCCACGCTCTCCGGCGGCCAGGAAGTCCCGGCGCGGGACACCCAGGCGGTGGGCGTGGCAACCTTCAAGCTGCGCGAGGACGGCGCGGCGCTGCAGTTCAAGGTCAACGTCGCCAACATCGACAACGTCGTCGCGTCGCACATCCACTGCGGGGCGGTCGGGGTCAACGGCCCGGTCGGCGTCACCCTGTTCGGCGGGTCCGCCGGCGGGGGCGCGGTGAACGGGACGTTGGCGCAGGGGACGATCACCGCCCCCGATCCCGGCAACGCGTGCGGGTGGACGGATCTGGCGGCGGTCCTGGCCGCGATGGCCAGTGGCGACACCTACGTCAACGTGCACACCAACGACGGCGTGGCGCCGCCGAACACCGGCCCGGGGGACTTCCCCGGTGGGGAGATCCGCGGCCAGGTCCGCTAGCGACACCCGCGAAAGGAGAGTCGGCAGACGGCCCGCGTCAGCCGCTCCCGTCCTCGGTAGCGGCAAGGAGCGTCGGCTGGGGTTGACAGGCGGTCGTGGGGACTTACCTTCACCGCTATGGCCCGCTACCGCGCTCCGCGATGAGCATGCCCGGCCGTGACCGGCTGCGTCGCCCGCGCGTCATCCTGGCTCCCGAGATCGCCGATGTCGCAGGGGCGGTCACGGCACGCCTTCCCGACCTGGTGGACCGCGTCGTGCAGCGGATTCGCGACGAGTTCGACTTCTACCGTGAGGGCGGTGTCGTCGGCGTCGAGGAGCTTCGGGATTCGGTCGCGAGCAACCTCGGGTCGATGGTGGGGCAGCTCACCAAGGACCGGCCGCCCGACCTGTCGGTCCCTCGCGAGACCGGCCGTCGCCGCGCCCGGCAGGGTGCACCACTGGCGGAGATCCTTCATGCCTACCGGATCGGGTTCACGGAGCTGTGGGAGGCGATCGTCGACGAGGCTCGCCGCAGCGGCCAGGCGCAGACGGAGACGCTGGTGGACGCCGCCAGTGGCGTGTGGTGGCTGATCGGCGAGTACACCCAGGAGCTCACCGTGGCGTACCGGGAGGCCGCGGCGGAGCTGCTGCTCGCCGGGGCGCGGGAGCACGCCGCGCTGGTGGAGGCGCTGTTCACCGGCGGCATCCCGGACAGGGACACCCCCTGGGAGGCCGCGAAGCAGCTCAGGCTGCCATGGGAAGGCGTGTTCGTGGTGGTGGCCGTCGAGGCGCCGGGGCTGGCGCAGGAGGGACTGCCGGACGCCGAGGCGCTCCTGGCCGCCCGTGGGTTCGGGTCGGCCTGGCGACTGCAGCCCGACATGCAGGTAGGCGTGGTGTCACTGCGCCACCTCGACGTGCACCCAGTCCTCCTCGAGCTGCTGGGACGCAGCGTGCGCGCCCGCGCCGGCGTCAGCCCCGTCTACCACACGCTCGGCGGCACCCCCCGCGCCCTGCACTATGCGCGGCTGGTCCTCGGCAGCCTTCCCGCCGGCGTCCCGGCGGTCGCCCAGTTCGAGGAGACGCCGCTCCGCGTGCTCGCCGCCGCCGCCCCGGACGCGGCCGGCGAGCTCGCCCGTGCGGTGCTCGGACCGGTCCTCGACCTGCCCGCCCAGGACCGCTCGACGCTGCTGGGCACCCTGCAGGCCTGGTTCGACGCCGGCGGCTCCGCCGACGAGGCCGGCAAGCGGATCTACTGCCATCCCAACACCGTGCGGTACCGGCTGCGCCGGTTGCAGGAGCACACCGGCCGGTCCCTGGACGACCCGAGGGCCGCGGCCGAGCTGCTTGCCGCCCTGGACGCGCTGCGCCTGGCGCAAGGCAGGCGCCAGCCGGACGAGCACTGAAGCCGGCGGCGCTGGTCAGCCGCGGCCGTTGTCGCCGGGAACAGTTTGGCGAGGGTGATGCTGTCCCGCACGCCATTGTCCCTGGGCGCCCCCGAGGGGACGCTTCCACACAGGAACCGACGCGTGGAGGCGGCGATGGCGAACCTGGCCTCGAACCTTGTCGAAGCAGCGGAGATCTACCCGGATCGGGCGGCGGTCCGGCACGACGACCTGGTCTTGACCTACGGCGAGCTGGACGAGCGGTCCGCGAGGGTCGCCGGCCTGCTGGCCGCACACGGCGTCGAGCCGGGCGACCGGGTCGGCCTGATCTTGCCGAACGTGGCGGAGTTCCCGGTGCTCTACTACGGCGTGCTGCGTGCCGGTGCGGTCGTGGTGCCGATGAACCCGCTGCTGAAGGCCCGCGAGGTCGAGTACTACCTCGGCGACTCCGGTGCCAGGCTGGTCTTCGCATGGCACCAGATCGCCGACGAGGCCGCCAAGGGCGCCGAGGCCGCCGGGGCCGGGGTCGTCCCGGTCGTGCCCGCCGCGTTCGGCCGGCTGCTGGACGAGAGCGCGCCGCGGGCGGCGGTCGCCGGCCGCGCGGACGACGACACGGCGGTGATCCTGTACACCTCGGGCACGACCGGCAGGCCCAAGGGCGCCGAGCTGACCCATGCCAACCTGGTGCGCAATGCGGCGGTGTCGGCGGCCACCCTGTTCCGCCTCGAGCCCGACGACGTGGTGATGGGCTGCCTGCCGCTGTTCCACTCCTTCGGGCAGACCTGTGGGCTGAACGCCGTGGTGGGCAGTGGCGCCTGCCTGACCCTGCTGGCGCGGTTCGACCCGGCCAAGGCGCTGGAGGTGATCCAGCGCGACCGGGTGACCGTCTTCGAGGGCGTCCCGACGATGTACCTCGCGCTGCTCCACGATCCTCGCCGCGGCGAGCACGACGTGAGCTCGCTGCGCGTCTGCGTGTCCGGCGGCGCCGCGCTGCCCGTGGAGGTGCTGCGCGGCTTCGAGGAGGCGTTCGGCTGCATCGTCCTGGAGGGATATGGACTCTCGGAGACGTCCCCGGTCGCCTCGTTCAACCATCCCGACCGGGCACGCAAGGCCGGCTCGATCGGCACGCCGATCCAGGGCGTCGAGATGCGGCTGGTCGACTCCCTCGGCGACGACGTGCCCGCCGGCGAGGTCGGCGAGATCGCGATCCGGGGTCACAACCTCATGAAGGGCTACTGGCGCCGCGAGCAGGCCACCCGCGAGGCGGTCCCCGACGGGTGGTTCCGCACCGGCGACCTGGCCCGCCAGGACGACGACGGCTACTTCTTCATCGTCGACCGCAAGAAGGACCTGATCATCCGCGGCGGCTACAACGTCTACCCGCGGGAGGTCGAGGAGGTGCTCTACGAGCACGCGGCCGTCGCCGAGGTCGCCGTGGTCGGCATCCCGCACCCGACCCACGGGGAGGAGGTCGGCGCCGCGGTGGTGCTCAAGCCCGGGGCCGCGGCCACCCCGGCGGACCTGCGGGCCTTCTGCAAGGAGCGGGTCGCGGCCTACAAGTACCCCAGGCACGTGTGGCTGGAGACGGCGCTGCCGAAGACGGCCACCGGGAAGCTCCTGCGCCGTGAGGTGCAGCCGCCCGAGGACCTGTCGCCATGACACCCCAGCCAGTGGACGCTCGGCCTCCGGCGGCGGAAGCCGCCGACGCCGCCGCGGCGCTGGACCTGCTGCTCGCCGCTGCGGCGCTGGGGCCGCTGCGCCGTTTCCTCCCGGGCGCGGCTGGCGTCCGGTTCGCCGCCGCCCTCGCCCGCCGGCCGAGCGAGTTGGCGCGCCAGGCGACCTCGCTTGCCGGTGAGCTCGCCCGTGTCGGCCTCGGCAGCTCCACCCTGGCGCCCTCGCCGCGGGACCGCCGCTTCGCCGACCCGGCCTGGACCGCCAACCCGCTGCTGCGCCGCCTCGTCCAGGCCTACCTGACGGCTGCCCGGACCGCCGAAGGGCTGCTCGCCGACGCGGATCTCGAGTGGCGCGACGCCACCCGGCTGGCGTTCGTGGTCGACAACCTGGTGCAGGCGCTGGCGCCCAGCAACAACCCGGCCGTGAGCCCGGTCTTCTGGAAGGCGCTCGTCGACTCCGGCGGGGGCAGCGTGGTCCGCGGCGCCCGGCACCTGGCCACCGACCTGGCCACGCCGCCGCGAGTGCCGTCGATGGTGGCGGCCGACGCCTTCGAGGTGGGGTCCGACCTCGCGGTGACCCCGGGTGCGGTGGTGCTGCGCACGCCGATGTTCGAGCTGCTGCAGTACCAGCCGCAGACGCCCCAGGTGCGCCGCGTGCCCCTGCTGGTCGTCCCGCCGACCATCAACAAGTACTACATCCTCGACCTCGCTCCCGGACGCAGCCTGGTCGAGTACCTCGTCGGGCGCGGCCAGCAGGTCTTCGTCATCTCGTGGCGCAACCCTGACGCCAGGCACCGCGACTGGGGAGCCGACGCCTACGGGCAGGCGGTCGTCGAGGCGTTGCGGGCGACCCGGCGGATCTGCCGCGTCGACCGGTCGCTGCTGCTGGGGCTGTGCTCGGGTGGGATCCTCGCGGCGATGGTGCTGGCACACCTGGCCGCCGGCGGACAGCAGGACCAGGTCGCCGGCGGACAGCAGGACCAGGTCGCCGGGTTCGGTCTGGCGGTGACCGTGCTCGACCAGGCCCGGGCCGGGATGGCCGCTGCCGCCCTCGACGAGGCGACCGCTCGGGCTGCCGTCGCGGCCTCCGCGGCGCGTGGCTACCTGGACGGCCGCTCACTGGCGGAGGTGTTCGCCTGGCTGCGTCCCGGGGACCTGATCTGGAACTACTGGGTCAACAACTACCTGCAGGGACGCACGCCGCCCCCGTTCGACATCCTGTACTGGAACGCCGACACGACCAGGATGCCCGCCGGGCTGCACCGGGACTTCATCCGGCTGGCGGTGGGCAACGCCCTCGCCAGACCCGGTGCGGCCGCCATGCTCGGCGCCCCGGTGGACCTGGCCAAGGTGGACGTGGACGCCTACGTCGTCGCCGGCGTCGCCGACCACCTCTGCCCATGGCAGTCCTGCTACCGCAGCACCCAGATGCTCGGGGGGCGCGCACGCTTCGTGCTGTCCAGCAGCGGTCACGTCGCCTCGATCGTGAACCCGCCCGGGAACCCGAAGGCGACCTTCCGGACGGCGCCGGAGAACCCGCCGGACCCCGCCGACTGGTCGGGCCGCGCCACCACCGAGTCCGGCTCGTGGTGGCCCGACTACGACCGCTGGCTGGAGCAGCGCGGTGGTGGAGAGAAGGCCCGGCCCCGGCGGCTGGGCGCCGCGGGCTTCCGCCCGACGGCGCCCGCGCCCGGCACCTACGTCCTGGACCGCTGAGACGAGCATGCCCAGGTTCGTGCGCACCGTCGCGGTCGGCGGCCAGCACCTGCGGGTGGCGGTGCGCCCCGGTGACGGGACCCGCACCCCGCTGGTGCTCGCCAACGGCATCGGAGCCAGCCTCGAGCTGCTGCAGCCGTTCGTCGACCGCCTCGACCCCTCGGTCGAGGTGGTCCGCTTCGACGTCCCCGGGGTGGGGGGCTCACCCCTGCCGAGGATGCCCTACCGGCTGCCGCGCCTGGCGCGGCTGCTCGGGTGCCTCCTCGACCAGCTCGGCTATGGCACCGTTGACCTGCTCGGGATCTCTTGGGGTGGTGGCCTGGCCCAGCAGTTCGCGCTGTGCCACCGCGGCCGCTGCCGGCGGCTGGTCCTGGCCGCCACCGGCACGGGCATGCTGATGGTGCCCGGCCGGCCGAAGGTCCTGGCGAGGATGGCCACACCCCGCCGGTACCTGGATCCCGACTACGCCGAGCGGATCGCCGCCGACCTCTACGGCGGCAGCGCACGGTCCGACCCGTCCCTGGCACGGGCGCTCCTGCACGGCCGCACCCGCGTCGGCCCGCGGCGTGGCTACCTCTACCAGCTCGCCGCCGGTGCCGGCTGGACCAGCCTGCCGTTGCTGCCCTGGATCCGGCAGCCGACGCTCCTGCTCGCCGGCGACGACGACCCCATCATCCCGCTGGTCAACGCCCGCATCATGCAGCGCCTGCTGCCAGACGCCGAGCTGCACGTCTACCGAGGCGGTCACCTCGGCCTGCTCACCGAGGCCGCGGAGCTGGCGCCCGTGGTGGACCGCTTCCTGCGCTCGGACGGCCGCACGACCGAGGCCCGCACCTGAGCCGCCGAAGGAGGTTCGCCATGCCCGCCGATGCCGACTTCTACGCCCTCGAGCTCCTGCTCGACGACGAGGACCGCGCGCTGCTGCAGCGCGTGCGCGGCTTCATGGAGAAGGAGGTGCAGCCGATCGTCAACCACTACTGGACCAGGGCGAAGTTCCCGCACCAGATCCTGCCCGGCCTGGCCGAGCTCGGCATCGCGGGGCTCCCGTACAGCGGCTACGGCTGTGCGGGCAGGAGCCCGCTGCTGGACGGCATGGTCGCGATGGAGCTGGCCCGCACCGACCCGTCGATCGCGACCTTCAACGGCGTCCACGGCGGCCTGGCGATGGGCTCGGTCTACCTGTGCGGCTCCGAGGAGCAGAAGCGGCGCTGGCTGCCGCCCATGGCCCGCATGGAGAAGCTCGGCGCCTTCGGGCTCACCGAGCCCGAGGTCGGCTCCGGCGCGTCACGGGGCCTGGCGACCACCGCCCGCCGCGACGGCGACGCCTGGGTGCTGGACGGCCACAAGAAGTGGATCGGCAACGCCAGCTTCGCCGACCTGACCGTGATCTGGGCGAGGGACGTCGACGACGGCCAGGTCAAGGGCTTCGTCGTCGAGGCGGGCACGCCCGGGTTCAGCGCCGAGGACCTGCAGGACAAGATCGCGCTGCGGATCGTGCAGAACGCCCTCGTCACGCTCGACGGCGTGCGGGTCCCCGAGGCCAACCGGCTGCGGCACGCCACCTCCTTCCGGGACACCGCCGCGGTGCTGCGCATGACCCGGGCCGGGGTGGCCTGGATGGCGGTGGGCTGCGCGCGCGGCGCCTACGAGCACGCCCTGGCCTACGCCGTCGAACGTGAACAGTTCGGCCGGCCGATCGCCGGGTTCCAGCTCGTCCAGGACCTGCTCGTCAAGATGCTGGGCAACATCACCGCGTCGGCGGCCCTGTGCGCCCGGCTGTCGCAGCTGCAGGCCGCCGGCCTGGCCGGGGACGAGCACGCCTCGCTGGCGAAGGCGTTCTGCACCGTGCGGATGCGCGAGACGGTCGGCTGGGCGCGCGAGCTGCTGGGCGGCAACGGCATCCTGCTCGAGCACCACGTCGGTCGCTTCGTCGCCGACGCCGAGGCGATCTACTCCTACGAGGGCACGCGTGAGATGAACACGCTGATCGTGGGCCGGGCGATCACCGGCCACAGCGCCTTCGTCTGAGCAGGTAGCTGGCGAGAACCTGGAGGCGGGCCGCGGTCGTCTGTCGTCGCCAGTTTCATTGCAACGGCGCTGACCTCGCTATTGACGCCACTGCCGCCGAATGCTTGCATTTCGTCGCCACTGCTTGCTGCAGCGCGGGGAGGTTCGCGCCAAGGCCGCAAGGGAGCGGCCTGCTGCCCGTTGTTGGTCGACGCAGGTGCCGAGAGACCCCCGACCCCCGGCCGACGCCCACTCCGAACCGGTTCCCGCCGCCCGTCACGACCGTTGTTGCGGTGCGCCGTGCCCTTGCCGCGTAACGCGCGCAAGGGCTGCGTGCGCTCTATCACCAGCCACTTCAGCCGAAGGGAGTCCTGCCATGGGGCCGAGGCGCACTTCCCTGCTGGTGCTCGTGTTGTTCTTCCTGATCTCGATGGCGGGGCTGACCACCGGCGCGTCCGGAGCTCCCGCCCGTAACGGCGACGAGCTCGAGCTGTACAAGGCGACGGTGGACGCGGCCACGCTGCAGAACCTTCAGCGTGGCGGCTACGACGTCGCGTCCGTGAAGGCGACGCCCGCGGGCGCCGAGGTCGCCCTGGTCCTTTCGGGCACGGAGCGCGACCGGCTTCGCGGCCAGGGTGTCCGCCTGGAGGTCGTGCGGGACAAGCAGGGCCGCACGCAGCGCCAGCGCGCCGAGGTCCAGGCCGCCGCCGGGTTCACGGTGTGGCGCTCGTATGACGAGCCGGGTGGGATCCGGGACCAGATGTACGACATCGCCCGCCGCAACCCGCAGCTCGTCAAGCTCGAGGTCCTCGGGAAGACGCGCCAGGGGCGCGAGTACATCGCGCTGAAGCTGACCCAGGACGCCCGCGAGGTCCGCGACGGGACCCGTCCGGCGACGCTCTACGCCGCCACCCACCACGCGCGCGAGTGGATCAGCACCGAGGTCGACCGCCGGCTGCTCAACTGGTACATCGACCGCTGGCGGGCCAACGACAAGGACGTCAAGCGGCTCCTCAAGGACAACGAGCTGTGGTTCGTCCTGGTCCACAACCCCGACGGCTACCAGTACACCTTCGACACCGAGCGGCTCTGGCGCAAGAACCTCCGCGACAACGACGGCAACGGGACCATCAACAACAACGACGGCGTCGACCCGAACCGCAACTACTCCGAGCACTGGAACTACGACACCGAGGGATCCTCGTCGCTGTTCCCCAGCCAGACGTACCGCGGTCCCGCCCCGGAGTCCGAGCAAGAGACGCAGGCGATGGTGGGCCTGTTCGACAAGGTGCGCTTCCGGTTCGCGATCAGCTACCACTCGTTCGGCCCGCTGCTGCTGTACCCGCAGGGTTGGCAGACGCTGACGCCCTCGGCCGACGACCCCATCTACGTGGCGCTCACCGGCAGGGACACCGACCCGGCGGTGCCCGGCTTCAACCCCGGGGTCTCGGCCGACCTGTACACGACCAACGGCGAGTTCACCGACTGGGCGCATGGTGATCGGAACACCCTGGCCTGGACGCCGGAGCTGGAAGAGGGTTGCGAGGGTTGCGGCTTCGTCTTCCCGGACGACGAGGCGCTGGTCCAGGCGGAGTTCCAGAAGAACCTGGACTTCGCCGTCCGCGTGGCGAAGTCCGCCACGGACCCGGACGACCCGGTCTCCCACATCGGCCTCGACACCGCCGGCCTGTACCTGGACACCTCCAAGCTCGACCCGTGGAAGACGAACTGGCCGACCTCGGACCTGCGCGTGGACGTCTCCTACGCCGGTGACTCCGCCCAGCCCGTCGAGGTGCTGGCCAAGCGGGCGGCGGGGCCCGTGACCCTGCGCTACTCGGTCAACAACGGCGCGGTCCAGACCGCAACGACCAAGGAGTCGCCCGACGGCGAACGGTACGGGGGCAACAACGCCTACAACACCTACTACCACTACCTGCGGGGCGTGATTCCCGGGCTGAAGGTCGGCGACTCGGTCGCGTACTGGTTCACCGGCGGCGGTGAAACCACCGAGCACGTCTCGTTCGCCGTGGTGGAGGACTCCGACGACGCCGACGTCCTGATCCTGGCCGCCGAGGACCGCACCGGCGCCTCGACCTCACCCCCGTACCCGAGCACGAGCCCGACGACCCCCAACTACCTGTCGTTCTACGAGGACGCCCTCAAGGCGAACGGGGTCGACTACGACGTCTACGACGTCGACGCCAGGGGGCGGAAGGCGCCCGACCACCTCGGCGTGCTGGGCCACTACAAGGCGGTCATCTGGTACCGGGGCAACGACGTCCACGTGCGGGAGCCCGGCTGGCCTGGCGGGAACGTCTCACGCCTGGCAGTCGACGAGACCCTGGAGATCCGCCAGTACCTGAACGAAGGCGGCAAGCTCCTGTACACGGGCCAGTGGGCCGGGGCAACGGAGAACGGCATCGGCGGCATGCAGCTCTACGACCCGGTGGCCAACCAGCAGTGCCAGGGAGGCACGCCACCGCCGCCGCCAGAGGTCACGGCGCGCTGCCTGAACTGGGGCGACAAGAACGACTTCGTCCAGTACTACCTCGGGACGTACATCTACGTCTCCAACGCCGGCTTCGACGCGGACGGGAACCCGTTCCCGATCAACGGTGTGGACACGCCCTTCGACGGACCGCCGGCGTCGGCATGGACCCTCGGGGGCGGGACCGGCGCGGACAACCAGGGCCACAACGCCTCGTTCCTCGCCACCAGCGGGATCCTGGACGCGAAGACCTACCCGCAGTTCGACAGCTGGGTCTCGGCGAAGTGGGACCGTCCCGGCGGCCCGTTCGCCCCGCACACCGGCGACTTCTACGTCTACTCGGGGATCGCCGACATCACCTACAAGCGGCTGGCGCACACGGTCGACGTGCCCGCCGGCGGGGCCACGATGTCGTTCTGGACCTCCTTCGACACCGAGGCCGCCTGGGACCACGTCTTCGTCGAGGCCCACACGGTCGGGCAGAACAACTGGACCACCCTGCCCGACGCCAACGGGCACACGAACCAGGAGACCGGTGAGAGCTGCAAGCAGGAGAACTCGGGAGGCTGGCGGACGCTGCACCCGCACCTGGACCACTACCAGACCCAGACCGGCACCTCGGCGTGCACGCCGACCGGGACCACCGGCGCGTGGAACGCCGCGTCGGGGAACTCCGGCGGCTGGCAGCATTGGCAGGTCGACCTGAGCGGCTTCGCGGGCCAGCAGGTCGAGGTCTCCGTCTCCTACGCAAGCGACTGGGCGTCCCAGGGCCTGGGCGTGTTCGTCGACGACGTCGAGGTCTCCACCGGCCAGGGAACCACCTCCTTCGAGGCGGGGATGGACGGGTGGACCACTCCGGGCGCCCCGCCGGGGAGCTCGCCCAACTCCAACGACTTCAGCCGGATCACGTCGGCCGGGTTCCCCGAAGGACCCGTCGCCACCACCAAGGACAGCATCTACTTCGGGTTCGGCTTCGAGGGGATCACCGACGAGGCCGACCGCAACGAGGTGATGGGCCGGGCGATCGCCTACCTGCGCTCGTAGCGGTCCGGGTAGAACGGACGGGACCGGCCCCCGGGGGAAACCCGGGGGCCGGTTCACGTTCGAGCGGCTTCCGCCGGATCTGCCCGGCGTGAATCTTCTGCCCGGTCGCTCCCGTATACCCCTGGAGAGGACAGCACGACCTCAGGAGGGGCCCGGCCGATGATCGCCTTCGCGCACCGCCGCTGGTTCTGGCTCGGCATCGCGGCGGTGAGCGCGGGGGTGGTCCTGCATCTTCCCAGCTACTTCGGCGCGGCCGAGATGGGCTACCAGATGGCCGGGATGCCCCTGGACCCCGCGATGAAGGCGGGCATGGCCCTGATCGTCGCCGGCATCGCCATGGCGGCGTACGGGCTGGTGCCGCGCGGCGCCGGCGGCCTCCCGGAGCGGGTCGCCGGGCTGCGGGTGACCGCGCTGGACGAGGCCCCGCTGCGGCGCGCCCACCTGACGCTGCTCGCCGTCATGGCCGTCGCCGTGACCATCGACGTCATGAAGCCGACCACGCTGGCGTTCGTGGTGCCCGGCATGGCGCAGGAGTACGGCCTGAAGTCGCCGCTGAACCCGCAGGGTCGCGTGCCCGTGGCCCTGCTGCCGCTGTGCGCGCTCGTCGGCATGGTGGCCGGCGCCGCCGGCTGGGGCTGGCTGGGCGACCGTATCGGCAGGCGGGCGTCGATCCTGCTCGCCGGCGTCATGTTCATCGCCACCTCCATCTGCGGCGCGATGCCCTCGTTCGCCTGGAACCTGCTCATGTGCTTCCTGATGGGCGCGGCGGTCGGGGGGATGCTGCCCATCGCGTTCGCCCTGCTGGCCGAGACCATCCCCGCCCGCCACCGCAGCTGGCTGATGGTGCTGATCGGCGGTGACGTGGCGGGCGCGTACGTCGTCACCAGCCTGCTCGCCTCCGCGCTGGAGCCGCGCTTCGGCTGGCGCGTCCTGTGGCTGATCGGGCTGCCGACGGGCGTGCTGCTCATCCTGCTCAACCGCTGGATCCCCGAGTCGCCCCGCTTCCTGCTCGCCGCGGGCCGCACCGCGGAGGCGGAGGCGGTGATGGCGCGCTTCGGCGCCCGCCTCGAGTCCACCGGGGGGCTACCGCTCGGCCCTGCGTGGCCGCCCGCCACCTCGGTTCCGGCCTCGCTCTTGAGCCCCCCGGACCCCCCGCATGAGAATCCGGAGCCCCGCTCGGAGGAGGAACCGGGCCGCTACGCCCAGCTCTTCCGCCGGCCGTTCGGCGGCCTCACGACCGCCGTGGTGCTGTTCGGCCTCGGCTGGGGCCTGGTGAACAGCGGGTTCCTGCTGTGGCTTCCGACCAACCTGCGCCAGCTCGGGCTCGAGACCGGCGCCGCCGAGCGCCTGCTCGCCGGCGCCGCCATCATCGGGTTCCCCGCGGTGTTCGTGGTGGCATTGCTGTACGGCTTCTGGAGCAGCAGGCGGACGATGATCGCCGTCGCCCTGCTCACCTCGGCCACGCTGCTGGCCTTCGTCGCGCTGGGGCGGCGCGTCGCAGAGCACCCGTACGTGCTCCAGGCGCTCATCGTGCTGCTGCTGGTGGGCACGAACTCCATCCTCGCCGTGCTGACGCCGTACAGCTCGGAGGTGTACCCGACGCGCGTCCGGGCGCGGGGGACCGGCCTGGCGGGCGCCTGCGCCCGCGGCGGCGGGCTGCTGGGCGTGACCGTCGTGGTGATCGGGCTGGCTCCGCCGAGCCTGACCGGGGCGGCGCTGCTCGGTGCCGTCCCGACCGCGCTCGCCGCCACGGCGATCGCCCGCTACGGGGTCGAGACCCGCCGCCGGCGGCTCGAGGAGATCACCGCGACCGAGCTGGCCGTTGAAACCACGCCTGGAGGGTGACCGATGGACTACCTGGTGATCGGCGCGGGCCCGGCGGGCCTGCAGCTCGGCTACTTCCTGGAGCGGGCGGGACGTGACTACCAGATCCTCGAAGCGGGCGCGGCGCCCGGGACGTTCTTCGGCACGTTCCCGCGGCACCGGCGGCTGATCTCGATCAACAAGCCGCACACGGGCTGGGACGACCCCGAGCTGAACCTGCGGATGGACTGGAACTCGCTGCTGTCGGACGACCCGCGCCTGCTGTTCACCCGCTACACCGGGCGCTACCTCCCCGACGCCGACGACCTGGTGCGCTACCTGGCCGACTTCGCCGAGGCGTTCGGCCTGCGCGTCCGCTACGGCGCCAGGGTCGCCCGCGTGAGCCGGGAAGGCGGGTCCTTCCGCGCGACCGACGCGGACGGGCGGGTGTACGAGGCACGGCGGCTGGTCGTGGCGACCGGCTTCTCGGCGCTGTACCTCCCGCCGATCCCCGGCATCGAGACCGCGGAGCCGTACGGGACCGTCTCGGTCGACCCGGCCGACTTCACCGACCAGCGGGTGCTGGTCATCGGCAAGGGCAACTCCGGGTTCGAGACCGCCGACAACCTGATCGAGACGGCGGCGGTGATCCACGTGGCGGGCCCGGAGTCCATCCGCATGGCGTGGCGGACCCACTACGTCGGGCACCTGCGCGCGGTCAACAACAACCTGCTCGACACCTACCAGCTCAAGTCGCAGAACGCGCTCCTGGACGGCACCATCCAGCGGATCGACCGGCGCGACGGGACCTATCTGGTGACCGTGAGCTTCGCGCGGGCCAACGAGGTCACCAAGGACATCCCCTACGACCGGGTGATCGTGTGCACGGGCTTCCGCTTCGACCCGTCGATCTTCGACGCGTCGTGCCGCCCGGAGCTGGTCATCCAGGACCGCTTCCCCGCGCAGACCGCGGAGTGGGAGTCGGTGAACGTCCCTGGGCTGTACTTCGCCGGGACGCTGATGCAGGTGCGCGACTTCAAGCGGTCGACCGGCGGGTTCATCCACGGCTTCCGGTACGGCGTCAGGGCGCTGCACCGCATCCTGGAACGCAAGCACCACGGCGTGGAGTGGCCCCGGCGGGAGCTCCCCGCCGACCCGGGTGCGCTGGCGGACGCCGTGCTCGCCCGCGTCAACCGGACCTCGGCCCTGTGGCAGCAGTTCGGCTTCCTCTGCGACCTGATCACGGTCGGACCGGACGGGAGGGCGCACTACCTCGAGGAGCTGCCAGTCGACTACGTGCCGGCCAGCTACGGCGGCGACCGTTTCACGGTCACGCTGGAGTACGGGCCCGACCACGACCGCCTCGATCCGTTCGACATCTCGGTGGGCCGCATCGCCCAGTCCGACGCCGAGTCCGCGGCGAAGGGCCGCTACCTGCACCCGGTCGTGCGGGCGTACCGCCTCGGGGAGCTGGCCGCGGAGCACCACGTGACCGAGAACCTCGAGAACGAGTGGACCGACGAGCGGGTCCACCGCCGGCCGCTGCATGCCTTCCTCGCCCGCGAGCTGGGCCGGGTCACGGTGTGAGCGGCATGGAAGCCCTGTCGCTGCGGGAGATCGAGGACCAGGCGCGCCACCGCCTCGACCCCGCCGTCTACGACTTCTTCGCCGGCGGCGCCGGCGACGAGGTCACGGTCCGGGCGAACGAGGCGGCGTTCGCCGGGATCGGCCTGGTGCCGCGCGTGCTCCGCGGCGGCGGGCCGCGGGAGCTGGCGGTCACCCTGCTCGGCCACCGTGCCGCCCTGCCCGTGATGGTCGCGCCGACCGCGTTCCACCGGCTCGCCCATCCCGACGGGGAGCTGGCGACCGCGCGGGCGGCGGCGAAGGCGGGCGTGGTCATGGTCGTCAGCATGGCGTCGACGGTGGCGGTCGAGGAGGTCGCCGAGACCGGCGCCGAGCTGTGGTTCCAGCTCTACATCCAGCCCGACCTCGGCTTCACCGAGCACCTGGTGCGGCGCGCCGAGGCGGCGGGATGCTCGGCGCTGGTGGTGTCGGTGGACTCGCCGGTGTTCGGCCGCCGCGAGCGGGACCTGCGCAACGGCTTCCTCGACCTGCCACGGGGGATGGCCTGTGCCCACATGGACGGACGGCCGATCGGCTTCCGCTCGGACCTGTCGTGGGACCACGTCGACTGGCTGCGCTCGGTCAGCAGGCTGCCGATCGTGCTCAAGGGCGTCGTCCACCCGAAGGACGCGCGGGTCGCGGTCGGCTGCGGCATCGACGCCCTCGCCGTCTCCAACCACGGCGGCCGCCAGCTCGACACCGTGCCGGCAACGGTCGAGCTGCTGCCCCAGGTCGCCGACGCCGTCGGGGGGACGGTCCCGCTGCTGCTCGACGGCGGCGTGCGCCGCGGCACCGACGTCGTCAAGGCGCTGGCGCTCGGCGCGGAGGCCGTCGGGATCGGCCGTCCCGTCCTCTGGGGGCTCGCGGTCGACGGCGAGGACGGCGTCGCGCGGGTGCTGGACATGCTCCGCGCCGAGCTCGACCTGGCGCTGGCCCTGTGCGGCTGCCGCTCGCCAGGCGACGTGGGTCCCGACCTCATCTGGGGGAAGCCATGCTAGCGCTGCTCCTCCTCGGCGCCGGCCTGCTGCTGGCGAGCCTCTTCTTGCTGCCGAAGGCGGTCGTCGCGCTGCGCATGCGCCTGTTCGCCCGCATCAACGGCCACGAGGGGATCGCCGTTCCCGGCGAGCTCGTGGACGCCGCCCACTTCAAGGAGGTGTACGCCCACCCGGCGGCGAACGGGCGCAGCCGCGGTGCCGGCCTGTCGGACCTGTTCTGGTACTGGCTGTCTCCGGGTGCCGAGATCCACCAGGAGCACCTCGAGGCGGGGGAGCGGTACGAGGAGGTCGCCCGCTCCACCCGGCGCATCCTCGCCATGCCTCGCGAGCAGGCCGAGGCGCTGGCGGCGCGGTGCACGGCCGGGGCGCTGGACGGGATCCGCGGTGCCCGGCTCGTCCGGCTCCGCGACCTCCTGATGCCGGTGTGGGCCGAGTTCTACTACGAGGTCGTCTTCGGGGAGCGGTGCCCGCCCGAGGCGCGGGCGCTGATCGTGGGCAACGCCGACGACGTCGCGACCGCGCTCAAGTGCTGCGGGCTGCGGCACATGGACCGGCGCGACCGGCTGACCCGGTTCCTCGTCGGCCGGCTCGAAGCCGGCGGTCCGCCGCACGAGCTCCCCGCCGACCTGTCGTTGCGGGAGCGCGCCCTCTACCTGCAGGGCACCTTCTTCAACACCGCGATCGTGCAGACGTCCGAGGCGGTGGCCCACCTGCTGATGGTCCTGGCACGGCACCCGGAGGCGCAGGTCCAGGCGCTGCGCGACGACCGCTACCTGGACCAGGTGATGGAGGAGACGTTCCGCCTCTACCCGCTCTTCGGGGTCGCCCACCGCATCACCACCGGGGAGATCACGGTGCGCGACGGCGCCACCCTCCCGGAGGGCTCGGTGCTGTGCTTCGACTACCCGGCGTTCCACCGCGCCGGCTTCGACGACCCGGACCGCTTCGACCCGTCGCGCTGGGAGACGCTCTCCGCGCGGGAGGTCAACCACATCCCGTTCGGCGTCGCCGCGAACCGGCCCTGCCCGGCGTGGCGGCTGGCGCCGATCACCATGCGGGCGGCAGCGCGCGAGCTGCTGATGCGCTTCGCGCTGTCCACCTCGGCGTCGCACAGCCGCTCGATGCCGAACCGCGGGCCGTGCCTGCTCGTGCCGCACGACGCCTCCCGCAGACCGCGCCTGGTGCCGCTGGCCTATCTCTGGCTGCGGGACCGGTGGGAGGATCTCGCGCGCAGCGTCGTCCAGCTCGTGCTCGGGACCTACATGGTGCGGGACGCGCGGCGGCAGCGGCTCTGCCAGCGCCATTTCGAGGCGCTCGAACGGGACGCCGGGCCCGCCGGGCACCCGCCGCTGGGCACGGAGGAGTCGCGGGCGCCGGGCCTCAGGGGGCGCGGGTCATGAAGATCCCGGCACGGCTCGGGTCGGAGGCCATCGTGCGGCGCTCGCCCGCCGGGACGAACCCGAGACTCCGGTACAGCCGCAGGTCCGCCGCCTCGCCCGGCCGCACCGGCCTGATCTCCACGCCTTGACCCCGCATCATGCAGAGCGTTTGCTTCATGGGTAGTACGTCGCCGATCGCACGAGGGATTCCACACACGGTGTACCAGAGGCGTCACCGGACGGGCACGATGGCCGGCGACTTGTCGGACGAGTCGCTGCTCGCGGGCATGGCCCTTGGGGACCCCGACGCCACCACCGCCTTCGTCCGGCGCTACCAGTCACGGGTCTACGGGCTGGCGCTCACCATCGTGGGGTCCGCCGCGGTCGCCGAGGAGGTGGCGCAGGAAGCCTTCCTGCGGGTCTGGCGCAACGCCGGCGCGTACGACGCGCGTCGCGGGCGGGCGGCGACCTGGGTGCTGACGATCACGCGCAACCTCGCCATCGACGCGCTGCGCCTCCGCGGCGAGCAGCCCATCGACCCGCAGGCACTCATGGGGACCCTGCTCTCGCGCGAAGAGGGCGAGAACGAGGGTGCGCACGTCGACGACAAGGAGCACCTCCGCAGCGCGGTGCGTGCGCTCCCGCCGGAGCAGAGCAGGCTGATCGTGCTGTCGGTGTTCTACGGGATGACCGCCAAGGAGATGGCCGACCTGGAGGGCATCCCGCTCGGCACGGCGAAGACGCGGGTCCGCCGGGGCCTGGCCAAGCTCCGCGAGGCACTCGGGGTTGGCGGTGGCTGAGGGACCGCGGTGCGCCGAGGCCCGGGAGCTGTTCCCCGAGCTGGCCGCCGGCGTGGCCGCCGGCGACGAGCGGGCGCGTGCCCTCCGGCACCTCAGCGGCTGCCCGGAGTGCCGGCGCGCGCTCGCCGGGACCGCGGAGGTCGTCGACGAGCTGCTCCTGCTGGCGCCTGAGCACGAGCCGTCCGCGGGCTTCGAGTCCTCGGTGCTGGCGCGCCTCGCGCCCGCGCCGCCGCGCCGCCTCCGGCTCCGGCTGCTGGCGGCCGCGGCGATCGTGACCGTCGCCGCGCTCGCCGGGGGCGCCGTGTGGTGGCGGACGTCAGATGACCGCCAGCTCGCGAGCGACTACCGCCACACCCTCGAGGTCGCGCACGGGCACGGCCTCAGCGCCGCGCCGCTGCTGCTCGCGGGCGGTGCCGAGACGGGCACCTTGTTCGCCTACCAGGGCTCGCCCTCCTGGGTGTACGTCACCTTCAGGTCCGCGCCCCCCCAAGGCCGCTACGAGGTCCGCCTGCTGACCAGGGACGGACGCCGCCTGCCGCTGCGCGGGTTCAGCGCCACCTCGTCCGCGACCGCGTGGGGCAGCACGGTCCGGGTGCCGATCCAGGAGATCCAGAAGATCGAGTTCGTCAGCTCGGGCATCCCCGTGATGACGGCCACCTTCGCCTGAGCGGACACAGTCGACACTCGAGCGGGATACCGGCTTCCAGCAGTTGCTTGCGGTCCTGGCATCGCTTGCTGCTCCAGACGGCTCGCCCGCGGCCCGGCGGCCACGGTGGCCACTCGTCAACGGGCCAGGGAGCGCGCGACGCGACGGATCGCTCGACAGAACGGCTCGTCGCGATCCTGCTCGGCACGGGAGAGCTCGCTGAACGGTCGCAGCGAGGGGTGGCTCGGGCAGTGCACGGCGGCCCATGCCGACCATGCGTTGTGGACGTCCTCGGGGGTGACGGAGTCTCCGGCGACGAGCGCGAGCACCGCGTAGCCGAGGTAGAGATCCCGCAGCGACGGCGGGACGGTCCCGCCGGGATGGCGCTCGGCGTAGATCCTCTGCGCCACCTGCTCGACGTAGCTTGCCGGCCTACCGCTGGATGGACCCGTCACCTGCGCTCTTTCCCTTGGCGAGAGGACTGCACTAAGTTGGGCCGTGGCACGACCGTCGAAGGGTAGCCCACGGGGGGAGGCGACACGATGGAAGGTCCCGCCGCGCCGCTATCCTTCCAGGTGTTTCTGAGCCACCGGTACAAGTCCACCGACGTGAACCTGTACTTCTTCGACCTGCTCTCCGAGGCCCACAGCGAGGTCCAGTTCAAGGTCGACGAGGGCCTCAACCAGATCAGCATGACGCGGCTGGAGCGCATGGTCCGCGATGCGACGCCTTCGTCGGGATCTATCCATTTCCAGGGCCGCCGGACGTCAAGCCTGAGATGGAGGAATTGCGCAAGGCATTGCAGTACTTCCGGCTCGAGATGGACCTGGCGATCCGGTCGGGCAAGCCCGCGATCGTGTTCTACGACCAGCGGTACAAGACCATCCTTCCGCGGGCGAGCTACTGCCATTCGTACAACCCGCAGGAACTGGCCGGCCATGGCGGCAACCCGACCAGGCACAAGCAGGCAAGGGCCGTCCAGACGTTCCGTGACACCGTCGAGCGAGCACGGGAATACCGGCTCTGGGAGCCACGAGAGAATTCCAGGCAGGAGAACAAGGTGGGCATCCTGCTCCCGGTCGGTGACATGCCGGGCGCCTACCCGCGTGAGCACTCGAGGAGCTGAGGAAGCTGCTCGCAGGCGCCGGGTACGAGTGCGAGCCGATCGACGTTCCAGCCAGCCTCAAGCCGGAGTTCCTGCTGCAGCTGTGGGAGTTCGACTGGATCCTGGTCGACGTGGGGTCGACGGCGCAGGTGGGTGAGATCGTCGGGCTCCTCCACGGCCAGTTCATCCCGATGCTGCGCGTCAAGCACGTCGAGGGGCCGGTCGAAGCGGCAGCCGCCTCGCCGCTGGAACGTGCTCTGTACGGTGCCTTCGAGGTCGGGTACGACGAGGACATGGTGGTCTGGCACGACCTGGACTCCTTGCTGCGTGCCGTGGAGAAGCGCCTGAGGGTGATCGAGAGCACGGAAACCTATGTCAGCTCGGTCGCGGACGCCCACCAGTACTTCGAGAAGGCGCCCAAGCGAAAGGCACGGGTGTTCCTCAGCTACAGCGGGGACAACCAGGCCGAGGCAGCCGCCCTCTCCGACGCCCTGGCCGACCGCTTCCAGGAGGTCTGGGACTATCGCAAGAAGGCAATCCGGGTGGGCCAGTACTGGTACCAGGAGCTCGTGTCCGGGGTGGCGAAGAGTCAGGTCGGCGTCGCGCTGCTCTCGTCGTCCTACCTGAAGCGGCCGGTGTGCATGGACGAGGCCCGCAGGATGGTCGAGCGGAAGGTGAACGGTGACATGGAGCTCCTGCCCGTGAACCTTGACGACGTCCTTCCCCCGGACATCCTGGAGAGCATCCAGTTCGCCCGCTGGACCGACTATGCGGACCCCAAGAGCCTGGTCGACCACCTGGTCGCCCAGCTGCCGCCCGAACGCTGAGGCGACGGTCGCGCGTCAGGCGCGCCGGAACGGGTAGACGGGGTCGCCGACGCCGTCGATGCCGACGCTGTCGATGACGCAGGGGTGGAAGACGTAGCTGTGCGCCATCGGCAGGTCGAAC
>WNGB01003981.1_pt1 | contig 23019 bp, 25 predicted proteins | sample 5400681 | NCBI WGS metagenome assembly WNGB01 (sample SAMN13153367, study PRJNA577476) | soil metagenome | isolation source: 115 cm soil or saprolite under grassland replicate 2 | place: USA:California | collected 2016-06-15
CCGAGCGCGCCGATCCCGGTGAACACCAGGTCGTACGACGATCCGCCGAGCACCTCGACCGCGTCGTACACGTCGGACTCGACGAAGTCGACCTGGTCGCCGGTGCGCGCGACGAGCTTGCGCGCTTCGGCGATGGCCGCGGGCGAGAAGTCCAGACCGGTCATCGTCGCGCCGAGGCGTGACAGCGAGATCGTGTCGGTGCCGATGTGGCACTGCAGGTGCACCCCGCGCAGCCCCTTGACGTCCCCGAGCAACGGCAGGTCGAACCGCACCACGTCGCTGATGAACGTCGGGTCGGCCACGAACCGGTCCAGCGCGTAGTCCTTCGACGCCGCATGCGCCGGCGCCCGCTCGTCCCAGTTCGCCCGGTTCAGCATCCGATAGTCGTCGTCCACACAGCGACTCTCGCACAGGTCCCGCAGAGCCGGACGAGATGGGAATGTCATGGAGTCGCAATGCCCGGCAGATGCCGAGGCAAGCACGCCACACCGCTCATCCCAAGAGTTATCTCTTCCATGGCACCTTCAATCCTGTGGTAGCGAAGGATCGCATTCTGTACGATGACGACTTCTATTTCTTTGTCAATGTCGGCGGTCATACTGGACAGGGCCATCTACACATCAGCGGCGCGTTGTACCAGAAGAACTAGACGATTCAAGGAGTCTTTCGATGCCCGAAGCCGTAGTGCGCGTGTGGAACGAGGACGAGGGCTGGGGCGTTGCTGACTGCGACCAGACGCCGGGTGGTTGCTTTGTGCACTTCTCGCATTTTGCGGGCGAAGGCTACAAAGTTCTTCACGTCGGTCAGCGGATCGATCTCGAATGTGAGCGATTCGAGCAGGATGGTTATCAGTACCGCGCGACCGTGGTACGGCCACTCCCAGCAGACTGATCGTGCCGCCCTACGGACCGCGTCAGCTCCTGCGGGTGAGGCGGCGGAGGAGGCGCGTGGGGGTGCGGGCGGCGATCTGGGCGGCGCCGGTGGTGCGGCGCGGGCGGCGGACGAGCTCACCGCCGCAGTTCGGGCACACCCGCGCCAACTCCGTCGTACAGGTCTCGCAGAAGGTGCATTCGTAGCTGCATACGTACGCCGTGCCGTCGCCGGCCAGGGTGGCACCGCAGCGCTCGCAGGTGGTCTTCATCGCCAGCACGCGCTCAGTGTCGCACGTCGCGGGTAGGGGAAAGTCCACTGTGGATTCACTTGCTGGGGCCCCTGAGCGGGCGGGGCGACCCCGCTGCGGTTCGTGCACAGCGAGCGCGGCGCGCGGGTCGGCGCGGCGCTGGCCCAGCCGGGACGGATCGCGCTGACGAACTACGTCGGCCAGTCCTGCGCGACGCTGATGATCTTCACCGGCGTCGGGTTCGGCCTGGTCGGGAAGGTGTCTCCGCTGGAGACGATGCTGATCGCGTTCGCGATCTTCGCCGGTCAGCTGGTCGTCAGCCGCTGGTGGCTGCGGCGGTTCGCGTACGGCCCGGCCGAGTGGGTGCTCCGCGGTATCACCAACGCGGAGGTGCCCCGGATGAGCCGGCGGCCGCTGGAGGACGCCGCCGCCTGACGTCGTACATGGAATCGGGCCCTGGTGATCAGTGTGATCACCAGGGCCCGATCTGTGTGCCGGTCACCGCGGGTCAGGCGGCGTGGTGGGTCAGGACGCGTGGGAAGTGGTGGACGGTCGCGGACGGCTGAAAGCGGTCCGACTGGGCGGCGACGGTGAGGTCGCGCTTGGTGCGGTCCAGGTCGCGGTCGTTGCGGATCCAGCTGCCGGTGAGGCGGCGGGTCGGGTCGGTGTGCCGGCGGTTGCTGAGCTCCAGCACGACGACGATGGCGAGGACGATGGCTGCGAAGATGATCGATCCGGTCATGGCAGTAACTATGCCTTCTGCCAGATCCCGCCACCATTGGCATATCTGACCTACTTCCACAACTTTCTGCCATACTGGCTGGCATGCTGGAGAAAGTCGCCGTCGTACTGCTCGAGGACGTCGCGCTGTTCGAGTTCGGGGTGGTCGCCGAGGTGTTCGGGGTGGACCGGACCGACGACGGGGTGCCACCGTTCGACTTCAGGGTGTGCTCGCAGCGGCCGGGCGAGCCGCTGCGGGCGAACGGGCACACCCAGGTGACCACGCCGTACGGGCTGGACGCGCTGGCTGACGCCGACCTGGTCGCCGTGCCCGCGACCACGATCCGGGACGAGTATCCCGAGGAGGTCCTGGACGCGCTCCGGGCCGCCGCCGCGCGCGGGGCGACGCTGCTGACCGTGTGCTCCGGGGCGTTCGTGCTCGGCGCCACCGGCCTGCTCGACGGCACCCGCTGCACCACTCACTGGCGGTACGCGCGCGACTTCACCGCGCGCTTCCCGGACGCCAAGCTCGACCCGGACGTGCTGTTCGTCGACGACGGCAACATCGTCACCAGCGCCGGCACCGCGGCCGGCATCGACGCCTGCCTGCACCTGGTACGACGTGAGCTCGGCAGCGCGGTCGCGACCCGGATCGCGCGCCGGATGGTGGTGCCGCCACAACGCGACGGCGGCCAGCGCCAGTACGTCGAGCTGCCGGTGCCGGAGTCGTCCGGCGACAGCCTGCAACCCGTGCTCGACTGGATGCTGGAGAACCTGACCGTCGAGCACACCGTGCCGGCGCTCGCCCGGCGGGCGCAGATGTCCGACCGGACCTTCGCCCGGCGGTTCGTCGCCGAGACCGGGACCACGCCGCACAAGTGGATCACCCTGCAACGCGTGCTGCACGCCCGCATGCTGCTCGAGCAGACCGGGCTCGGGATCGAGGAGATCGCCGCCGAATCAGGCTTCGGCACGGCCGCCCTGCTGCGGCATCACTTCCGGCGGGTGGTCGGGGTGCCGCCGCAGGACTACCGCCGTACGTTCCACGCCTCGCCCGCCTGAGCGTCGTACGGAATTTGATCGTCAAAACACCCCCGCGCGACCCCGCGCCATCGCATGATGGCGGGGTGACCGAGATCGTTCCGCTCGACCAGGCCTCAGCGCTCGCGGAGCTGGCACCGCGGATCCTGTACCTGTTCGCGAACGGCGACCTCGCTCCGGTCGCGCTCGCCTACGGTCCGGCCCCGACCGCATGGGTGCTGCCGTACAGCGAGTTCGACCGGTTGGCCCGGTACCGCGCCTGGGCCGCGTGCGCCGACCGGCTCGCAGGACCGGCCGAGCAGGGCGAACGGGAGCTGGCGCAGTACGACCGGTCCGTGGACACCGCCCTCACCTTGGCCGCCGCGCGACCACTGCCGGCCGGCGTCGGGCAGCTGCAACTCGACCAGTTCGTCGGCGCGGCCACGGCCGCGTTGGACGCCGTGGTCCGCCAGGGCCGTCCGCCGGTCGCGTTCGGCACCGGCAACCGGCCGGAGGCAGTGCTGGTGTCGGCCGCCCAGTACGACGAGCTGCGCACCGCGGAGCTGCGCTGGCACCAGTCCGAGCCGTTCCTGGACGCGTTGCCCGCAGAGGACTTCCGCCCGATGCCCGAGTCGCGCCGGTACGAGCTGGACGAACTGTTCGCCGAGCTCGGCCCGGACGCGATCGAGCTGTGGGACGAGATCCAGCGCGAGGAAGGGAACCGCTGATGGCCGCAGCCGCCGCCCGGATCGGCGCGCAGCTGGCGATCTACGCCGCACCCCACGTGATCGACTACGTGAAGGGCAGGCTGGACGACCGCAGCCCCGAGGGCCGCGCCGACGCGAAGGACGCGCTCCGCACGGTCGGCGGGATCGCGGACGGCTCCGACCGCGGCCGGGCGTCACTCGGCATCGGCGACCACGACCTGCGCGGCTGCGTCGTCTCCGGCGACAGGTCCGACGTGGTCTGGCGCCAGCTGCCCGGGCAGGTCCGGGAGCTGGTGGCGGCGGCGGCCCGCTCCGGCGACTACGACGCACTCGGCAAGCAGGCCGCCGACACCCTCGGCCGGGTCGCGAACGCCCGGCTTCCGCAACTCGATGCCTACGGCAACTCGGCGGCTCCGACGGGCACGGTCGCCCAGCGCACCGCGGCCGTGGACGCCCGGCGCGCGATGAGCACGGCACTCGGCGCCCAGCCGACCCTCACCGCCGGCGCCCAGGCCGGGCAGAGCCAGCGCCCCGAGGCCGCGGCCCGCCGCACCCAGGACCGCGGCCTCGATCGTTAGCTCTGGCGGAGGCCGATGATGTTGCCGTCGGCATCCTTCACCGACGCGACCAGCTTGCCGTCGCCGTGGTCGGTGGCCTCCTGGAAGATCTCCGCGCCACCGTGGACGAGCTCGGCGAGCGTGGCCTTCACGTCGACCACGTGGACGTAGGGGACCGGACCGGTCATGCCCTTGTCGTGGCCGCCGGGGTCCAGGCCGATGTCCTGCCCGGCGACCTTGTAACCGACGTAGTACGGCTCGTCCATCTCCGGCTTCACACCGAGCAGCGCGTTGAACAGCGCCTTCGCGCCGGCGAGGTCCTTCACCGGGTAGATCACCGTCTGGATTCCTGACGACATCTCGAACACTCCTTATCGAACGGTTGTGTCACACCAGCCCGCTCCGGCTGGTCAGTGATATGACCAGTTCCAGCGGAGGGATGTGACCGGTGACCGAGTACGACGACTATCTCGCGGTGCGGTTCGAGGCGCAGCGCGGGCACCTGCGTGCGGTGGCCTACCGGATGCTCGGCTCGGCCGACGAGGCCGACGACGCCGTCCAGGAGGCCTGGATCCGGCTCAGCCGTTCCGAGACCGACGACGTCCAGAACCTCGGCGGCTGGCTCACCACCGTCGTCGCGCGGATCTGCCTGAACATGCTGCAGTCGCGCAAGATCAGGCGCGACGAGCCGGTCGGGACGCCGCCGGCTGCCGATCCCGCGGCGGTGGATCCCGAGCAGGAGGCGATGCTGGCGGACTCCGTCGGGATCGCGATGCTCGTCGTGCTGGACACGCTGGCGCCGGCGGAGCGGCTGGCGTTCGTGCTGCACGACATGTTCGCGGTGCCGTTCGAGGAGATCGCGCCGATCGTCGGCCGCACCCCCGCCGCCGCCCGGCAACTCGCCAGCCGCGCCCGCCGCCGGGTCCAAGGCGGCGCGGACTCCGAGGTCGAGCAGGACGGCCGGCGCCGGCAGGAGGTCGTCGAGGCGTTCCTCGCCGCGTCCCGCGAGGGTGACTTCGACGCGCTGCTCGCGCTGCTCGACCCGGACGCGGTCTGCCGCGCCGACGCCGCGGCCGTGCTCGCCGGCGCCACCGCGGAGGTACGCGGAGCCGGCGCTGTCGCCGAGACCTTCGCCGGCCGCGCCCGCGCCGCCCGCCCGGCCCTGATCGATGGCGCCCCCGGCCTCGTCTGGTCCCACGGCGGCCAGCCCCGGGTCGTGTTCCTCTTCACCATCACCGGCGGCACCGTCACCGCCATCGACCTCGTCTCCGACCCCACCCGCCTCGCCGCCCTGGCCATCACACCCCTCCACACGTGACCCGCGACGCCGCCAGGGTCCGACGGCACGCGACCGGCGGGCGGGGTGGACCACGCCCGCGTCGGACGTCGCGTTCGACCTGCTGGCGGTAGCGGGCGTCGACCTGCGCACGCAGCGGTGGTCCACCCGCCGCCGGCGACAGCGTCGCCTCATCCAAGTGCTCGCCGGACGGGGGGAGCCCCCTTAACCTGACCGACGAGCGCCGGTAACGGGCCAGCATCGGGCAGATTCCATGGCTGTCACGCGCAGAATCGCGGAGGTGCGGGTTCAGACAGCTTCGGTTACGCGGCGATCGGGCTGGTCGAACTGGGTGCGGTAGAGCTCCTCGTAGCGGCCGCCGGTGGCCAGGAGTTCCTCGTGGGTGCCGCGTTCGACGATGCGGCCGGCCTCGACGACGAGGATCTGGTCGGCGGCGCGGACGGTGGACAGGCGGTGCGCGATCACGATCGAGGTGCGACCCGCGAGTGCCTCGGCGAGGGCGGCCTGGACAGCTGCCTCGGAGGTGGAGTCGAGGTGCGCGGTGGCCTCGTCGAGGATCACCACGCGCGGATGGGCGAGCAGCAGCCGGGCGATCGTGAGGCGCTGGCGCTCGCCGCCGGACAGGCGGTACCCGCGCTCGCCGACGACGGTGTCCAGCCCGTCCGGCAGGGAGCGGACCAGGTCGTCGAGGCGCGCCCGGCGCAGCACGTCCCAGATCTCGTCCTCGGTCGCCTCCGGGCGGACGAACTCCAGGTTGCTGCGCACCGACTCGTGGAACAGGTGACCGTCCTGGGTCACCATGCCGAGGGTGTTGCGGATGTCGGTGAAGGACAGTTCGCGCACGTCGACGTCACCGATCCGGACCGCGCCGGTGTCCACGTCGTACAGCCGCGGGACCAATTGGGCGATGGTGGACTTGCCGGCACCGGAGGAGCCGACGAGGGCGACGAGCTGGCCCGGCTCGGCGCGGAACGAGATGTCGTGCAGCACCTCGACACCGCCGCGCTGGTCGAGCGCGACGACGTCCTCCAGGGACGCGATCGAGACCTTGTCCGCTGACGGGTATCCGAACCGGACGTGCTCGAACTCCACGGCCACCGGACCGGCCGGTATCGGCGTCGGGTCGGCCGGCTCCCGGACGAGCGGCCTCAGGTCGAGCACCTCGAAGACGCGCTCGAAGCTGACCAGCGCGCTCATCACCTCGACCCGGGCGCTGGCGAGCGCGGTGAGCGGCGCGTAGAGCCGGGTGAGCAGCAGCGCGAGTGCGACGACGGCGCCGGCTTCGAGCCCGCCGCCGAGCGACAGGTACCCGCCGAGCCCGTAGACGAGCGCCAGCGCGAGCGCCGACACCAGGGTCAGGGCGGTGACGAAGGTCCACTGCGCCATCGCCGTACGCACACCGATGTCGCGGACCCGCCGGGCCCGGGCGACGAACTCGGCCGACTCGTGCGACGGGCGGCCGAACAACTTGACCAGGGTCGCGCCGGGCGCGGAGAACCGCTCGGTCATCTGGGTCGTCATCGCCGAGTTGTGGTTCGCCGCCTCGCGGTCCAGCCCGGCCAGCTTGGAACCCATCCGCCGCGCCGGTACGACGAACACGGGCAGCAGGATCAGCGCCAGCAGCGTGACCTGCCAGGACAGGCTGAGCATCACGGCCAGCGTCAGCGCGAGCGTGACCAGGTTGCCGACGACCCCCGACAGGGTGTCGCTGAACGCGCGCTGGGCGCCGATCACGTCGTTGTTCAGCCGGCTCACGAGTGCGCCGGTGCGGGTCCGGGTGAAGAACGCGACCGGCTGCTTCTGCACGTGGTCGAAGACCGTGTGCCGCAGGTCGAGGATGAGGTTCTCACCGATGTTCGCGGACAGCCAGCGGGTGACCAGTCCGAGCGCCGCCTCGGCGACCGCGATCACCGCGATCAGCACGGCGAGCAGGACGACGATCCGCGACGACCGGCCCGCCACGATCGCGTCGACCACCCGGCCGGCCAGCACAGGCGTGGCCACGGCGAACAGCGCGCCGACCACGCTGCATGCCAGGAACGCCGTCAGTAGCCGCCGGTGCGGCCGCGCGAACGTCCCGATCCGGCGCAGCGTCGCCTTCGAGAACGGGCGCTTGTCCTGCGCGTTGGCCGCGTGGAACATCGACATCCACGCGGTGACCTCCATGTCCATACCCGGAGCCCCTCTCCCTGTCCGGCCATCCTGCACCCGGCCGCCGACAAAACGACGCTACGAGTTGGACCGCACTTGAGGTCAAAACTCATCGGTTCGGGGGGAGAGAGCTGCCACCACTCCCGGACGGAAGGCTCCCGAGCTACCGAGCGCGCGGACTCTCTATATGTCGAGTTGTACGTCTCGTGACGCGTTTCGTCGCGGCTGACGCCTCCGGGCGTCCGATGTCGTGCTGCAGCAGGTCATCAAAGCCCGCGCGCCGCCACAGACCACGAAACGCGTCACCCGACGTACATCTCGACATATACACAGCGAGGACGGATGTGCCAGACAGGGGGCAGAGGCCGAGCCGGGGTCAGGTCCTGGCGGCGTACCAGGGCTTGATGACGTTGTCGATGATGGCGAGGCGTTCGTCGAAGGGGACGAAGGCGGACTTCATCGCGTTGATCGCGAACCAGCGCAGGTCCGCCAGGTCGTAGCCGAACGCCTCGGACAGCATGACCAGCTCGCGGGTCATCGTCGTACCGCTCATCAGGCGGTTGTCCGTGTTCACCGTGACCCGGAACTTCAGCTTCGCCAGCAGGCCGAGCGGGTGGTCGGCGATGGAGCTGGCCGCGCCGGTCTGGAGGTTCGAGCTGGGGCACATCTCGAGCGGGATCCGCTTGTCCCGCACGTAGGAGGCCAGCCGGCCCAGGCGGGCGCCGTCGACCGTCGGCTCGATGTCGTCGATGATGCGGACGCCGTGCCCGAGCCGGTCGGCGCCGCACCACTGGATCGCCTGCCAGATCGACGGCAGCCCGAACGCCTCGCCGGCGTGGATGGTGAAGTGCGCGTTCTCGCGCTGCAGGTACTCGAAGGCGTCCAGGTGCCGGGTCGGCGGGAACCCGGCCTCGGCGCCGGCGATGTCGAACCCGACCACCCCCGCGTCGCGATATTCCACGGCGAGCTCGGCGATCTCCCGGGATCGGGCCTGGTGCCGCATCGCGGTCAGGAGCTGGCGCGCCACGATCGTCGTACCAGCGGCCGCGGCCGCCGCCGTCCCGGCCTCGAAGCCGGCCGCCACGGCGTCCACGACCTGCTCCATCGAGAGCCCGTTCGCCAGGTGCTGCTCGGGCGCGTAGCGGATCTCGGCGTACACGACCCCGTCCGCGGCCAGGTCCTGGACGCACTCGGCGGCCACCCGCGCCAGAGCGTCCGCGCTCTGCATCACCGCGACGGTGTGGTCGAACGTCTCCAGGTACCGCACCAGCGATCCCGAGTCCGCCGACTCGGTGAACCACCGGCCGAGCTCCTCGGGGTCGGTGCGCGGCAGCGCGTGCCCGATCTCCGCGGCCAGGTCGACGATCGTCGCGGGCCGCAGCCCACCGTCGAGATGGTCGTGCAGCAACACCTTCGGCGCCTCGCGCACCTGCTCCGGGGTCAGCGTCATACGGGCCATCCTGCCCGAGCCGGTCAGCCGAACGCCGCGGGCGGTGGCACGGTCAGCGCCACCTGGAGCCGCCGGAGGTAGTCGGCGCGGCTGATCTCGGTCGCGCCCAGCGAGGCCAGATGCGGAGTGAGCCACTGGACGTCGAGGACGCGGTCGGCGGCGCGGTCGTCGGACAGCAGCTCGACCAGCCCGGCGACCGCGGCCTTCGACGCGCCGGTCCGGCGGTGGTACATCGACTCCCCGGCGAACAACCCGCCGATCGCCACGCCGTACAGCCCGCCGGCCAGCCCCGCGTCGTCCCACGCCTCGACCGAGTGCACCCACCCCAGCTCGTGCAGCCTGGTGTACGACGCGATGATGCCCGGGTCGATCCAGCCCCCGGCCCGGCCCGGGTCGGCACACCCCTGGATCACCTCGTCGAACGCCGTGTTCACCCGGATCTCGTACGACGCCCGGGCGCGGCGCAGCGAGCGGGACGGGCGGAACCCGGCGACCTCGAACACGCCCCGCCTGGCCGGCGACCACCAGAGCAGGCCCTTGCCGTCGGGCATCGGGAACAGCCCGCGGCGGTAGGCGGCCAGCACCGTGCCCGGCGCCAGGTCCGCGCCGGCCGCGACGACATCCCCGCGACCCGCGACACTCGCGGGCGGGAAGTCCCACAGGCTCGGCGGCGGCTCCACGCTCACGATCACATCCTGTCGAACGTGTCTCATCGGGGACCGCCCCGGGTAGTTCCCGAGGGGCGCGCCGTTTCCGGCCCGCGTATCGTGGACGCACGCCCGTCGTAGTGTCAGGAGGCCATCACCGTGGCCGGAGTCACCAGGTTCGTCGCCAGCAGTCTCGCGCCCGCCGCGCAGCGGCTCGCGCCGCAGGCCGCGGCCGGAGTGCTGCGCCAGGTGCTGGAGCTCGCGATCGACGGCTACCGCGGCTTCCCTGGCGCGGAGGCGGTGGCCCGGCGGTACCAGGCCAAGCACCCGGACGACCCGAAGAAGGCCGTCGCCGCGATCGTCGACCAGCACATCCGGCTCGCCGGGGTGCAGGGTTTCGTCACCAGTGTCGGCGGTCTCATCACGTTGCCGGTCGCGCTGCCCGCGAACCTGACCGGCCTGGCCGTCGTCCAGGCCCGGATGGTCGCCGCGATCGCCGCGCTGCGCGGGTACGAGTTGCAGGACCCGCGGGTGCGCACCGCGGTGATCACCTGCCTGCTCGGCGACGACGGTGTCACCGACCGGCTGAAGAAGTCCGCGCTGCCGACGTCGCCGATGGCGATGGCGACCGCGCCGGTCTTCGACCCGGAGCTCGACCGCCAGGTCGCGTCCGAGGTGATCACCGAGCTGATCGCGCGGGTCAGCGGCAAGCGGATGGCGCTCGCCGTCACCCGCCGGGTGCCGCTGCTGGGCGGCGCCGTCGGGGCCGGCGTCGACGGCTGGTCCACGTACAAGATCGGCCAGTATGCCGACACCATGCTGATCCGCCGGATCCCGCGCCCTATCGAGCAGTGACCCCGTAGAGGGACTCACGCAGGTTCCGGTACGACGCCCGGACCTGCTCGCCGTCGGAAGTTGCCTGAGGCAACAGTGCGGCATCGACCGGCCAGCCGGGCGGCCGCGACGACCCGGACAGCACCCAAGCGGCCTGGCGGGCGGCACCCAGCGCCACGTACTCGGCCGGCGGCGGGACCGCGACCGGGCAGCCGAAGACGATCGGGGCCACCTCGGCCACGGCCGCCGAACGGGCCGCACCGCCGATCAGCAGGACCCGCTCCACCGGTACGCCGACCGCGCGCAGCGCGTCGATCCCGTCCGCGAGCCCGCACAGCATGCCCTCGACCGCGGCCCGGGCCAGGTTCTCCGGCGTCGCGTTCGCCCGGGTCAGGCCGCCCAGGGTGCCGGTCGCGTCCGGCAGGTCCGGCGTCCGCTCGCCGTCCAGATAGGGCAACAGCACGACGCCACCGGCCCCCTGCGGCGCGGCCAGCGCCAACTTCTCCAGCCCGGCCAGGTCGACGCCGAGCATCGTCGCCGCCGACGTCAGCACCCTGGCCGCGTTCAGCGTGCACACCAGCGGCAACTGCACACCGGTCGCGTCGGCGAACCCGGCGACGATGCCCGAGGCGTCCGCCGTGACGACATCGAAGGTGGCGAACACCGTGCCGCTGGTGCCGAGCGAGACCACCACGTCACCGGGCTCGATCGCCAACCCGAGCGCGGCGGCCATGTTGTCCCCGGTGCCGGCGGCAGCGACCATGCCGTCCGCGGTCTCACCGGCGATCTCGGCCGGACCGAGCACGCGCGGAGTTCCGGGCACCCGGCCGAAGGCGAGTTGCAGCAGGTCGTCGCGGTAGTCGCCGGTCCGCGGCGACCAGTACGCCGTACCGGACGCGTCGCCGCGATCGGTGACGAGCTCACCGGTGAGGCGGTAGGTCAGCCAGTCGTGCGGCAGCACCACGTCGCTGACCCGCGCGGCGGCCGCGGGCTCGTGCTGGGCGAGCCAGCGCAGCTTGGTCACCGTGAAGGACGCCAGGGGCACCGAGCCGACCGCGTCCGCCCAGGCGGCCGGCCCGCCCAACTCGGTGACCAGGTCACGCGCGGCGGCCGCGGACCGGGTGTCGTTCCACAACAGCGCGGGCCGCACCACCTCGCGACTCTCGTCCAGGGCGACCATGCCGTGCTGCTGACCGGCGACTGAGATCGCCGAGACGCCGTCGAGCAGCCCGCCCGCGGTCGCCGTGCCGAACGCGTCCCACCACACCGCGGGATCGACCTCGGTGGCGTCCGGGTGCGGCGCCCGGCCGGTGCGTACGACGGAACCGGTCGCGGCGTCACAGACGACGACCTTGGTGGACTGGGTGGAGGAGTCGACACCCGCGACGAGAACGGCCACCTCACCCATCTTGCCGACCGGCGATCACTCCACCAATGCCTTGATCGTCTCGCGGGCGCCGCGGGTGTGCAGCGACGACAGCGCCGCGGTGTACGCGCTGACGAACCGCGGCTCCGACGCGAGGTCGCCGAACAGGTCCGGGTCGGAGACGAACACCAGCGGATCGTCGCGGTTCCGCTTCGCCCGCGCCATCAGGACGTCGCGCAACCGGTCCACCACCTCGATCGGCTGCCCCTGCTCGTCGACCCCCTCGGCGTACCTGGCCCAGGCGGCGACCACGAGGGTGGCGTGCTCGATCCCGCGGCCGGCGGCGAGCTGCTCGCGGACGACGGGCAGCAGCCACTTCGGGATCCGGTCCGAGCTCTCCGCGCACAGCCGGGCGAGCGTGTCCCGCACCTCCGGGTTCGCGAACCGCTCGATCAGCTGCTGCTTGTACGACGCCAGGTCGACCCCCGGCACCGGCTGCAGCGTCGGAGTGCCCTCGTCGTCCATGTAGCCGAGCAGGAACTTCACGAACAGCGGGTCCACGCACACCTCGTGCGCGTACCGGTACCCGGCCAGGTAGCCGAGATAGGCCAGCGCCTGGTGGCTCGCGTTCAGCAGCCGCAGCTTCATCAGCTCGTACGGCTCCACGTCCGACACCAGCTGCACGCCGACGTCCTCGAACGGCGGCCGCTCACCGCCGAACTCGTCCTGGAGCACCCACTGCGTGAACGGCTCGCACACCACCGGCCAGGCGTCCTCGACCCCGAACAGCAACGCCAGCGCCTCTCTGTCGGCCGCCGCGGTGACCGGCGTGATCCGGTCCACCATCGAGTTCGGGAACCGCACCTCGGTGAGGATCCAGTCGGCCAGTTCCGGGTCCTTCAACCGCGCGTACGACGTGAGCATCCGGCGCGCGACGTCACCGTTGCCGGGGATGTTGTCGCAGGACATCACCGTGTACGCCGGAACCCCGGCTGCCCGGCGGCGCGCGAGTCCCTCCACGACCAGCCCGAACGCGCTCTCCGGCACCGCGCCCGCGCCTAGGTCGTGCTGGATGCCCGGGTTGTCCGGGTCGAACAGGCCCGTCACCTGGTTCACGTGGTAGCCGCCCTCGGTGATGGTCAGCGACACGATCCGGGTGGCCGGGTCGGTCATCCGGGCCAGCACCGCCTCGGGGTCGTCGGGCACGTACAGGCAGTCGGTGATCGAGCCGATCACCCGCGGCTCCAGCGTCCCGTCCGGGTGCTTGACCACCAGGGTGTACAGGCCGTCCTGCGCCTGCAGCACGTCCCGCATGCGCTGGTCCGGCGGCATCGTGCCGACCCCGCAGATACCCCAGTCCAGCGCCTTGCCGTCGTTCATCAGCCGGTCGACGTACATCGCCTGGTGCGCCCGGTGGAACCCGCCGACGCCGAAGTGCACGATGCCGGTGCGGACCTGGCTGCGGTCATAGCCCGGCACCGGCACCGCGCGGCTCAGGTCTGCGAGGGTCCGTGCGTTGAGCTCGGTCATGATCGAGCGGGCCTCACTTGACGGCTCCGAGGGACAGGCCGCGGACGAGTTTGTCCTGGGCGGCGAAGCCGGCGATCAGCACCGGCAGCGAGACCAGGGTGGCGGCGGCGCACAGCTTGGCGAGGAACAGGCCCTGGCTGGAGATGAACCCGACCAGGAAGATCGGTGCGGTCGAGGCCCGGACCGAGGTGAGGTTGACCGCGAACATGAACTCGTTCCAGCTGAAGATGAAGCAGATCAGGCTGGTCGCGGCGAGCCCGGGTGCCGCGACCGGGGCGACCACGCTGACCAGGGTGCGGATCAGTCCGGCGCCGTCGACCTCGGCGGCCTCGAGGATCTCCTTGGGCACCTCGGCGAGGAACGAGCGCATCATCCAGACCGCGATCGGCAGGTTCATCGAGGTGTAGAGGATGACCAGGGTGAAGACGTTGTCCAGCATCCCGGCCTTCTTGACCAGCAGGTAGATCGGCAGCAGCGCGGCGATCGGCGGGAGGAACTTGGTGGACAGGAAGAAGAACATCACGTCGGTCCACTTCTCCACCGGCCGGATGGACAGCGCGTACGCCGCCGGCACGGCGAGCAGCAGCACCAGCAGCGTGGACACGATGCTGGCCGTGGCGGAGTTGATCAGGAACGGACGCACGCCCCGGTCGAACAGCGCCCCGTAGTTACTGAACGTGATGCCGGCGAACGGCGACGGCGGGTTGGTGGCCGCGTCGGCCTCCTTGTGCAGCGAGGTGAGCACCATCCAGGCGACCGGCGCGAAGAACAGCAGGGTCACCACCCACGCGCCGGTGGTCCACCCGGCGCCCGCGCGGGCCGCGGTGTCGTCGCGCGGCTTGGTCGGTCCGCGGCGCAGCAGCCTTCGCGGGGCCTCGGTCAGCGCGGTCATCTCGACACCTCTTCCTGGAACAGCGACGAAATGGTGCGCAGCGCGAACGTCGCGACGACGATGGTGCCGATCACGACCACGACGCCGGCCGCGGCGGCCTCGCCGTACTCGTACTTGCGGAACATCGTCAGATAGATCTCGTACGGCAGGTTGGTGGTCGCGGTGCCCGGGCCGCCCTGGGTGATGGTGAAGATCGCGTCGAACGTCTGCACCACGTAGACCGAGCCGAGCATCACCGACAGCTCGATGTATTGCCGCAGGTGCGGCAGCGTGATGAACCGGAAGGTCTGCATGCTGGAGGCCTGGTCGATCCTCGCCGCCTCCAGCACGTCACCCGGCTGCGACTGCAGCCCGGCGAGCAGGATCAGCATCATGAACGGCGTCCACTGCCAGACCAAGGCGGCCACGACCGCCGGCATCGGTGTCTTCGAGACGTAGTCGATCACCGGGCCCTCGGCGCCGAAGATGCCCCAGATCCAGTTCAGCACCCCGTTGAACAGGCCGTAGTCCGGGTTGTACAGCGCGTGCTTCCACAGCAGCGCCGACGCCACCGGCATCACCAGGAACGGCGCGATCAGCAGCGTCCTGGCCACCCCCCGCCCGGGGAACTTGCGGTCCAGCAGGATCGCCAGACCCAGCCCGATCAGCAGGCTGACCACCACCACCGAGGCGGTCAGCACCACGGTGTTCAGCACCGCGACCCGCAGCCGCGCATCGGTGAACACCGTCGAGTAGTTCTTCAACCCGGCGAAGCTGGTGTAGTTCCCCAGCCCGAGGAAGCTCTTCTCCCCGGGCCGCAACACGTTCCAGTGCAGGGTCGAGACCGCGATCGTCACCACGAACGGCAACTGCGTGACGATGATCGCGAAGACCAGCGCGGGCAGCAGCGGCCCCCTGAGACGCCACTTCTCGCGTGCGGTACGACGCTGGATCTTGGGCGCGGTTTCCTCCGCCAACTCAGGCGCCAGAGCAGTAGTCATGGGTTCTCCAGGGTGTGCGGGGCCTCACTGGTGCCCGAGGTCCCGGCTGTGGGCGGACCGCACGCGGCGGTCCGCCCGCGCGGTCTACTTGTTCGCGTACTTGCTCGCGACGCTCTCGGCGAGCTTCTGGCCGTTGGCGAGCGCCTGCTCGACCGAGCCTCGACCGGCGATGGCCGCGGCGATGTCCTGCGTCACCTTCGTGCCCAGGTCCTGGAACTCCGGGATGTCGACGAACTGGATACCGACCGTGGGCCGCGGCTGCACGCCGGGGTTGGTCGGATCGACCTCCTCGATCGACTTCAGCGTCATCTGCCCGAACGCGGTCGAGGCCTGCTTGTACTCCGGGATCTCATAGGTGCTGGCTCGCTTGCCGGCCGGCAGGCGCGACCAGCCGAGCTTCTGGCCGACGAGCTTCTCGTAGTCCTTGCCCGACGCCCACAGCATGAACTTCGACGCCGCGTCCGCCTTCTTCGTGGTCTTCGGCATCACCCACGACCAGGTCCACAGCCACCCGGAGGTCTTGGTCTTGTTCACCGGGGCGAAGACGTAGCCGACCTTGCCGGAGACCTTGCTGACCTTCGGGTCCTCGAGCGACCCGGCGGCCGAGGTCGCGTCGTACCACATCGCGACCTTGCTCTGGCTCATCGCGTTCAGGCACTCGGTGAACCCGGCCTGCGAGGCGCCCGGCTCACCGTGAGCCTTGACCAGGTTGACGTAGAACTTGACCGCCTCGGTGAACTCCGGCGAGTTCACCTGTGCCTTCCAGTCCTTGGTGAACCAGGTGCCGCCGAACGTGTTCACCACCGTGGTCAGCGCCGCGCCCATCTCGCCCCAGCCGGGCAGCCCGCGCAGGCAGATGCCCTTCATCCCGGGCTGCGCGCCGTCGACCTTCGCCGCGATCTCGGCCACCTGCTGCCAGGTCGGCCGCTCCGGCATCGTAATGCCCTTCGCCTGCAGGACGTCCTTGCGGTACATCAGGAACGACGACTCGCCGTAGAACGGGAAGCCGTAGAGCTTGCCGTCCTTGGACAGCGACTCCACCATCGGCTTGAGCAGATCGGCCTTGTCGAAGTTGGTGTCCTTGTCGGCGTAGCTGTCGAGCTCATGGAGCCAGTCGTTCTTCGCCCAGATCGGTACCTCGTAGGCACCCACGGTCGCCACGTCGTACTGCCCGGCGCCGGTCGCGACGTCCTGCGTCACCTTGTCCCGCAACTCGTTCTCGGGCAGCACGGTGTAGTTCACCTTGATGCCGGTGTCCTTGGTGAAGCTGTCGGCGGTCAACTGCTGGATGTCCACCATCTGCGGGTTGCCAACCATGAGGACGTTGATGGACTGCCCCTCACCGCCACCGCCGCCGCCACCGCCGGCCCCGCTGCAGGCGGACAGCGCCAGCCCGGTAGCCACCGGCAGGGCCAGCGCAATCGTCGTGCTCTTCCTGAACCTGCTGCGCACAGCTGCCTCCAGATGATGTTGATCCCTTGAGTCGTCAAGCAATCCCGAAGACTCGGCACGGCTTCTAGCCTCGCATCGCTGCGCTCATATGAGCGCAACTCCGCTCATATACGAGTCAAGCGAGGTCTGGTAAGACTGTCAAGAGTTCGTGCAACACTTGGGCGGAGCGGCGCTCATGTGAGCACACCACCGGCGGAGGAGGGTCGATGGAGCCGAGCAACTTCACCGGCGGGCCGGCACAGCTCGTGCTGACCGCCTCGATCGCGCGCCGGTACTACGTCGACGGCCGGTCGAAGGTCGAGATCGCGGACGAGTTCCAGCTCAGCCGGTTCAGGGTGGCGCGGCTGCTCGCCCTGGCCCGGAGCAGCGGCATGGTGCGGATCGAGATCGGCTACCCCGGCGGCATCGACCTCGACCTGTCCGCGCGGTTGCAGGACAAGCTCGACCTTCGCCGGGCGATCGTGGTCGACACCCCGGAGGAGGATCCGGCCGCGCTGCGGGCCCAGCTCGGCAAGGCCGCGGCGGAGCTGCTCAGCGAGATCGTCACCACCGACGACGTGCTCGGGCTGGCCTGGGCGCGCGCCGTGTCGGCGATGACCGAGGCGCTCACCAGCATCGCCCGGGTGCCGGTGGTCCAGCTCACCGGTGCGCTGGCCCGGCCGGACGTGGATGCCAACTCGATCGAGCTGGTGCGGAACGTGGCCCGGCTGTCCGGCGGCCCGGCGTACCTTTTCTACGCCCCGCTGGTGGTGCCGGACGCCGCGGCGGCGCGGATCCTGCGCCAGCAGCCCGAGGTGTCCGAGGCGATCGCGCACTTCGCCCAGATCACCAAGGCGGTGGTCGGGCTCGGGCACTGGTCGGCGGACCACTCGACCCTGTACGACGCCTTCGACCCGCAGGCCCGGGACGAGCTCGAGCGCAGCGGCGTGGTCGGCGACGTGTCCGGCGTGTTCGTGACTTCGGACGGGGAGTCGGTGCAGAGCACGGTGACCGAGCGGGTGATCGCGATCAACGCCGAGCAGATGCGCGCGATCGACGAGGTGATCGCGATTCCGTACGGGCTGGCGAAGGTGCCCGCGGTCCGGGCCGCCGTCCGCGGCGGGCTCGTCAACGGAGTGGTGACGCACGCACCCCTGGCGCGTGCCCTGGTCGGCGGCGATGCCTGAAACCCAACTGCACGGTGGCACCGCGAACCGCGGCCTGGTCGTCCGGGTCGGCGACACGGTACGACGGCCGGCGCGATCGTCCACCCCGGCGGTTCGCGCGTTGCTCGGCCACCTGGACCGGGCCGGCTTCGACGGCGCGCCGCGATTCCTCGGCGTCGACAAGTCCGGGCGCGAGGTGCTGTCCTACCTGCCGGGCGAGACCGTGGTGCCGCCGTACCCGGCCTGGTCGATGACCGACGCCGCGCTGGTCAGCGTGGCCGGGCTGCTGCGCCGGTACCACCAGGCCGTCACCGGCTTCGACCCGACGCCGTACCGCTGGGTCGAGCCGGTGCCCGCGGCGTACGTCGAGGGCATCGTCAGCCACAACGACCCGAACCTGGACAACGTCGTGTTCCGCGACGGCGAGGCGGTGGCGCTGATCGACTTCGACCTGGCCGGACCGGGCTCGGTGCTGTGGGACGTGGCGACGGCGGTCCGGTTGTGGGCCCCGCTGCGGCCGGCCCCGGACATCGCCGACCCGCGGCGCGGCCGCGCGGTGGCCAGGATGCGGCGGTTCGCCGACGCCTACGGGCTGTCGCACGCCGAGCGCCTGCGGCTAGTCGACGCGGTCGCCGCGAACCACGTCTGGTGCATGGACTACGTGCGCCGCGGCGCCGAGAACGGCCACGAGTGGTTCCGCCGCCGCTGGACCGGCGGCGAAGCCGAGCTCACCGACCGCACCAACACCTGGCTCCACAAGTACGACGCAACGCTGCGCGCCGCCCTCCTGGACTAGCCGGCCAGGGCTTGGACCACCCGGGAGACCGGGGGGCGGCCGAGGTGGGTGGCCATCCAGACGCTGGTGTCGACGAGCTTGGGCAGGTCGACGCCGGTGTCGATGCCGAGGCCGTCGAGCTGCCAGACCAGGTCCTCGGTGGCGAGGTTGCCGGTGGCGGACTCGGCGTACGGGCAACCGCCGAGGCCGCCGGCCGAGCTGTCGACGGTGGTGACGCCGGAGCGCAGGGCGGTGAGGGTGTTGGCGAGAGCCTGGCCGTAGGTGTCGTGGAAGTGCACGGCGAGGGTGCCGACCCCGACGCCCGCGGCGGTGAACGCGTCGAGCAGCGCGGTAACGTGTCCCGGGGTGGCGACGCCGATGGTGTCGCCGAGGCTGAGCTCGTGACAGCCGAGCTCGACGAGGCGGGCGCCGACCCGGACGACCTGGTCGATCGGCACGTCGCCCTCCCACGGGTCGCCGTAACACATCGAGACGTAGCCGCGGACCGCGAGACCCGCCTCGAGCGCGCGACGGACCACGGGCCCGAACATCGTGAACTGCTCGTCCAGGGTGGAGTTCAGGTTCTTCGCGGCGAACGACTCGGTGGCGCTGGCGAAGATCGCGATCTCCCGGACGCCGGACTCCAGCGCGCGGTCCAGGCCGCGTTCGTTCGGGACCAGCACGGGGGCGCGGACCGTGTCCGGGAGGTCGATCTTCGTCAGCAACTCAGCGGCGTCGGCGAGCTGCGGGACCCACTTCGGGTGCACGAAACTCGTGGTCTCGATGGTGGTGAGGCCGGCGTCGGCGAGGCGGTGGATGAACTCCGCCTTCACCGCGACGTCGACGATCGATTTCTCGTTCTGCAGCCCGTCGCGCGGGCCGACCTCGTAGATCGTGACCCGCTCGGGCAGGCCCTCGGCCGCGACCCGCTGTGGCTTCCGCACCCGCAGTCCTCCCACTCGGCTCCCTCGACGACCACCATTCTCCGCCGCGCCGAAAGCGGCAGCCTTCTCGGGGACCGGTTCGCGGCTACGTCGTGTTTCCCGATCGGCTGGCGCGTTTCGTGCCATCGACCGCAGCTAGCCTTTGGCGCTGCCGGTCGGCCCGGGGTCCTGCGGCGGCGCGGGCGGTTTGCCGTTCGGCTTGCGGCGGGGACGGCTGCCGCCACCGGGTCCCGAGGGCGCACCCCCGCCGCCACCGCCGCCACCGCCGCCGGCCTCGCCGGCTGAGTGTGAGACCGCCTCGGCCAGGCCGCCGACGGCCTTCTTGCCGGACGACGCCATCGTGGCGACCGCACCTGCCGCGGCGCCGACCCCGACCGCACCCGTCGCCGCGCCGCCGCCGCCCGAGCCGGTCGGCCCACCGCCACCGCCACCGCCCCCGCCGCCACCGCCGCGTCCGGCGCCGCCGCCGAAGCCGCCGACCGACCGGGCGCCGGACGCGAGCGAGCCCAGGCCCGCGCCGGCCGAGCCGGCGGAACCGCCCGCCACGGCCGCCGTCGCCGGCACCACCAGGCGCAACAGCGCGGGAAGGGCCAGTGCGGCGAGCAGCAGCATCATCAGCCCGGTAGCCAGCGTGGTCAGCTCGCTGCCGGTCGGCATCACGTCGTTCTTCATCATCTGGAACGCCGCCGCGTACACCAGCGCCGCGGCCGGCTTGTACGCGATGAACGCGATCAACCAGCCGCAGTGCTTCTTGAACCAGGCACGGCCCATCTCGGTGTTCGTCATCGCCGCCGAGAGCGGCAGCGCCCCGCAGAGCAGCACGAGCATGCCCGCGCGGACCAGCATCAGCAGCACCTGGAGCAGGGACGCCAGGAACACCGCGATGCCGAAGAACATCATCACCACGAACGGCAGGTTCGCCCCCGCGGGCGCGAACCCGCTGGTGCCGGACACCATCACGAGCTGGCCGAGCGCGGTCTGGAAGTCCTTGCCGTGCGGCGCCGCCGCCTCGACCAGCCCGATCGCGAAGGCGTCTGCCGCCTGCGCGAGGAACTGCACCATCGCCGTACCCGTGCCAGCCGCGACCACCAGCGTCAACAGGGACCGGAGCAGCTCCCGCGCCGAGTCGCCGCGCTGTTCCCAGGCCAGCCGGATGCCGCCGATGATCACCGCCACCGTGGCCATCGCGAACACGATGTACGTCGTCCCGTCCTGCAGGAACTGCACCGGTTTGGTGTTCGTGAGGGTGCCACTGTCCGCGACTGTCGGGGCGCCGATCCTCATCCAGAACGTGGCCAGCGCCTGGATCCCCGACGCCGCGGCCTTCCCGATCTGCTGCGCGAGCCCGTCCAGCTGGTCCGCGACCGCCGACCGGATACCTTCCGCGGCCCGGCAGCCGACGTCGTTCCACCGGCACATCACAGACCACCCCACCGGACGAACCCGCCGAGGTCCTGGAGCTGGGTGAGCGGCGCGCCGAACTCCTCCCCCGGGCGCGGCGGAACCACCCGCCAGTCGCCGTCGTACCAGACCAGGGCCAGCGTCACGCTCGCCAGCGCGTTCGGCACCCGCAGCGCGAGCGCCACGGAGAGGCGGTCCCGGCTGGCGTCGATGATCCGGAACCCGACCAGCTGGCCGGGGTCGGCGGACTCGCCGGACGGTTCCCGCAGCAGCCGCTCGCGATCGGGCCCGGGCACCATCAGCTTGCGCACCGTCGCGGGCAGCTTGCCGGACTCGACGAGCGCCGCGATCGCGTTGTACGACGCGAACACCGCACCCGTCGGCGAGTGCGCCCAGCAGTGCCGGAACCCGTCGGGATCGACCTTCGCCGGACCGGCCGCGTCCGAGCCCGGCACCACCATCCGCCGGTACACCACCCATTCGGCACCGGCCGGCGGCGCGATCGGCACGCCCTGGTCACCGTCCGGAACACCGCAGCGCCCCGGGCCGCCGGTCGTCGTACCGGACGTCGGTGTCGCGGACGTTCCGCCGGCGGCGGGCGGCGCGGCGGCGGCCGAGGGCCGGGCCGGGGCGCCGCCCGCGAGCCGGGTCACCACCAGCAGCACGCCGCACAGCAGCACCGCGCACAGCACGATCGCAGAGCCGACGAAACCTGGCCCGTATGCAGTGCGATCGTCGTCGGGCCGGTCCTTCTCGCGTTGCTTCGCCATCGTCCTGATGCCTCCCCGTCGGTGGTCGTGCGGCCTGCTCCGGCCGCCTCGACAAGGCTGGCAAAATCGGGAGATCGGCGTCGGGAGTTATCCACAGACCCCGCAGTTTGATGTCAGTTATTGCGGTTGCGTTACAGGGAGTAGGCACAAAGGACCCCTGAGTGACTAGAGTTCTCCCCATGTCCCAGGCGATTGCTCTCGACGAGCCGCTTCAGCAGCAGATTCCCACCGAGGTCCCAGAGCTTTGGGACAGCGAGGCGATCACGGCCTACGGCCTGCTGCGCGAGGCCGCCGCCGAGATCGAGAACGTGATGCGTATGACGCTCAAGCGCAGTGGCCTGCCGTTCCCCATGTTCGAGCTGCTGCTCCGCCTGGCACGCAGCCCTCAGGACCGGCTCCGGCTCACTACTCTGGCGATCGAGCTGACCGTCACCACCGGTGGCGTCACCAGACTCGTCGATCGCGCCGAAATGCAGGGCTATGTACGACGTGAGCCCTGCGCCGACGATGCACGCGGGTACTACGCGGTGATCACCGGCGAGGGGAAGCGGGTGCTGCGCACAGCCATGCCCGCCCACCTCGACGACGTCCACGACCTGTGGACGTCGCAGCTCGGTGGTGAGACCGACGTCGTGCTCAGCCGGGTCCGCAAGGCCCGCGACCACGCCCGGCAGGCCACTCGCAACCGGCTCCGCGCGGGTGGTATCGGCGCCCGGCCGTGATTACCTCGCCCTAACAGTTCGAACGCCGTCCTGGCGTAGCCGGAACGCGCGGGAGATCGTGGTCGTGTGACCCGGTCGTCTCGTGTTCTCGCTGCGCTGGGCGGCGTTCTGTCAGCGCTGGCCGGGCTGGCGGCCGGTTCGCTCACGGCGGCGGTGCTCGGCAGCCGACAGACCCCGGTGGTCGCGGTCGGCTCGGCGTTCATCGACCGGGTCCCGCCGTGGCTGAAGGATCTCGCGATCGAGCTCTTCGGCACCCACGACAAGACCGCGCTGCGCGCCGGCATCGTGCTGGTGCTGCTCGCGCTGGCGGCGGTGTCGGGCCTGCTCGCCGTACGACGTCTGGCGGCGGGGGTTCTGATCGCGAGCGGGCTCGCGCTGGTGGCGGTACTGGCGGCGATGTCGCGTCCGGACGCGGGTCCGGCGGACTCGGTGCCGTCGCTGCTCGCCGGGGTGGTCTCGGTCGTCGCGCTGTCCGGGTTCGCCGGGCGGCTGCGCGGCGGACCGGTCGCCGAGGGGCGGCGCGGGTTCCTGCGGCTGGC
>WNGB01007352.1_pt1 | contig 23017 bp, 26 predicted proteins | sample 5400681 | NCBI WGS metagenome assembly WNGB01 (sample SAMN13153367, study PRJNA577476) | soil metagenome | isolation source: 115 cm soil or saprolite under grassland replicate 2 | place: USA:California | collected 2016-06-15
ACCCGTCGGGCGTCACGCCCAGGTGTGCGGTGAACAGGCGTCGAAGGTGCCGGGGCGACATCCCCAGCCGCGCGCCCAGCGCGGCCTCGCTTCCTCTGTCGAGTGCGCCGTCGAGGATCAGGCGCACGGCCCGGCAGACCAGTTCCGGCGCCGTCCAGCCGATTGACTGCGGCCGGCGGTAGGGGCGGCAGCGAAGGCAGGCTCGATAGCCGGCAGCCTCGGCCGCGGCCGCGAGCGGGAACGCGCGGACATTCTCGACGCGAGGACGCGCGGAGCATCCGGGGCGGCAGTAGATGCCCGTGGTGACGACCGCGGAGAACGCTTCCACACCGTCAGGTATACCGCGCGCGAGCCCTGTCCGACTGGCCGGATTCGGACAGGCGCCGGATCTGTCCGGATCCGGCGAGAACGGTGGCTCGCGTTCGCTCATTCTCCGCGTATGCAACTCGCCAAGGAGGAGAACATGCCCGGGACCACGCGGGAGCCCGATGTCATCACCGCCGCGACCCACGAGGACGAGGCCGTGGCGGCGCTGCACGACCTGAATGCCCAGTACATCCGCGCCTTCGTCGAATCGGACACTGCCTGGTACAACGAGCATCTCGGCGAGGACTTCGTCTGCACGCTCGCCGACGGCCGGCGCATCAACAAGGCCGAGTTCCTGAGGCGGACCGAGGGCGGGCCGGGCGTGAAGGACGTGACCTACGACGAGATCGACGTCCGCCCGCTTGGCGATGCAGCGCTCGTGCACGGCGTCACCCACTACAACCGCGACGGCGTGCCCGCGTCGACGCGCTACACCGACGTCTGGCAGTTACGGGAAGGCCGCTGGCTGGCGGTGGCCGCCCAGCTCACGAGCGTCGCCAAACCTTCCTAGAGGCCCGGCTTGAACACCATCTCCCACGTGGCGAGGAGGAGGAGCACGCCGGTCGCGGCCGGCTCACTCGCGAAGCCCGCCGACAATGATGCCGACGGGCTTCTAGCGGCCAACGGTCGAAGGTCGGCTCAGCCGAATCGCTGTGATGCCGGCGTTGTCAGTAGCTCGCCCGTCTCGAGCAGTGTCTTCAGACCCGACAGGATCATCGGCCAGCCGCCGTAGAGCTCGTCGTTCGCTCCTTCGCGAAGCTCGTCGTGGACGACCGTCAGCCGGCAGGAGTCGCCGACCTGTTCGATCTCGTAGGTGACGCGCGAGGTTCCCTCATCCTTTACCTCATGGCTCCAGAGGGCAGTCATGCTCTGAACAAGCCGGCGCGGCGGATCGACCTCGAGGTTCTCGCCTTCGACCCAGACCCCGGTGCCGTCCGGACCGGTGGCCTCGTAGCGTGAGCCGGGCGTCCAGTCGGAGCTGACCCGGGTGCCGAACGAGTACTTGCTCCTCAGGTCGGGGTCCGTGATCGCCTCCCAGAGGCGCTCCGGGGTCGTCTTGATGTAGATCTCGAACACCTTCTCCATCGTGTCCTCCTCGAGGTCGCGCTTGAGCCCGCTCAGCGCTGCGGCCCAGGGCTCTGCGTATTTGCTCACCCAGCGGTCGTGGACGAGCCTGATCGGGACCGGGTTCAGGAAGTGGAGCTTCTCGCGCCCGCGGCGTCGCGTGGTCACGAGGTTGGCCTCCTCGAGCACCCGCAGGTGCTTCATGACGCCGAAGCGCGTCATCGGCAACCGCAGCTCGAGCGCGCTCAGCGTCTGCCCGTCCTGCCTGAACAGCTGGTCGAGCAAGCTGCGGCGGGTCGGATCGGAGAGGGCCTTGAACACCGCGTCCATGACTGCCGACTATACGTGACTAAAAGGTCACATGTCAACGACGGAGCTGCGGGTCGATCTCGTCCAGTACAGTCGTCGCCGGGTGTCGGAGAGCGGGGTAGTCCCTGAGAGCCTGGACGAGCTGCGGCGGTCGGTGGCCGGCGCAGTCGTCGCTCCTGGGGATGCGGAGTACGACGCGGCACGCCGCTGCTTCAACGCTCTCGTCGACCGCCGGCCGGCGGTGATCGCTCGTTGCGTCGGCGCGAGCGATGTCGTGGCGGCCTTCGACTTCGCACGCGCGCACGAACTCGAGGTCGCTGTGCGCGGAGGAGGGCACAATCCCGCCGGGCATTGCGTCTGCGACGGCGGGCTCGTAATCGATCTCTCACTGCTGCGAAGGGTCGAGGTGGACGGCGACGCGCGCCTCGCCTACGCCGACGGCGGGGCGACCTGGCTCGATTTCGACGCGGCCACTCAGGCGCTCGGACTGGTGACTCCCGGAGGCGTTGTCGGCTCCACGGGCGTGGCCGGGCTCACGTTTGGCGGGGGCATCGGGCACCTGACTGCCCCAGCACGGCCTGACGTGCGACAAGCTCATGGGTGCAGACCTCGTCACTCCCGATGGAACCGTGGTGCATGCCGGCGCCGACGAGAATCCTGATCTCCTCTGGGGGCTCCGCGGCGGAGGCGGCAACTTCGGTGTCGCGACACGGCTGCAGTTCGTCTTGCACCCGCTCGACCGGGTCGTCGGCGGCCTGCTCACGTTCGGAGGGAGCGGCGTCCGGGAGGCGTTTCGCCGCTTCCGCGACCTCGCCGCACGTTCTCCGCGCGACCTCAGCTGCCAGGCTGGGCTTGCGGTGAACGAGTCGCTGGCGCCGGTCCTAGTCGTCGCGCCCTGCTACACGGGCTCGGATCCGGATCCCGATGAACTGCGCACGCTGCGTTCGGCGCCGGGGCTCGTCGACGACGGCGTGCGCGCACAGTCGTTTCTCGACCAGCAGCTTGTGTTCGACTCGCCGTACGGCGAGAACCGGCACTACTGGAAGGGTCACTTCGTGCGTGAGCTCCCGGACGAGCTCATCGACGAGCTGCTGGGGCGGATCGTCGCACTGGGCCGGCCTCCGGGAGGAGTCCTGATCGAATCCCTGCACGGTGCGCCGAAGGATGCCGACGGGAGCGCTGGCGTCGTCGGCTTCCGGGGAGCAGCCTTCAACGTCAGCGTGATGGCGACCTGGCTGGACCCCGCGCTCGACGAGCAGTACATCGCGTGGGCTCGTGACACGGCGGCGGCGATCGAGCCGTGGTCGTTCGGCAGCGGCGGCTATGTCAACTACATGCAGGCCGACGAGCCGCTCGAACGTGTGCGCGGAGCCTTCGGCGACGAAGCATTCGGGCGCCTGCAGGCGTTGAAGAAGCGCTACGACCCGAAGAACGTCCTCCGCCGCAACCAGAACATCCCGCCGGCCTAGCCAGCCGGCTGGAAGATGAGGATGACAACGCCGTCCCCGACCACCTTCGAGTCGACCAGCCGCAGCGGTTTCTTGTCGCTCGTCTCGCCGAAGAGGCGCTTTCCGGTTCCCAGCACGACCGGAAACACCATCAGCCGGAGCTCGTCGACGAGGTCGTGCTCGAAGAGCGTCTGCACGAGCCGGGGGCTGCCGTGGACGACGATCTCGCCGTCCTGCTCTTGCTTCAGCTTCGCGACCTCCTCCGCGACGTCGCCCTTGAGCACGGTCGAGTTGCCCCACTCGGGCTCCTCCAGGGTCGAGGAGACGACGTACTTGGGCATGGTGTTGAACTTGTCGGCGAACTCGCCTTCTCTGGACGGCCAGGCCTTCGCGAAGCCCTCGTACGTCACGCGTCCAAGCAGCAGGGCCTCGGAGGAGAGCGTTTCGTCGAGCTTGAACTTGTCGCCCTCGTCACCGCGGCTGACCTCGAAGCTCCAACCTCCGTACTTGAAGTCCTCGGCCCCGCCCGGATCCTCGACGACGCCGTCCAGCGACACGAATTCGGTTACGACGATCCTGCCCACGTTGCCTCCCTCTCGTTGTTTGGGCCCGCTCCATCCGCGGACCTCGATACCATACTCAACTCTACAGTTGCTAAACCGAGAGGATGAAGACGTGGCAGTCGACCAGCTTTCGAGCACCTTCGCGGCCCTCGCCGATCCGACCCGGCGCGCGATCCTGGCGCGCCTTGCGGAAGGCGAGGCCACGGTGAACGAGCTGGCCGAGCCCTTCCCGATCAGCGTCCAGGCGATTTCCAAGCACCTGAAGGTGCTCGAGCGTGCGGAGCTGATCACGCGCCGCCGGTCGGCACAGCTTCGGCCCTCGCGCCTGCAGGGAGCGCCCCTGAAGGAGGCTGTCGACTGGCTCGAGCACTACAGCCGCTTCTGGCAGGGTAGCTTCGACCGCCTCGGCGAACGCCTGCAGGAAGGACCGGGCAGTGCCTGACCCGGCAGGGATCACGATCACGCGGGTCTTCGACGCGCCGCGGGAGCGCGTGTGGAGGGAATGGACTGAGCCCGCGGCCTTCGCGGACTGGTTCGGCGGCACGGAATCCGAGGTCCCGCTGGCCAGCGTCTCGATGGACGTCAGGCCTGGAGGCTCGTGGCGGGCGACGATGTTCGCCGAGCCCGCGCGCCGTGAGATCCGGTGGAAGGGCGAGTATCGCGAGGTCGTCGAGCCCGAACGGCTCGTCTTCACGGTCTCCGACCAGCCGGGCGAAGAGGCTTACGAGTTGATCACCGTCGTCCTCACCGACCTCGGCGACGGCCGCACCGAGATGCTCTTCCAGCAGCGCGGGCGCATGTCGGCCGAGCAGTACGAGCGCGCGCGGGAGGGCTGGTCGACCTTCTTCGACCGCATCGCTGAGCGCTTAGAGCTCGTCGGCTGAACTAGGCGAGGTCTTTGGCTTCGAGCTCGGCGAGCGCCTGCGGCGTCTTGCCGAGGTCGAGCCCCATTCCGCGTAGCACTCGCTCGGTCTTCGTGAACTGCACCTGGTCGTACTGGACGACCTCGACCGTGTTGCCCCAGGGATCCTGGAAGTCGAGCCTGCGACCCGGGCGGATCTCGACGCCCGCGTCTTCGAGCGCTTTGCGCACGGCCTCCTTGTCCTCGACGACGAGCCCGAAGTGGCGGGCCCGATCTGGCGGCCCGGTCCGCCCCTGCATCAGCGCGATGAACTGGTCGCCGATGTCGATGAACGCGGCGCCCGTGGAACGGCTTCGCAGAGCGAACTCGAAGATCTGCCCATAGAAGGCGAGCGCCTCCTCGACATCGCCGACTTCGAGAGCGACGTGGTTGATCCCGACGAGGCGCGTCATACCGATTTGAACGCCGGAGCGGCTCGAGCCATTCCGAATCACGGGCTCGCCGATTGGGCCACGCTGCGTCCGCTGTCGCTTGGGTCGGGTCGATGGAGAGCGACGCCGATCATGACGAGGGCGATCCCGGCGAGGTCGACCGGGGACGGCAATTGGCGGAGGACGATGATCCCGATCGCGGTCGCGGTCGCCGGTAACAGCGCCACGAAGAGCGCGTAAGTCGCACGCGGCAGGCGGGCCATCGCCAGCTGGTCGAGCACGTAGGGGACGACAGAGGAGGACACGCCGACGCCGACACCGGCGGCGAGGGCGATCGGATCTGCGAAGGCATGCGCTGCGCCCGAAAGGCCGATGGGGGAGACGAAGACGAAGGCGCAGAGCATCGCCGCGGCCAAACCGTCGACCCCGCCCATCGCCGAGCGGCGGGCGATGCGGTGCGCGAGGATGATGTAGGCGGTGAAGAGGGCCGCGTTGGCGAATGCGAAGGCGACCCCGAGCGGCTCGCCTGCGAACTGCACCCGGGTCAGCTGATAGACGCCGGCAGCGGCCGCGGCGACTGCCGCGAGGTTGCGGCCGACGCGAACGCCGATCACCGCGAGTGCGATCGGGCCGATGAACTCGATCGCCGCCACGGTCGCGAGAGGGAGGCGGTCGATCGAGATGTAGAAGCAGGCGTTCATGACTGCGAACACGGCGCCCAGCACGACGATCAGCGCCTGCCCGTTGCGGTCGAGCTCGAGGAACTTGCGCCACGGCCGGCGCCAGATCGCGAAGATCAGAGCCGCCGAGGCGATTCGCAGCCAGGCCACGCCCAGCACCTCGACGCGGGCGAACAAGAGCACCGCGAAGGAGGGGCCAAGGTAGTGGAAGACGGCGCTGCCGACGAAATATGCCTGCGGGGGCACGGTGGCCACGAGGTTCGTCCGTGCTCGATGCCCCGTGGCGGTATCGACGTAGCCTGCGATCTGGACAGTGTTCCCAAATGACGCTGAAATGGACAGACCGAATCGAAGGCGTTATGCTCGACACAGATCATGAAGAAAGGACTTTCAGGCGCGAATGGAGTGAATATTCCAAAGATCGACCAAACTGACCGAAAGATCATCGGCGAGTTGACCACCGACGGTCGCGTCTCCTTGGCCGAGCTCGGGCGGCGGGTGAACCTCTCCTCACCGGCCGTCGCCGAGCGTGTCCAGCGCCTCGAGCGGGCCGGCGTCATCACCGGCTACCGCGCCGAGCTCAACCCCCGAGCTCTCGGGTACCCGCTGACCGCGATCGTTCGGATCAAGCCTGCTCCCGGCCAGCTATCGCGGGTCCCCGAGCTTGCCGCCGAGATCGCCCAAGTCAGCGAGTGTCATCGCATCACGGGCGAGGATTGCTTCTACCTGAAGGTCTACCTGCGTTCAATCGACGAGCTCAGCGACCTGCTCGATCGCTTCCTCGTCTACGGCGAGACCACCACGTCGATCGTCAACGCTTCGCCCATTCCTCGGCGCGATCCGCCCATCGACCGCGACGAATAGTTCCCCCGCGAAAACGTGCGAGTCCTTGCCGGCGAGCAGCGACCGATGACTTTTTCGTCTCCCGTTCGTCTCTAGTAGGAAACCAGCAGCCAGGAAAGGGCCAGACACATGACCGATCGCAATCTCGGACCTGAAATCGGTGATACCGCCCGCTCCGGGGAACCCTCGCCGGGACGACGGGCAGCTCATGAGCGCCTCTCGACGGGCGCGCTTGCGCGCTGGGCGCGAGCCTGCGCCTCCCATCCGTGGCGCGTGGTCGCCGCGTGGGTCGGCATCGTCGTCCTCCTCATCGTCCTAGTGGGGACGATCGGGGGCAGCCTGCGAGATGAATTCGAGATCCCGGGCTCGGACACGCAGAAGGCAACCGACCTGATCGAGTCCGAGTTCGCGTCCGAGCAGGGCGGTGTCCTGAATGTCGTCTTCGCTGCGCCCGAGGGCGAGCGGCTCGACACGCCGCAGCGCAAGGCGGCGGTCCGGGAAGCCGTCGCGCGCCTCAAGTCGAAAGAGTTCAAGCCCACCGGCGACAAGGCAGGGATCGAAAGCGTCGGCAACCCTTTCAGCAAGGACACCTTCTCCGACGACGGGCGCATCGCCTACGCGGAAGCACAGTTCGATCAGACGATCGAGGGAGATGACCGCGACGAGGTCGTCGCGGTCGAAGATGCCGTCCGCGACACGGTCGAGCCGGCGGGGGTGACGGCCGAGTTCAACGGCGAGGCCGAGTTCCCGCCCCCCGAGCAGGGGACCTCGGAGAGTCTCGGCCTGCTCGCGGCGATCATCGTGCTGCTGATCGTCTTTCGCACCTTCGTGGCCATGCTGATCCCGATCGCCCTGGCGATCACGGCGGTGGCGACGGCGTTCTTGCTGCTCTTCATCCTGGCCGGTCTGACCGACATCAACACGATCACGCCGATCCTGGTCTCGATGATCGGGCTGGGCGTCGGCATCGACTACTCGCTGTTCATCGTCACGCGGTTCAGACAGCTGCTCCACGAAGGGCTCTCACCGCGCGACGCCGCCGCCGCGGCGGGTGCTTCCGCTGGGCGCGCCGTGCTCTTCGCCGGCGTGACGGTCGCAATCTCGGTCAGCGGTCTCGCCTTCATCGGTCTCGACTTCGTCACCAAGCTCGGCGTCGGCAGCGCCCTCGGTGTGCTGACGACCGTCCTGATCGCGAGCTCGCTCCTGCCTGCAGTGCTGGCGCTGCTCGGCCACAAGATCGACCGGCTGAAGGTGCCGTTCCTGCCCCCGGTGGACGACTCGGAGGCGGCCCGTGAGAAGACCTTCATCGCCCGCTGGGGCCGGTTCGTGACCGCGAACGCGCGCTTCGTCTTTCCCGTCGCCATCTTGCTGATCCTGGGCCTCGCGGCAACCTCGACGCTGGTGCGCCTGGGAGCGGCGGACCAGGGGACACAACCCAAGGAGCAGACCAGCCGGCGGGCCTACGACCTGCTGGCGGAGGGATTCGGCCGCGGGTTCAACGGCCCGATTCCGATCGTGGTCGACGTGAACGGCGACCGGCAGGCTCCGCAGAAGATCCTCCACCGGGTGCAGGCCCTTCCGGACGTGGCTTCCGTGGGCAGGCCACAGTTCAACGACGAAAAATCGGTCGCGATCGTCTTCGTAACCCCGAAGTCGGCTCCGCAGGACGAGGCGACCGACAAGCTCGTCGATCGGCTGCGAGACGATGCCGTGCCCGCCGCGACAGCGGGTGGCGATGCCCGTGCATACGTGTCCGGCCAGACGGCGGCCTTCAAGGACATCGCCGAGCGGATCGTCGAGCGGATGCCGTTCTTCCTGCTCTACATCATCGGTGTCACCTTCTTCGTCCTGGCGATGGCGTTCCGGTCGATCGTGATCTCGACGAAGGCGGCGATCACGACGATCCTCTCCGCTTTCGTCGGTTTCGGCGTGCTCACTCTGGTCGTGCAGGAAGGCCATCTGCTCGGCCTGACGGGCCTCGATCGAACGGGGCCGATCGAGACCTTCGTCCCGCCGATCGCCTTCGCGATCCTCTTCGGGCTCTCGACGGACTACGAGGTGTTCCTCATGAGTCGCATTCGCGAGGAGCACGTCCACGGCCTGAAGACCCGCGAGGCGGTCGACCACGGCCTCGCGGCCATCGGCCGCGTCGTCGTCGCTGCGGCGCTGATCATGGGCACCGTCTTCGCGGCCTTCATCCTCAGCCCGGATCGCATCCCGAAGGAGTTCGGGCTGCTACTCGCGGTCGCGATCCTCTCGGACGCTCTGATCGTGCGCATGACGCTCGTGCCCGCCTTCCTCACGCTGCTGCACGAGAAGTCGTGGTACATCCCGCGCTGGCTCGACCGCGCGCTTCCGAACATCACCATCGAACCGCCGCACGAGCGCGAGACGCCGCGCGCAGCCGGCGAGCTTGCGGCAGAGCCGGCTGGGCGGCCCTGATCGTCTAGCGAGAAACACGACTACGAGAGAGGACGGCGATGCACGAGATCACTCCATGCCTGTGGTTCGACACCGAAGGGGAAGAGGCGGCGACGTTCTACACCTCGGTGTTCGCGAACTCGAAGATCGTGGAGGTCGCCCGCTACGGCGAGGCCGGGCCCCGGCCCGCAGGGACCGTGATGACCGTGAGCTTCGAGCTCGACGGCCAGAAGTTCGTGGCCTTGAACGGCGGGCCCGACTTCACGTTCAACGAGGCCATCTCGTTCCAGGTCAGCTGCAAGACCCAGGAAGAGGTCGACTCCTTCTGGAGCGAGCTCTCCAAAGGTGGGGAAGAAGGCCCCTGCGGCTGGTTGAAGGACAAGTACGGCGTCTCGTGGCAGATCATTCCGACCGCCCTGCCCGAGCTGCTCGGCGATCCGGACCCGGCGAAGTCGCAGCGCGTCATGGAGGCGATGCTGCAGATGCAGAAGATCGAGATCGACGCTCTCGAGCGAGCGGCGGCGCTGGCGTAACCGCGGCGCCACTGTACAACGGGAAACGTTCACGGCGACACCGGGTCCTTGAGCTCGGTAAGTCGCGCCTGAGTGCGCCGAGCCGAAACGCGGTTTTCTTTGCTTTCGTAGCGTGTGAGTGCCTGCTCGAGCGCCGCGACCGCCTCGTCGGGCTTCGCCGAGAGCAGGAGGACCTCCGCGAGGTCGGCGTACGCGTCTCCCTGTCCGTCGAGAAAGTCCGTTGCTTCGCCGATCGCGACAGCCTCCCGCGCGAGCCGCTGCGCCTCCTCGTGCTCGCCGCGACGTGCGAGCACCTTCGCCCTGACCTGCCGCCAGGGCATCTGCGTAAACGCGTCGTCGCTCGCGCCGAGCTCCGCCGCGCGGCCGGCCCAGGCGTCGGCCTCCTCGAGCCGCTCGAGCGCATAGTGCGTTTGAGCGAGCGTCGCTGCAGCGGTCGACAGAAAGCTCACGGCGCCGAGCTCGCCGAGGAGGCTGCACCCTTCTGCCCCGAGCTCGGCGGCGGCAGTGAGATCGCCGGCCAGGAGCTCGACCCCGGCCGACTCGATTCCGGTAATGACCCCGAGCTGGACTCCCCCACCCAGCTCGGCCAGCCCCGCACGCGTTTCAGCGAGGATCGCGCGCGCCTCGTCGAAGCGACCGAGCATTGCCAGCGCCCAGGCCCGGGCCGCAGGGAGCCAGGGGTCCCGCCCGAATCGTGGCTCATTCTCGTCAAGCCACGCCAACAGCCGCGACACGGGGGTCGTCCCGTAGAGGCGAAAGATCGCGCGCCACCCCAGGAGCTCGTGCGGGAGGCCCGCTTGCCGAGCGTGGTCGGCGGCCCGCTCGTATGCCTCCAGCGCTGCGTCCGTTTCCGCGCGATTGAGCGCCACCCACCCAAGCGCGTGGTAGGCCGTGTAGAGGGCCAAGTCGTCGCCGGCGGCCTGAAACACGGGCACCGCCTGCTCCACGAGGGCGGCCACCTGTTCGGTCGCCCCCTCCGGCTCGATGTCCATGCGGATGATGCCCGCACGGATTCTCCCGCAGAGCTCACTCACTCGATCGCCCGCAGCCGCGGCGCGCTCGGCGAGGGAACCGGCGCGCCGGAGCGCATCGTCGCCGTTGCCCCCCCAGAACAGCGCGTCGACGAGCTCCGACTCGAGGGCGAGGTCGATCTCGCCTGAGGGCACGAAACCGGCTGCGCGCTCGAGCAAACTCCCGGCAGCGCCGAAGTCCTGGCGAAGGGCAGCACGCCGGCCTGCGGCACTGAGCCGCCGCCGCGCCCCTGCTGCCACCTCGTCGTCATATGGCAGCCCGAGCTCGACCTGGTAGCGGCAGGATTGCTCGAGGTGGTAGCCGAGGATCTCGTCGAGCTCGACGAGCTCCGTTCCATGCTCCTCCAGCCAGAATGCGAACCGCGAGTGCAGCTCGGTGCGCGTGGCCTTCGGGAGGGCTTCGTAGGCGGCGTCGCGGATCAAGATGTGACGGAACCGGAAGCCGTCCTCGCCTCGAAGGTGGGGTGTGTCCGGCCTGATCAGTTCCTTGCGGACGAGCGCGGCTAGGTGCGGCGTCACCTGCGTTTCGGCGGGTGCCAGAGCCTGGACGGCGCCCCGGTGAAAAATCTCTCCCTCGATCGCGCCCCGCTCGAGCACGCTCCGCTCAGTCGTCTCGAGCTGGTCTAGGCGCGCCGCTAGCAGCGCCTGCAGCGTGGGCGGGACAAGCACCTCGCCCTCCGCCTCGGCGGCCATCGCCAGCATCTCCTCGATGAAGAGCGGGTTGCCGCTTGCGGCGCGCGCGATCTTCTCGCGGACGTCATCGGGGATGCGCTTCGGGATGAGCTCGTCGACGTTCTCGTCGCCCAGTGGCCCCAGGCGGAGCCTCACCGGCCAGGCGGGCCGCCGCTCGGTGAGCTCCGGCCGCGCGATGCAGAGCAGCAGAATCGAAGCGCCTGACGAAAGGAGCGCAACGTGCTCGATCAGGTCGAGGAACGTCTCCTCGCCCCACTGGATGTCGTCGAAGACGACCACCAGCGGCCGCTCAGTCGCGACCTGCTCCAGCGTCTTGCGGAAGGCCCAGGCAATCTCTTCCGCCGATGTCGCCGCCTCGCTCTCACCCAGTAGCGAGCGGATCGCCGCGGCGGCGGCCTCGCCCTCGGGCAGCACGTTGAGCTGCTTCAGCACCTCGACCACCGGCCAATAGGTGATCCCCTCGCCGTAGGGCAGGCAGCGGGCGCGGACGACCGTCGCATCGATCGACGCCAAGACCTCCGCGGCGAGCCGAGACTTCCCGACGCCGGCCTCGCCGACGACCGTGACCAGCTCGCAGTGGTGCTCGATCCGCACGCCCTCCCAGGCTTCCCGGACGAGCGCGAGCTCACGCTCGCGTCCGACGAACAGCGCGACGTGCTGTCGCTCCTGCGCCTCGCGTACGCGTAGGAGCCGGTGGGCAGGAACCGGCTCAGCCTTGCCTTTCAGCTCGAGTGGCTCCACCTGTTCGACCTCGACGGCCTCGCGAACGAGCCTGAGCGTCGGCTGCCCGATTAGCACCTCGCCCGGCTGCGCCGCCTGCTCGAGCCGCGCGGCCACATTGACCGCATCGCCGGTCGCCAGGCGCTCCTCCGTCCCCGTCACCACCTCACCGGTCGTGACGCCGATCCGCCCTTGCAGCCCGAGCTCGGGTAGCCCGTCGCGCATCTCGACTGCCGCCCGGACCGCGCGCAGTGCGTCGTCCTCGTGCAGGACCGGCACGCCGAAGACAGCCATCACCGCGTCGCCGATGAACTTCTCCACACTGCCGCCGTGACGCTCGACGATCGACTGCATCCGCTCGAAGTAGCGGGCGAGCAGCGTACGCAACCGCTCGGGGTCGAGCGTCTCACCGAGGGCCGTCGAGCCGGCGAGGTCGCAGAAGAGAACCGTGACCGTCTTGCGCTGCTCCTGCGCCCGCCCTGGCGAAGCGGCGAGCGACAAGCCGCACTGCTCGCAGAACTTCGCGCTCTCGCTGTTTTCGTGCCCACAGCTCGCGCAGACCAGCACGGTACGAGACTAGAGCGCGTCCCGACCGGCGACAAGCGCCGGCGACACTGATCGACCGCTATGGCGCTTCGCGAAGGAGCGAGAGAGTCGCCAGGTCAGCGCGGTCCTTCGCAGCCACGAGCGTGTCGGTGCGAGTTTCCGACTTGTCGGCTTTCAGCGCGCGGACACTGATGACCTTTGCGCGTACGCCGAGCAATTCTGCGACGTCGTTCTCGAACGCCCCGTCCGGCCACCGGCCGCGACCTTCCCGGAGCGGTGTGTACACCTCTCCGTTTTCGCCGCGAGCGAGGAACGCCAACTCGAATCGGACCGTGCCGCGTGCGTAGCCTGTGTAGCCGTCCTCGTCTTCCTCGGGCGCGTGTTTCCAGCCATCAGCGGCCAGAAGCGCGGCAATCCGGTCGAGGTCTTTTGACCACACTGCGATGTCGAGGTCGTCGTGGGGTCGAGTGACCGCCCCCGCGTGAAAGTCGACTGCCCAGCCGCCGAACAACCAGTACTCGATTCGGTGCCGCAGCAGCTCATGCACTTGAGCCAGCGCAGCGAGCTGCTCTGCCTCGCTCACATGATCAGCTCCGGTCACCGTCAGAGCCGACGGTACATCACATGCAGGGTGACAAACTGCGGCGCTCGCGCGACATCGCCTACGCCAGGCCGACGTACAAAAAGCCGACCGCGCGGATCTCGCCGGATTCGATCAGGCGGCGCTCCTCGCTTGCGTGACCCTTCGCCGGCTTGTACTCAGAGAGATACGGGCCCCACTCAAAGGACCGCTCGCGGAAGCGTGCGTCGAGGGCGGCTCGCATCGCCTCAAAGCCGTGCAGATGCTCGTGCTCGGCGCGCCACTCCGCGAGGCCGCCCTGGCGACGCAGTCGCTTGTAATCCCAGCGCGCGGTCGGCTCGTCGACGAGGTCCCATGCGAACTCGCGCACGACCAGTGGGGCGCCCTGGCTGAGCAAGGAATGCAGCTTGTCCAGGGCCACGTCGAGGTCGTCCACGTGGTGGAACGCGAGCGAGGCGAGGGCCGCGTCGAACGGCCCTTCGTCTCCAAGCGCCTCGAGCGTCGTCCGCTGAAAGATTGCGCCCACCGGCGCGTTCGGATCGACTGCGACGAGGTCGTAACCGTCCGCCGAGAGCGCCCGGGCGAGCTCCCCGCTGCCGCAGCCGACCTCGAGCACTCGCGCAGGCGGGGGTGGCAGCTCTCGAAGCGCGACCGCGTGAAGATCCACGCCGCGATCCTAGAATGCCCTGTGCACCACCTCGCCCGCCCGAGGAAGGTTGTACATGTCCGGGAGGGCGCGCGATGCTATCGGGATGTTGTTCTTTTCGCTCCTGGGCCCCCTCGAGGTCGAAGACGAAGACCGCCAGATCCCGCTTGGCGCTCCTAAGCATCGCGCGCTTCTCGTGCTCCTGCTCCTCCGTCATGGTGAGCCGGTCTCGGTCGAGAGCCTTGCCGAGGAGTTGTGGGCCAGGGAGCCGCCTGCGACCGCCACGAAAGCTGTCCGCGTGTACGTCGGGGAGCTTCGGAAGGCATTGGGCGCAGAGGTCATTTCCACCGTGGGAGGCGGCTATGCGATCCCGCTCGACGGCTACGAAACGGACATCGGGCGCTTCGAGAGCCTCGCGAGGGAGGGTCAGCGGCGGTTGCGCGAGGGAGACGCACAGGGCGCCGCGACGATGCTACGGGAGGCGCTCGGGCTTTGGCGTGGGCCTGCGCTTGCCGACTTCAGGTACGACGATTTCGCGCAGCAGGAGCTCACCCGCCTGAACGAGGCTCGGGCGGCGGCGCTGGAGGCGCGAATCGATGCGGATCTCGCCCTGGGACGCGAGGACGAGCTGGTGGCGGAGCTGCAAGCGCTCATCCGGGAGCACCCGCTTCGAGAGCGACTCCGCGGGCAGCTCATGCTGGCGTTGTACCGGACCGGCCGGCAGGCGGAGGCGCTCGACGTGTACCGCGAGGGGCGGCAGCAGCTCGTGCAGGAACTTGGCATCGAGCCCAGCCGAACACTGCAGGAGCTCGAACGCGCCATCTTGGCCCAGGACGAGAGCATCGAAGTACCGCGGCGCCGATTCCCTTCGCGGGCGCGGCGGCGGCCTGCGCTGCTCGTCGCGCTCGGCGGTGCCCTCGTCCTCGCCGCGGTGGCTGCGGCCGTCGCGATCAGCCTGACTCGTTCGGGCGAAGGAGAGATCTCGTCGGTTGTGCAGGGCAACTCGCTCGCGGCGATCGACCCGGCAACCGGACGCCTCGTCGCAGAGGTTCCCGTCGGTGCGACGCCCGCTGCGGTTGCGGCTGGAGGGGGAGCCGTGTGGGTCCTGAACGCCGACGACCAGACCATCTCGCGCGTCGATGCGCAGACAAAGGAGGTCAGGACGCTCGCGATCGGCGCGACGCCGACGGACCTCGCCGCAGGCCCTGGCGGCGTCTGGGTTGGCAACGGGGGAAAACTGGCTCGGGCTCAGTTCGCAGGAACGACCGCCGTCGCCTTGACCCGGCTCGATGCGCACACGGGTGCGGTTCGCGCGACTGTGCCACTGTCACCTCGAACTGGGTCGTCCCGCTCGAACGTCGCCCAGAATCACATCGCGCTCGCCGCCGGCTCGGTGTGGGCAATCGCTCCTGACTTCTCGCTCGTGCGCATCGATCCAAGCCGGAACGCCGTGATCGCCGTCTCGCGTGACGTCCCCGCGGTGGCGGTCGCCGCTGAGCGGGACGGGGTCTGGGTCTTGAGCGATGACGGGACGCTCGCTCGGATCGCGGCGACGAGCAATCGTGTGACCGCGCGGTTGAGCGTCCCCGCGACCGGTTTGAGCGCCATCGCCGTGGGCGACCGCTCCGTGTGGGCGACGGATCCGTACCAGGGGACGCTCTGGCGGATCGATCCGGATTCGCGCGTGGTGCAGCGGACGATCGACGTGGGCGTCGGCGCGGATAGCGTCGCGTTCGGCTCGGGCTCCGTCTGGGTTGCGAACAGTCTGCAGGGAACGCTCAGCCGCGTCGATCCGGCCGTCAACCGCGTCGTCCGCACCATCCCGCTCGGGAACACCCCACGCGCCGTCGCGGTGGGGGAGGGTCTTGTCTGGGTGGCGGTCGCGGGCGAACGACAGGTACCGGCGGTCCAGTCCGGGCCCGAGAAGAGCGTACGAGCGCTTCCGGGGACGATCTGCGGTCCCCTCGTCTCGGGCTCGGAGTCGCCGAGGTTCATCGTCGTCTCCGATCTCCCGCTTCGTGGAGGTCCGCGCTTCGTGACCCCGCAGATGAGTGCTGCGATTCTCCATGTGCTGCGGCGGCGCTCGTTTCGCGCCGGTCGGTATCCGGTTGCGTTCCAGTCCTGCGACCACTCCACGGCGCAGACCGGTCTCTTCGACGAGCGCAAGTGCGCCGCGAATACGAAGGCTGACCCGCCCGGCGTTCGGCGCTCCCCGCGGCGCCCTTCGTGCCCTCTACCCGACAGGCCGCCACACCTACGTGCGCCTGATGTCGCCTGACGACGCGCAGGCGGCTGCCGATGCGCTGCTCGCCCGGCAGCTCGGCGCGCAGAAAATCTTCGTCGTCGACGACGGCGGATACGGCAGCGCGATCGTCCCCTACTTCAAGCGTGCCGCCGGTCGCCTGGGACTCCGAGTCGACAGCGCTCGCTGGAATCCCCACGAGCCCCATCTCCGCACGCTGACGGCCCGCGCTCGGCAGTCGGGCGCGGCGGCGGTCTTCCTCTGCGGCCTCATCGACACGAACGTCGGCAAAGTCCTGGCGGCGCTTCGCCGCGCCCTCCCGAGGTCGGCTCCGCTAATCGGCTGCGACGGACTCCTACCCGTGGCGCTGCTCTTCGAGCAAGCGGGGCCTGCGGCGCGCGGCGCGTACGTCAGTATCGACGGGCTGGTGAACGAACGGCTCGGGCCCGCCGGAAGAACCTTTCTACGCGACTTCGGTGCGACGCAGCCGGGCGCAAAGGTCGACATCGCCGCCGTCTACGCCGCCCAAGCTGCCGAGCTCCTGGTCGACGCGATCGCCCGCTCGGACGGCACCCGCGCGTCCGTCAGCTCCGAGCTGTTTCGAGCGCGCATCCGGGACGGCCTGCTCGGGAGCTTTGCAATCGACGCCGACGGCGAACCCACTCCCGCTCCGGTGACGATCGTCCGGGTCGAGCACGGCGGCGGCGCCAATGCGGTTGCGAGCTACGAGGGGGCACGCGTTGACCGTGTCCTCATGCCTCCACGTCGGCTAGTCGCACAGGGCGGCTAACCCCCGCCGTCTTTATCTGGGCTTGGCCGAATTTTCCTGAGGCTTTATCGCGGCTCGTCAGCCTCCGGAGCCATGAAAGCGCGGATCATGGCCCTCACGACGGTGATCGCGGTGGCGTTCGCCGCTCCGTCGTCCGGCCAAACGCCTCGCGCCCGCACGGAACAGTCCCGGCAGCCGGTCGTGGTCAAGGTTTCCGAGGGCGGCTTCCGCTTGGGCGACGCGGCGATCGGCGCCACAGCCGCCTTGGGTGCGGCGCTGGCGCTGGCCGGCCTGAGCATGTTCCGGCGACAACTGAGGAAGGAGGAACGATGAAGAGCAGCAAGTGGTCCTGGCGGGCGTTTGCAGCCGCCACCATCGCTGCCGCGGTCGGATTGGCGGCGGCAGCCGGGGCAGGTGCGACGCCACCGACGAAGGGGGAGGTCGAGGTGATCCCGTACGAATTCTCCGTCGATTGCAGTCCCTACGGGTTCGCCTTCGAGCTTGACGTCCAAGGCCAGGAATCAGTCTGGGTCGAGACGTTCTACGACGAGGCGGGCAACCCGGTGAAGTTCGTGGTTCACGACTCATTCACTGAAACCGACACCAATTCTGTGACCGGTAAGGTTCTTCCGTTCAGTTCGCGGATCGTCGAGACGTTCGATCTCGTTGCCGGCACACGCACCGTCGTCGGCAAGGCATTCCTGATGACGGATCCAGGCCAAGGAGTAGTCATTCAAGACGTCGGCCGCGTCGTTTTCGACGCTCCGTTCCACGTCACGTTCGAGGCAGGACCCCATGAGGTGCTCCATGGAGGAACGGGATCGCACCTCGATCAACTTGCCTGCACCGCCCTCGCGGCAAACTGAAGCCAGAGAGGCTGTTGCTGGTAGAGCGGCTACGCGTCCTGGAGGGTGGAGGCGCTTCCGGCGCCTCCACCCAAGCGCGGCCGCCTGAGCGTTAGGCGAGAAGCCGTGGAGGCCTCAGTCCAGGGTCTTCAGCCGAAAGCGCTGATCGGCGGCGACGAGTAAGACGCCCGCTCCCTTGGAGATTGGGGCCACCATCTGGCCGGTGAGTCCGAACACGGCCGCCTCGTTTGTCGGGCTGTGCCCGACGACCAGAGCCTGACCCCCGTCGGCCAGTGCGTCGAGCACTCGTCCCAGCGCCGCACCCAGCGCTGCCGAATCCTCTTCGACCAGCTCGGGATCCGCACTGCGCAATGCTTCGAGTTCGCCGCTTCCCGCCTTCTCGTACGCTTCGCGCCAGCGATCTTCTTTCCCGGAGCGCAAACCTGCCTCGACGACGACTCCGCCCGCGACGTGCTCGCCCAGCGCGGCGAGAAAACAGGCGAGCGTCTGGGTCGCACGCTGCGCACCCGTGGAGACGAGCAGGTCGTAGCCGCCGCGCAGGCGCGCTCCGATCTCAGTCGCCGCCCGCACACCCTCTTGCGTTAGGACGTCCCCATCAGCGTCGGTGTGCCTCCTTAATTCAACGTATTTCGCCACTTCTCCTGAAGGGTCTCAAAAACCAGATGCTTTAGCGTCGCCGTGGTACCAACCCGCCGAGCCCGAACTCATGTGACCGCCCTTGCTTGACAATTTTGGTCAGGCGCCGATATAGTCCACGCACAGATCATCGCCGCGAAGACTAAGGAGGTCACCATGTGGGCGACAGAACACAGCATCGAGACGAGCGCGGCGCCTGAAGGAATTTGGCGGCTGTGGGCCGATGTTTCCGGTTGGCCGGAATGGAACGGCGACATCGAGCGGATCGAGCTCCATGGGCCGTTCGCGACGGGTAGCAGGATCGTGATGACGCCGGTCGGGCAAGAGCCGATCGAGCTTCGCATCTCCGAGGCCGTCGAGCCCGAGCTGTTCGTCGACGAGGCCGATATGGGCGAGATCGTGGTGCGGACGACCCATCGCGTCGAGCCTCTCAACGGCGAACGCGGGAGGATCACCTACCGGATGGAGATCACGGGGCCGGCTGCAGACACGCTCGGGCCGCAGATCGGCCCCGAGATCAGCGCCGACTTCCCCCAGACGCTCGCTGCGCTCGTCGAGCGGGCCGAGGGTTGATGCCGCTCCACCCGAACGACAGCCCCGGATTCCTGCTCTGGCATGCCACGCTGCGCTGGCAGCGTGGCATCGCCCAGGCGCTGGCGCCGCTCGATCTCACCCACGTCCAGTTCGTGTTGCTCGCCTGCACCTGGTGGCTGAACGAGCAGGGCGAGCGTCCAAGTCAGATCGCGCTCGCGGCTCAGGCAGGCACCGATATCAAGATGACCTCACAGGTGCTGCGCAGCCTCGAGCGGAAGAGCCTGATCGAGCGGGAGGTCGACGCGGCCGATACTCGCGCACGCCGCGTGCGCGTGACCAAGCGAGGGGCACGGCTTGCGCCGCGAGCGATCACGATCGTCGAGGAGGTCGACTCCCACTTCTTCGCCGACGTCCCGAAAGGCGAGGCCCTGCGCTTCTTTCGCCGCCTGGTGCAACTACCGGATGCCGGTGCTAGCCCCGTAACTCCAGATCGGGGCGGGTAGATATCTTCGGGTTCAACTACGGCTGAAGGGAGAAGACATGCCAGGAAAGCTCGTCCACTTCGAGGTGCCGGCGGACGACACACGCCGGGCACTCGCCTTCTACGGGCAACTCCTCGGGTGGTCGTTTCGGGACATGGAGGGGCCGATCGAGTACCACATGACCCAGCTGTCCGAGGACATGGCCGGCGCTATTCACCGCGCAGACCAGGGCGGCGGTATCCCCGGGATCTTCGTCTACTTCGACGTCGACGACATCACAGAGAGCGCGCAACGTGTGCGTGAACTCGGCGGCAAGGCCGAAGAGCCGGGACCTGTGCCGCGGATGGGCTGGTACGCGAAGTGCACTGACACGGAAGGCAACCACTTCGGCCTCTGGCAAAGCGACCCATCCGCGCCGGCAGGCAACGCGGCTTCGCCGTAGCGATAACTGCCGACGCCCTCTTCCCGAGTCCGGACCGGAGACCGGCTGGAGAGAGCTATGAAGCGGGGTCAGGCTTGATGATCCCGAACGTGGCGCCTTGCGGATCGCGGAGGACGCCGATGCGCCCCGCCCGTCGTCACCATCCGCAGTTCGAGCGTGCGCAATGTCTGCAGCTCCGCTCGGCGGCGAGGGGAATCCGGGTGCGTTCGGCGTTTCGATCTTGCGTGATGGAACGGGAGCGGCCTGGCCGGGCCCTGCGTGCAACAGGTCGGCGATCAGCAGCGAGGCGGGCGATCCCGCCTAGCAGCGCCGCGAGTACTGCTGCCAGGCGGCTCGCTCGCGGCCGTTGCGCAACAGCTCTCGTTCCGGCCCTCAGCCCCGCTCTCGCCGCCGGGCTTCCTTTCGCGGAGAGCCTGCTGATTCGCTGCCGGGTCACGAGCAACAGCGTCGCGTCAACACGCGAGGCGTGCATCGCCGCCAGCGGCACTCGTTCGCTGGTGGTGCCTGCAGTAGTCGCTTCCTGCTGGCTGCAGGCGCAGGCGCGTCTAGCCGTTGCTCCGCGATCGAGCTGCCGTCGCGTACGGCTCAACGGTCGGCCTCACGGTTCGCTGGACCCCTGCGGCTGCGTATGCATCTTCCTCGTCGAGGGTCTCGTGCTCGAGCAACGCGCTCGCAAGCGAATCGAGCTTGTCCCGATTCTCCCGGAGCAACGCAACGACCTCCTTGTGTGACTCCTCGACGATGCGCCGCACCTCCTCGTCGACGAGCTGCTGTGTCTGCGGCGAGACCTCGGCGGTCCCAGGCAAGAGTGGACCCGCGCCGTCGCGCGGGATCACCGCAACCGGGCCGATTGCGGGGCTCATGCCCCAGCGGCCGACCATCTGGCGGGCAATCTCGGTGAGCTGCTGGATGTCGGACTCCGCACCGGAGCTCGTTTCGCCGAACACGATTTCCTCGGCGGCGCGCCCACCGAGTGCGACGTTGATCCGCGCCCGGATCTCGGGCTCGAGGTAGTTGAAGCGATCGCTCTCGGGCGCCGCGAACGTAACGCCGAGCGCCAGACCCCGGGGAATGATCGAGATCTTGCGCACCGGATCGGCGCCTTCGGTGAGCATGCCGACGATCGCGTGGCCGCCCTCGTGATACGCCGTCCGGCGCCGGTCCTCCACGGTCATCATCACCTGTCGCTCCGCGCCGAGCACGATCCGCTCGAGCGCGTCGGTGAAGTCGGATTCGTCGACGACATCGTGGTTCCGTCGCGCGGCCAGCAGTGCAGCCTCGTTGACGAGGTTCGCGAGATCTGCTCCGACCATGCCCGGGGTCGTCGCAGCGATCCTACTCAGGTCGACGTCGGGCCCAAGCGGCACGCCCCGCGTGTGCACTTTGAGGATGGCCTCGCGCCCGGCACGGTCGGGCGGCTGCACCGCCACCCTGCGGTCGAAACGGCCGGGACGAAGGAGGGCTTGGTCAAGGACATCGGGCCGGTTGGTCGCTCCGATCACGATCACGCTGGTGGAGGAGTCGAAGCCATCCATCTCGGTCAGGATCTGGTTCAGTGTCTGCTCGCGTTCGTCGTTGCCGCCGCTGAAGCCGGCGACACCAGAGGTGCGTGATCGGCCGATTGCGTCGAGCTCGTCGATGAACACGATCGCCGGGGCGGCCTCCTTGGCCTGCGTGAACAGATCGCGCACGCGTGAGGCGCCGACGCCCACGATCGCCTCGACGAACTCGGAGGCCGCCATCGAGAAGAAGGGCACGTCCGCCTCGCCCGCGACCGCCCGCGCGAGCAACGTCTTGCCCGTGCCCGGCAGGCCCGAGAGCAGTACGCCATGCGGTATCCGACCGCCGAGCTTTCGGTACTTCTCGGGATGACGCAGGAAGTCGACGACCTCCGTCAGCTCAGCCTTCGCCTCGTCGATCCCCGCGACATCCGCGAACGTGACCCGGTCGCCGGACGGCTGGTACCTGCGTGCGCGCGAGCGGCCGAAAGCTCCGAGAACGTTCTGAACGTTTCCAGCACGCCGCATCAGCCAGAACAGCAGGCCAAGGAGGAGGATCGTAGGTCCGAACCCGAGCAAAAGGTTCTGCCACCACGGGGCTCCCGTGTCCAACGGTTGCGCGTTCACGACCACGCCCTTCCGCTGGAGCAGCGCCGACAGGGCGTTGTTGTCGGCAAACGCGGGAATCTCGGTCCGGAAGCGCGTCGTCGGCTTCGACTTTGCGTACCGCAGCTTCTGGGTGAATGTGCCCTGGATCGCGGTCCCCTTCGACGTGATCTCCTTCACGTGACCCGCGCTCACTTGCTGGAGGAAGAATGGGCTGTACGGGACCCGGACGCGGGACGGCGGCTGGGTCGCCCGCGAGCCAAGGTAGAAGTTGAGCGCCAGAAGAGCGAGCGCGAAGAGGATCCAGCGCCGGCTCATGCGGAAGCGGGGCTTCTGCGGCGACGTCGGCGACGAGCCACGCGGCGCCGGCGGCGCGCTCGTGTTCTTGCGCTCGTCCGCGCTCGTTTCGGTCACCGCGGGCTCAAGACCTGCACTAGCCATGAAGACTAGCGCTGCACATCAAACCGACATCAAAGGCCGACCTGGACATGTCGGCGTAGCGCTCGCCGGCGATCGCGCCCTTCGGGAAGACCGACTCGATGTCGTCGATCTCGGCGGCCGTCAGCTCGATCTCGACGGCCCCAACGTTCTCCTCGAGGTAGAGGCGCCGCCTCGTGCCCGGGATCGGGACGACGTCGTCGCCGCGGCTCAACACCCACGCGAGCGCGAGCCGGGATGCAGTCACGCCTTTCTCGTCGGCGATCTCCTGCACCCGGTCGACGAGCTCGAGGTTGCGCTCGAAGTTCTGGCCTCGAAAACGCGGATTGTCGCGGCGGAAGTCGTCCTCTGCAAGATCCTCCGGGGACCGGATCTGGCCCGAGAGGAAGCCGCGACCGAGCGGGCTGTAGGCGACGAAGCCGATCCGCCGCGTACGGTTTCTCATGGTTTAAGGGTCTTGTAAGGGAGGCGCAAGGTTCTCCCGCTTATCCTCGCCTCGTTCATCCAGACGAGAAAGGGGGCTTCGTCCTGCGCATAAGGTCGGCGGGATCCGTCATCTGCGTATTGCTTGCGCTTGCGGCACCTGCGCTCGCTGCGGGCTCGAGCTCACTCCGTGACGGCGCTCGGCTGGTGGCGCCGCCGCAGCCCTCGTTTGTGAGCACAGCGGGCGGCTGGACCGCGACGGCGAGCATGGCGACCGCACGCGCACACCTGACCGCGACGCGACTCGGCGATGGGCGCGTCCTCGTGGTCGGTGGGGTCGGCG
>WNGB01011488.1_pt1 | contig 23015 bp, 20 predicted proteins | sample 5400681 | NCBI WGS metagenome assembly WNGB01 (sample SAMN13153367, study PRJNA577476) | soil metagenome | isolation source: 115 cm soil or saprolite under grassland replicate 2 | place: USA:California | collected 2016-06-15
GGGGTGAGGTCCAGCAGAGCGCTCAGGATGTCGCCGCCGGACACCCCATCGACCGCCGAGTGGTGGATCTTGTTGTAGATCGCGACGTGCTCGTCCGGCAACCCGGAGATCAGGTACAGCTCCCACAGCGGCCGGCTGCGGTCGAGCGGACGGCCATGCAGGCGCGCGACCTGGTCGGCGAGCTGCCGGTCGGAGCCCGGCCTCGGTAGCGCCAGCTCGCGGACGTGGAACTCGATGTCGAAGTCCGGGTCGTCGATCCACCACGGCTGGTCGAGCCCGAACGGCACCTCGGCGAGCCGGCGGCGGAAGAGCGGCACCAGCGGCAGCCGTTCCTCGATCGACCGGGTCAGGTACTCCAGCGTGAAGTCCTCCGGCGCGGTCTTCGGGTCGAGCACGCAGACGCTGCCGACATGCCCGAAGACCGCGTGCGTCTCCATCGCGAGGAACGCCCCGTCGAGTCCGGTCAGCTGCTTCATAAGGTCTCCCAGCGGGTCTGCGTCCGGCGGGTCTCGTCGGCGGCGAAGCGGGCGTCGGTGGCAAGCCAGTCGAGCATGTGCGCCGCCGTCCAGTCCGGCACCTCCAGCTGTGGCACGTGCCCGACCCCCTCGGCGATCTCGAACCGCCAGGCCGGGTTCGCCCGGGCCACCGCGCGGGCGGCGGCGACCGGAACCAGCCGGTCCTGGTCGCCGTGCAGCAGCAGCACCGGACCGCGGATCGCGCGCAGCCGGGCCAGGTGCCGGCGGCGATGCATGAGCACAGCCATCACCGAGCGGGCGGCATCGAGCAGAGCGGCGTCCGCGTCGGCGTACTCGCGCCGGACCCGGGCCAGCGCCAGGTGCTGCTCGACGACCTCGGCGGGCACCCGGCCGGCATCGGCACAGCACAGCCTGAGCACCGCCATCGCCGCCTCGTCGGGGCTGTCGCGACGCCGGGCACGCAGCGCGGCCCGCCCGAGCGGCGGTACGGCGTACAGCGCGAAGATCGCGGTCACCAACGGGTCGGGCCGGGCGCCGAGCACCGGTGGCAGCGCCGGATCGATGAGCACCGCACCGGCGACGGTCTCGGGGTGTCGATCGGCCTGCAGCGTGGTGATCAGGCCGCCCATCGAGTTGCCGACCAGGATGGCCGGCCCGCCGACCACCTCGGTGAGGAACCGGTGCAGCAGCTGCTGGTTGTCGCCCACCGACGCGTGCCGGCCGAGGCTGCGGGTGCGGCCGAAGCCGGCCAGGTCGACCGCGACCACGCGGGCGGTGCCGGTCAGCCGGGGCGACAGTGCGGCCCAGTTCACCAGCGAGCCGCCGAGGCCGTGCACGCAGACCAGCAGCGGGCCGTCCGCGGGACCGCCGTGGCCGACGTAGTGGACCGGCCCGTCGAGGTCGACCCAGCGCGACGCCGGCGCCTGGTAGCTGATGCTCACTGCTCACCCACCTTCCCGTACGACGCACCGTAGTACTCCTCGAGGGCCTGAATCGAGCCGTCCGGGCGCGGCGTTCCAACCTTCGCGATCGCGGGCCGGCTCTCGACGGCGTCAACGGGCTTTACGGGTGCTGAAGTGTCCGCGGAGTCGCCTGACGCTACTATTGGGAGAGCACCAAACCTTGGCAGTTCCCTTGGCAACGCGCGATCGCCCAGCGAAACGCGCGATCGCCCAGCGACGGCTGTGCCTTGTGGCCGGCGCCCACGGCCATCGACCAATGGTCGTCGGTTCAACAGGTGGCCGGCCCCGTCGGGATCCGACACGTCGATCGCTCGCGGAAGCGGTGGGGACCGAGCCGAATTGCCGAGTGGCCGTCCCGGACCACTCCGCGCGACGTCTCGTCGATCGCGTGATGGCGTGCGGTGTTGCCGTTCCGCCATGGCCGCGTGCCGTGGCAGTCCAGAGGAGGAGTTCTTTGGCCCGACGAGGCCAGCGCCAGTCCGGCGCTACCCGTACCACTTCCCGACGCCGGCGTCGTGTCCGCGATGTCGACGTCGACGGCGTCATCCCTGTGCTCGCCCGTGCCGTACGGGAGGTCGAGGCGGCCGGACAGCGCGGCATCATGCCGTCTTCGGCACGCACGAAGTTCCAGGTCGTCGCCCTGCTGGTGCGCGAGGAGCGGGCCCGCGTGAACGCCGACGAGACCTACAGCGACGCCTATCGCGCCGAGCAACTCAGGCGCCTCGACGGGATCGCGACGATCCTCGCCAAGACCGCCGCCCGCGACACCTCGCTCCTCACGCTGCTGGCCGACGACGCCGTCATTTCCGACACGGCCGCGTCGCTCAAGCGCGACCTGCTGATCTCCGCCGGTCTCGAGCCGGCCCCCGACGAGCCCAGCATCATCGAGCCGACGGCCGCCTCCGCCACGACCGTGCGTCGGGTCGTGCCGCAGTCGGTCGTCTCGCGACAGCTGGCCAATCCCTTCCTCGCCCCCGACTTCACGTCCGCCGCGCCGCGCGAGCCGCGCCCGCGGCGCTTGGCCGGCTGGGAGCTGATCGGCCCCCTACTCAAGTCGTTCGAGTACGCCGCCGCCTCGGCAAGCAAGTCCCTGCCCGAGCCGTCCTCCGTGCGCGCGCCGGGCGGCCTGGAGTTGATGCCGCACCAGGCGCGGCTGGTCGCCGCTGCTGCGGCCGGCCATCGGACCTTCCTGCTGGCCGACGAGCCAGGCCTGGGTAAGACGGCTCAGGCTCTGCTCGCCGCGCAGGCCGCGGACGCCTACCCGCTGCTCGCCGTCGTACCGAACGTCGTGAAGACCAACTGGGCACGCGAGGCCGGCATCTGGACGCCGCAGCGGACCGCCACCGTGATCCACGGCGACGGAGACACGATCGACGGCTTCGCCGACATCGTCGTCGTCAACTACGAGGTGCTCGACCGTCACGTCGGCTGGCTCGGCGACCTCGGCTTCCGCAGCATGGTTGTCGACGAGGCGCACTTCATCAAGAACAAGAAGTCCCAGCGATCGCGGAACGTTCTGCGACTGTCCGAGCGCATCCGGACCCGCGCCGCGCGTCCCCTGCTGATGGCGCTCACCGGCACCCCGCTGATCAACGACATCGAGGACTTCAGGGCGATCTGGCAGTTCCTCGGCTGGATCGACGAGACGGGGCCGCGCGCCGAGCTGACGGAGTCGCTCGAGGAGACCGGCCTGACACCGGCCGATCCCGGGTTCTACGCGGCCGCTCGCGCCTGCGTGATCGACCTGGGCGTCGTCCGTCGCCGTAAGGTCGACGTGGCCGCCGACATCCCCGCCAGGCGCATCGCTGACCTGCCCGTCGAGCTCGATGGCGCCGTCGGCCGCTCGATCCGGGACGCCGAGCGCGAGCTCGCCGACCGGCTCGTGTCGCGCTACGAGAGCGCCCTCGCGACGCGGACCTCCGGCAGCGCCGTGGACGGCATCGACCATGACCTCGTACGCCGGGTCGCCGGCTGGGAGCGGGCCGACGCGACCACGGCGAAGACCGGCGAGAACGTGTTCAGCCTGTTGCGCCGCATCGGCAGGGCGAAGGCCGGTCTGTCCGCCGACTACGCCGCGCAGCTCGCGCACAACGTCGGCAAGGTCGTCTTCTTCGCCAGGCACATCGAGGTGTTGGACGTCGCCGAGGAGATCTTCGCCGAGCGCGGCATCCGCTACTCCTCGATCCGGGGCGACCAGTCCCGGACGAGTCGCCAGAAGAACATCGACGCGTTCGTGAACGACCCTGACGTGTCCATCGCGGTCTGCTCGCTGCTGACGGCCGGCGTGGGCCTCAACCTGCAGGTCGCCTCCAACGTCGTGCTCGCCGAGCTGTCGTGGACCAACGCCGAGCAGACGCAGGCCATCGACCGCGTCCACCGCATCGGTCAGGAGGAGCCTGTCACCGCGTGGCGCATCATCGCCGCGCAGACCATCGACACGAGGATCGCGGACCTCGTCGACAGCAAGGCGGGGCTCGCCGCCAGGGCACTCGACGGCTCCGACGACGAGGTGTCGTTGTCGGCCGACGTCCAGCTCGAGGCGCTCGCGGCGCTGCTCACGAACGCGCTGTCAGCCTCGCCATAGCCACGCGACGCCTCCGTCCTGGCAACGATCGTGCGCCAGTTCAGCTGCCTGCCGGCCCCTCCAGGTTGAACGTCGACTCCCCGACACCGGCTCGTACGACGATGAGATCGGCTGGCTCTGCGGAGGGATTGCTCTCTCGGTGCACAGCGCCCTTCGGGACATAGACGAAATCCCCCGGACCCGCGACCACAATGTTCGAGCCGTTGGCGCCGAACTCCATCCTCAGTGCACCGGTGAGGACGTAGATGACCGTCTCAAATTCGCCGTGATGGTGCCACCCGGATACCAATCCGGCCTCGGTACGAACGAATCCCGACCACGTTCCGTCAGTGGCGAAGGCCTGCTGCCGATCCATCCCGGGTGTCGCGGGTCCAGGCTGGCGCTCGGCCGGGGTCACGACCAGGACCGGATCTTGTTGCCTTCCCATTGCCGCTCCTTCCGCCGGAGGCCCGAGCGAGTGAGGATCCTGCCCAGCCCCCGCGATACGCCGTCCCCGGGGCCCATGGTCTCGCCGTCCCGAAGGTGCTGCAACTACTCGGGACGAAGCCTCCCAACGGCCATGAGGACTTCCGAAAGGCGGCCGACGCTTGGCAGCGCCTCTGTCAGCGGGAGGCGCCGATGATCTCCGCCAGCCGGTGACGGACGAGGTCACGGACGACGTCGTCCGGGACGGGGGTGGAGACGGTGAACCGGATCGTCCCCTTGGACAGCTCGAATCCCGTCAGCCGGTCACGCACCACGTCGACAGCCTCCGGACTGAACGGGAAGACGCTGAGGTGGTGCTCGGCGGCGCGGAAGCCGAGCAACGGCTTCTTCCGGTACCTGAGTGCCGCCATTCCGTAGCTGGTGCCCTGCTCGGCGTCCGGCGCCACGTCCATCGCCAGGGTCCGGATGTGCTCGAAGGCCGCGCGCGTGTCCCCGTCCAGGCTGTCGAAGTAGTCGTCCACCGCCGCCATGCCCGAACGCTACCCCCGCCGCTGTCAAGGTCCCGGTGCCTGGTACGACGCTGTGGGGTGGATCGGCTCCACGCGGGTCCACCCTCAGCGCGTTGCTCGGCAAGGCCGAGCGATCAGGATCAAGGTGTCGGGATCGTCCAGAGACCGCGGCCGTGTGTCGCGGCGATGATGTAGCCGCCGGCGGGGCTCAGCTGCAGGTCGTTCGTCGACGCGTGCGGCAGACCGGTTCCGAACTTGGACCACGTCGTACCCGCCCCCTGGCCGGCGCTGGCGATGAAGACGCCGATGTCGGTTCCGACCACGAGCTTCCCACTGGCGGTCATGACGAGGTCGTCCCCAGGAGCGTCCGGCAGCGCCGTCGCGCCGGAGCCGCTGATGTCGGCCCAGGTCTGGCCGCCGTTCATCGTCTCGTAGACGTGGCCCTCACCCGCGGAGAACGTGCCCGTCCACCGCCGGGAGAAGCCGTTGAAGACGGCATACGCGTGTGCCGGGTTCGCCGGATCCACGGTCAGGCCCTGGATGAACCGGAGCGGGAACGCCGGTGCCGGCAGGGTCAACTGGTGCACCGTGCCGCCGTAGTTCGTCAGGATTCCGCGAGCGAAGCCGTCGGCGTTGCACGGGCCGCACCACGCCGCGTACCAGGTGCCCTTCGCGATGCCGATCTGGGTGATCGAGTGACCGGCGCCGGTGTCGCCGGCGATGATCCAGTCGCACGACTTGGCCCCGCAATGGGTGTCCCAGCCCTTGTTCTGGTTGTCCCACAGGTAGCGTCCGCCGGCCACCCAGTGCGTCGCCGGGGCGGTGTCCGCCTCGAACGGCGCGATGAAACGCGGACTCGGGTCGCAGGGGCTGGGCGTGTAGGTAAAGGCCGAGCACGAGGGCGAGATCTCCCGGTACGACGGTGTCGTCCCGTCGGATCGCCCGCCGTTCGTCGTCAGTGCCATGTCCATACCGACGTACTCGTTCACCGCTCGGTCGCCGTTCGCGTGGTCGACGATGTTGTCACCGCCGTCGCCGCCGAACGGCGAGACCATCGTGCTGGCTCCGGGGGTGAGCAACGAGACGCCGTTGTCCTGCAGACCGCCCCAGATGGCGTCACCGCCCGCGACCTTGCCTGCTTCGGCGTAGTAGTACTGCAGGGTCCGGTAGCCGTTGTTGAGGTCCGTCCACTCGGTTCCGGTGTGCGTGTGCACGGCCAGCGACCGGCTGTAGACACCGCCGTCGTTGCCGATGTACACCCGGCTCGCAGCGGAGTCGATGGCGATCGCGTGCTGGTCGGGGTGCGGTGTCTTCCCGCAGCTGTCGAGGCCGTTCGCCGCGCACGGCAGGCTGAAGTTCCAGTACGGGCCGATCGCGGTCCACGACGTACCGCCGTTCGTGGTCTCGAAGGACTCCTCGAGCCCGACGTAGACGTGGTTGGCGTTGGCCGGGTCGACGGCGAGGAACTGGTTGTACCAGGCCTGAACCCCGGGGTGGTAGCCCTTGAACAGCTTCAGCGCCGATCCCGAGTTGGCCAGCTTCCGCCACTCGGCGATGGTCTTGTAAGGCCCTGCCGGGTTGCCGTTCGGCGAGACGAAGACGCCCATCAGCGAGGTGCCGCCGAAGTCGGTCTTCGGGTGGTTGAACATCGACGCCGACTGGACGAGCGCATACAGCTTCGAGCCGTTGGCGGAGTAGGCCAGCGTCGTACGGCCGAGGTCTTTGTCGTTCAGCGATCCGGCGACGCTGAACCGGCTGAACGTCTGCCCGGAGTTCGTGGAGCGGTAGAAGCCGTTGCAGATCGATCCGGCGCGCCAGCCGACCACCGCGATCACCTGCTGGCCGCCGGTGCCCGGCCGCACCACCACGTCGCTGATGTAGCGGGTGTCCGGCGTCGCCCCCGACTGCGGACACGGATCGGGATACAGCACACGCGTCCACGGGGTGCTGAGCGACGCGCTCAGGGAGCGACGGAAGAGGCCCTTGCTGGTCGCCGCGTAGACGCGGCCGGCGCCGTCGAAGACGATCCGGCGGACCAGGGTGTTCTGCAGCTCGTCGCCGCCGACGCGGGCGAAGTTCGCGCCGCCGTCGGTGGAGATCAGCACACCAGTGCCCGATAGGAGTCCGAGCTGGTGTTGGCCTCGCCGGTCCCGACCCACAAGTCGTGGTCGTGGACCTTGATGTCGCCGATCGAAAGGCTGGGCGCGTCGTCGAACAGCGGCGTCCAGGTGCCGTTGGCCCGCTTCCATACACCGCCCGCATAGAGGATGGCGCCGTCCAGTGCCAGCGTGGTCGTCCGGCCACCGACGAGTCCGGCGCCGCCGCCGGAGTTCGACCAGACCGGGTCGCGGTAGCCCAAGGCGTCGCTGTCGTAGGGCTTCGTCGTGATCTCGCTCCACGGTCCGCCGACGACCGGGAGGTTCCGCGCGGCCGCATAGGCGCCGATGAAGGCTGCGGCGTCGACCTCGTCCGCGGGAGCCGTGCGGGCCTCTGCGTACTGCTCGGCCCCCTCCAGCACTTCGAACCTGCCCTCCGCCCCCTCGGACAGATCCCGCTCACCCGAGCGCCCGCCAGAACCGGCGGCCACGCCCGGAGCGGCTGCGGCCACCGCGGCAAGCCCCACGATGGACAGAATGGCCACGCGCCTACGAAAACCCGACACCCTCATAGCCCCTCCTCGTCGAGCCATGCGGCCCCGCCCGCACAACGAGGTGAATAATTGACTCGACGCTAAGACGGTGATACGAGGCCGTCAAGGAGCGAGGGCCGCAGACGCTCAGCTCAGCCGGCTCCCCAGACGCCGGAGCGCCGGTAGTCGGCCAGCATGTCAAGCCCGATGGCGAGCTGGACCAGGCCGACGAGCCCTTGGAACACGACGTACCAGTTCGGAGTGCGCGCGGGCAGGACATCGGTGAGCTGCAAGACGGCCGCCGGCACGCGCAGCGCCCCCGCCAGGAAGGCGACAAGGATCAGCCAGAAGATCCAGCGCCAGCGCCGCAGTACGCCGATCGACAGGATGCTGAGAAACGCAGCGAGCCCTATCAGGAAGGCGGTCTTGGCCCACCGCGGCCAGTTGGGCGGGAAGTTGAGTGCTTGTTCGTAGACGTCTGGTGCTGCTGAGCGGATGACGACCAAGCTGCCCAGGGCCATGAGGAAGAAGCCGAGGACCAACGCTTGGGTCCGGTTGATGATGGCGCACCTCCTGAGCGTGACGACGACAGGCAGCCCTGCGCTTGGCGCGGCGTAGCGCGCATCGCAGTGTGATCGCTAAGGCACCGGTGTGCCGCCGTGCCCGGAGCGGTAGGAGCTGCGCTCTGCGATCGTGCCGTCGGGGTTCCTGACGATGTGGTCGACGCCGTACCAGTGCGCGACCACGGCGCCCTTCATGATCTGGCGCGCCCTGCCGCCGCCGGCCGCGAACGGCTTGCTGCCGTGCAGCCAGCGCGACTTCCAGACTCCGCCCTCGCAGTAGGTCTCGACGTCGTCCACGAGGGCCACATCCCTTCCACAGTGTCAGATCTGAGCGGCCCGCGTCCCGGCCGAGCTGCGGCACCCCTGTACCCGGCGACCCCGAGTACCACTCGTGCTCGGGCCGCGGATTCTGCGGCTCGAGGTGCCTCGACGGGTCCTGGCCACGGTTCACGCGCGGCCGAGGACGAGGAGGTGGGCGCTGGAGGCAAGGAGCGCGGGGTCCTGGTCGAGCGCCCGGGCGCAGGTCAGGGCGCTGTCGAGCAGGTCGTTCAGGCTTGCCGGATCGGGCCTGGTCTTGATGGCCGCCCACATCGGCCCTTCGATGGCGTGGATGGTGACGCCGTCGAAACCGGCGGCGCGGCACTCGGCGACGGCCTCGTCGGGAGTGTGGAAGTAGGCGGCGGTGAACCCCAGCCGGGCGTCGTGCCGCCCGCTGGCCAGGGTGGCGAGTGCGAGGTCACGGTGTCTGGTGTCGAGCTTGCCGCGACTTGCGGCGGCGAGCAGGGCAGCGTGCCGGCTGATGACCGCGGCCGCGACCAGCCCGCCTGGGCGGAGTACGCGGCGTGCCTCCTGGAGGGCGTCGATGCGCTCGTCCGCCTCGAGCAGGTGGTAGAGGGGGCCGAGGAGTAGCGCCGCGTCCGCGCTGTCGTCCGGTTCGTCGAGGTGTCGGGCGTCGCCCACCACGGCTGTCAGCGAGGTGGGCTCGGCCAAGGCTGCGGCGACGTGTTCTGGGACCAGGTCGACCAGATGGACCCTGTAGCCGAGCCCGGCCAGCCAGCGGGCGTAGACGCCGGTGCCGCCGCCGACGTCGAGGATCCTGGCAGGTGGCGGCGGAAGGTGGCCGGCGAGCAACTCCATGGTGCGCAGGTGCTCCAGTCGGCCGTGTGGGGTCGCGACCAGGCGTTCGGTCTCGGTCAACGTGCTGTAGTAGGCCTGGATGTCGGCCGCCACGGTGCGTTTGGGCGCGACGCGCTGAGGGGTGGCGTCGGTGGGATCCGTGTCCTCGGCGGCGACGCGAGCCCGGCCGGCGCGTTTCGCGCGGTAGAGCGCGGCGTCTGCGACGCGGACCAGACTGCGCAAATCGCCGGCGTCCCTGTCGAGCTCGGCGATACCGGCGCTGAAGGTGACGTGCAGTATGCCGCCGTCGGGAATGTCGATGCCCTGGGAGCTGAACGATTGGAGGGTGTCGCGGCCGCGGCGTACGGCGTCGGCGCGGGACATGCCGAAGGCGAGGACCGCGATCTCCTCACCGCCCCACCGGGCCACGAGGTCCTCCCCGCGGAACTCGGCGGTGAGGTGATCGGCGAGTCGCCGGAGCACGATGTCGCCGGCGCCGTGGCCGTGCTCGTCGTTGACGCGCTTGAAGTGATCGATGTCGAGGAGCATCAGCGAGAGGGGTTGCGCGTACTGCTGCGCCAGGGTGCGCAGCCGGCTGAACTCACGCTCGAGGCGGCGGCGGTTGGCGAGCCCGGTCAAGGGGTCGGTGTCGGCGAGTTCGCGGAAGAGCTGGACGCGTTCCAGACGGTTGCGAATGCGGGTCCGCAGCTCCGTCCTTCCCAGCGGTTTGCTCACATAGTCGTCGGCACCGGCCGCGAACACATCCGCGATGGCCGCGGAGTCCGTGTGGGCGGTCAGGAACAGCACCGGCAGCCCGGACCAGCGAGGATCGGTGCGGATGACCCGGCACAGCTCGGTTCCGTTCACGTGTGGCATGTCGAGGTCGAGCATCACGAGGTCCGGCGTGGTGAGTTCCAGCGCGTCCCAGAACTCGCGGGCGTCGAGGAGCGTCGTGATGTCGTAGCCGTCGCCGGCGAGCAGCTCGGACACCGCGGTCAGGGTCGCGGCGTCGTCGTCGACGGCCAGGATCCGGAACCGGTGGCGCCGGCGGCGCTCGGCGAGTGACTCGACCGTGTCGATCAGGGCGGGGCCGGTCTGGTCCCGGGGCACGACCAGAGACGCGCCGGCGCCCGATGCGACCAGTCGGTCGGACAGCGACGCCGTGTCGCCGAGTGCGACAACCGGTACCGGCGGAACCCGGTTCGCGTAGTTGCGCATGGTGTTCGGCGCGTCGCGGTGCTCGAGGTCGACAATGGCCGCGCCCGCGTCGCCGTTGAGGGGGTCGGCGGTGACGTCGAGGCCGCGTGCGCGGGCGGCCTCCTCGATGGCGGCCTCGATCTGCGGGTCGGCGTGCACGGCGACGAGGTTCGTACGTCGCTGCACGAGGGTGCTGTGGTCGGGTGCCGATTCGTCGAGCAGGGTTCGGCGGAGTGCTGCTACCCGCACAGCCAGCACGCGTGCGGCCGCGGGGCTCGGGTCGGTGGCGAAGGACTCCTCCAGCTCGCGTGCCAGCACGGTGGCGTCGGCGAATCCGAAGGTCCCCGCGGCGCCGGCAAGGCGGTGCGCGGCGCGTTCGGCATCGCGGCGGTCGAGCTCCCGGAGCCTGCCACTCGCCAGGGTCCCGACGGCGCTCTCCAGGGTCGCCACACTGTGGGCGAACGCGGTCCGGGCCTCCTCGTGGATGACGGCGAGCCGGCGGCCGACCTCGGACGCTTTCCAGTTCTGAGGCTTGCCCCGCGGCGTTGGTTCCGTCACCGGTCCCACCCCAACAGCTCGGCTACGTCACTCGGCAGCGTCATCGGGTCGAACGGCTTGGCCAGGACACCCGCGACGCCGAGGCGCTCCCACTGCCTTCGCTCCGCGCCCTGGACCTTGGCGGTGAGCAGCACCACCGGCACGGATCGGGTCCGCGGATCGGCCTGCAATCGATCGAATGTGGTAGGCCCGTCCATCGTCGGCATCATCACATCGAGCAGGATCGCGTCGGGCGGGTTCTCGGTGGCCATGCTCAGCGCGTCGGCGCCAGTGGCGGCAATCTCCACCTCCCAGCCGCCGATCAGCTCCAGGCTTGTCTGGGCGATCTCACGGATCGCGTCGTCGTCGTCGACGATGAGGATTCGGGCGGTCATCGGTCTGTCGGCCTCCGGCGTTCGTCGTGACTGTCGCGGGCGTCGCCTGAGGATGGGCCGATCATCGCGAGGCCCCTGTGATCACGCCCTCGAGCAGGTCGAGCACTCGGCGCTCGACCTCCTCCGGGCTCGTCGTCGCCTTGCTGAAGCACTCGTCGGGTCCCACGCCGAGCCGCCGCCGGTCGTCTTCGTCCAGGTCGAGGGCGCTGTAGACGATGAGGGGCACGCTGCTGAGCTCGGGCCCCGCGTGCAGGCACTCCGCCAGCGCGAACCCGTCGATGTCGGGCAGCAGCAGGTCGAGCATGATCAGATCGGGGGCGAGGCCCGGGCGCAGCTGCAGCGCCTCATGGCCGGTGTGCGCCTGTTGGACGTGAACACCGTGCTGGTCGAAGAGGGTTCGCATGACCTGCCCCAGCGCGGGGTCGTCCTCCACGAGCAGGATCCGTGGCCGGCCACTCGGGTCGCGTACGGCGCGATCGAGCGTGGACAGCAGCGCAGTGACGTCGAGTGGTTTGGTCAGCCACGCGGTGACATCGACCGGTGGGGTCGCCGGCTCACTGCCACCGAGGATCACCACGGGCACATCGCGGGTCCGCTCGTCAGCGCGCAGAGCGCCGATCGCGGCCCAGCCGTCGATGCTGGACAGGCCGAGATCCATGACGATGGCGGACGGTACCCGGTCGGTGGCCATCGAGACCGCGTGCTCGCTGGAGTCACTCACGGCGACCTCGTATCCGTGAGTGCGGAGCAGGCCACAGATGGCCGCGCGCGCCTGTGGGTCGTCGCCGCAGACCAGCACGGTGGCCCCCGCGATGCCCGCGGGCTCGGCGCCATCGCCGGAGCCGGGTGCCGCGGGAAGCGTGAACTGGAAGACCGCGCCCTGGCCGGGCTCGCTCTCGGCCCAGATCCGACCGCCGTGCAACTCGACGATGCCGCGGCAGATCGCCAGGCCCAGCCCCGTTCCGCCCTTCTCCCGGGTGTCGGCCGAGTCGAACTGGGCGAACCTGCCGAAGACCGCCTCGAGGTGATCGGCGGGGATGCCACGGCCCTGGTCGCTGACCGTGAACAACACCGCGCCGGCGTGCTCGGCGGCGGATATCCGCACGGTGCTGCCGGTGGGCGAGAACTTGATGGCGTTGCTGAGCAGGTTCGTCAGTGTCTGCACGATCTGGTCGGGGTCGGCAGGGAGCCGTGCGGGCGACGTTTCCTTGTCGAGTGTGACCCCGGCATGGGTCGCCAGCCCTCGCATCTCCTCGACGGCACGGTCGACGAGATCGGCGGCTGAACACTCTCGCCTCTGGGTGGCGAAGTTGCCGGCGGCGATGCGCTCGAAGTTGAGGATGTCGTTGATCAGCCGGATCAGCCGATCGGTCGATTCCACGGCGATGGCGATCATGCGTTGTGCCTTCGGAGGCGCGTCCGCCAGCAGCCCGCCCTGCAGCAGGCCGAGCGCTCCGCGCACCGAGGTCAGGGGAGTCCGCAGCTCGTGGCTGACCACGGAAACGAACTCGTCCTTCATCTTGTCGAGCGCGCGCCGCTCAGTCACATCGCGAAACAGCAGCACCGCTCCCGTGACCTCCTCCGCATCACGGATGGGTGTCACCGTCAGTTCGATGGGCAACTCGGTACCGTCGGATCGTCGGTGCGCACCATCGGTCAGGGTCTGGACACTGCCCTCGGCCATCGCGGCGGCCACCGGATCGTCGGTGGCCGGGATCGCGATCCCCTCGCCGTCATGCAGGCGCAACCCGTCCTGCACGACGGTACCCGCGAGAGCGGCCGCGGATCGGCCGACGATCTCACCGGCGACCGGGTTCGCGAACGTCACGCGCCCGGAGCGGTCGACACCGATGATGCCTTCACCGGCACCGTCCAGGATCGACTGGTGCCGGCGGGTCAGCCGCTCGAGCTCCAACGTCCGCTGCTGCACCCGGTCCTCCAGGTCCCGGGTGAGTCCGATGTTGTCGGCCAGAGTGAGCATGTGACGGAGTACCAGCAGCAACACGAGGACGACCGTGATGGCGACCAGCGTCCGGTCGGTGAGCCGAGCAGGTGACGTGGCGATGAGGACGAGCACGACCGTCACCGGCGCGTAGGGGAGCAGCTCGCGGCTCAAGGCCCGCGGGTCGGCCGAGGCGCTGTGGCGAGCACCCCGCGCCACCGGCGCCATCGCGGCGAGGGCGAGCAGCATGTATCCGACAGTCCATCCCACGTCGAACCCGCTGCCGGCGGCCTCCTCGCCCTGCAGCGCCAGATAGCCGATTCCGGTGTCGGCACAGCCGATGGCAACGAAGCCCACGGCCACCAGCAGCAGCGGCAGCCGCTCCCATCCGACGGCCCGCGCGGCCAGACTGCTCGCGATGGCGACGATCAGAATGTCTGCGAGCGGGTAGTACAGATACACGAACAGGTACAGCCCGCTGACCTGCCCGAGCTGGTCCAACAGCGGCCCCACCAGCAGGATCCAGCTGACGAACAGCAGCGCCGCGGCGACGATCAGTCCGTCAGCCACCGCACGAGCACGAGCCGCGGCCGACAACTGGCGACTCGGAAGCGCCAGCATGCCCGCCACCACGAACGGGACCAGCGCCACATAGAACACGTCAGCCGGCCCTGGAAACGTCTGCGCGTCCGGAGCCAGCACCTGGTAGTAGAACCAGATCGTGTTACCGATCGTGTAGCAGCCCGCCGCGCCGGCCAGCAGTAGCCATGGCACCCGGTAGCCCGGCTCCCTCAGCCTGGCGGCCCGCCAGCACGCCACTGCCGCCATTCCCGAGAAGACGACCAGTGCGCCGTCGCTCAGTGCACGCGTGGCCCGCTCGCCGGCCAGGTCGCCGACGACGAGTACCGCGAGCGCTGCCGCGACCGCCGCCAGGCCGACGGCGACGAGGCCGTAATCCCGCCAGTCGGAGGACTCCCGCGCAACCATGTCATCTACCCCCATGAGCGTGTGCATCCGGAGGCCGGAACGACGTTCCTTCGCCGTCGATCACTGTTCGTGATCTGACTGCCACGGTACGCGATACCATCGCGTCCGGAAAGCGGGCGGTGCAGCCCCGACGGTGGTATTCCTGCCGGGGGCGGCGCGATCGGCGATGGGCGGGTTGCGCGTCCGATCGTGGTCAGATCAGCAGGTCGAGGACGAGCACCAGTCCGAGGCCGAGTGCACAGGCGATCGAGAGGTTGCGGGTGCGGTGGGCCACCACGCCGATGACGGCGCCGGCGGCGAGCAGTGTCAGCGCGTCGCCCGGCGGGGCGCTCCGGACCAGGCCGACCAGCTCCACCGCCACGATGGCCGCGAGTACGGCGGGTGCCAGGTGCTCCAGGCTCGCCCGGAGGCTGGTGGGGAGCCGGTCGGCCGGCAGCAGCGTGATGAAGGCGATCCGGAGGATCCAGCAGACCGCCGCGAGTGCCAGCATCGATATCCAGGCGGTCATCGCGCGACCGCCGTTCCTGCCGCGACACCGGCGAGGGCTCCGCAGACGATGCCCAGCTCGGGCCGGACGAGGCCGGCAGCGGCAGCCACCAGACCTCCGGCCACCGCGGCGGCCACGGCCGGACGACTCGTCAGCCGGGGTGCCAGCATGCCCAGGAACAGGGCGGTGCCCGCGAAGCCGAGGTGGGGCATCGCCGGCAGCACGGGCCCGGCGACGATTCCGGCGGCGACCGATGACGACCAGACGAGCAGGACCAGCGAGCCGAGCCAACCCCAGTACCGGCGGAAGGTGCGCGGGTCGAGGTCGGGCCGGGCGGTCGACAGCAGGTAGGTCTGGTCGATGACGAAGTGCGGCGCCAGCCATCGGAACCACGCCGGTTGTCCATGGAACCGGTGCGACAGGGATGCGCCGTACAGCAGCAGGCGGGTGTTCACCACGGCGGCCGAGACGACGACGCCGAGGAGTGCGGCGCCCTGATGCACGAGGGTGACGGCGGTGAGCTGTGCGCTGCCGCCGTAGACCGCGGCCGCACCGGCCAGACCAGGCAGGGTGCCGAAGCCGAGCACGGAGATCGTGACCCCGAGCGTCATGCCGAACGCGACCATCCCCAGTGCGACGGACGCGGTGTCGCGCAGGGCGAGAAGGTGCGGCGGCGTGACCGCCGGGCGGGCTGCCGGCGGCGTCGGCCGCTGGACGAGGGACTTCGAGATTGTCATGCCGCAACCGTGACGGCCTTGCCGCGCGACGACTTGACGCGCAGGTGGTGGAAGTGCGGAGAACTCGTGGCGACGGTCCTCCACCCGATCTCCACATCGTCTCCAAGTCCCGGCGCGGCGCTGCCCGCACTGTCGTTGCACCGGCGGCCACCCGCCGGACGGCGACGAGGGAGACGACATGACCAGCACGTACCGCAGCCGGCACGACGTGGTGGTGGTCGGCGCGCGGTGTGCCGGCGCGGCCACCGCGATGCTGCTGGCCAGGATGGGCCACGACGTCGTCGTGCTGGACAAGGCCCGGCTGCCGAGCGACACGGTGTCGACGCACGGTATCGCCCGCGGCGGGGTCGTCCAGCTGGCCCGCTGGGGCCTGCTGGACGCCGTCCTCGCCAGCGGCGCACCGGCGATCGAGCACGTGACGTTCGCTCTCGAGGGGCAGGCGACGACGCGCCGGATCAAGCGGCGCGCGGGTGTCGACATCATGGTCGCGCCGCGACGCCGGGTGCTCGACGGCCTGCTGGCGGACGCGGCGGTCGCGTCGGGCGCCCGGCTCCGGACCGGTGTGACCGCGACCGGTGTGCTGCGGTCGGCCGACGGACGGGTCGATGGGATCACCGCCCGGACGGCGGACGGTGCCCGGCTCGAGCTGTCCGCCCGCTTCGTGGTGGGCGCCGACGGCCTGCGGTCGCGCATGGCCGAGCACGTCGGCGCCGAGGTGCTGGACTCCTTCACCTCCGGGTCGTCCATCTACTACACCTATGTGGCCGGTCTCGCGTCGAATGCCTTCGAGTTCCACCTCGCGCCCGGCGCGTTCACCGGGGTGTTCCCGACCCACGACGGCGAGGCGTGCGTCTGGATCTGCCGGCCGACCGCCGCCCTCGGATCGGTCCGTGCCGCGGGCGCCGGACGCGTCGCCGCGTTCCTCGGCGAGCTCGACGCCTGTGCCCCGGACCTGGCCCGGCGGGTACGCGCCGGCGGCGTCGAGGCACCGGTGCGCGGCGTGGCCGACCTGCCCAACCACATCCGCCGGCCACACGGTCCCGGCTGGGCGCTGGTCGGCGATGCCGGCTACCACCGCGACCCGATCACCGGTCACGGGATCACCGACGCGTTCCGGGATGCCGAGCTCCTGGCGACCGCGCTCGATGCGGCCATTCGCGAGCCGGCCACCCAGGCCGACGCGATGGCGACGTACCACCGCACCCGCGACGCGATGCTGCGCGAGACCTTCGACCTGACCCGCGCACTGACCCGGTTCCCGCCGGTGGACCGCTTCGTGGCGCTGCAGATCCAGCTGAGCGAGGCACTCGAACGAGAGGCCGCCCTGCTCGCCGCGCTCCCCAGACGCACAGCGGAGGTGATCGGTTCGGCCGCCTGACCTCGCCCCACTTCAGCACCAGTCAACGACATCACCGGAAGGAAATACCACCATGTTCGACACCACGATCCAGAGCCGCCTCAACGGCGTCGACACCGAGGGCCTGTTCGCCACGCTCGACGCCGTCAAGGCCCAGCCCGAGATCGCCCGCTTCCAGTTCCGCGCCACCAACCGGTGGGTCAGCGGCACGCACAACCGCGGGACCATCAACGGCTATTACGGAGCCGGGCAGGAACACACGCGTCCTGCGGACTTCGTCTTCGATGCCGACCACCCGCCGGTGCTGGTCGGCGGGGACAACGGCCCCACGCCGGTCGAGCAGCTGCTGCACGCGCTGGCCGCCTGCCTGACCAGCGGTCTGGCCAACATCGCCGCCGCCCGCGGCATCGAGCTCGAGGAGGTCACCTCCACCGTCGAGGGTGACATCAACCTGCTGGGCATCCTCGGGCTCGACCCGGCGGTTCGCAACGGCTTCGAGGCGATCCGCGTCGTGTTCCACGTCAAGGGCGACGCCGCGGCCGAGAAGCTCGCGGCGCTCGTCGACCAGTCGCGCAACCGCTCGGCGGTGTACGACGTGATCACCCACGGCGTACCGGTGTCGATCGACGTCGCGACGGCCTGATCCGCACGACAGGCCGGCCTGCCCACTCCGGGCGGGCCGGCCCTGCCACGTCGCGGTCAGGACGCGACGACGGCGCGGTACGCCGGCTGCGGCTCGTCGGTGCCGAAGCGGTAGCTACCGGACGGCTCGGTCACGACGCCGGATCCGGCGAGCAGGTCGCACACCGGGGACGTGATCCACAGCGAACCCGGCGGCGTCTGCTCGGCGAGAGCGAGGGCGACCTGTACGCCGTGCGCGTCGAGCTGGGCCTCTTCGCGCGGGACCTCGGCGATGGCCACCGCGAGGCAGCCCGCGCCGTGCAGCTGGGAGAGACCGGCGCGCACGGCGGTGGCAGGCCCGTCGAACAGCACCACCGGCCGACCGCCGGGACCCGAGCAGCGCCTTCCGCCGGCCGCCGCGAGTGCCGACGCCAGTTCCTCGGCTCCCGGGCCGGCGGGCGCGGCGACGGCGGCAAGCGCCAGCTGTCTGGTCGCCGTCCTCGGCAGGTCAGGCAGGAACGCCTCCACGGCGTCGAGGATCTGATCGGGATCTCCGGAGACGAAGTGGTCGTCACCGTCGAGCAGTTCCAGCCGCGCACCGGGGATGTGCTCCGCGAGGTAGCGCCCCCCTCCCGGGTCGAGGAGCGCATCGCCGACCCGGTGAAGCACCAGCGTCGGAACCCGCACCGCCGGCAAGGCGTCCCGGACGTCCACGAGGGAGTTCATATCCATCAGCGCACGCACCGTCGAGGGCGTCGCGGAGGCCCGCATCCGCTGCGCCCACCAGCGCTGCATCGCCTGATCGGCCGACGGGCAGCGCATCCTCATGTCCGCCTCCCAGTCCCAGCGGCTGACGAGCAGCTCTGTGTACGCCGCACGGTCCTCCTCCGTCTGCGCCCAGGGGTAGTCGTCGGACCGGGTCCGCTTGGCGGAGCTGCCGTACAGGACCAGCGACGTGACCCGCTCGGGGTGTGCCGCGGCGCACAGGATCGCCATCGGCCCGCCCTCGGAGTAACCGACCAGGACGGCCTCGCGGGACCCGACCGCGTCCATCACGGCGAGCACGTCGTGCATCCGCGTCTCGAGGTCCGGCAGGCCGGACGGCCGGTCCGACATCCCGGTGCCGCGCTTGTCGAAGCGGATCAGCCGGCCGAATGATCCCAACCGGTCGAGGAAGTGGGCGTGGCGAGGGTCGGCCCAGTCCAGCTCCAGGTGCGACACGAACCCGGGAACCAGCACGATGTCGAGATCACCGCCGCCGGTGACCTGGTACGCGATGTGCAGGCCGTCGCTGACGGTGTAGCGGATAGGCGCACTCGCCCTGGCCTCGATCGGCGCGACGAAGCGATAGCCCCGGCCGTGCACCGTGCGGATCATCCGCTGCGCCTGACCGTCGTCACCGAGAGCACGCCTTACCTGCTTGATCCGGCTGGTGACCGCTGTCTCGCTCACGAAGCGGCCGCCCCACACCCCGTCCATCAGCTCTTCCTTGGGGACCACCCGGTCGCGATGCGCGACGAGGTAGGCGAGAACGTCGAAGGCCTGCGGTTCGAGCGGCACAACCGCACCTGCCCGTCGCACCTCGAACAGGGCCGGGTCGAACTCGAGGTCGCCGTCAAACCCCAGGACCATGACCTGACTATGTCACCCGCGACAACCATGACCTGACTATGTCACCCGCGACAAGCTGCGCACTGCCGGTCGGGGCCGGCGGTGACCGTGCCGCCGTAAACCCGGACTTGCATGATCATTCATAACACTGCATAGTCATGCTATGTCCAAGGTCATCGCTTCCCTACCCGTCGGTGAGCGGGTCGGCATCGCCTTCTCCGGAGGGCTCGACACCTCGGTCGCGGTCGCGTGGATGCGCGACAAGGGCGCGGTGCCGTGCACGTACACCGCCGACCTCGGGCAGTACGACGAGCCCGACATCGGCTCGGTCCCCGGGCGGGCCAAGGCGTACGGCGCCGAGCTCGCGAGGTTGGTCGACTGCCGTGCGACCCTCGTGGAGGAGGGATTGGCCGCGCTGACCTGCGGGGCGTTCCACATCCGCTCGGGAGGCCGGTCGTACTTCAACACGACCCCACTGGGCCGCGCGGTGACGGGCACGCTGCTGGTGCGGGCGATGCTCGAGGACGACGTCCAGATCTGGGGTGACGGCTCGACGTTCAAGGGCAACGACATCGAGCGGTTCTACCGCTACGGGCTGCTGGCCAACCCGAACCTGCGGATCTACAAGCCGTGGCTCGACGCGGCCTTCGTCAGTGAGCTCGGCGGCCGCCAGGAGATGAGCGCGTGGCTGCTCGACCACGACCTGCCGTACCGCGACAGCGCGGAGAAGGCGTACTCGACCGACGCGAACATCTGGGGCGCCACCCACGAGGCCAAGACCCTCGAGCAGCTCGAGAACGGGATCGAGACGGTCCAGCCGATCATGGGTGTGCGGTTCTGGGACCCGGCGGTGGAGATCACCCCGGAGAACGTCACGATCGGCTTCGAGCAGGGCCGGCCGGTGACCATCGACGGAGCCGAGTTCGCCAGCCCGGTCGACCTGGTCACGGAGGTCAACGCGATCGGAGGCCGGCACGGCCTGGGCATGTCCGACCAGATCGAGAACCGGATCATCGAGGCCAAGAGCAGGGGTATCTACGAGGCGCCGGGCATGGCGCTGCTGCACGCGGCGTACGAGCGGTTGGTGAACGCGATCCACAACGAGGACACCATCGCGACGTACCACGCCGAAGGTCGCCGGCTCGGCCGGCTGATGTACGAGGGCCGCTGGCTCGACCCACAGGCACTGATGCTGCGCGAGTCGCTGCAGCGCTGGGTGGGCGCCGCAGTCACCGGCGAGGTGACCCTGCGACTACGCCGCGGCGAGGACTACTCGATCCTCGACACCACCGGCCCCGCGTTCAGCTACCACCCCGACAAGCTGTCCATGGAACGCACCGAGGACTCCGCCTTCGGCCCGCTGGACCGGATCGGCCAGCTCACGATGCGCAACCTCGACATCGCCGACTCGCGCGCCAAGCTCGAGCAGTACGCCGGACTGGGCATGGTCGGCACCGCTCACGCGGAACTGATCGGGGCGGCGGCACAGACCGGGCTGATCGGCGAGATGCCGCACGGTGGCGCGGATGCGATCGCCTCTCGCGGTGAGGTGGACGCGGACGACGAACTCCTCGACCGGGCCGCGATGGAGTCGGGCACCGACTGACCGTCCCGCGTAGCGTGAGCCCGTGGAGCGGATCGGGTACGTCATCCTGTACGTCTCCGACCTCGACGCGTCCATCGCGTTCTACCGGGATGTGGTCGGCCTTCCCTACCGGTTCACCGATGCCGGGTACGCGGAGTTCGGCACCGAGGGCACCCGGTTCGCCCTCTACGAACGACGCCGCGCCGAGTGGCTCACCGGGCAGGCGGTGACGCCCGGCCCGGCCGCCGAGATCGTGCTGCTGGTCGATGACGTCGACGCCCACGCGAGCCGGCTCGCGGCCTTGCGCGCGACGGTTCTCAGTGGGCCGGCCGACCGGCCGTGGGGACACCGGACCGTGCACATCGCGGACCCGGACGGATTCGTCGTCGAGCTCGCCCAGGAGATCCCCCGCCGGCGGGGCCGGCGGGGGAGCGACCACTACTGAGATCGCGGCACGTCGTGCGCCAGGTCGTACGAGTAGTCGCCGTCGTACTCGGGTGTGGCGGTGACGACGGGTTCCTGCGGGTTGTGCGGACTCGCGGGCGTGGTCACGCCGCTCGCCTCGTGCGCGAGGTCGTACTCGAGATCCGTTTCCGTGATCGCGTCAGGCTCCTGATCGCTCACGGCTCACCACCTTCGGTCGGGTGTCTTCAGTATCGGTCGTGGTGCGAACCGTCTCCAGGCGCGAGCCCTTGCACGCGCATTGCCTGACCCCGATACTCCTGAAATGTCAGCCGGTCACGTGACAATTACTCCAGGTTCGCGTCGGTGCCGGCTGGCAGCCCGATCGGGACCCCACGCGAGGTCCCATTCACTCCCCTGGAGGAGCCTGTGAGCATAGAGCGCGCCTCTGTCCGAGGCCGGATCTCCCGGACCGCCCGACTCCTGGCCGTGACCGTCGGCCTGGCATCCGTCGCCGTGTACGCCCTGCCCGCCGGCGCGGCGTCCTCGGAGCACTTCGGCGCCGGCCGGCTCTCCGCCGTCAGCACCGCGGTGGCGCAGTCGGGTGTCGACGGCATCGCCTGGTACGCCGACGCGGCGTTCGACCGCATCATCGTGACCGCCGACAGCACCGTCTCGGCCGCCGACATCGCCACGCTCAAGCGCAGCGCGGGCAGCAGCGTCGGCGCGGTCCAGGTCAACCGCAGCAGCGGCGTGTTCAGCCCGCTGCTGTCGGCCGGTGACGCCATCTACGGCGGACGGTACCGGTGTTCGCTCGGCTTCAACGTCGTCAAGGGCAGCACCTACTACTTCCTCACCGCCGGGCACTGCGGAAAGGTGGCCAAGACCTGGTACACCAACTCCAGCCACACCACCCTGATCGGCCCCACGATCGGCTACAGCTTCCCCGGTAACGACTACGCGCTGGTGCGCTACGACAACACCTCGCTGAGCCACCCGGGTGGCTTCACCGCCGCGAACGCCTACGTCGGTGAGTCCGTCAAGCGCACCGGCTCGACCACCGGCACCCACAGCGGCACCGTCACCGCGCTCAACGTCACCGTCCACTACCAGGGCGGCGGCACCGTCAGCGGCTTGATCCAGACCACCGTGTGCGCCGAGCCGGGCGACTCCGGCGGCCCGCTGTACGACGGCACCAAGGGCCTCGGCATCACCTCCGGCGGCAGCGGCGACTGCAAGAGCGGTGGCACGACCTTCTTCCAGCCGGTCACCGAAGCGGCCGGCGCCTACGGCGTGACCCTCTACTGACCCACACACGACGGCCCGGCCGGCAGCCACGGGCTGCGGCCGGGCCGTCCGCTGCGACCTCAGTGCAGGTGGTGCTTCCAGTCGGGTGGGACGCGTCCCTCCGGCCCTGGTGTGGGCTGACCGACGGGCCGGTGTTCCGGTGGCGCCAACGGCGGGCCCTCGTAGAACTGCTTGGTCGCGTAGTTCCAGTACCAGGTCTCGTCCGGTTCGAAGCTGCGGACGAGCGGGTGGCCGGCCGCCGCGGCGTGGGCGGACGCGTGCTGCGCGGGCGAGGAGTCGCAACAGCCGACGTGGCCGCACTGCGCGCAACGCCGGAGGTGGAGCCACCACCCACCTGCTACGAGGCACTCGACGCAGCCCGGTCCACTCGGGGGGATCGTGTCGTCGATCCCGGGAATCTCGGTCATACAACGGCCTCCTGGTGGTGTCCCGGACAGCGCGCGAGCGCTGCCGCGGCGGTGTGGTGGAGTACCCCAGTGTGCCTCGCGGCCGACAGTCATCGCAGCCTTGCGAGTGCGGCGCGGGCGGCGTTGTATCCGCACATGCCGTGTGCGCCCGCGCCCGGCGGGGTGGCGGCGGAGCAG
>WNGB01005312.1_pt1 | contig 23012 bp, 26 predicted proteins | sample 5400681 | NCBI WGS metagenome assembly WNGB01 (sample SAMN13153367, study PRJNA577476) | soil metagenome | isolation source: 115 cm soil or saprolite under grassland replicate 2 | place: USA:California | collected 2016-06-15
AGCCGGGTGGAGTTCGAGGAATTCCGCACGGCGCTCGCCAAGCTGCCGCAGGACCAGCGCGAGGCGCTGCTCCTGGTCGGTGCGTCGGGCTTCTCCTACGAGGAGGCAGCCGCGATCTGCGAGTGTGCGGTCGGGACCATCAAGAGCCGGGTCAATCGCGCCCGCACCCGGCTGGCCGAGCTGCTGTCGATCGACAGCGCCGACGATTTCGGGCCCGACCAGCCGACCCGCGCGATCCTCAGCGCCGGCGGCCACCGCTAACCGCCCGGTTTGAACTTCCCACGGCGCTCTTGTGAGCTTGCGGGTCTGCGCAAAAAAACTCGCCCGGTACCGGGACCGGGCGAGTTGCTCCGTGCCTAACACTGACCTGGTCAGGGCAGTGTCGACGTACGCCCACGCATCAGTCCCACGATCGCCGAGATCACGAACAGGACGATCGCAACGAAGAAGATGATCTTCGCGATTTCCACTGCGAAGCCGGCAATGCCGCCAAATCCCAGCACCGCCGCAATGAGCGCGATAATCAAGAAGGTCAGAGCCCATCCGAGCATGGCGACGCACTCCTTGCACTATGTTTCCACGGCTTTGCGGCCGTGCCGCACTGAATAAATAACGCTCTCATCGGATAAGTCGTTCCACCAGCGGGTGCCGGCGCCTTCGTCCGCGCTGCGGAACAGTTCCATCACCGTGCGGTTTGACGGATGCCGAATTCATCCACATGCGCGATCGGCTGGCCGCGAGCGGCAGGCGGCCGGCCGGGGCGGAGGAACGGGTCATGACCCAGAGACATTCCAAGGCATCGGCTGCGGGGTCAACGCAGCATCGCAATAGTGCGAATGACCAATCCCGGTCGCACGTGTTTTCGCGGATGGCGACGGCGACCTCGAATTTTGCCGGCAAGCCGCTGGCATTCCTGGCCGCCACGTTATCCGTCGTGATCTGGGCGCTCACCGGGCCGTTGTTCGGCTACAGCGACACCTGGCAACTGGTCATCAATACCTCGACCACGATCGTCACCTTTCTCATGGTGTTCCTCATCCAGCATACCCAGAACCGCGACACGCTCGCGATTCAGCTCAAGCTCGCCGAGCTCATCATCGTGATCCGCGGCGCCGAGAACCGTCTCGCCACGATCGAGGACATGGATGAGGGCGACCTCGAGCGGCTGCACGAGGAATATCGCCGGCGTGCCGAGCAGACGCTCGAACATCTCCGGGGTCGCCAGGGCGCCCAGTCACCCGCGAAGGGCTAGGAACGCGCGCCTAAGGATGCACATCCTCGGTGAACCACTCGGTCGGCAGTTCGTGGCCGAGCCCGCTGCCTTTGGCCTTGCGGTAGACCACGGCGCCGGCGGCGGCGAACTGGTAGCCGAGCCCGATATTGTTCAGGAAACAGGTAATCTCGTTGTCGGTCTTGCGGCCCTCGGCGCGGCCGACGATCAGCTCGGGCAGCGTCGGAAGCCGGTCGAAGTCGATCTCCTCCGCGCTCTTGGCCCAACCGTGCTCATTCGCCTTCTTGGCCAGCGCAAGGTCGTGCGTGGTGACGTGAATCGGGCTCTGCTCATGGGCGTGCAGCACCAGGCGGCCGGCACGCTTGAACGCCTTCGGCTCGATCTCGGGCAGCTTGATCGAGGTCATGTGCAGGCCCGGCACCACCCAGCGCTCGAAGAAGATCGGGTCGAGACTATTGCTCGCGCACATCGCGATGTCGGCGCCGGCGAGCGCCTCTTCCGGCTGACCGACCGGGATCACCTCGACGCCAAGCAATCCGCTCATCTGCAGGGCAAACGCCTCCCGGTTGGCCTGGGTCGGGCTGAAGCAGCGGATCGACCTGATGTTGCGCACCGCGCAGGCCGCCATGAGCTGGGCGCCGGCCTGCCAGCCGCAGCCGAGGATGCCGACCGAGCTCGCATTCTTGCGGGCGAGATATTTGATCCCGAGGCCGTTGGCCGCGCCCACGCGCATGCGCTGCATGACACCGTCGGGCATGATCGCCAGCGGCTCGCCGTTCTCCGATGAGAACAGCAGCACCAGCCCGACGTAGCGGCCGTTGGCGGCCGGCACCTTATGGCGCACCACGTTGTTGCCCTTCTTCGGGAAGGTCACGATGTCGGAATTGATCCGGATCGCTCCGACGCCGAGCTTGGGGATGACGCCGTCCATGGACTTGAGGCCGTAGACCGCATCCGGATTGGCGGTGGGCGTGATGCAGTCAGAGCGCGTGCGGTTCACGCCGCGCCCCTCCGCCAGCTCCACATAGGCCTCTTCGAGCGCCTCGATGCACTCGGGCATCGGCAGGAGCTTCTCGACATCATCGTTGGATAAGATCAAAGTCATGGCTGTTGTCGTTTCTATTGGAGGACGCAGACTTCGCCTTCGGGCGAACGAGGTCTGGCAGACCGGGCGGGAGGACGCAAGGCGCGGTGAGCAACGACCGGGTCACGATGCTGAACGTCGCTTTCGACGACTATCCGCAGACGCTCGCGCTCAAGCGTCGCGCGGTCACGTCGGATCGCCTCGCGCTGAACTTCAGCGACATCAAGCCGGCGAACAAGTTCTTCAAGCCGATGGTGCGGGAGCTCAGGTTCGACATCAGCGAGATGGCGATCGCCACCTACCTGCAGGCCAAGGCCTACGGCAAGCCGCTGACGCTCATTCCGGCAACCATCATGGGCCGCTTCCAGCACGCGACCATCCTCTACAACGCGGCGCGCGGCACGATCACGCCCGCCGACCTGCCCGGCAAGCGCGTGGGCGTGCGGTCGTACAGCCAGACCACAATCACCTGGGTGCGCGGGATTCTGGCGAACGACTACGGCGTCGACGTCGACCGTCTGCACTGGGTCTCGCAGGAGGACGGCCACGTGGCCGAGTATCGCGAGCCCCCGGGGGTGGAGCGCGCCCCGCCGGACAAGAACCTGCTTGAGATGCTGCGCGACGGCGAGGTCGACGTCGCCATCTATGGCGCCGATCTGCCCGATGACCCGATGCTCAAGAGCGTGATCCCCGACCCCGATGCGGCGGCGCAAAAGTGGCACGCCCAGTACAAGGTCATGCCGATCAATCACATGGTGGTGGTGACCGAAAAGCTGTCAAAATCCAACCCGGACGCGGTCCGGGAGGTCTTCCGGCTGCTGGTCGAGAGCAAGCGGGCTGCCGGCTTGCCAAAGCCAGGTGGCCTCGATTTCCTGCCATTCGGCCGCCAGGCCTGCCTGCCCGCCTTGCGGATGATGATCAAATACACCCAGCAGCAGAAGCTCCTACCGCGCCCGCTCGACGTGGAAGAGCTGTTCGATGACACCACCCGGTCGCTGGTCCCGTGAGCGCCCGGCTGCCAGCCCAACGCTAGCCCAACCTTAACCTCAAGCGGATGATTCGGTGATGGGCGGCGTGGGCGACAACTAAAGAATCCGTTACAATTCAGTGAAACGTTGCATGCCGGCAACAATCACGACTTTTTAGGTAATAGGTCGTGTGACTTTACCCGGGCGCAATGCATATCCTCTATCTTATACTCGTCGTTTGCGGCAGGATTGATCGGAAGAACTTGAAAGGCATCGGGGGCGCAACTTGACGAATTCGGTTGTTTTGAACCCGGTCCGGCAGACGCGCCCGGGCGGTGCATTGCGCAAGGTGCTCGCGGCGAGCGTGGCATTTGTTTTCCTGGCAAGCATCGCGACCGAGGCCGACGCCGCCCAGCGCAAGGCTTATCGGACCGAAGCCGCCAGCAAGGTCGGCAAGAAGCGCGAGCCGGCCAAGGAGCCGTTCCCAGGCCTGCCGAATGGGCCGCTGCAGATGGTGGTGTCCATCGGCTCGCAGCACGCAACGCTCTACGCCAACGGCCAGCGCATCGAGGTGGCGAAAGTCTCGACCGGCACCCCCGGCCATCCGACGCCGCTCGGCGTGTTCAGCGTGATCGAGAAGGATCGCTGGCACCGCTCCAATCTCTACGGCGCTGCCCCGATGTACTACATGCACCGCCTGACCTGGTCGGGCGTCGCCATGCACGAAGGGATGTTGCCGGGCTATGCGGCGTCGCACGGCTGCATCCGCATGCCGACTGCATTCGTCTCGCGGCTTTGGCAGATCAGCAAGCTGGGCGTGCGCGTTGTCATCGCCCGCAACGACCCGGCGCCGTACGAGTTCGGGCACGCGAAGCTGTTCAATCCCAGGCTGAAGCCGGTCGCCGACCAGGTCTCTGAATTGCGGCCGATCGAGCGGCTGCGCCCGACGATCGCCGCCAATGAAATCACGACAGGCGCAGGGACGCGGCCGGTCGTGCTCGCTCAGGCCGCGACCGCGACCGATGACGCCGCCAGGATCCCCGACGCCGCCGATCAGTCGCCGGACGTGCCGAAGGTCGTGATCGAAACGGTCCCGTCGGTCCGCGCCGCACAGGCTGACGCGGTGTCGCCTGCGGCGATGCCGGTCCAGTCGGCCCAGTCGATCGAAGCACCGCCGCCGCCGCCCGCGCCGGCCGAGGTCGAGATCACCGCCACGATGCCGGCACCCGCACCGGCCGCTGCGCCGGCGCCCGCCGCCGCAACGCCCGCGCCCGCTCCGGCGGCTGCCGCGGAAGCGGCCACGGACAGCGAGCCCGAGAAGCGCGATCCCAGCCGCGCCGAGCCGAACAAGCCGCTGCCGCCCCGCAATCGCGCCGCCGAACCGGTCAAGAAGGCCGGCCAGGTGGCGGTGTTCGTGAGCAAGAAAGAGAAGAAGATCTTCGTCCGGGTCGGCTTCGTTCCGGTGTTCGACATGCCGATCGAGATCGCCAATCCGGACCAGCCGCTCGGAACGCACGTGTTCACCGCCATGGCAGTCCTCGATGGCGGCGCCCGCATGCGCTGGAACACGATCACGATGCCGGCCGAGCAGCCGGTAGCGCGCTACGAGGTCAAGGGCACCACGAAGAAGGCCGGCCGCAATTCCGCACCTGTGCCCGCGCCGGCCGTGGCGAAGGCTCCGTCGAGCGCGGCCGAGGCGCTCGATCGCATCAAGATGCCGCAGGAGGCGATCGACCGGATCAGCGAACTGCTGATCCCCGGCTCGTCCCTGGTCGTGTCCGACCACGGCCTCGGCAACGAGACCGGCCGCTACACCGAGTTCGTCGTCTTGACGCGCTAATCCCGCCGCTTCCCGGCGGTGGTAGCATTTGCTCCGATCGGCTAGGCTGTTGGCCGGCAGCGCCCGTTTGCGCCTGCCAAGCACGCCGTGGGAGGGATGCGATGACACGCAGCGCAGCGCTCGCGCGCGCCTGTGGCGCCGCGATGGCGGTGGTGGTTGTTGCTGCCGCTGGACCAGTCGTCGGCCAAAGCTGGCCCACCAAGCCGATCCGGGTGATCGTGCCGTTCTCGCCCGGCAGCGCGACCGACCTCGTGCCGCGCACCGTCTTCGACCACGTGTCGAACCAGATCGGGCAGACCATCATCATCGACAACCGCACCGGCGGCGGCACCACGGTCGGCACCGTGGCGGTCGCCAAGTCGGACCCGGACGGCCACACCGCGCTCGTCACTTCCAACGCGTTCGTGACCACGCCGGCGATCCAGGCCAACGTTGGCTACGACCCGGTGGCGGACTTTGCCTCGATCACGCCGCTCGGCAACGTGCCGATGGTGCTGGTGATCTCGCCGCAGAAGAACATCAAGACGCTCAAGCAGCTCGTCGACTACGCCAAGGCCAACCCCGGCAAGCTCAACTACGCGGCCGCCGGCATCGGCACGCCGCCGCACCTCGCCATGGAGCGCTTTCGCGTTGCGGCCGGATTCACCGGCCAACTCGTGCCCTTCCGCGGCGCGCCGGAGGCGCTCACCGAGGTGCTGGCCGGACGTGTGGACGTGTACTTCGTCCCGTTCCCGCCGGCGAAGGCGTTCATCAGCGAGCGCAAGCTCCTCGCCCTCGCGGTGTCGAGCGGCAAGCGTGCGCTCGCCCTGCCGGACGTGCCGACCACCCTCGAGTCCGGTTACGCCGGTTCCGACTTCGATTTCTGGATCGGGATGTTCCTGCCCAAGCAGACCCCGCGCGGCATCGTCGCCCGCGTGCACCAGGAGACCGTCAAGGGCCTCGAGGCCGCGCCGGTGAAGGCGAAGCTCGCCAGCATGGGTGCCGAGTTGATGATCATGAAGCCCGAGGATTTCGACGCGCGGGTCGCCAAGGAAACCCGCATCGCCGTCGACCTTGCCCGGGCGGCTCAGATTCCGGTGCAATAGGGCTCGACGCCAGCATGCGTCGCAGACCCGCGTAGACGCGCAATGCCCGACGGTTCCGCGTTCACGTTCCACCTGTTCATCAGCTACGCCAGCGCTGACAGTTGGAATCCGTCGGGGGGCCGCCGTCGAGTTCACCAGCTCGCCGCACCGCGAGCTCTCGGTGCTGCAACTGATGGAACGCAACATCAGGTCCGAGCGCGACGACCGCTATCAGGGCATCGCGCTGCGCATCGCCGACTTCCTCAAGCGGCGGCACGCAGCCGTCGATTGCGAATAACAGGACACGAGACAACGAAGGCGAGATAACACCATGTTCGAAGGCTTCACCCGCACCGAGATCAAGACCTCCGGCGCGCGCATCGTCACGGTGCACGGCGGCAACGGTCCGCCGGTGCTGCTCATGCACGGTAATCCGTTCTCGCATTTGTCCTGGCATAAGTTCGCGCCGCGGCTGGCGCAAGAGTTCACCGTGGTCGCAACCGATCTCCGCGGCTATGGCGATTCGGAGAAACCGCCGGGCGGCAAGGATCACGAGAACTACTCCTTCCGCGCCATGGCGCAGGACCAGGTCGAGGTGATGGCGGCGCTCGGCTTCTCGCGCTTCGCCGCCGCCGGCCATGACCGCGGCGCGCGCGTGCTGCACCGCATGTGCCTCGACCATCCCGACAAGGTCACCCGGGCCGCGATCCTCGACATCATTCCGCAGCACCATCTCCTCAACAACGTCACCCGCCAGTGGGGCACGTTCTCCTGGCACTGGTTCTTCATGATCCAGCCTTACGACTTCCCGGAGCGGCTGATGGGCGCCGACCCGGATTTTTTCATCCAGAAGAAGCTTGCCAAGACGGCGCAGGGCCTGAGCTTCTTCGACCCGGCGGCGCTCGCCGAGTACAAGCGCTATTTCCGCGATCCCGCCACCATCCACGCCATGTGCGAGGACTATCGCGCCACCCACGGGATCGACCTCGCGACGGACGAGGCCGACTTCAAGGCCGGCCGCAAGATCACCTGCCCGGTCCTGCTGTTGTGGGGGGCGACCGGCGGCGTCGGCCGCAACAGCAATTCGATGGAGATCTGGCCGCGCTATGCCGCCGATATCCGGGGCGGCAAGGCGCTGCCCTGCGGCCATTATCTGTCCGAGGAGGCGCCGAACGAAACCTATGCCGAGCTGCGGGCGTTTTTTGCGCAGGGCAGGTCGAATTAGCGCCGCTGCGCTCTCGCGCGGACGCCCGGGTTTTGCTAGTGGTTCGGCCGCCGGGCGGTCTTGCAAGAGGTCGGGTGCGTCCATTCGTATTTTAAGCCTGCGATAGTCTCGTGTGACGGATCGACCGATGCAGCCCAATTCAGGCGGTTGGTGGCGAGCGACGCTCAATGCGGCGCATGCGGTCGCTCGCTTCTGCGACCAGAAGATCGGCTGGAACCGGATCGGCTTTCTCCTCAGCCTGACCATCATCGCGATCGCGGTGGCGGTGCTCTATCGCATCCTGCGCGACATCGAGATCGACGAGGTGATGCAGGCGCTGCGCGACACCGACAAGCACAGCATCGCGCTTGCGGCTCTATTCGTCGCCTGCGCGTATTTCACGCTGACCTTCTATGACCTGTTTGCGCTGCGCACGGTCGGCCGTCCCGACGTTCCCTATTGGGTGGCGGCGCTCGCCGGCTTCACCAGCTATTCGGTCGGCCACAATGTCGGCGCCAGCCTCATCACCGGCGGGGCGGTCCGCTATCGCATCTATTCGGCCTGGGGGCTCGATGCGATCGCGGTGGCCAAGGTCTGCTTCGTCGCGGGCCTGACGTTCTGGCTCGGCAATGCCACCGTGCTCGGGCTCGGCATCGCCTACACGCCGCAGGCCGCGAGCGCGATCGACCAGTTGCCGCCGTGGTTCAACCGTGCCGCGGCGATCGTGACGCTGATCGTATTGGCGAGCTACGTCGCCTGGGTGTGGAGCAAGCCGCGCATGATCGGGCGCGACGGTTGGCAGGTCACGCTGCCAGGCGGCCCGCTCACGCTGCTGCAGATCGTCATCGGCATCATCGACCTCACGTTCTGCGCGCTCGCGATGTACATGCTGGTGCCGGACGAGCCCAACATGGGCTTTGTCGTGGTGGCGGTGATTTTCGTCTCCGCCACGCTGCTCGGCTTCGCCAGCGCCGCGCCCGGCGGTCTCGGCGTGTTCGACGCGGCCATGCTGGTCGCGCTCTGGCAGTTCGACAAGGAAGAGCTGCTGGCCGGGCTCCTGCTGTTCCGGCTGCTCTACTACGTCGTCCCGTTCGCGCTCTCGCTGTTGATCCTCGGCATTCGCGAACTCGCGCTGGCGATCGGTGGTCCGCCACCGCCGCCGCCTCCGTCGGAGCAATCGCCCCACCCGGCGCCCGCTGAACGCGCCCGAGTCCGTTGATCGATTGCGCTGTTCGCGCTCCTGCGCAATTCGATTGTCGCTCATCAGGTGAAACCGCTATGAAGGGCTCCCCGCCCGGGAAGCTGGACGGAGCTTGCGCTGCGGCCGATGGAATGACTTTGACCGATCACGATGATGGTCCCAGCCGATGGGGCGATCGGCTCCGGCGGATCCGGCTCGTGTTCGCCACCGCCGCGCTCGTGCTCGCGGGACTTTGGGCGATCGGCGACCTCCCGCTCATTCCGGCGCTCGTCGGTCTTGCCCTGATCGGCGGGGCGGCGCTGATCAGCGCGGCGAGCGCCACCGTGGGGCGCCGGGCGGAGGCGCTCGACGAACCGCAGATGGTGCGCGCCGGCGAGGCCCTGATCGACCAGGTGCTGTCCGGGCTGCCCGATCCGGTCGTCGCCCTCAATGCGCAGGGCGAGGTTGTGGCGCTCAACGCGCGGGCCAGCGCGATCGCGCCGGCGCTGCGGCGCGGCGAGCCGGTCTCGCTCGGCATGCGCATCCCCGAGGTGCTGGAGGCGATTCGCCGCGCGGCCGGCAGCGGCGGGGTGCAGCGGGTCGAGTTCTTCGTGCGGGTGCCGGTCGAACGCTGGTACGAGGCGATCGCGACGCCGATCACGCTGGCGCCGGCGCCGGCGGCGCATTCCGCGCTCGTGCTGATGACCTTCCACGACCTCACGCCGCTGCGCCGGGTCGAGGAAATGCGCGCGGATTTCGTGGCCAATGCGAGCCACGAGCTGCGCAGCCCGCTCGCCGCGCTGTCGGGATTCATCGAGACCCTGCGCGGGCCGGCGCGCGACGATGCGCCTGCCCGCGAGCGCTTCCTGGCGATCATGGAGGCGCAGGCGACCCGCATGGCCCGGCTCATCGACGATCTGCTCTCGCTGTCGCGGATCGAGCTCAATGCGCATCTGCGGCCCGACAAGGAGGTCGATCTTGGTGCCATCATCCGCCAGGTCGTCGACGGGCTGCAGACGCTCTTGCGCGATCGCGACGTGGCGGTGCGCATGAGCGCGCCGGCCGAACGCGTGACGGTGCGCGGCGATCGCGACGAGCTCTTGCGCGTGTTCGAGAACCTGGTCGAGAACGCGCTGAAATATGCGGCTTCCGGCAAGCGCATCGACATCGCGCTCGAGGTCGGGGAGGGGGGCGGGGGCCTGCGCGAGGCGCGCGTCTCGGTGCGCGACTACGGGCCGGGGATTGCGCCCGACCACCTGCCGCGGCTGACCGAGCGCTTCTACCGCGTCGACGTTGCCGAGAGCCGGCAACAGGGCGGCACCGGGCTCGGCCTGGCGCTGGTCAAGCACATCCTCAACCGCCACGGCGGCCGCCTCACGATCGAGAGCGTACTCGGGCAGGGCGCCACCTTCAGCGCGCATCTGCCGTTGACTCACGCGGAGCGCTGAACGCGCGTTGCTGCTTGCGCGATTGAGAACATATCAGGACCAAGAATGACGGTCATGGCGAAAAACTATGCGCGTTTTCAGCGTTTCAGATCGTATGGAGCGCACTCCAACGTGGCGTCCGGATTTCGCCGTCGCGCCAAGCCGCGCCTCGCCATCGCCTGAGCGCGCGCGGGAATGGATTGAGCGCAGTCAAACCCATCACATGCCGGTGCGTCGAAACCGGCTGAATTGAAACCGCTGGATGCCGCCCATCGGCGTCGCATGGTCATGCCGGCGGCTTTCGACCAGCTCGAACGAGCGGCCGAGCGTTTCACCGAGCGAGACCGCATCGTGACGCGCGACGGGCAGGCCGCTGCACCGCTCAGGGCCATCGGGCGCAAACGTGCCGATGATGACGTTGCCGCCCGGCCGCACCGCTGCGGAAATCCTCTCGGCATAGGCCGCACGGTCCTTGGCCTCGGTCAGGAAGTGAAAGGCCGCGCGGTCGTGCCACACGTCAAAGGTCCCGGATGGCGTCCATCTGGTCACGTCGGCGACGACCCAGCGCACCTTGGAGGCGCGCGCGCCGAGACGGGCCTGCGCGGTCGCCAACGCTGTTTCGGAAACGTCAAGAACGGTCACGGTCTCGAACCCCTCGTCCAACAGGACATCGACCAACCGCGAGGCGCCGCCTCCGACATCGATGATGGATGCGCGCTGGTTCACGCCGGTCCCGTGGATCAGGTCGAGGGAGATAGTGGGGCTCTCCTGGAACCAGCTGACCTCGTTCTCCGTCTTCGTCTCATAGACATTTTGCCAATGAGCTTTCCGATCGACGTCGACCATCGTTCGATCCTCCTCGTCCAGCCCCTTTGCCTGTGGGCTCGTGGCCCGCTTCCGAAGTTCGCCAGCAGTCGCGGCACATTCCCAGGCGACCTTCGGAAGCAAGGGCCACGAGCAACTCTATGATTCTAGTGCCCCTTTTGAACCCGAAGTTCGCGATCGGACATGCGGCACTGGCGCGCGAACTTCGGTTCGGGGCACTCAGGCACGTGCGATCCGTCAGGCCGCCCCACCTGCAACCGGCAACCCAGCCGCACGCCACTCCGGAAATCCGTCTTGAAGCCGCCGAACCCTGAACCCTCGCGCGCGAAGCGCAGCTACAGCTTCATAGGACAACACACAGTAAGGGCCGCGACAGTAAGCGATAATTTCGTGATCGGGATCGAGTTCCGACAGCCGTCGCCCAAGGGCTTTGAGCGGAATGTTGATGGCATTAGGCACATGCCCGAGCGCGTATTCGTCCTCCGGGCGCACGTCCAGCACCGTTACCATTCCAGAGTGCAAACGCTTCCGCAGTTGCTGGCGAGAGATTGGCTCCAAACTGTCGCGATCATGAAAATAGCGGCGCATGACTTGCTGCACTTCAGCTACGTTGCGCTCCGCGATGCTGCCAAGCGCGGCCAACAGATCGAGCACCGCGTCATCGGCAAGGCGGTAGTAGATGAATTTACCGTCGCGCCTCGTCGCTACGAGACCGGCGCGCCGCAGATGCTGGAGATGTTGTGACGCGTTTGCGATCGACAGACCCGCCTTTTGCGCCAGAGCCTCCACGCTTCGCTCGGCCTGACCGAGTTGCTCCAACAGCTCAAGCCGGTGCGCATGTCCCAACGTTTTCGCGATGATGGCGAATTGCGCAAAGAGCGCCTGCTTTGGACCACAGCTTGACACCGGGCTTCCTGGACATCTAGATCATTCAATAAATCAATTGAATGATTTCTTCGGCGCGCTGTCAAGCGTCGGAGGCACGACAGTTAGGAACCTCAATGTCATCGCCACCCATCCTCGAGCACAAGGATCCCGATGCGCCATCGGTGTTTGCCCCTGCTGCGCTTCTGCGCGAGGCCCGGCGACAGAAGGGGCTGGCGGCCGCAGACGTGCCGCCGGCGTGCATTCTGGATCCTGACGGCGACATTCTTAGGCGCCTCAAGAAGACCGGACTGGCCAGCCGCTTCGATGCCTGGCCATGCTACCACACCGAGCTTCACACCTTCCCGCTGGCCGGCGAAGCCGTCGGGATCATTGGATGCGTCGTCGGCGCACCATTCGCCGTCTTGGTCGCCGAGGAGCTGTTCGCGTGTGGCTGCCGCTTCGTGGTCAGCCTGACCTCGGCCGGCCAGATCGTTGCAGCGGGACCGCCGCCCTACTTCGTTGTCATCGATCGGGCGCTCCGAGACGAGGGGACAAGCTACCATTATGCCGCACCCTCAGAGTTCGCGGACGCTGACCCGCATCTTGTAGCAATGGCGATGAACGGTCTCAAACGTGAAGGCCTGCGCGCCGTCGTCGGTCCAAGTTGGACGACTGATGCCCCTTTTCGAGAAACGGCCGATGCAATCGAGAGGGCGCGCGTGCGGGGAATCCTGGCCGTCGAGATGGAAGCGGCGGCCCTCTATACCTTCGCGCGGGCGCGCTCCGCCGCGGTGCTGTGCCTGGCGCATGTCACAAATACGATGGGCCAGGTCGAACGTGATTTCGAGAAGGGGGAAGCCGACGGAACCGCCGACGCGCTGAGAATTCTCGAAACTGTCGTGAGGGCCGTGCGATTGACGTAAGGTCCAGCTCGTACGTGTTGCCTGCCAATGAATGCCAGCGAAGCCGCACCGCGGGAGCGCTCCAATGACAAATCCGTTTTCTGATTTTTGGAATTTCCTGATCGGGAATACGGAAGATCACAACGCACTCGGATCGTGGAAGTATCTGCTCATCGCGCTGTTCCTGGGCCTGATCGTCGCAAGCGTCGTCATTGCAGTGAGGAATTGGCAGGAAGACCCGGCGCAGCGCACCGGGTCGCATCTCGCCACGTGGTTCGTGCGTGTGCTCGTCGGGTGCATGTGGTTCCAGGGCATGATCTGGAAGCTGCCGCTGCCGGTGTCGGGCGGGCTGCAATACTGGACCGAGCAGATGGCGAACCGCGCGGCATTCGCCTTCCACCGCCAACTGGTGACCGATGTCTATCTGCCCCATCTCAATATCCTCGGCCCCATCATTTTCCTGGCCGAGTTCACATTCGCCGTGTCTCTCATTCTCGGGATCGGTGTGCGCCTCGCCGGCAGCCTTGCGATCATTTTCGTGTTGCACCTTTGGCTTGGCATTTATCAGTCGGGTGACCCGGCGGAGTGGCCGTGGTCCTACATCTTCCTGGCGATGGTCATGTTCCTGTTTGCGCTCCACGCTGCCGGCCGCAGTCTCGGTCTCGATGCGTGGCTGCGCCGCAACGTGCCTGCGGTGCGGGATGGAGCCGGTATACTCGGGAAGGTGCTCAAGGCCGCCGGCTGATGGCAATGTCGGGCTTTGGTGCCATTGCCGGTGATGATTGTGTGCCGGGACGATCGCCTTAGCCGCGATCGCCGGCCAATGCCCGCGGCCGCATGGCCACGAACGCAATCAACGCGACCGTCATGAGAGCGGCGATCATCGAGAAGGCGGCCGCCCAGGCGGACGGCGACATGCCGCCGCGCAGGTCGAGCACCCAGCCGACCGCGAGCGGGCCGACGAAGCCGCCGATGTAGCCAAGCATGGAATGCACCGCGAGTGTGGCGCCGCGGCGCGCGGGGTCGGCGGTCCCGGCGGTGCCGGCGGTGAGCGAGGAGGAATCGAGCCAGATCAACGGGCCGTAGATCAGGATGATGGCGACGGCCAAGCCATAGGATCCGGAGCCGATGAATCCAAGCGCAACCGCGCAGACGGCCGAGCCGATCATCGCGAGGCCGATGAGCCGGCGGCGGCCGAGGCGGATCGCGGTTTCATTGCCGAGGAAGCTCGCCGCGGTGCCGAGGAGGCCGACGGCGGTCAATGTCGCGGTCGGCGAGAGCAGCGTGGTGGAAGCGCCCGTGCTCAATGCGACGAAGCCGAGAAAGGCCACGCCCCAGCCGCGCAGCGCGTTCATCTCCAGGGTGTGAACGCAATAGGCGAGGGCGTAGGCCATGGCGGAACGATTGCGCATGACCGGCCGGAAATCGAACAGCGCGAAAGCTGACGCAGGTCGGGACGCGGGAGGTTGCGAAGGCCGCGCACGGGCCGGCACCGCCAGGGCGACGAGCAGCCACGCCAGCGCTGCGCTGAAGCCGGCCGCCAGGAAGGCCGCGCGCCATCCGGCGAGCGCCTCGGCAAATTCCGCGAAGACGAACGACAGCGCGCCCGAGACCCCGATGCTCGCCGCGTGCCCGGCGGCCGCGCGCGACAGGAGCTTGTCGTCGACCTTGTCGGCGAGGAGCTTGAGGCCGGTCATGTAGGTGCCGGCCCAGCCGACGCCGGTGAGCGCCCGCGCCGCGAGCGCCGACCAGAACCCGTCGGCCAGGACTGCGAACAGCACATGGCCGACGACGGTGGCGGCGACGCCGCAGAGATAGACGAACTTGGCGTCGAAGCGGTCGGTGAGCGGGACGATGATCGGAACTGCGATGATGTAGGCACCGTAGAAGATGGCCGTGATCCAGCCGGCCTCGCTGTTGGTCAGCATCCAACGGGCGGCCATGCCCGGCAGCAGCGCGGGCCAGATGAAGGCGCCGATCTGAACCAGCGTCTGCGCGATGCAGATGAGCACGACCAAGGACGTGTTGGCGGGTGAGGCCGCAACCAATTTCCCGTTCATCGCGAATCACCTAAAAGCTTGACTGGACGATTCGCGAGAGGCCAAGCGTGCTGCCCGCCATCTCGTTGGGCTCGCGCAACGCGACGAACTGGATGCTGAGACATGAGCATCTCCGGCGCTGCCTCGCAGCCCGACCTGCAAGAGAATGCCGCGCAACGCTCGGTGAGCCGGGCTGGCGAGATTGTCAACACGGCGGCGGCCTTCAACGTTACCGGGGCCGACCTGTTCGCGGCCTTCGCCGCGATGATCGCGGCACAGAACCCGCGCATGGCGCGACTCACACTCGATGCCTTGGAAGCGTCAGTCGCGGCGCGCGGCCCGGCCCAGGCGCCCGCATCGCTGGCGCCCGCCATCGTCGACGCCTGCGCCGACTTGGCAGCGTGACGCTGCGGGTTACCGGACCCCGATCGCTGTCGCCGATACCCCCCTCGTCATTTCAACGTCCATCGAAATAATGCTTGACCACGCGTAGATGTTTCGATATTCGTTGAATTATGGAAAAATCTCAAGCCGTCGCGGCATTGGCCGCGCTTGCGCAGGACAGCCGGCTCGATGTGTTCCGCCTGCTGGTGCAGGCCGGGCCTGAAGGGATGCCGGCCGGTCAGGTGGCGGCGGCGCTCGGCCTCGCGCCCAACACGCTGACCTTTCATTTCGACCGCCTGCGGTCGGCGAGGCTGGTGACGGTGCGCCGGGAAGGCCGCTCGATGATCTACGCGGCGCGTTTCGACGCGATGAATGGTCTGCTGGCCTATCTCACCGAGAATTGCTGCCGGGGGGCGGCGGCGAGCTGTGCGCCGGCGAGCTGTGTCCCATCGCGAACGGCGCGAAAGCGCAACAAGGCGACCGTGTGACCGACGGAGGCAGGAATGGACCGGCGACCCATGGGTGCGACGTTCGACGTCGGTCCTGAATTGCAGGAGGTGTATGAGCGGCTGCGCCAGGTGGGTGGCCCCGCGCTCGCACAGGGTCAAACGCCGTGCTGCTACGCCCTGTCAGGCGGTCACCCTCTGCTCCGCGCGCTTCACAGAATCCTGACGGTCATTCCGGTGGACCTGTCCCGCAGGTCTCCGCAACCGTCCGATCAAACGAGAAGGAGATCATACTATGAAGCGGCTGCATGTCCACGTGTCGGTCGAGGAGATCGAGAAGGCGATTGCGTTTTACTCGGCGCTGTTCGCGGCCAAGCCGAGCGTTGCGAAAAGCGACTATGCCAAGTGGATGCTCGACGATCCATGCGTGAATTTTGCCATCTCGATGCGCGGCAATGCACCCGGAGTCGACCACCTCGGCCTTCAGGTCGAAGATCGCAATGAATTGCACGAGGTGTATGGCCGGCTGCGCCAGGCTGGCGGTTCGGTGCTGGACGTCGGCGCCACCACCTGCTGTTACGCGCAATCGGAAAAATCCTGGATCGACGATCCCGCCGGCATCGCATGGGAAACCTTCCTGACCACGGGCGAGAGCACGACCTACGGCAACAGCTCCAAGGCGGAAAGCGGCGCGCGCATCGCGCATCCGGACACCTGCTGCACGCGGCAGCCGAGCGAGCCGCAAGCGGCCTGCTGTTAGGGGGGCTTGGCGTGGATGCCTACAACGTCCTGTTTCTGTGCACCGGCAACTCGGCGCGCTCGATCATGGCCGAAGCCATCCTGAACCGGGTCGGAGCCGGAAAATTTCACGCCTATAGCGCCGGCAGCCAGCCCAAGGGGCGCATGCATCCGGAAACCGAAAGGCTCTTGCAAAGTCTCGGATACGATACGTCGAAGTTTCGCTCGAAGTCATGGAACGAGTTCGCGAAACCGGGCGCGCCCGCGCTCGATTTCGTGTTCACGGTTTGCGACAACGCGGCCGGCGAGGCGTGCCCGGTCTGGCCCGGCCAGCCCATGACGGCGCATTGGGGCATCCCCGATCCGGCGGAAGCCACCGGCACGCCCGCGGAAGTCGCGCTCGCGTTCAAGGAGGCCTACCGCATGCTGTTTCAGCGCATCGGGGCTTTCACGGCGCTGCCGATCCGCAGTCTCGATCAGCTCACCTTGCAGCGGCGGCTGAGGGAGATCGGGCGCCCGGACGGCGCGACCGCAAAGGCGGCCGAGTCGAATTGATGCCGTCGCTTGCGCAGCGAGCTTTCTGCGAATGGCTGGGAACGGCCTTCCTGCTTGCGGCCGTGGTCGGCTCCGGGATCATGGCGCAACGGCTCGCGGGCGGTAACGGCGCGCTTGCGCTCCTGTGCAACACGCTGCCCACCGGCGCGATCCTGACTGTCTTGATCCTGGTCTTCGGTCCGCTCTCGGGCGCGCATTTCAACCCGGCGGTCAGCCTGGCATTCTCACTGCGTGGCGAACTGCCCGGGCCGGCGGCGGCCGTTTACGTAGGCGCGCAACTGCTTGGAGGAATCGCAGGCGCCTGGATGGCTCATCTGATGTTCGAATTGCCGGTGTGGCAGCTCTCGATGACCCTACGCACCGGTACCGGCCAATGGATTGCCGAAGCGGTCGCGAGCTTCGGCCTCGTGCTGACGATTCTTGGCTGCGTGGCGCGTGCCCCGGCCGCGGTGCCTTACGCGGTCGGCCTGTACATCACCTCGGCATACTGGTTCACCGCCTCGACCTCGTTCGCCAATCCGGCGGTGACCATCGCCCGCGCCCTGAGCGACACCTATGCAGGCATTGCTGCTTCCGGGGTGCCGGCGTTCATCGCCGCACAAATCGCCGGGATGTTTCTGGCTCTCGCGATAGGGCGGTGGCTCTGGCGAGCTTGACCGCCAAATGCTGGCTAGGCCGCTGCCCCGTCGGGCTACTACGAGCGGATTGTCGACGTCGTCGAGGAGCTTGTTCGCTTCACCATCCTGCTCCGCCCCCATGTTGCCGCTCTGGCAGACAGATATCCGAGCGCAAAGAGGCTGTGGCTCCCCCGCGCGGCGCCGCGTCGGGCCCTTCGGCGATCGCGGTTGCTCATCAGCGGGAACGCGCGGAAAGGAGGGCCCGGATCGCAAACGAGAAGTGCTGCACGCCGCGGCAAGACCGAAGTGCAGTCGGCCTGTTGCCAGGCTTGAGGAGGGCCTCTTTTCTGCAGCCAAGACAACGCAATAAAGTCGCATCGGTAAGGCACAATGCTTCGCATGACAGGCGAGTCCACCGTCATTCTCGGGATCGAGATTCCCTCGACCGACCCCGTCTTCCTAGCAGTGATCGTGGGCATCCATATCCCACTCGGACTCGCATGCGTAATTGCTGGCGCCGTAGCGATGCTGAGCGAGAAACGCCGCGGTCGCCATTCGACGGTCGGCACGGCCTATTACTGGTGCCTGTTGGCGCTCTTCGCTTCGGCGACATTTCTGTCTGTGATGCGCTGGGCTGAGAGCTATCATTTGTTCATCTTGGGAGCGCTGTCATTCGCATCCGCGTGGCTTGGCCGCAGGGCGCTTCGGAAGCGCTGGCCCCACTGGATTAGGCTGCACATTACAGGGATGGGGTTCTCATATGTCCTGATGCTTATCGCGTTCTATGTGGACAACGGAAAGCAGTTGCCCATTTGGAAAGACCTGCCCCACTTCACCTATTGGTTGTTGCCTCTATCTTTCGGAATCCCTCTCATCGTCCGTGCGCTTCTGTGGCACCCGCTGATGCGCAAACAGAGCGTGCCCTAAAGCTGATCCCACGACCGCACCCCGCGGCAGAACGAAGTGTAATCGGCCTGCTTCTAGGTTTGAAGGAGTTGCGGAAGGAAGTACCCCTGGCGCGCCGATGCTTCTGCGACTCCCCGCGCTCACGTGGTCACGCGGTCGCTGAACGAAGCTTATACCGGGGTTTGCGCAGATGCTGCTTCAGCGTGCCCGCAATTTCTCATACGTAATCATGCAACCTCCAAAGAGTAATAACGGCAGCAAAGCACGGACGATGATGGCCGCGCTATACGGTTCCAGAATTGGAATATTCAGCACGACCAAAGTTCCCATGACTGCGAAATAGGCAGCCAAGAAGCCGATCGTCATCATTCGCACGGGCGTTCTCCTCGAAGAAGCAGGTACTCGAAGGCGCGTAATCAGCCGTTTGACGGCCCGGCCGTTCACCGAGTCAAGCTAAGATTCAGATTGGTCAACAGGCATTTAGGATGTCACGCCACTGTCATCTCGCGATCATACAACGATGACATGGGACGCGTAGGGATAGCGGCAGCCGGATGGGCCGTTGAAGGAACGGTCACACTCGGTGATGCGTTCAGCGCGTCAACAACCACATGCAACGAGAGCTCGGAGTTGACGGCCGTGGGTCTTGGCCTGCGCCGGTTCAGCTTTGGCTCAAACAACAGGAGAGAGCCTTGAGACTCATCCATAGCTTCACGGCCGCAGGCATTCTCGCCTCGGCGACCCTCGGCCCGGCGATCGCCGCCGATATTTCCGGCGCCGGCGCGACCTTTCCGTATCCGATCTATGCGAAGTGGGCGGATGCCTACAGGAAGGAGACCGGGATCGGGTTGAACTATCAGTCGATCGGCTCGGGCGGCGGCATCAAGCAGATCCAGAACAAGACGGTGACGTTCGGCGCTTCCGACATGCCGCTGGCGCCGACCGACTTGAACAAGTGGGGTCTGGTCCAATTCCCGACGGTGATCGGCGGCGATGTCCCTGTCGTGAATCTCGCGATGCCGCTATTCAGAAGCTCAATCCCAGTGCGAAGCTGCCAGCGCAGCCGATCGTGGTTGTCCATCGGTCGGACGGCTCGGGCACGACGTTCATCTGGACCGATTACCTGTCCAAGGTCAGCGCCGAGTGGAAGAGCAAGGTCGGCGCCAATACGTCGGTCGAATGGCCGGTTGGCATCGGGGCCAAGGGCAACGAAGGCGTTGCTAACAACGTCGCGAACACCAGGGGCTCGATCGGCTACGTCGAGTATGCTTACGCCAAGCAAAACAAGCTGACGACCCTGAGCATGATCAACAAGGACGGCAAGACCGTCGCGCCGAACGCGGCGGCATTTCAGGCGGCCGGCGCCAGTGCGGATTGGGAAAAAGCTGAGGGTTTCAATGTGATCCTCACGAACGAGCCCGGCGCCGCCTCATGGCCGATCGCAGGAGCCACCTTCATCCTGATCTACAAACAGCCTCAGGATCCGGCCGCCGTGCGCGAGGCACTCAAGTTCTTCAACTGGGCCTATACCAAGGGCGGCAAGATGGCCGAGGAACTCGACTACGTGCCGATGCCATCCAATGTGATCACCGCAATCGGCAAGCTGTGGGCCACCCAGGTCAAGGACGCCAGCGGCAATCCCATCTTCGTGATGCCGAACTGACGTTGCTCCTCGTCCGGGCCTCTGGAGCGGGCTTTCTTCCCTCCCCCGGCAAGGGGGAGGGGACGCACGGAAGACCGGGAAAAGCCGGATTGACGGCTTGTGCGGCGGCGGCGAGGCCGCTTGATTGGGCTCTCCAAACAACGCCCGGGAGAGCTTATGGAACCTGCCAGGAGGCAACCCGTGGTCGACGTCGCGTTGCGGGGAGATGCTGCGATGACGAGCGCCCCATCGCGCGCCCAAGCGCTCGACCGGTTGCGGCTGGGCGATGCCATCTTGCGGATCCTCACACGGGCGGCGGCGGTCGGCGTGCTGGTGATCCTCGGCGGCGTCATCCTGTCGCTGTTGATCGGCTCGCTGCCGGCATTCCGGGAGTTCGGCTTCGGCTTTTTGGTCGATCAGCGCTGGAACCCGGTGACCGAGAAATTCGGCGCGCTGGCGCCGATCTACGGCACGCTCGTCACCTCGTTCATCGCCATGCTGATCGCGGTGCCGGTCGGCCTCCTGATCGCGGTCTTTCTCACCGAGCTGTGCCCGCTGTGGCTGCGGCGGCCGATCGGGATCGCGATCGAGCTCTTGGCGGGCATTCCCAGCATCATCTACGGCATCTGGGGCCTGTTCGTGTTCGCGCCGTTCCTGCAGGACACGCTGCAGCCGTTCCTGATCACGGTGTTCGGCAGCATTCCGGTGCTGTCGGCGCTGTTCGAGGGGCCCCCCTACGGCATCGGCGTGCTGACCGCGGGCCTGATCCTCGCCATCATGGTGCTGCCGTTCATCACCTCGATCTCGCGCGACGTCTTCGATGCGGTCCCGCCGGTGCTCAAGGAAGCCGCCTACGGCGTCGGCTGCACCACCTGGGAGGTGGTGCGCTACGTGGTGCTGCCTTACGCGCGGGTCGGCGTGATCGGCGGCATCATGCTCGGGCTCGGCCGCGCGCTCGGCGAGACCATGGCGGTCACTTTCGTGATCGGCAATGCGCACAGGATCTCCGCATCAATCATCGCGCCCGGCACCACGATTTCGGCGACCATCGCCAACGAGTTCACCGAGGCGGTCGGCGACCTCTATACCTCCTCGCTGATCGCGCTCGGGCTCATCCTGTTCTTGATCACCTTCATCGTGCTCTCGGCGGCGCGCTACCTGCTGGCCCGCATCGAGAAGAGGATCGGCTGATCATGGCTTCGCTCTACGCCGCCCGCCGCCGCCGCAACATGATCGCGATGAGCCTGTCGGTTGCGGCCACCCTCTTCGGCCTGGGCTGGCTGGTGCTGATTCTCGGGGTCCTGCTGTGGGAGGGTTTCTCCGGGCTCTCGCTGGCGGTCTTCACCGAGATGACCCCACCGCCGGGCGCCGCCGGCGGATTGCTCAATCCGATCATCGGCAGTCTCATGCTGACGGTTCTCGCCGTCATCATCGGCACGCCGATCGGGATGCTCGCCGGCACCTATATGGCCGAGTACGGCCGCTACGATCGGTTGAGCTCGGTCGTGCGCTTCATCAACGACATCCTGCTCAGTGCGCCCTCGATCGTGGTGGGACTGTTCATTTACGAGGTGATGGTCTACCCGATGGGCCATTTCTCGGGATGGGCGGGCGCGGTCGCGCTCGCCGTCATCGTCATGCCGGTGGTGGTGCGCACCACCGAGGACATGCTGACCCTGGTGCCCAATCAGCTGCGCGAGGCGGCCGCCGCGCTCGGCATGCCGCGCGCCTTCATCATCGCGAAGGTGTGCTACCGGGCGGCCAAGGCCGGCATGGTGACCGGCGTGCTGCTCGCGATTGCGCGCATCAGCGGCGAGACCGCGCCGCTGCTGTTCACCGCGCTCAACAACCAGTTCTACAGCACCAACCTCAACGCCCCGATGGCGAGCCTGCCGGCGGTCATCTTTCAGTTCGCGCTGTCGCCCTACAAGGACTGGCAGAGTCTCGCCTGGACCGGCGCGCTGATCATCACCTTCACCGTGCTCGCGCTCTCGATCGTGGCGCGCGCGCTCTCGGCGAGAAAGCAGTCATGAGCAGTGTTGCAGCCGTTTCGACCCCGACCGTCGTGCATGCGCCACTCAATCAGGCCGATCTGTCCGCGAAGGTTTCGATCCGCAATCTCGACTTCTTCTACGGCGACAGCCGGGCGCTGAAGGCCATCAGCCTGCCGCTCTACGAGAACAAGGTCTCGGCGTTCATCGGCCCGTCCGGCTGCGGGAAGTCGACGCTGCTGCGCGTGCTCAACCGGATGTATGACCTCTATCCGAACCAGCGCGCGTCCGGGGAGGTGCTGTTCGACGGCGAGGACATCCTCTCGCCCAAGCAGGACCTCAACCTGCTGCGCGCCCGCATCGGCATGGTGTTTCAGAAGCCGACGCCGTTCCCGATGTCGATCTACGAGAACATCGCCTTCGGCATCCGGCTCTATGAGAAGCTGCCCAAGTCCGAAATGGAGGGACGGGTCGAAAGCTCGCTGCGGCGCGCCGCGCTCTGGGAGGAGGTCAAGGACAAGCTCACTGCCAACGGCCTCAGCCTGTCAGGCGGCCAGCAGCAGCGGCTGTGCATCGCCCGCACTGTGGCGGTGAAGCCCGAGGTGATCCTGCTCGACGAGCCCTGCTCGGCGCTCGACCCGATCTCCACCGCCAAGATCGAGGAGCTGATCGACGAGCTCAAGGCCGACTACACCATCGTGATCGTGACCCACAACATGCAGCAGGCCGCGCGCGTCTCCGACTTCACGGCCTTCATGTATCTCGGCGAGCTGGTCGAGTTCGACACGACCAGCAAGATGTTCACCGCGCCGCGCGACCGGCGCACGCAGGATTACATCACCGGTCGCTTCGGCTGATCGGCCGCGACCGGGAAGGATGGCAACAATGATGAACGAACACACCGCCAAGGCCTTCGACGTCGACCTGCAGGAGCTCACCCGCATGGTCGCCGAAATGGGCGGGCTTGCCGAGAAGCAGATCGCGGACGCGGTCGATGCGCTTGCCAAGCGTGACACCGAGCGCGCTCAGCGGGTGATTGGGCTTGACCCCCAGATCGATGCTCTGCAGCGCGAGATCGAGGAGAAGGCCGTGCTCACCATCG
>WNGB01003938.1_pt1 | contig 23010 bp, 24 predicted proteins | sample 5400681 | NCBI WGS metagenome assembly WNGB01 (sample SAMN13153367, study PRJNA577476) | soil metagenome | isolation source: 115 cm soil or saprolite under grassland replicate 2 | place: USA:California | collected 2016-06-15
GAGCCGGCAGTCGGATTCGAACCGACGACCTGCTGATTACAAATTATTTGGTTGACGTGTTCTGAACTTTTCGCTTGAGTTCGGAATTGCCCCCGTTTACAGAGGGAGTTGCCTATGAAATCGAGCGTTCGCCGTGAGATCAGTTTCGAACATAAAAACAAAGATCTGAAAGAGAAAAGTGTCCAAGAAGTGTCCAAGCGTAAAAAACGGGAGTCGAACGGACGCTTTCCAAAAACAGACGTCCGGTACTGGGAACAGGTGATCTTCCAACCCACGTACACGCGTGACGGTCAAGTTCGGAAAGTCGGTCAATGGGCGGTAAAAATTCAGCACTTAGGACGCCGTGAAACGTTTTCACTCGTTAAGGCGAACAAAACGAGCGCAGCCGCACGCGCGAAGGAAATTTACCTCAGCCTAAAGGCTGCCGGCTGGGACGCCACGATCGCGAGATTCAAACCGAAGGCTGCGCCCAAGGCGGTCTCGACGGTTGGTGATTTTTTGGAAGAGGTTAAGGCAAAGGCCGGGGGACGACCCAAAACAATCGAGAGCTACTGCCGCGCATTGCGAACGATCGTCGCTGATATGTTCGACATCGATGGCGGCAAAGAGAAGTATGATTACCGAAGTGGTGGACGAAAGGAGTGGCTCAAAAAGGTTCACGATATTAGACTCGCGGACATTTCTCCGGACGAGGGTCAAAAATGGAAGTTGCGATTCTTGCGGCGCGCAGGGAGCGACCCCATTAAACAGCGTGCGGCTATCGTCTCCGCAAACTCGTTGATGCGGCAGGCGAAGAGCTTGTTCTCGCCCAAGATCCTAAAATTCGTCCGGCTTACGCTGCCGGGAGTCCTGCCGTTTTCAGGTGTCGGTTTTGAGAAGCGACCATCGATGCGCTACCGGAGCACGTTCGACATCGAAGAACTGATTGATGCGGCACAAAAGCAACTGCCAACGGAGCAACTGAAAATTTTCCTGCTCGCAACGATGGCGGGCCTTCGGCGGGATGAGATAGATAAGCTTGAGTACCGGGCCTTTCGATGGGACGACCGGCTAATTCGTATCGAGGCTACCCGCTACTTCCATCCGAAATCAGAGGATTCCATCGGTGACGTGGAGGTTGATTCAGAATTGCTCAGAATTTTTCGCGGCTTTCATGCTCGCGCATCTAGCGAGTTCGTAATCGAATCGGATGTGGCGCCGCGGCCCGAAGCGACGTATTCGCATTATCGCTGCCAAAAGCACTTCGAGGCGCTGACTAACTGGCTGCGCGACAAATGTGTGCCGGGCAATAAGCCGTTACACACTTTGAGGAAAGAATTTGGTAGCCAGATTTGCAAAAAATATGGGATTTTTCTCGCCAGCCAGGCGTTGAGACACGCTGACATTGCTATTACAAGCCAACATTATCTGGATAAAAAGCGCCGGGTGACGGTCGGGTTTGGTGGACTGTTGGTGAAACCAACAAACGTTGTGCCGCTTGCGCCAGTCAGAAAACGAGAACTTGCGCTGACACTGCCGAAGCAAGTCGGCGGCCACCGACGAAAAGCGTGACCGCAGCAAGAAATAGCGGTCCGGCTAAGTTGCCACGGGGGGCCTTGTTGATTTCGCTCACAAAGCCACTTGCCTCGATGACTACGTTGGAAATCAGCGCAGATGCAATGGAACTGATTGCAGTGTTGTCTCGCTTAGCTCAAAAGCGAGACAGACAGGCGATACAGAGTCTTGCGAATATCGGAACCGCAATCTGCAAATTGCTTGAACGTGTCGAAGAGATCGATCCAAAGCTGTTGGACTTTCTTCCAGAGCTCGCAGGTATGCCGGTTTATCTCAGCCCAAAAGTTCAAGCCGTCGAGCGGGCAATGGGGCGCCTATCAAGACTTAGAGTGGGGTCTCGGTCCATTCCTCCGACGTGGCGCGGCACTCAAATCGAACCAGATAACTTCTACACCACTATCGCCAGGGAAATCATCCGTAGGGTCTCTGCGTACCGGCAGTATTTTCAGGTTAGACGCCGCCGCAAAAAGGCAGAACCGCTTCCGCATATTATCGCGCTCCTCAACGTGCAGCGGTTTGACCAAATCTGGCCGCCGCCCCGCCGCTTCTCGAACTGTTACCAACTTCCCGAGCTAAGCGCAGCAACCGAGCCAAAATGGTGGATCTATGGGAAACGAGTGCTCGAACAAATGTGGCGAGCCCAGCCTGAACTATATAGCAAATGCATTGAGTTAGACAGTGTAGCTGTCGAAGCAAAGGACTCGCGCGAAGGCGTTCGCCGCACCTATGCGCGAAAGAAAATCCATCAAGCTTTCAAGAGCATCGCGAACAACACGAAACTGATCCCGAAGGACTAGCTCCTCCGGCTCTCTAGTCTAATGACCAGTCGGCGCGTTTGCCACAGTGTTGGTTCATGCCTAAAACACGCAATGAACAACAGGACGGCGCGCTGGAGAAATTTCTGACCCGGCGCGAACTCGCAACCCGCTGGCGCTGCAGCCGCGAAACGGTCAAAAGAAGGCAACGGTCTGGAGATCTCCACGCCGTATACCTATCCGATCGAAAGGTCCTTTATTCGCTAGAAGAGATTGAGACCCTGGAGGCCGCGGGACGCGTGGAATGAGAACGGATATTCCGCGTCCGCCTAACAGAACGGGCGGGATCGTGACTCCCGCCCACTCCAAGTCGTCTAACAATGAAAGATTACCGGAACGGGTTCCAGAAATCAACACTTCCGTGTTCCAGACCTGGGTCCATGGAGCGTCGTGGTGGCTCGCACAGTACGAGCGGACACAAAACCCAAAATACCTAACCGCCTTCCACCGGCACATCGATGGAATCTGGCGTCGAATTGGCTATGCTCGACCTCAATAAACTCGAGAAGGTGCGCCAGTGCGGCAGCAAACGCATCGCGCGTTGCCCCGCTTGTGCCGAGGTCGGTGGTGACCGAAAAGGGGAACATCTGTTCATCCGCGAAGATGGTCGGTTCGGATGCGTGCAGTTTCCCGGTCCGGATGGCAACCAACACCGCAAACGAATCTTCGAGCTAGCCGGGATACGTGACAAGAAGTCGGTACGCACCACAAAGACACGGGTTAATAATGGCGAATGGCCAACGCTTGATGAGGCGATAGTTAATATAGAATGCCGGCTCCGAATGCGGGCAACGCGCCGCGATTGGTATTATGATCGCGAGGGAAACGAGCACTTCATTATCGTGCGATTTGAAGGCGAAAAAGGAAAGGATTTCCGGCCATTTCATCGAAACGGCTCCGGCTGGATCATGAAAGATCCCCCAGGAAAACTACCACTGTTTCGTCTGCAGGAATTGATCGGCCGAAAGGACGAGCGCGTCATCATTGTTGAAGGCGAAAAGAATGCCTCCGATTTGGCTACGGTTGGTTTGCTCGCAACTACCAGCGCCCACGGCGCCAAATGCGCGCCCAAATCTGATTGGCAGGTGCTGGCAGGCCGTGAGGTTGTAATCCTGCCTGATAACGACGCAGACGGACAGACTTACGCGCAGACGGTAGCGCAACTCCTCTCTCACCTTTCGCCGGCGGCCACAGCTCGGATTGTCAATCTTCCCAATCTGCCGCCAAAAGGCGATTGCACGGATTGGTTGGAGTGCCGTGATGCGCAACTGCCGGAGGACATCCGAGCTGAACTCGACAACCTTATTGCTCAAGGCAAGAAGGCAGAAACTGTTGCCCAATCAAAAGCAGAATCGTTTGGCTATTTTGATACAGGACGAAATTGCTACTGGATTCGTGACGATCGCGGAAACTGGATTTCGCTGAACGAGACACAGTTTAAGAGAATGCTTAGGAGGCAGGGTGTCTCACCGAAAACATTGGAGAACGCGTACGTCTCGCCTTTAGATCTCCGCTTGATCGACATACAGCAAAAATTCGATGTGCATTATGCCGGATCTCTAGCTGGTCATTCGACGGGCGTTTACAAGATTGGCGAGCGGCGGGTCTTAGTCATCGATTCACCGCGGATCATCGAACCGCATCCAGGTGAATGGCCAATTTTGAATGCTGTCATAACTGGCCTGCTGCATGATCCGCAGGTCGATCAACGACCATATTTGTACGGTTGGCTGAAAATCAGTTACGAAACCCTCCGAGCACGAGAACGTCGGCCCGGGCAAGCCATGGTAGTGGCAGGTGTGCATGATTGCGGTAAGTCGCTGCTACAAAACCTCGTGACGGTAATGCTAGGCGGCAGATCGGCGCGACCTCATCAATTCATGCTCGGATTAACGCCATTCAACAGCGATCTTTTTGAGGCTGAGCACCTCATGATCGAGGACGAGCAGGCGTCAACCGATATTCGCGCTCGACGCAATTTCGGAACGCACTTAAAAAGCATCACGGTGAACGAGTGGCAACGCTGCCACGCAAAATACCGTGTGCCGATCAGCCTTCCACCGTTTTGGCGCCTGTCTATCACGGTCAATAACGAGCCGGAAAATTTGATGGTTCTTCCACCGATCGACGACAGCATTGAAGACAAGCTGATCATCCTGCGCGGGTCAAAGTTTCCAATGCCAATGCCGACAGCAACCCTGGCCCAACGTCGAGCGTTTTGGCAGCACCTGATCGACGAACTCCCTCATTTTCTCGATTTCCTACTTCAATGGGAATCCCCTCTGATCTTGTAAGCGATCGATTCGGCATCACGCATTTTCATCATCCCGAGATCTTGCAGGCGATAAATACCCTCGCGCCTGAATATCGCCTGCTGCGGTTAATCGACGAGGAGCTATTCCTGACCGAGGAGACAGACCCGTGGGAAGGCAGTGCAGAACAATTAGAGCGGCGTCTGTGCGCCGAGCCGAGTACGTGTCGCAATGAGGCCCGCAAACTTTTCACATTTAACACCGCCTGCGGCGTATACCTCGCACGTTTGCACAAGCGATACCCCAACCGCTTTAAGCCAAACCACACTCGAGACGGTAACTGGTGGACGATCCGTTCTGCCATAAGCTGAGAAAAACCCTTTCACAACTTCACAATTCAAGCCGCTGTGAAGGGGTGAAGGGCGGTTTGGCGATTCCAGCCACTCTGGCCGAATAAATTTGTCAAAAATGTCTAGACATGTTCGAACATGTGTGCCACTATATTGTCTCATTACCTATGATTATTTACTTTAACATCGACTCTGGGGCTAAGATAGCACTAGATAATCTAATGAATAGTGGGCAATATAGTGACGTGTCAGAGGCCATTTGCGTGTCGCTGATTAACCACGACATAATTCAACGACAGGCGGAACAGAATGGGGGTGTCGAGATCACACGCGCGGATCTTCTGAACGATCGAGCATCTTTTGTTCGGGGCAGTCGAGGAACAGGTGCCCACCCTGCTGTTAAGGCCGGTTCAACGCCGGAGAAGGAAATCCCGGACATCTTCCTCCTTCCGCGAATCAGCCCGGCCGCAGATGAATTTCCCCACATCGCGGACGAGGCCAAATCCCGCTCGATCGTCGGACCCAAAGATTGGCTCTTTGGGCAGTATAACAAGCTCTTGCCATTAAAGGCGACACTGCGAGGCATCCTAAACCTCTCAGGATCGACGCGAGATGGACTGGCCATTACCGAAGCAACTCGCACGATCTCGACACAGGCTTGGGTGCTTGGGGATTATCTTGATGAACTGGATCGCAAAAGTGGGGTTACACGCGAAAATGCACTTTCCACTGCGTTTCCGACGACTCGCGGCAGCGGAAGCCCCGGACAGTCTCGTTTCGCAAGCCAATTTGTGGCATCCGTTAACGCGGAAGGAATTGCTACTGGTCTGCCCATCGCAATGCGGCTGGCAGTATATGTGGCTGGCAAAACACCGCGCCTCAACTTGTCCCGCCAGGGAGCTAAGTTCGCCTTATTAGAAAATCCGATCCTTGACCAAGGAGCCGGTGACCAAAGCAAGTTTTCGCCAACAGAGGTGTCGTTCCTTGTTAATCATATTCTCACATACGTACCGGAGGAGCGGTCGGCCTTCAAAGTGATCCTGGGTGCGATTTCAGAGCGTGTAACAACGCCTAAGGCGCTCGATAGGTTCCTATCGAGCGACTACGCCGACAGCACAATGACACCAGCTTTTTTGTCCCTTCAGCGGAGCGGTGTTATGTCACGTCTGATTGATCTCCAGCTTGTGCGGCGTTTGCGAGAAGGCACCCGCGTCACTTATGCCATCAGCGAGTCCGGCGCGGACGTGCTTAAAGAAATCTCAACGGCCGATGCTGAATTCATTAAAGAGTTGTCCTAACCCACGAAACTTTGCCGAAATGAAAGTTGCCGAATCCATAATAATTCAACACGAAAAAGATCTCGTGCAGATTGCAGCTAAGAATTCTGAGCTCTACCAAGAATCCTCACTAGCAGCTCTCACCACTTACAGCCTTCTTTGGCTTCACCAGTGGCAGCTTCGCCGCACGATCGAAGCGGTTTCGGTTCTGAACTGGCGCTTATTTCCCGACAAGTTTGGCATGGTAGGTTGGCCAGAGTATCCCGACGCGTTTCGTACCAATCGTTCGTTGCTCCAAGGCCAGCCAAAATATCGAAACTGGCTTACTGGATCGGCCAGTAAAGGATTCAGCTTAAACGAGCGCGGACTCGAAGTCGCGCGGGAGTTAGTAACTATGCTTGGAGCTCCCAGCACTACTAGTGGCAAGCCGGTGAGCCTGCCGTCTCGTGACCCGGTTGGTAAGCGAGCGGCGACGCCTCGCCCGCGGTCGGTCGAGCCCGAGCGCGAACTTCAAGTCGCTCGCAGCAGCAGACTTTTTGAGAAGTGGCGATCCCAAGTGTTGAGTGAAAGGGACCTCATCCACGTTCACTCGCTGCTTGGTATTTTTGATCACACTCCACCTAAAGTCCGCATCAAGAAAATGAAAGACCTGGAAAGAGCTGCCGAGGACATGAAAGACACCGAAATGGCAACATTTTTGGCAGATGTTCGTCAGCAGTTTCCGGAAATCTTCACAACCAATAACTAACAAACAATGGGTAAAAAAGTAATCAAAGTAGCTGCACGAGAGAAACGCCGCATGGTCAATGCGGCTGTCGGCAAGAATTTCCTTAAAACGATGACCGAGCCGCTCACAAATTCGGACTCGATCTTGAAAACACGAGATGGTGTCCCGCACGCGGCTGGACTGGTTGAAGAAATGCTGAAACTCAAGCGAGATCAACGCATCGATACCTCTGAGTTAAAAAAGCGGATCCCCAAACAACAGAAACGCCATATAACTGTCGAAATAACAACTTCCGGGGGCAATGCGCGGCTTTGCCGAGTGATCGATCCCGGGTTGGGAATGACTGCCGCAGAGCTTGAAACAAAATTCGGATCTTACGCAGAAGCAAAGGCAAAGGGAGAACGAACGCGTAGCCTATTCGGTCGCGGGGCTCTCGATGTACTTCTCTATCACGACCGCTCCATAATCTATTCCGTTGCCAAAGGTGTTCTTTCGCGATGCAAAATTTATTGGGAAAGTGATGCGATGGTTGACACCGAAGAGCTTGGGCCGGCAACGAAGTCAATGTTAGCCAAGTATAAGCTACCTCTCACCATCGCAAAATCGGGCACCGTCGTTGAGTTCCGGCTTAAGGAGGGCACCCCAATTCCCACGGAGGATCAGATTATCGCGAAGATTAGTAGTTTTTACATGCTTCGATTGATAGCAGCCGATCCGAATACGGAAGTGACCGTGAAAAGGATTCGCGCGGGCGGCGCCGAACACACAGATCCGCTCGCTTATGACTTCCCGATCGGAACCATCCTGGAGCGCATAACCGACGTGTTAGACCTAGGTAAGGATGGATCTTTGCCTGTCCATATGTTAATCGCACGATCTGATCAGCCGCTGCAAAGCGACCCACTCCATATTGACCGAAGAGAGAACGGCCTTCTCTTTGTCGATGACAATGATGCCGTGATGGATCTCACCTTATTGCCGGAGTACGACAGAAACCCGTATTTAAACCACATATACGGAATTGTGCGGATAGACGCCATTCGGCCGGTGCTTGAGGAGAAGCTAGAAGCTGAGGACGCGGCTGCTGTTTTGAAAGCAACGCGCGACGGATTCGACCCCAAACATGAAGTTACTCAAAAGCTGTTTAAAATCATTGAAAAGCACGCTAAGCCAATCTACGACCGCGAAATAAAGCGCCAGAGGAAAGGCGCAGGCAATCGGTCGGACACGCTCAATCAACGTGTTAAGGAGGCGCTAAAGGCAATCAATCAATTTAACACTGAAGAAACAGATGAAGAAGGCGGAGACGATGAGCCCATGCGCGACGACGCAATTTTCTTTGCCGTAAAGTCGGTCCGGCTTTATGCGGGAGCACCGAAAACTGTGTCGGTTTTTATCAATTTGGAGAAGGTCAAACAAGGTGAAGTCGTGTTATTCGAAAGCAACAACCCTGAAGTTCAGGTTGAGCCAGATTCCGAGGTTGTTCGTAGTCGAAAAGGAAAAAAGTATCAACGAATCCGTTTGAGTTTGTTGTGCGAGCAAAAAGGCCAGAAAGGGTCAATAACCGCTCTCACGGACGACAAGGATGGAAATCCTGCGCAGGATACTCTGATGGTAACAGGGGTAGATGATCCACCAGTCCCGCAGCCACCAGATAAGATAGAGTTCGCCTCTTCCCATTACACAGGCGCGCCGTCACGCCCAAATAAAGCTGTGCTTGTCGTTAATCTCAAAAGCTTCACAGGAATGCCGGAAGTTAAATTTTGGCTCGAAGATGTTGTGGGAAAGATCACTCTTGGCGATGAAGAGGAGCAGACTGTCTTACACGTCAAAGTTAAAGAGGAGCATCGAAGCACTGATCCTAACGTAGCCCGCGTCCCAGTATCCTTCAAAGGAAGCGGATGGGGGCAGCACGCCGTCTTATGGGCGAGCGCAAAACTGTCCAATGGCACCTTGGCTCGGGCGAGATGTAAGCTGCGTCTCCAACGCCCCCCTGGCGACAGCAAGTTCACCGACTTTCATTACGAGGATCTAGGCCGAAACGTTCTCGGTGATGTCGCGGGAGATAAACTTTATGTGAATGCCGGTGTCGGCCTCCACCGCGAACTTTTTGGACTTACAGAGGACGACTTCAATCGGCAAATTGAAAATGATCCTGTCGCTCAATTACGGGCGGCCTCCGTGCTCGTGGAGACGATTGTTCACCACACTGCCAGTGTTAGTTATCTTGCTGGTGGAACCAAAGGAATCCAGATTGATCCTGATGATCCCGTAGGCAGTTTTCGAACGTATTTCGAAGACCGACGAATAAAGCTCGAACCTGCCGTGATCCAAGCTCTTGCTCCCGATGTGGAATCATCAGATCAGGCCGCTCGGAATTGACCGGGTCTTTTTGATGCAGTTAAGGTAGGCTGCCGTCCGAACTCCGCAGGAACAATCGTCAACGGTGTGTTCTCTCTCGGCACATACACCGGTCTGGTGAAAGGGCGCCGTGGAATTGTTCCTTCCCGAGCGAGCTTTATTCGTTTACGTGCAATATCGAAGTATTCACGGACCACCTCAGCCCCGGCGGTGCGGCGCCGAAGCAGAATTGACGCGACCGCAGTTGTTCCTGATCCTATGAACGGATCAACGACAAGGTCGTTTTCGTTAGTCAATGCGAGAATCAAACGCTCTGCAAGTTCGATAGGAAATTGACAAGGATGCGCTGTCTTTTCGGCATGATTCGCTTTGACGTTCGGAAATATCCAGACGTCACTTGGGTTCTTGCCGAGCGGATTACCTGAATACTGTCCTCGCCTTGGCCCCTTATATGCGCGTTTGCCAGGATACTTCTGAGGTACCCTGATAGCGTCTAAGTTGAAGACGTAGTCATCGCCTTTTGTGTACCAAAGAATTGTCTCATATCGCCCGGAAAATCTGCGCTTGCAATGTAGGCCGTGTTCGAAATGCCACACAATTCGATTCCGCAGTCGAATGGCTGCCGCGGCTTCGTGCTCCGCAAACAAAGGATGTAACAAAATATCAAGGGGAATCACTTGCGCATGACCATTCACGTGATGACCGACTTGCCAACAAATGCTGCCCCCTTCGACAGTAACTCGAACACACTCGGCGATTACTTCGCGTTGGCTCTCCAAATACTCCTTAAGAGTTTGCTGTGTCTCGTAGGACTTACCTACATTGTACGGCGGCGAGGTAATAACCAGTTTCGCCGAGGCAGCGGGAATTTGTTTCAGTAGCCGAAGACAATCACCGCGAAACAAAGTGACTTTATTGGTTTCCTGGTAGCGTTTCGCGATCTGCATCGATCTACTCCGGGATGTTGAGACGAAGTTGTTTGTCCTTGTGCTCTACGATGAAGTGATTGAGAGCGTGTCGAATCACAAACCCGAGTGAGCTAAGATTCCTTTGAGCGATTGTTTCCAGCTCCTTCCGTTGCTCTTCGCCCAAAGAGATCGTGAGCCGTGCATCCCCAAGTTTCTGCCGCTTTCCGGTGCTCATCAAAGTGGTGAACTTCTCACCATTGTGATTCATATCGGTGCCAAGTCAAGACAATTCAGGCGCTGACAGTCGCCACTGTGAAGGGACCGCTCCCGCGCGTCGAGCATCGTTGCCTGCCTTTCTCGAACTCGAATCTGCAATTAAGACCCACCGGCATAATCATGACTGCCCGGCGAATGGCGGCCGAAACCGAATGCAGAATTGGGAGATTATTGCTGACAATCTCAGCAAAGCCGGTTGGAGTTGGGGCTGTGTCTCAGCCATTGATGCCGACGGACGAACGATCTGGATTGCTGACGCACATCGCAGCGAGGGAAAGCGTTACGTTGTGCACGCGGAGGAAAAGCTGACTGCGTTTTTGGAACTGGAACGGGACGTTTGTATTCACCTATTGACTGAAAGGGCGAACGATCTGGATTGCATCAACCCGATCTGCTGACCTATTTTCAGACAAGACTGCAGGCGATGTCCGAGTTTAACCTTCCGAATCGTTCATCAAATTCAGGGCGCCTTGGTGGAGGTAAAGCCTCTAATCAATATCGGCAATGCTCGCATTTCTGCGGAATCAGTTAAGAAGGTCAATGAGATCACGACGCGGTTCGGCAACGACATTATCAAGAAAGACTGAGAAATTTCGGGTGAACCCTTTCGCAAAGGTCTTTCTCTGCGCGACCTCCCTGTTGGCGGCCATCGTTGTGCTACCGTCTGCGATTTTCGCCTCGGGGGTGGACCCCACCACAGTGTACGCACGGGCATGGGCTGTTCTGGCGGCAGAACCCTATGTAAAACAAGGATTTCACGTGCGTGAGGATTACTGGCCAGGCGACCTAGCTTCGGGTGAAAGGAAAGCGGTGCGGCAACAATTGTTTAAAGGGAATGAATATTGGTTCTGGTTGGGAACAGAAGTCGATCGGGCCAAGGTGTCCGTTCACATTTATAATTCGGACGGAAAACTCGCGGAACAACCAGACAGTTGGGCGAAAGCCCACCTTGCGGCTGCGCACATCATTCCGAAAACCACAGGCAGTTACTTTATCATCGTTAGCGTGGAGGAATCGCCAGCAGCCCGCACGCATTGGGCGCTGGCGTATGGTTTCCGATAAAGTTGACTTCCTAGCCGGTAACTATATGGGCGCGATGAACTCGCCCGCATGTTCGTGCGTTTCGATCACATTGCCAGCGCCGCTACTTTTTCCCCACGCGCTTTAGGCGCATCTTCTGCCCGTAAAACTCGAGACAGCTCGAATCGGACACGTGCTTCGTCTTTAAGGACACCATGATGCCCTCTTCGCCAGGGGCGATTCTTCCAGTCCCGGCGTTCTTGCTGCTGTCCTTAAATTTGAACTGGACTGTGCCTTTGTCGGTCACTTTGCCGGTGCCATCGGCCTCCGGAGCGGCGCCATGGCCGTCGTTGTAACTTGCGCTGAACCAGACCGACACCGTGTCTCCACTTTGCTGGAGGCTCATTTGAAACACGGCTTGACCGTTTAGAAAATTCTTGTCTGCGTATTCGCCGGCAAAATTTTCCACGGCGGGCGTCGGAGACGGAGATTTTTGTTCTACAGGCGGCGCGGTGGTCGGTTGCTCTGACAGCTTTTGATCCTGGGCGCAAAGAGAGCTGCTAGCAATTGCGCAAAACATCAAGATCAGGAGTGCGGCAGCGCAGCGCACAAGTTCGAGAACGACGTTCTGGAGTGTGTTTTGCCTTACGCAGATATTAAGCATTAGCGTTTTTGTTTCTGCAAGATCAGTAGAATTGATGCGTTCGTACATGGCGGCGGATTGTTTGTTCAGTCGTGGATTTTGGCCTGGTTCGAGCGAATTGATTACAGGTTCCGTCGCAAATAATCAGATTGCCACCAACAGAATTTGGCTCTGCGCTGGGGGAGTTGGGCACTTGCTTGCATATCGGGGCGAGTTGTAGCGCTAGCCGTTTCGCCGGACAAGCCGAAAAATAGCGAACCTTATGGCTCTTTGAAATCGCCCGCGTGCTCGTGCGTCTCGATTACGTTGCCAGCGTCATCGTAAATGCGAATGACCGCATCATGTGACCGGCTGCGGTGTTCGGCGTATCCGACTGCATTGCCGATCGCATTTGGCCCGGCATACCACAGGCGACCAAATGGGAGCGCATCGGAAATCAGATCAACGTCGCGTTTATCTTTGCGGGGCCGCACTTCGTGAAAAAAAACTCTATGTGCTACGAAGCTATCCCTGACCTAATCACATGTCTGCATCGTCTGGTTAGGCCGCGGTTGACCTAGGGTTTGGCGAGCTTCGCAGCGAGTTCCAATGCGCGGTTGTAGTCGGCGATGGCGCTGTCCACATCGCCCTTGGCTTGTTTGGCAAAGCCGCGGTTTATGTAGGCCTTGGGTTGTTTCGGATCGAGTTCAATAGCGCGATTGTAGTCGGCGATGGTGCCGTCCACGCAAAAAATGGCGAGCTTCGCAGCGAGTTCAATGGCGCGATTGTAGTCGGCGATGGCGCCGTCGTGATCGCCCTTGGCTTGTTTGGCAAAGCCGCGGTTCATGTAGGCCCTGGGTTGTTTCGGACAGAGTTCAATGGCGCAATTGTAGTCGGCGATGGTGCCGTCCAGATCGCCCTTGGCTTGTTTGGCAAGGCCACGGTTGCTGTAAAAAATGGCGACTTTCGGATCGAGTTCAATGGCGCAATTGTAGTCGGCGATGGCGCCGTCCAGATCGCCCTTGGCCTGTTTGGCAAGGCCACGGTTGCTGTAGGCACCGGCCGCGAATTTCGGATCGAGTTCAATGGCGCGACTGTAGTCGGCGATGGCGCCGTCGTGATCACCCTTGCCTTCTTTGGTAATGCCACGGTTGTTGTAGTTGGGGATGGCGCCGTCCTGATCGCCCTTGGCTTTTTGGGCAAGGCCACGGTTGTGGTAAGAAATGGCGAGTTTCGGATCAAGTTCAATGGCGCGATTGAAGTCGGCGATGGCGCCGTCCAGATCGCCCTTGGCTTGTTTGGCAAGGCCACGGTTGTTGTAGGCACCGGCGTATTTCGGATTGAGATCAATGGCGCGGTTGTAGTCGGCGATGGCGCCGTCGTGATCGCCTTTGGCTTCTCTGGCAAGGCCACGGTTGTTGTAGTACGGCGCGAACGCGGAAGTTTGAGCTGCGGCGACAGCCGTAAGCATCAGACTTAGAACGAATGCGAGGAGCTTTGTTGGTAGGGTCGTATTCATGTCTTATGGTGAATTGGATGCGAGAGCGTAGTATTTTACGGAATTATTCCGTCTAATCCGCTCGCTTAGCTGGGAGGAGCCCGAAAAAAGCGGAGTCATGCGAGAATTGTGCCGAATTATTCAGCATTTAGGAAGCGGAATCGTCGGAAAGGTAGCAAGCAGGCGTTACCGAACAAAGAACAGTGAATCGTGCAGGATTGGGAGATTATCGCCGATAATCTCAGCAAAGCCGGTTGGAGTTGGGGCTGCGTCTCAGCGATTGATTCCAACGGGCGAAACAATCTGGATTGCAGACGCACATCGCGGTCAACGCTTTATCGTTCGTGCGGATGAGACGCTGGCTGCTTTTCGTGAACTCAAAGCGGCGATTCGTGCAGGTGACCCCCTGAATAGGTCCCACCTGTCCTGATATGGCTTTGCATCCTCCACGGTGAAACTATACCAGATATGCTTTCCAAACCGCTCAGCATACGCCTTGTTTGCCACCGCCTTGCTCGGAATTATGAAGAACTCGGCGGGCCCGCCATCGCCTTTGATATTGACAAAAACATAGATGTGCGAATCGGAAACGAACCGCTTGTCGTCCCGGTGCAGCAGCCAATAGGAAGCTCGGGTGGACTTGGTCTTGACTTGGATCGAAAAGGCTCGCTTGCACTCTGCGTCGGTAGCCAATATGTCTGCCCCGTGGGCACTACGCGAAGTCGGTGAAGCGATGAAACCGTGCTTTGACAACTCGGCTGCGACAAGATAGACGCCGCGCATCCCGGTAACCTGTTTATTCGATGCCATGGCCGTCCTACACTTTCACCGCGTTGAAAACTTCACTACTTTTTGAACTCGCCATTGTGCTCGTGCGTTTCGATCACGTCGCCAGCATCATCGTAAACGCGAATCACAGCGTGATGTGATCGGCTGTTGCGTGCGACTCTCGCGCAGACCGATGCCGGATGCGTAGGCGGTTTTGTCTGCTCCCAACTCTCTGAGGGAATTCTGCTGCGCACTGTTGGCTTCGCTAGTGGTAGTTGGCCGTTTTCGCGCTGGCTCATGTTCAAATGAACGGTTATGCTGGTTTTTGAAGAAAACAAGGCAAATTCAGACCATTTCCAAACGGGTGGACAGTTTTTGAAGCGCCGGGAGTCGAAAAAAAGTCTCCCATTAGCGGCCGCGATTCGGTTTAGGGGGCGCCAGTTCTTGCCTCGGGGATTTTTTTCTTGCCTACGGTTTCATCCGGTGATGAAAATTGAAGTGATCCAAAACTGAAGCTTGTAGTGGGGATGTTTTTCCGTCATAACCTTGGCTCATGAAAAGATTCTTTCTTATCCTCAGTTTAGCTTGCGCTTTGGTTCTGACATTCCAGCTAGCCGGCTGTCAGTCGCTCGCGACTTACAATGCTTATCCTGACCGATGCTACAGTTTTATGCCGTTGGATATTACGAGAGGTGGAGGCGGTCTTTTCGTCCGGCCACTTCCTACTTGTCAACCGTACTCTAGCGTCGCGACATATACTGGGAAATAATTGCTGACAATCTCAGCAAAGGCGGTTGGAGTTGGGGCTGTGTCTCAGCGATTGATTCCAACGAGCGAACAGATGTCAAGAGGCCCCTATTCCGCCAACCAGCTTCGCGCCTGCTCGAAGTCGTTGGGCGGAAAAAACTTGACTGGTGCGCGGCGGACCCATGCTCCGGCAAAAGAGAGCGCAGGAGTTTCCCAACGTGGCTCGGCGACGATGGCGATCTTGGAAATCTTGTCGGCATGCGAGAAGATAAAATCGAGATCATTCCAATCCGCGCCGGGCTCCCAGCCTTCGAAGCCTTCAAGAATTACAAGCAAGCGAGGTTTCGATCCGATGTCCATATTACGGGCGAGTGCGCTTTGCTCTGCGCCAAATTCGGATCGTTTCAAAATGCCGCTGATGCGTAGCACAAAAATGTCGTCAGCCTGGTATTGGATTTGAGCTGGCATGGTCGCGTCTTTATCTACTTGCTTTTATTTTTTCAAAAAACCACCGCTTCTCATCGGATCACCCATTCGGGAAAGAAAATACGATAGTGGAAATCCGCCCGACTTCCACGCCCGGTCAAGTGCGTATTCGCCTTTCAGAAATAGGTCGTACTCCTTTGGGTTCTTAGTGGCAAAGCGTTGAGCTTTTCGATTTGAGTCACAGCGCGATGTGAGCGGCTGAAAAACTTTGCGTAGCTGATAGCATTGCTGATTGCATCCGGTTCGCCATACCACAGCCGACCGAATGGTCCGCCCGTGCCGAACACAACGCATCCGTTAGTGCACTCTCTCGAGGACCCTCTTCCAGGTCTTCTGGTCGCCAATAATCAATGTATCGCCTTTCAGGATGAAGGGCCGCGGCTGATCGGTGTTTGTGTACATTGGATTTAGGCTCCCCTCCACGTGTGTCACGAAGGTGCCGTGGAGGCGATCCACGCTGTAGGTGCCAAAGTACGCGCCATAAGCGTCGAACGCGGCCTCTTTCTCAGCAGGGGTGACGATCTTCTCGTCCTTGGATGCGAATGGCGGCAATGCTGGCATCCGCATCAGGTTCACCGAGACGTGTCCTGTGGAATCGAAAATGATATAACCTCGCGGGTGCTCGCCATAGGGCCGCGACACCTTTCCTGTGGCATCCCAATCCTCGTATGAAACGAGGCGCCATGTACCAACGAGATCCTCGCTTCCCGGCGGCGGCGCCGCCGAGGCACCTCTGAAAACCATGAAGGAGGTTGCACCCGTCATTAGTGCAACGGCGAGGAAGCTGCGAGGAAAACGTCGCATCTCAGTGCCTCCTATTCTATTTCGTGCTCCACAGAGGGAATATCCGCTAAAAGGCTGCACGCTAGCAAGCCCGCTTTATGGTTCTTTAAACTCGCCCGCGTGCTCGTGCGTTTCGATCAGATTGCCAGCTTCATCGAAAACGCGAATCACAGCATCGTGTGACCGGCTGTAGAATTTCGCGTATCCGATTGCGTTGCTGACCGCATTCGACCCGTCTAAAACGAACGCCGCCAAGGTTTGGGTTGTCTATCAAAAGAACATGCGAAAGACAATCTTGCTCGCGGGGTGCGCGCTGCTTCTGGGTACAACCGTAATCGCGGGCGATTTCGCGGCGGACCCACTCAGTTTTAGGAACCCACAGCAAGACCTGTTTGGTAATCTGAGTGAGATGCTTCGCGAAACGAAGGAGCTTCAGAGTTGCGAGAAGCAACAGGAAGAAGCTTTGCAACGTTTTCTTGAAGTGGGTCTTTCGTTCAACGCTGCGGCTTTAATGGCGCACAACCAATATCCTTGCGACTGACCGCGTGAACGGGCGGAAAATCATTCGGTGTTAATCCCTTGCGCGGTCGGACTTCGTAAACGTGAAGCTTGATGTCCAGATAATGAGTCTTCGCAGGATGCGCCACGTAATCATGCGACTTCTCCAAGTCACAGCGGAACGTTACCACACGCCGGGAATCGATCGGAAGCGAACCCGCTGTGCGTAAGCTGTGTATCCCGGCAATTCCGCATGCAACGTGCGGTCTTCCCAGATGGTTCGCAGCACTAGCAACAGCGACGCAAAACCCGCGGGAATCAATGCCCAACAGGAGCCCAGCGACAAGGCGAACCCCACGAACATGACGGAAGCAGCAACATACCCAGGGTGTCGAACGATGGCGTAAGGGCCGGTATCAATCACGCGATGCCCGCGCTCCGTCTGAATGCGCACGCCCGGCTCGAAGAACGGGTTCACTGTCTCCGCCCAGGCAAAGAGAATCCATCCTGCAACCAGTAGGATATAACCCAGACCCACCAGCGGCCACCCCATGCTCGACCAATGAAACCGGCCATCGTCCAAGCCTGCAACTGGAGGGACGGCGAGTATCGCCAGGAACAGCAGACCAATCACAACCTTGTCCCAGCGCTTGGTTCCCGGATGCACCCGGCTGCGAAGTGCGAACATCTCCGGATTGACGCGTCGAAAGTAAAGGATCGCACCTGCCATGAGTAGAGTAAAGACCAGCAGGAAGAGCCAGCCTCGTGTCCAGGTGATGCGGCCAGCAGGCACGAAAAGGAGCATAGCCAAAATCACTAGCGTGACGGCCAAACGCTTGATGGTTGATCGCAATTGCGCTGGGCTGAGCCCTGTCGCGCTAATGGGGGTAGTCATTCAGTGTTTCCAAGCCTAGAATAAGCTCAGCTACCGCTGGCTGGACCGAGCTTTCGCAACATCGACATTCTGTTTCATAAATTCAAGCTGGTCATGGCGCAGGCCAGCGGTTAGCCGGTTGGAGTTGGGGCTGCGTCTCAGCCATTGATTCCGAGGGGCGAACGATCTGGATTGCTGACGCGCATCGCGGTGATGAAAAGCGGTTCGTTGTGCGTGCCGATCAAAAGTTCACAGCGTTCGTGGGTTTGGAAGGAGGGATCTGCCGCCCGCCCCTTTTTCGCTGGTGAAAGCGGTCAAGCTCAACGACGATCCATTCAGTCCGCAGCCCATGGTTGAACCAGAAGAAAGTTTACGGTCTCGCAGGGCATTTATAAAAACCGCTTTAGCCGGAGCGGCAGGCACGTTGATGGCGGGCATGAGCAAACACGCGACTTACGCTTATACGGGAGCCCAGCAGGGGCGACAGGGACCAAATCTTAATCAGCTGAGTCTCAGCGAAGCTTCTCAACTGGTGCGCAACAAGAAAGTGTCACCAGTGGAATTGACCCATGAGTGTTTGAGCCGCATCGAACAGCTCAATCCAAAGCTGAACGCCTTCATCACTGTCACCACCGAGTCCGCGCTTACCGGGGCTCATCTGGCAGAGGAAGAAATCCAGCACGACCGTTGGAAAGGCCCCTTACATGGAATCCCAATTGCTCTCAAAGACATGGTTGATACCGCTGGTGTGCGCACTACCGCAGCCAGCGGCTTATTTAAGGATCGCATTCCTACCCAAGACGCCGAAATCGTGCGCCGCTTGAAGGCTGCTGGAGCCGTGTTCTTAGGCAAGCTCAATCTGCATGAGTTCGCCTACGGCGCCAGTTCCGTGATCAGTTATTTCGGCCCAGTTCACAATCCTTGGGACATTGGTTACAGCCCCGGCGGCTCTTCCGGCGGGTCTGCGGCCGGCGTCGCGGCGCAACTCTGCTATGGCGCTATCGGTTCCGATACCGGAGGCTCCATCCGGATACCGGCAGCCTACTGCGGTATCGTTGGACTCAAGCCCACTTACGGGCGCGTAAGCACGAGGGGGGTCATCCCGCTGTCTTGGTCCCTCGACCATCTCGGTCCCATGACGCGCTCAGTCACTGATGCGGCACTCATGCTTCGCACCATCGCTGGCTACGATCCGGAAGATACAAACAGCACGGATTCACCTGTTGCAGATTACGCAGGAACATTGGAGGCCAAGGCCTCGTCCTTGCGTATAGGCATACCTCGCGCCCACTTTTACGATGGGCTCCATCCCGAGATTCAGGCGGCAATGGACACTGCCCTTTCCGAAATAGGAAAACTCACATCAAGTCAGCACGGGATTGAAATACCGGCCGTCAACGATACCGCGATTCTCATTCTGAAAGCGGAAGCCTACGCTTACCACCGGGATTACGTTACGAAGACTGCTGAGCTCTATCACGCCGAGACTCTAAAGAGAATCCGTGCTGGGGAAGGGATTAGCACGGCGGATTATATTTCCGCCCGACGCCAACTAGATCAATTTCGGCGGTCAGTCCCGAAGGTATTTGACGCAGCGGACCTCATCGTTACACCCACCACTCCCGTGCCGCCGTTCACGATTTCAGAGCTTCTAGCGGACATGGACCACCTTCGGGCCAAGGAGCTCCTAACCACACCCAACACGCGGCCATTCAACCTGCTCGGCCTGCCAACAATCTCTGTCCCCTGCGGTTTCACCAGGGCTGGCTTACCGATTGGCATGCAAATTACCGGTCCAGCTGGCGGTGAAGCAATGGTTCTTCGTCTCGCCTACGCTTACGAGCAAGCTACGGAGTGGCACAAACATGAACCAAATTTGGGCTGACGCTACAGCGTTGCGGCTTTTGTTTGGTCCGAAATCGTAAACCGTGATCCGGTCACGGCTCTCTGAAATCGCCAACGTGCTCGTGCGTTTCGGTCACGCTGCCAGCCGCATCATAACGCGATTTCACTTGATAATTATCTGCGAGACGTTTGTGACAATGATTTCCGGTTTGCCGTGATACAAAGTGATTTTTCCAGACACGGAAACTGTCTGCCCTTCATATTGTTGCGGGTTAGAGAACTGTGCGGCGCTGGCAGACGGGATGAAAGCGGTGGCATCGGCGAATCGCTCGACTGCTTGCTGCAATGCTCGGATGGCCGCGCGGCGCCGTTCACATCGTTCGGTTCCTTTAATCGAACGCAATCGTGCGCTCGAACTACGCATCACGCCGGCCAGGCATCCAGGCCCGGAAGTCACAAAGCGCCGACGGCGCAGGCCCCTCGATGCTCAACTCAGCGCGCCGGCATTGCACCTCCCGACGCCGAGAGCGACGGGTTGAGTGGAGTGACCGGCGGGTTGAGTGGAGTGACCAGCGACGGGGTATCGAACGCCTTCATTTCCGTGTCCGCCTCATTTGCCCGCGGTACGCCAGTCACGCGAGCTAGGATTCCGTGCTCAATGCCGGAAGCATCTCTGTAACGACCACAGATAAATCCCTGCGCATTGATTCCGTTAAGCGATGTAAAGGTTGACCCGGGATAATCGAAAGTGAAAAATTGGTTTGGCGGGACAAAGAAGAGTCCATGAGTCACGCCTGAGCTGTCCGAATATCTGCCCACCACCCAGTTACTATCGTTAAGTCCAAACAGGATTGTTCCAGTGGAGCCCGAAGGATCGATCGGGAAGTGCAGCGTCCCATTGGTGTCCCGGAAGTAGCCGTGAGGGATTCCTGAGCTGTCTAAATAGTATCCCACCACCTGGTTTGAACGATTGAGCTGGTCAGCAAAGGTCGTGCTAGCTCCCGGGACGCTAAACGGCGTTATGGTTCCGCCAAGGCTGACGAACGCCTGGAAGATTCCGCTGCCGTAAGAAAACCCGCCGACAAAGTCGGCGACATTATTTATCCCAAGCACAACGGTGGCGATCGCGCCGGGAAAATTGTATTCTGTGAAGGTGCTGCCCGACAGGAAAAACCCGTGATCGAAGCTATCGCTTCCGATGTAGTCACCGCAGACTGTGCGTGAGTTATTGATGCCTCGTCCTTGGGTAAGATTGCCGGTATCGTTAGGTTCGACGATCGGCGCGCTAAACTTACCATCGTTGAACCGGATAAAACCGCGCTGCACCAAGCTCGAATCGAGGTAAATGCCAACGATGTCGCCTCCATCGTTAATTTTTGACGGCTCGGTCAGATTTCCGGTCCCAGGATAATCAAAAGTCGTGATCACTCTGATAGAGACTGAGTTCGGTGCTTGCTGAGCGAACGTCCCGATCAATGGGAACACGAACAGAACTGCCAGAATGCTGATAAATATCTGTTTTGGTTTCATGGATGCATTTTGCGTGATCTTCTTAAGAGCCGATATGACATTCATCCTACACTTTCAGACATCGCAAGCGGTCCACGAAAGGACGTTTGTCTTTCCATCGTGTAGCAGATGATGCTGTAATTCGCGTTTACGATAAAGCGGGCAACGTGATCGAGACACACGAAGCCGCCTGGGCTATCAACACTACCGGCAAGAACAAGAACCCGATTCCGCTATAGCCCCAACGTAAGGATGAGTTCTGCCCTCAGTAAACCATGATCAACAGCATTTATTCGCCTGTCGCGCCGTAGCTTGAGCGAAGGAGGAACACTCAACAATCAATTGAAACTCACTCGTTGCCCACACTCGCTCGCTGCTACCCTCACAGCTTTACCTTCTATGTCGCTTATCCCATTCGCTCCATTCTCAACTCGTTCGCACCAAATCTTCGATCCTCTTCCACTCCTCGGCGCTGAACTGGAGTTTCTCCGCGGCCATGTTTTCCTCGAGATGCGCGAGCGACGATGTGCCTGGGATCGGCAACATGACCGGCGATTTTTGCAGTAACCACGCGAGCGCGAGTTGCACGACGCTAACGTTGTGACGTTTCGCCTCGGCTTCCAACGTATTGCCCCCCTTGCTTAATGAACGGCTCCCGCCCCCGCCGATAGGCGCCCACGGAATGAATCCCATCCTTTCTTTCTCGCAGTACTTGAGCGCGGCCTCCGACTCGCGGTCGGTGATGTTGTATCGGTTCTGAATGCTGACTATCGGCATGACCTTTTTCGCTTGTTCGATTTCCGCCACCGTCACTTCCGATAATCCAACGTGCCGGATTTTTCCGGCATCCTGCGCTTTTTTCAGCGCGCCTAACGATTCTTCGACCGGCACCTTGCGATCGATGCGATGCAACTGATAAAGATCGATCCGCTCGAGTTTCAATCGTTTGAGACTTTTGTCGACACATTGCGCTAAATACTCCGGCCGCCCGTCTGGCACCCATTGGCCCGGACCGGGCCGGGTGTTACCGCCTTTGGTCGCAATAATGAGTCCTTTCGGATAAGGATACAGCGCTTCGGCAATGAGCAGCTCGTTCGTTTCCGGACCGTAAGCATCGGCGGTGTCGATGAAATTGACGCCCAGCTCAACCGCGCGCCGCAAAACTTTCTTCGCGTTCTCGCGATCCGGTGGCCAACCCCAGATCCCCTCGCCCGTCAACCGCATCGCCCCAAACCCGAGCCGGTTGACCAAAAGATCGCCGCCCAATTGAAACTTGGAATCCGGCGCCTCCGACGCCGCCGCGATAATCTTCTCTAATCCACCGGTTAAAACGCCAGCAGCACCTGCAGAAATCGCCCCCAAAAACGTTCTTCGTTTCATCGCACGTAAAATATGTTGCCGCTATCAGTTCTCAACTCCGTAAAAGAGCGTGGCTCCAACGGAGCTTTACGCTCTCACCTGTTCGCCAAGAGACGAACCCGCCGTGGTCGGTCGCGCCGTAGCTTTACCGAAGGCGGAACACTCAACCATCAACTCCGTCTGACTTTGATATGATTAGCAGACATCTCTCGATGCAGTGTTTGCTTCCTTTAGTTCGACGCAAACGCTCCGCAGTTTTACGGCTTGTTTTTCATTTGCTCGGCGGAATTGAAACGCGCCGGCACACAATCGTTACATCGCCAGATTGGACGGGAACGACGTTAGCGGGGCGTGGTAGAATAGTGATGCCCGGCAGCGTGGGGATCCCAAGAGAGTATGCCAAAATTTCGAGTTTTGGCGTTGATCCTGCAGGCACGATGAGGCTCAGCAGCGCGCCAGAGTCTGATGGTGCCCAGTACCA